>WNEP01001692.1_pt1 | contig 13577 bp, 8 predicted proteins | sample 5399961 | NCBI WGS metagenome assembly WNEP01 (sample SAMN13153329, study PRJNA577476) | soil metagenome | isolation source: 20 cm grassland meadow soil pre-rain plot 5 | place: USA:California | collected 2015-09-08 | reverse complement strand
GGGTGCGGCCGACACTGTCGATCGAAAACTCCCTCCACGTGACCTTGTAGACGGCCGGCCCATAGTGCTCCGGCATCGCCATGACGATCCCGTCGCCCGTGCCGACATTGTGCAGCAGGTAATCGCCGAAGGGGTGAAATGCCTTCTCGCCGAGCGCGGGCGGGATGGTGTCCGCGCCACCGTTGAGGATGGTCCCACGTGACAGGTGGCGCAGCCGATCGCGTCGAACAATTCCGACCCCCGCCGCGCCGCCGGGGTCGCGGCCAGCACCGTGTCGCGGGCGGGTGCCTTGGTGGCCCGCAGGAAGCGGGTGAACCGGTCGATATCCGCAAGCCCGGAGGAGTCGCTCGTATTGTTCGGCTCGGATGCCGTATTGCACAGCGTGGTCACTTCATCGGGGAAGAGCCGGCTGGTGATGCCCATCTCATTGAGGTAGGCATCGGCCGAGAACGAGAGCAGACTGGCGTGCTGATCCTTCCACCCGAACCGCCCGATGCGCGTCTCTCCCGGGGCTTCCAAGATGGGGACATAGAGCGCCTGACCGCGGATGGTGCCGCGCGTCGTCCGGCGTTGCGCGCGCGCGATCTCGATCAGCGTCTCGTCGGCGACGGCTTCCACTAACCCGTCGCCCAGCAGGTTGAGGGACGCGCGCGTCGTGCGAATCGTCTCCGTGTCGGGCACCCGCTCTTGAATCTCGGAGTCCGGGAACGCCGCGTTCGGACAGATGGCCCGATCGTTGACGAGGGTGCGACCGGAGATGACGACAGTCCCGCGCGCGATCGGGATGTCGGCGTTGCGGAACCGCCCGTCCGGTCCCAGATGGCCCACCCGCAATTCCGTGATCTGACTCGCTCCACCCGAGGTGGGGTTTTGATGGCACTCGCGGCAGGCCTGCGCGTTGTAGAGTGGTCCCAAGCCATCCGCGATTTCTTCCACCTCGTCGAATGCGTCCTGATCGGCTTGGTGGATGGAGTCATTGGCCGCGCCGTTGCTCCGGTTGTCGAATCCGGTGGACGCCTCCGCCGCGGTGCTCGGGACCGGGACCTGAATCGGTGGGGAAGGCGCACCCATGCCGCAGGCCGCCAGCGTGAACGTCACGACGGTGAGCCACAACGCGCGGCGCGAGAACCTGGTGCCAACCATGCGAACCTCACGAAACGAGGAGTCGAGAACGAACCTTCCTGGTACGGACGGGTCATGTAGCGGCGCAGCCGAAAATCAACGCCCTCCGATGACGCCTAACACGATACGCAACAGGACGAGCAGAAGCATCGGCCCCTCCCTGAGGACTGCATCCGCCCCCGGTGCCCCGAGTTGAAACCTAGGTCCTTCCCTAATTGACAGCCCCCCCAGGCGCGTTCAGGTTGCAGCCATGGAGCCAACCCGCGATGCCCTGCCGGGGGCGTGGGCCCGTTTGAAACAGGATGTGAGCTGCGGTCTCAGGCGGGGAGCCTGGTACCGCGTCGTGGGACTTACGCCGGAGGACGCCGTCCTCCAGGTGCCGCGGCGGGAGCGCGTGCGGGTCCCGTTGCGCTATCTGCAGACACTCTACTCCCGGCCGCGCCACTGGACCGTCGTGCCGCGCCCGTCCCACGCCCAGGACCTGCCGGACCACTCGCGCTCCCGCTACGCAGTCTGCCCCGCTTGCCGCGCCCGCGCGCCGATCACGAGCGACTCCCTCGAAATGCGCTGCCCGAAGTGCGGGGGTGAGTTCGGGATCGCCTGGAATGAGGGGTATTTGGGCGTGGGGTGAGGCGCTGCCGGGCGGGAACTTCAGGGCGTCACCGGTGGTTGATATACGCGTCACGGCTACGTGGCGAGATCCCTATGACGACCAAGAAGAGTGATGTCACGAAACGCCGGTCGCCGAGCGTGTGCCGGCATCCACAGCGCTACGAAACCGATTGGCTCGGCCGGACTTACATGGGCTGCCCGATCTGCAACCGCTGGAAGCGCATGAAGGCAAAGCCGGCGCCCGCCGACGGTAAACGTCTGGCGGCGTGAATGATACAGGGGCCAGGAGATGCTTTCCTGGCCCCGTTTTGCTGTTCTCCCCTGTGCGTCTGTGCGTCTGTGCGTCTAGCCCCTGCCGTTCCTACTCTCCATACGGTATCCAGATGTTCTTGACCTGAGTCGCCTCTCTCAGGAATTCCCGCCCTTCGCCCTGCACGTTGTCATGCCAGTCCCGCGGGTGCCACTCGACCCACGTCCGCTTCATGTTTCCCGCGGACGCCCGCTCGACCTCGGCGCCGGCCGCCTGACGGCCGAAATACCACACCGCATCCACATCGTCGTGCTCCGCGAGCACCTTCGCGAGCGGGTCTTTGGCCCCAGTGACGATGTTGACCACACCGGCCGGCACGTCGGAGGCGTCGAGCACCGTGTACAGCTCCGCCGCGGCGAGCGGATGAGCCTCGGACGGGATCGCGATCACCGTGTTGCCCAGGGCGACGGCCGGGGCGACGAGCGACACGAACCCCAACAGCGGCTCCTCTTCGGGGCAGGCGATGCCGATCACGCCTACGGGTTCGTTCATGGCGAGCGTGACGCCTCTGATCGGGGTCTGGTGCACGGCGCCGTCGTACTTGTCGGCCCACGCGGCGTTGGAGAAGAGGCGCGCGATGCTTGCGTCCACCTCGCGGCGCCCATCGGCCACGTCGTGACCCGTCATGGCGGCGATCCGCTCGGCGAATTCGTCGGCACGCTGCGCCAGGTTCTCGGCGAGATAGTACAGGACCTGTCCGCGATTGTGGCCGCTCGCCTTCGCCCACCCGTCCGCGGCGTGCGCCGCTTCGACCGCGTTGCGGATGTCCTTGCGGTTCCCCTCCGCGACTAGGGCGAGCATCGCACCGGACGGGCCGAGGACCTTCCGGCTGTAGCCCTGATCGGGGCGGACCTGCGCGCCGCCGATGAAGAGTTTGTAGGTCCGGTCGATAGGCGGGATCGCTGCGGAACGCGGAGCGCGGAACGCGGAACGCGGAACAGAGCGCGGTCGTTTGTTCCGCGTTCCGACTTCCGCCTTCCGCGTTTCGGGTTTCACGTACTCCCACATCCCCTCTTTCCCGCCTTCTCGTCCAAACCCCGATTCCCGGTACCCCCCGAACCCCGAGGCCGCGTCGAACAGGTTGGTGCAGTTGACCCATACGACGCCCGCTTTGATCTTGGGCGCGACGTCGAGCGCGAGGTTGATGTTCTCGGTCCACACGCTCGCTGCGAGTCCGTACGGGGTGTTGTTGGCGAGCTCCACGGCCTCGGACGGCGTGCGGAACGTCATCGAGACGAGCACCGGCCCGAAGATCTCGACCTGGGCGATGGTGGCGGCGGGCGACACGTTCGTGAACAGCGTCGGCGGATAGAAGTAACCTTCCGTCGGGCATGCCCACGACGGCTGCCAGATGGTCGCGCCTTCCTCTACGCCCGTGTTCACCAGTGTGCGGATGCGCTCGAGCTGCACCGGCGCCACGATCGCGCCCATGTCGATCGCCTTGTCGAGCGGGGGGCCGACCCGCAGCTTTTCCATCCGGGCACGCAGCTTGGCGACCAGTCGCTCGGCGATCCCCTCGTGGACCAGGAGCCGCGACCCCGCGCAGCATACCTGTCCCTGGTTGAACCAGATCGCGTCCACGACGCCCTCGACGACGCTATCCAGGTCGGCGTCGTCGAACACGATGAACGGGCTCTTTCCGCCGAGCTCGAGCGAGAGCTTCTTCCCCGATCCCGCCGTGGCCTTGCGGATCAGGCGCCCCACCTCGGTCGAGCCGGTGAACGCGATCTTGTCGATGTCGCTGTGGTTCACGATCAGCTCGCCCGTCCGGCCGTCCCCCGTCACCACATTGAGCACGCCCGCCGGCAGCCCCGCCTCGTGCGCGATCTCGGCGAGGCATAGCGCCGTGAGCGGCGTGAACTCGGCCGGCTTCAGCACGACGGTGTTTCCGGCGGCGAGCGCCGGCGCGATTTTCCATGCCACCATCAGCAGGGGGAAGTTCCAGGGGACGATCTGCCCGACCACGCCCACGGGCCCGTAGCCCGCGAACTCGGAGTGCGCAAGCTGCGCCCAGCCGGCATGGTGGGTCAGGTGACGGGCGACGAGCGGGATGTCCAAGTCCCGCGTCTCGCGGATCGACTTGCCGTTGTCGAGGCTCTCGAGCACCGCCAGCAGTCGCGAGTGCTTCTGCACGGCGCGCGCGAGTGCGTAGAGGTGGCGAGCGCGAGCGTGCCCCGACAACGCGGACCAGGCAGGAAAGGCCTTTCGTGCCGCGGCGACGGCGGCGTCCACGTCGGCTTCACCCGCTTGCGTGACCCGCGCTAGCCTCGCCGTCGTCGCCGGATTGATGACATCGAATCCGTCGCCCGACTTGCTCTTGATCCATCGTCCACCGACGAACAACCCGAAATCGCGTCCGTGTTGATCGAGCCACGCGACCGCCGGCTTGTCGGATTCCGGTGCCGGCCCATAAGCCATTGTCTCGAAGATCTCGCTCACCGTGGTCATGCAGATCTCCTAACCACGCATCTCGCATCTCGCATCCCGCATCCCGATCTCATACCATCGGATGCCGGTGTGCGGCCGAATAGCGCCCCGTCACGAAGTGCTCGAGTTGACGCTCGATGTCAGTCAGCAGCGCCGACGCGCCGAGCCGGAACAGATTGGCTCGCAGCCAGCGCTCGCCCAGCTCTTCCTTCATGAGAATGAGCCAGTCCAGCGCCTGTTTGGCCTTGCGGATCCCACCCGCCGGCTTGAACCCGACGGCGTATCCGGTACGCTCGTGGTAGTCGCGGATCTGCCGCGTCATCACCACGCCGACAGGAAGGGTCGCGTTCACGGATTCCTTGCCGGTGGACGTCTTGATGAAATCGGCGCCGGCCATCATGGCGACCTGGCTGGCGCGCGCCACGTTCACGAGCGTCGCCAGGTCGCCCGTGCCGAGGATCACTTTCATGTGAGCACCGCCGCAGGCCTCCCGGAAGGCGCGCACCTCGTCGTACAGCGCCTCCCACGCTCCGGCCAATGCGTGCGCGCGCGTGATCACCACGTCGATCTCCTGGGCCCCTGCGGCGACCGACGCCTTGATCTCCTCGATCCGCTGGGGCAGGGGGTTCAACCCCGCCGGGAAACCAGTCGAGACCGCCGCGACGGGGATTCTGGACCCTTGCAACGCCTCGACGGCGACCGGGACGAAGGCGTGGTAGACGCACACCGCGCCCACCGTGATCCCGATGTCGGTCGCGCCGAGCGCTGCGAGCAGGTCAGGTCGCACGGGACTCTTCGCCTTGGCGCACAGACGCAGCACGTTGGTCGGCGTGTCGTCGCCCTGGAGGGTAGTCAGGTCCATGCAGGTGATCGCGCGCAAGAGCCAGGCGGCCTGCCATTCTTTTTTGACGGTGCGTCGCGTGGGGATGGTGGCGGCGCGACGCTCCACGGCGCTGCGGTTGATTCGCAGGGCGCGAACGAGATCCAGGTCGAGAGGAGTCCCCGGATTGCGCTCGGGCTGGGTGAACACCCGCAGCGCCCGTTCGGGCGCGACTGCCGCCGGCATCGTGCCGGCGGCCGGTGTCGCGTACTCGTACCGCCGCTTCGTCTCCATGGCCGCCTCTAATCTACGACGGCTCTCTTTCCTTCGTCGTGTCCCGGTCGGCCTTGCGGTCCTTCCGAGGCCGCTCTTCGGGTGCCGGCCGGCGCTCCGGCTGCCGCGGCGCGACCTGTTCAGCCCCTGGTCGCTCCGACGGGGGTGCGTGCTTCTCTTTGGGCGCGGGTGCAGGCACGCGCGTTGGCGCGGGGCGCTCGGCCCGCGCCGCCGCCGGTCGCGACGGTCGCTCTGTGGGCTGCGGCTGCTCCTGCGGCCGCGCGCGCTCGGTGGGCTGTTGCCGCTCTCGGCGTGCCGGCCGGACGGGACGCTCGACTGGGGCGGATGCCGGGGGTGCCGCGTCATGTGGTGGCGGCGCCCGGCGGGCGGGCCGCGGCGGAGGGAGCCCTTCGCGGGCGGGCCGCAGCGCGGGGGCCGGGGCGAGGGCGGGAGCGGGTGCTGCCGGTCGCACGAAGGTTCCAGGGCTGGTGCTCGGCGTGCGCGCCCGCAGGGTGGCGATCGTCGCATCGTCCAGCGGACGGCCGGGTCGAGCGCGCAGCGCCTGCTCGCGCGCCGCGAACGGGACGGGCGGCGGCGGGGGCTGTCGCTGCACGACCACCTGTCGCGTCATGACGTACATGGGGGGCCGCCGTGTCTCGACGACCGCGGGCTGCGCCAGCACGCTCCGTCGATCCGGTGCGACGCGGGCAGTGGCGCCGACCACGCGAGCCGCGTCGAGCCGGTCGCGCGCCACGACGATCACGCCCCGATTCACCGGGCGCGACTCCACGAACGTCTCGTGCGACACGACGGTCATCGCATCCGGCTCGCGGCGGTTCCGGTAGTTGATGTTCGTGACGTTGACGTTCGTCACGTTGATGTTGGTGACGTTCACGTTCGTCACGTTCACGTTGCGGATGTACCTGTTGCTCACGCGGTAGGCGGGCACGTACGGCTCTTCCGGCGCGAGCGGGAACCACGCCACCCCGCTGCCGCCGGCGATCGCCAGGCTCCAGTTCCTGCCGCCGACGAACACCACCAGGGCCGGCGCGTACACCGGTCGCGCCACCACGTGGCCCGGCACCCAAGCCCAGCCCCCGCCCACGTAGACCCAGCGGCCGTAGTGGAACGGCGCGAAGCCCCAGGGCGCGTCGTCGATCCACGTCCAGCCCCACGGCTCTACCCAGGCCCAGTGGCCGTAGCGATACGGCGCCCAGCCGGTGGCCACGCCGCGCGGCACCCACACCGCGCCGTAGTCCGGCGTCTCGCGCCAGTCGCCGTTGTCATCCAGGTCCTCGTAGCCGATCACGCCGCGCGACACGTAGCGGGCCGAGCGTGCGTCGTCCCAGCGGCGGTCTCGCGAGGCGCACCAGTCCTCCCAGTCGTCCGACCGGATCGCGTCGTGGACGTCGTACGTCGGGGAGTCGCCCGCCACGACGAGGGCCGTCTGTTCGCGGTGCACCGGGAGGGCGGATCCGGCGGCGGTCACCTCGGCTTCGCCGCTCCGCACGGTGACCGAGGTTGTGTCGCCGGTCGTATCGACGTCCACGCGGTAGACGCCCGAGCGGAGCAGTGACACGGCGCCACTCGGCGTGTCGATCTCGAGGCTCTCGTCGTCGCCCAGGTCGCGCACGCGCACGTTGAGCGACCCTTGCGACAGCCGCACCTGCGCGGTCCGGTCATCGAGTGCGAGAAATCCGAACGCGCTCAGCGGCGCCAGGCGGAATGCGGTGGAGCCGACGGTGATCTCGGCGCGCGCGTCGCTGTCGGTCCAGAGGTGGTCGCCGTTGTGCAGCGGATAGTTGACCGTTGCGTCGGTCCAGTCGTCTACGTCCCCGGGCCGGAAGGAGACCGCTCCGGTGACGAAGCTCAGGCGGCCGACCCGGCTGGGCGGATCCCGATCGGGCCGGTCAGCGTTGGGCCGGTCGCCTCCCTGCCACACGGGGATGACGGCGAGCAGCGATGCGGAGGTGAGCAGCGGGGCGATGCGCATCATGGGTCTCCTCCCGTTGACTTGCCGACGGACGCCTGGGCGCTCCTAGGATAAGGACCTGCGCCGCGGACACCAAGTCGGCCCCCCCCGGACCTTTGCGGTAACATCGGGGAACGCGTGACTCATCGCCGGGTACGGCGGTCATCCTAGTATCCGCGCCCGGGCGTTCTGCATTCCCGGCGCCCCAACTGTCCTCCAGGCGGCATGGAACCGATCTCACCTACGCAGCGGCGGCTGCTCTGGACCGGGTGCGTCGTGGGCCTGCTCAGTTCCGTCGCCCTCATGATGTGGTACTGGCCTGGGGCCTTGCCGCAGGACAGCTCGAGCGGCGTCTGGACCGCCCTGGCCCAGGACTTCGCCAAAGGCGTGTTCTACCGTCCCACCTACAGCGCCTTCGGGTTCGGCGGCACGCGGTACATGCCGCTCTTCTTCGTGGTGCACGGTGCCTTGATTCGCCTGGCGCTCGATCCGGTCACGGCGGGGGTCGTCCTGACAGTGCTCGGGATCGTGCTGTTCGATGCGGCTCTGTTCTTGACGCTGCGCGAGCTGGGCGTCGACTGGCCGGTCGCGGTCCCGCTCGCGCTCTTGCCCCACGCGGCGGTCTCGTTTCAGCTGCTCTCGCTTCAGGTCAAGGGCGATTTCCTGGCGGCGGCATTGAACCTCGGGGGCATCTGGTGCGGCCTCCGGTACGCCCGGCGCCGCGCGGCACCCTGGCTGGTCGCATGCGTGCTCTGCTGTCTCGGGGCATTTCTCACGAAACTCACGGCCGTCGCGGGGGCCGTCCTCATCTGGGGGTGGCTGTGGGAGCGGAAGGACAGGCGTGCAGCCGTTGCGGTCGGAGGCTCCCTCGCGCTCCTCGCGGCGCTGGCGCTCGGAGGTGTCTACTGGGCGAGTGACGGCCGAGCGCTCGCGTCGTTCCGCGCGGTGGCCACCGGCGGGATGCATCTGGGTTATGCGGTGGCCGCCCCGGTCTGGCTGCTGCTCGCGGCCGTGCAGGATCCTGTCTTTCTGCTGGTGGTGAGCGTGGCCGCTCTCTATTCGGTCGACGCGATCCGCCATAAGGCATGGACCGTCCCCGCGACGTATTTCTGGCTCGCGGCGGGCGTGACGGTAGTCATTTTCAGCTCGCCCGGGACCGACACGAACCATCTTCTCGATCTGCTCGCGGCGTCGGTGCTGGTATTCGGCGAGCGGTTGACCCACGCGCCCCGCACCGCGAAGCTCGCGGTCGCACTCCCCGTCGTGTTCGCGGGGCTCATCGCGCTCACGTGGCTACCGGGCATGATCTCGATCAAATCGCTGATCGAGAAGGGCGGGAAGCCCGAGCGCCGCTCGGTGGCGGTGATCGCGCGGCGGCTCGGCCCGGCAGCGCACGACCTGTTGAGCGAGAATCCGATTCTTCCGGTCGAGCTGGGCGAGCGCCCCCGCGTGCTCGATCCGTTCAACCTCCGGCTCCTGGCGAGCCAGCGCCCGGACATCGCGGCCGATTTCGGCGCGCGGATCGCCCGTGGGCAGTTCGGGGCGGTGGTACTCGTGGATCACACGGGCGCTGATCCGCAGCACGTCGCGGCGGCGCTGCGTGCCTGCCGAGGGAGCGAGGGCGATCGTTGCTACGGTGACCTGGTGTTCCCGCCGGGGTTCCTCGAGCTTCTGGAACAGCGCTACGCGCTGAGCTTCGTGGTGCATCCGTTCGTTGTGTACGAGCCGCGGACCTCGGCGCCCGGGGTCGCCTTGGGTCCGAGGGCGGGCACTGGGCGGGGCGTCGGTGCGGTCCCGATTGGAACGGGGTTTTCGGCGCGCTAGATTGTTCCGAGCGTTCGCGCCCGTAGCTCAGGTGGATAGAGCAGCAGCCTTCTAAGCTGTTGGTCGGAGGTTCGAATCCTCCCGGGCGCACTGAGCTCCGAAGGTCCATTCCGGACACATGGGTGACAGTTTATTCCGAGCACATAGGTAACACTTTTGGGCCGAAGGGATAGTCGATCGGTTCGAGGCGGCACGTCTCGTCGTCGAAATAGCCGAGATCGTACTGCATGAAGGTGACGAGCCACACGTGCTCGCCCACCTGCGTGACCCCGACGTTCTGGCCAGCAAAGACCTGACTGAGGTTGACCTTGCGCCCCTGGAAGCAGAGGCGGCCGCACTGGGTCACGGTGATCGTGGCGTCGTGGTAGGGGTAGGTGAGCTCCTCGAGGCCCCGGTAGACGCGCGGGGAGCGCGTGTAGACGACCGCGGGCACCTGCATGCCCAGCGCCTGATGGGGGCGCTCCTGGTTGTAGCGCTCGACGAAGGCATCGAAGCGCGCCTGTTGCTGGAGCACGTTCGCCTCGGCCGGCCGCGTCGCCTCTCGCTTCAGCGTGAGATGCATCCGCTCGTGCCGGCCGTTCTGCTGGGGCTGGCCCGGCTGGATGCGCTCGATGTGAATGCCGAGCCGCAGCCACCACACCGCCAGTTTGCTCAGCCCGTAGAGCGCATGCCGCGACGCGAAGGGCACCCCGTTGTCGGTGCGAATCGCACCGGGGAGCCCGAAGTCCTGGAACGTCCGCTCGAAGACGGTAAACGCGAATTGCTCCTGCGTCGTTGACAGCGCCTCGCAGGTCAACAGGTAGCGGCTCGCGAAGTCGGTGATGGTGAGCGGATAGCAGTATTGCCGATTGCCGAGCTGGAACTCGCCTTTGTAGTCGGCACACCAGAGGGCATTCGGCTCCGTCGGGCGCGAGAGCGCGGTGCCGGCGGCCGCGGGCCGGCGGCGGCGGCGCCGCTTGACCAAGCCGTGGCGGTCAAGCACCGCGTGGACCGTACTGATCGCCGGCAGCTGCACGCCCGGGACCTGCTGGCGGAGCTTCTCCCGGATCTTCGGCGCGCCCCAGCCCGGGTACTCGCGCTTCAACCGGACGATCGTTGCCTCGATCGGCGCCGGCAGCCGATTCGCCTGCCGATACGGCCGCCGACTGCGATCGGTGAACGCTGCGATCCCGCAGTCTTTGTACCGCTCGAAGAGCTTGTACCCGGTCTTCCGCGAAATGCCGAACGCGGCGCACAGCGGCGCCATCTTCTCGCCTTCGAGCAGGCGGGCCACAAACCGGAGCCGCTCGTCCATGACGTGACACTCCTTCCAAGGCATGCCCCCTCCTGTGAAGGGGCAAAAGTGTCACCCATGTGTCCGGAATACTGTGTTACCTATCTTTCAGGAAGGACAAAATGCTCGATAGCCAGTTGGGTTATCGAGCATTCTCCTTAATTGCCCGAGCAAGGACCTGTCCCCGAATTGTCAGACAAACAAGCGATCACGGCGATTCCTACCGCGACCACTGAGAGGCCGAGCAATATCCCGATGGTTTTGCCGGCACTGAGCCTCGGGGTCGCAACCTGCGTGACGTCCGAGACCGCGACGCTAGACTGAACTCCGTTGTGAACTCCCGCCACGCTGTCGCCCACCGCGATTCGGGGCTGATCGAGAACCATGCGCGAGCCATCGGCCCGGGTCAGGCGCACCACGCGGGGGTGCTTGGTGGAGATCAGCTGAAGCGGGCTGACATCCTTCTCAACGTGCCCTCTAACTTGGCCATCCAGCGTCCACGGTTGCAACACTCTCCACCATGTGTGTGGCTCCCGTACCACACATTTCTGGAGCAACGGACCTTTCGTCCAACAGCGACAAGCCGAGCAACGGTACGGTTGTTGCGCTAGCGCCACGATGCGCCAGTAGCGGGTCCGCTGAGCGAGTGAGGACCACGTGTGAGCCTCACGACCAGCCGCCAGCCGCCCAGACAGGTACTGGGCTTCTCTGGAGGTGGGTCGTGAAGCGCATAGCTCTGTTTTCCGCCGCTGTACTGATCTTCTGGACTGCCTGTTCGGACCAGCCCCAGGGACCGCGAGCGCCGCTGACGCGGCCATCGGCGGCCCTGACGCAAAATCTCGTCACTGCAACGGTATGCGTCGCCTACGCCAAGGAGCTTGAGGGCGCCAAGGGACAGGCTGCGAGCAGTCCTGATAAGGCCGGGTTGCAGCAGCGCGTGGAGGCGCTCAGCGCCGTCATCGCCGACGCCTGTCGTTGAGGGGGGGCGTTATGAAGAAGACGGCCTTCCTGGCGCTGTTCGCAGCCTTGTGCGGTCTTGTCGCTGTGCCGGCGGCCCTGGGGGCTCAACAGGCGCTGGTGTACTGCCCGGCTGGCATCGACGTGGCGGGGTGCGACTTGATCGTCGAGTCGCTGACGGGCGCCTTCCCGGGGGGGGTCGCGCGCGCCTACAACGGCACGTCCGGCACCGTCGATCTCGCGCGCGCGGACCTCGCGCCGTATGCCGTCTTTATCGTCCCGTCCCTGGCGGACAACGGCGACACCAAGCCATACGACCTGTTGCGGACCACGGCGGTTGCCGAGCGGCTACGCACCGTGCTGCGCGGACGCATTGCAGTCTGGTCCGGCACGCCGGACCAGGGCACGACCAATCGCACGGAGAAGAGCACCCTCATCCACAACCTCGCGGTGTGGGGGGCAGCGAACTACGCGACATCGGGTTTGAGAGGCCTCGTCGTCCTGCAGGACCACTCGGACACCGTGACGCAGCGGTATGCGTGGCTGAAAGGGGTCTCGAGGCTGAGCGTCGCCGCCGACTCGGACTTACAGATCTATAACGCGGTGCAGGCGTTGACGGCGATCGCCGCGGAGATTCTCAAGAACGGCGATCAGCAGCTGGCGTACCCCAACATGGCGTCATTCGGGCTGGAGCCGCCGGCGGACAGCGCCGGCGCGACTGTGGACGCCAGGGGAGGCGCGGGGGGAGGGCAGGTGGTGCTCGTCTCCTCTATCGGAAACGGGAACACGGCCGCCACCGTGAAGACCGACAAGGAAGATTACGCCCCGGGCGAGGTCGTCACCATGACCGGCTCGGGCTGGCAGCCCGGAGAAGCCGTCACCCTCGAGCTGCACGAAGATCTCGACTACGACGAGGACACGGACCAGACGCTGACGACGACCGCCGATTCGTCCGGAAGCATCCTCTATCGGGAGTTTGCGCCCGACGAGCATGACCTCGGCGTGCAGTTCTATTTGACCGCGACTGGCCGGACTTCCGGGTCCGTAGCGCAGACGACGTTCCTGGACAGTCCAAAGGTCGGCTCGGTCACCGTGGGCGCGCAGTCGCCGGACCCGGTCACTCCCGGCTCGAGCGCTGCCTTCACGATCACCGTGTTCCGCGGCACCGGTGGAGGCTCCAATGGGAACTTTACTGCCACTTTGAGCATCACGACGGCATTGCCGGCGGGAGCGAGCGCTTCCTTCAGCGTGAATCCGGTAGCGTTGGCGTCGGCCGAAAATTCCAAGACAGCGACGCTTACGATCTCCACGACCTCCGGCACCACGCCCGCGGGAACGACGTCGTTCACCGTCAAGGCCGCTACGTCCGCCTCGGACTTCGCCACTGGATTCGGCACGCTCACCGTCGGCAGGAGGAATCCGACCGTGACATTCACGGGGGCGCCGGCCAGTGCCGCTTATCTGAGCAGCTTCACGGTGACAAGCACGACCAACAGTTCGGCGAGCCCGCTCTATACGTCCAGCGGCGGCTGCTCCAATATCGGCGCGACCTACACCATGACCAGCGGGACGGCGACCTGTGCGGCCACCGTCACCTGGGCACCCGATGCCGACTACAACGGCGCCACGCTCGGCCAATCCACGACCGCGACGAAGATCGACCCGACGGTGACGTTCACGGGTGCGCCGGCGAGCGCCGCCTACCAGAGCACGTTCACCGTGGCGAGCACCACGAACAGCTCGGTCAGCCCGGTTTACACCGCAGCCGGCGGCTGCTCGAACGTCGGTGCCGGCTACACCATGACCAGCGGGACTTCAACCTGCACGTCCACCGTCGCCTGGGCCGCGGACGCCAACTACACGGGAGCGACCCGGAGCCAGACGACTACGGCCGAGAAGATCGGCCCGACCGTGACGTTCAGCGGCGCCCCGGCCAGTGCCGCCTACTTGAGCACGTTCACCGTGGCGAGCACCACGAACAGCTCGG
>WNEP01001207.1_pt1 | contig 13588 bp, 11 predicted proteins | sample 5399961 | NCBI WGS metagenome assembly WNEP01 (sample SAMN13153329, study PRJNA577476) | soil metagenome | isolation source: 20 cm grassland meadow soil pre-rain plot 5 | place: USA:California | collected 2015-09-08 | reverse complement strand
TGTTCCTGAGCACGTCGGCAAACGTGCGCTGCTGCTGCGCCGCGATCTCGTCCGCGGTGACCACCGTGACGCTGCTCGCGAGCTCCGCCTCCGGCGTCGGGATGCGCGTGGCGGTGACGACGATCAGCTGCAGCGCCTCGGTATCGGCGGCGGCTTGAGCACCGCTGCCGGCCCAGGCGGGGAGAATGCTGCAGGCTAGGAGCGCGCTCACCGAGACGCGGCGCGCGGCGAGACCTGTTGTCATGGGCCTTAGCTCCTGAATTGCACACACCCGTGCCCGGAGGCGTACCGCCGGACCAGCATCGCCCGCCGCGATGCCCATCGGTAAGCGCGTCAGGCCGGTCTCCGGGCTCTCGAGCTGGAGCAGACTCTCCGGCGGATCGCCTTCCCGCACCGTTGGTTCCGGTGCAGTGGCGGATGTGATCCGCGTGATCTCGATTACCGTTGCGGGGGCAGCGCCGGCTTTGGACGAATCCGCACCGGTCTTCCCGTTTCTCCGCTCCCCCGCAGCGCGCACCCGCACGGTGCGCATGCGTTGGAACGTACACCTCACGCGGGAGCAAGCGTGCCTGCGGGGATCGGCCGCCGTCAAGAGCCCGCACGCCGGGTGCGCCCGCGTGGCATGATCCGCCCCTCCATGAGCGCCGGCGAAAACAACCCCGCAGCAAGCGGTCCCAACAGCGTGGCGGAGTGGGTCGGATACCTGAGCGTCGCGCCACTGCTCGCGTGCCTGGCGGGGGTGGGCCTGCTGCCCGATTACGCCGCGCGCGAGGTCGCGCAGCGCATCGCGCTCGCCTGGGGAGCGGTGCTCCTCGCCTCCGGCGGCGCCGTGCACTGGGGGCTGGCGATCGCCGGGCGGTTGCCGTGGGAGGCGGCGCGAATCGGCGGCGCGCTGCTGCCGGCGCCCGTCGCGGCCGCCGCCGTGGCGCTCGGCGGGGAGCGGGGACTCGCGCTGCTGGTCGTCGGCTCCGGGGGCTTCTGGCTGTACGAGCACCGGGCCGTCGGCGCGCTGCTGCCGCCCGCGTATCTCGCCCTGCGCCGCCATCTGACGCTCGCCGTCTGCATACTGCTCGCCCTGATCATGTTCGCCTCCGACGCCGCCGGGCTGACTTAAGCTCCGGATGGAAGATTTCGTCTCCGCACCGTGGCTGCGCCGGCTCATCGCCGCCGTGGTGCTGGCCGGACTCGTGGTGCTCGGCTTTCGCGTGCTGGAGCCGTTCGTCGTGCCGCTGGTGTGGGCGTGCATCCTCGCCTTCGTCAGCTGGCCGGCGCACGAGCGGCTGCTGCGGCTGTGTCGCGGTCGCAGCACCGTCGCCTCGCTCCTCACGACCACCGCGGTGAGCCTGGCCGTGATCGCCCCGCTCGCGTGGCTGGCGGTGGTGCTGCGGATCGAGCTGATCCGCGCCTATCACGAGACGCAGGCGCTGCTCGCTGGCGGCCTGCAGCTGCCGCCGGCGGTGCTGAAGCTGCCCTGGCTCGGGGAGCAGCTGCGCGACCTCACCGCGCGGGCTGCCCAGGATCCGCATGCCCTCGGCGCCGAGCTGCGCAAGCTCACCGACCACTCCTTCGAAGAAATCACACACATCGTCGGCGAGATCAGCCGCAACGTGGCGAAACTGCTGCTCACGGTCGTGAGCCTGTTTTTCGTCTTCCGCGACGGAGAGCGCGTCGCCGGAGAGCTCGCCCGCGCCCTCGAGCAGCTGCTCGGTCCGCGGGTACATAACTACCTGCGGGCCATCGGGCAGACGGTGAAAGCGGTCGTCTACGGGCTGGTGCTCGCGGCGGTGGTGCAGGGGGTGCTAGCGGGACTCGGCTACTGGATCGCCGGCGCGACCGCGCCGGTGTTCCTGGCGGCCCTCACCACCGTCTTCGGGCTGATCCCCTTCGCCGCACCGACACTCTGGGGCGGCGTCGGCGTGTGGCTCGTGATCACCGGCAGCCCCGTGGCGGGCGTGGCGCTGCTCATCTGGGGCGCCATCGTCGTCGGCTGGACCGACCACATCGTGCGGCCGTTCCTCATCAGCCGCGAGGCGCAGATACCCTTCCTGGTGGTGATGTTCGGCGTGCTGGGCGGGCTCGCGGCGTTCGGACTCGTGGGCCTCTTCGTGGGTCCGGTGATTCTCGCCGTGCTGCTCGCGATCTGGCGCGAGTGGCTGCTGCAGAGCGGCCAGCCGGCCGCGCGGGGCTGAGCGCGGTATGGGCCGCGTGTGACGGCGCGCCGCCGCCGCAGCGGAAGCGCGCGCGGTGAGGGTCCGCGCCTCAGGCGCCGAGGAACATGCGGTAGGACGGGTTCGCCGTCTCCTCGACGTAGGCGTAGTGCAGCACGTTCAGATGCTGCAGGAAGTCGGTGCGCTCGGCGGGGAGCACCTGGATCCCGGCGAGCACGCGGCCATGGTCGGAGCCGTGGTTGCGATAGTGAAACAGGCTGATGTTCCAGCGTGAGCCGATCGCCTGCAGGAACTTGAGCAGCGCACCCGGGCGCTCCGGGAATTCGAAGCGATACAGCAGCTCATCGCGAATGCCGCGCGCGTGCCCGCCGACCATGTAGCGCACGTGCAGCTTCGCCATCTCGTCGTTGCTCATGTCGGTGACCGCGTAGCCGCCCTCGCGCAACGTGCCCACCACGGCGTCCTTCTCCGCGCGCCCCCCGCTCAGGGCCAGGCCGACGAAGATCTGCGCGCTCTCCGCCGAGGCGTAGCGGTAGTTGAACTCGGTGACGCTGCGCCGCCCGAGCACCTCGCAGAAATGCAGGAAGCTCCCCGGCCGCTCGGGAATCACGACTGCGAGCAGCGCCTCGCGCTCGCCGCCGAGGTCGGCGCGCTCGGCGACGTGCCGCAACCGGTCGAAGTTCATGTTCGCGCCGCTCGCGATCGCCACCAGGCGCTTGCCGCGCCAACCCTCGCGCGCCACGTATTTCTTGACCCCGGCCACGGCCAGCGCCCCGGCCGGCTCGACGATCGAGCGGGTGTCCTCGAACACGTCCTGGATCGCGGCGCAGATCTCGTCGGTGCTGGTGAGCACGATCTCGTCGACCTGGCCGCGGCATAGCGCGAAGCTCTCCTCGCCGACGCGCCGCACGGCGACTCCGTCGGCGAAGATTCCCACCCGCTCGAGCGTGACGCGTCGGCCGGCCCTGAGCGAGTCGTGCATCCCGGCGGCGTCCTCGGGCTCGACGCCGATGATCTTCACGCCCGGATACAGGTACTTCACGTACACCGCAATGCCCGCGAGCAGCCCGCCACCGCCGACCGGCACGAAGATCGCGTCGAGGTTACCGCCGGTCTGGCGCAGGATCTCCACCGCAATGGTCCCCTGCCCGGCGATGACATCGGGATCGTCGAAGGGATGAACGAATACGAGATTGCGCTCGCGCTCGAGCCGCAGCGCGTGCTCGAATGCGCTGTCGTAATCATCACCGTGCAGAGTGAGCTCCGCGCCGAGGTCGATCACCGCCTGCAGCTTGATGTGCGGGGTGGTCTCGGGCATCACCACCACCGCCGGGCAGCCGCGACGGCGGGCGGCGAGCGCCACCCCCTGCGCGTGATTGCCGGCCGAGGCGCACACCACGCCGCGCTGCGCCGCGGCCTCCGACAGGTGAGCGATGCGGTTGTAGGCGCCGCGCAGCTTGAACGAGAACACCGGCTGCAGATCCTCGCGCTTCAGCAGTACCTGGTTGTCGAGGCGCCGCGAGAGGCGCGCCGCCTCCTCGAGCGGGGACTCGATGGCGACGTCGTAGACGCGCGCCTTCAGGATTCTCTCGATATAGGGACTCGCCATCTCGAGCTGCCCGCGCCTCGTGCCAGGGGAAAGCTGCGAAGCTTAGCGGCGGTGCTCGCGGCTGTCAGCGTTTCTCGCCGGCCCGGCGCACCACGAAGCGATACTGCAGCCGGGCGAAGTGCAAGACATCGCCGTCCCTGAGGATCTGGCGGGTGACGCGCCGGCCGTTGACGTGCACGCCGTTGCTGCTGTTCAGGTCCTCGATGATGGTGTGCACCGGGCCGACCAGGATGACGGCGTGGTGGCGGCTGATGAAGTTGGCCTCGATCTGCAGATCGTTGTCGGGAGTGCGTCCGATGCTGGTCCTGCGGCCGAGCACGTGCATGATCTCGCGCCCGTCCTCGCTGCGGACCAGGAGGCGCGTCGCGCCCTCGGGGACCGGCTCGGGCGCCCCGGCGGAGTCATCGCCCTCGGGGAGCGCGCGCGGGGTCTCGCGCGGTACTTCGCGCGGTGCTTCGCGCAGGACCTCGCGCGGCGCCGGGCTGCGCTCTGGCGCGGGGCTGGCGGGCGGCTCCGCCGCCGCATGCCGCGCCTCCTCGAAGGTGCGCCAGCGCGCGTTGGCCCTCTCGAGCTCCTCCAGCCGGGCGTTGCGCGCTCGCGCCTCGGACTCCAGGCGGTGGACCGCCTCCTCGGCGGCGTGCAAATCCGCCTCGAGCTCTTTCGCGCGCGCGATGCTCGCGCCGGACTCGCTCTGCAGCGCGCGCGTCGCCTCCTGCTGCTCCGCGGCGTGCTCCTCGAGCTCTTTCACACGCGCCTGCGCGGCCGCGAGTCTCTCGGCCTCGGCGCTGCGCTCCTGCTGCGCGGTCTCGAGTGCGCCGGCCCAGTCCTGCGTCTCGCGCCGCGCGCTGACCCGCTCTTTCTCCAGCTCGCGGAACCGGCGCCGTTCCGCCGCGAGGGCCGACTCGAGCTCCGCATTGCGCGCGCGCACCTCGGCGAGCGCCTCGTCGTGTCCTCCGGCCTTCGTCGCGGCGGCGGCCGTTGCGGCGCGCATCTCCGCGAGCGTCTTGGTGAGCTCGGCGCGCTCGGCCTTGAGCCGCGCGAGCTCGCTCTCCTGCCTCGCGTCGACGCTGCCCTGCCCGACGGCGACGCCGGGCGGCGTACGCGCGCGCTCGCTGGAGGAATCGAGCTGGGTGTGCGGCGAGGCGGGGCGGTCGCGCGGCGCGCGGCGCGGGTCCTGCTGCGATCGGCGCAGCTCCGCGTCGCGCTCGGCCAGCGCGGCTGCGAGCGAGCTCGCCTGCTGTTCGAGGCGGGCGATGCGGGAAGCGCTCTGCGCGAGCTCGGCCTCCAGTTCGCGCGTGCGCGCGTCTCGGCCGACCACCGCCCGCGCGACGCGCGCCAGCTCGCGCTCGCGCTCCTCGCCCTCGCGCTGCAGATCCCCGACGAGCTCTTCGAGAATCCCCCGGCGGCTCTCGGCGCTCTGCAGCGACTCGATGAGACCGAGCACGCGCTCGCGCTCCTCGCGCAGATCGTCCATCGCGCCTGCGGTGCGGGCGCGATCCTGCGCGAGGCGCTGCTGATTCTTCGGGTCCTGATCGCGCTGCAGGCGCGCTGCGCTCTCGAGCTCCCCGAGACGGCGCTGCAGATCGTCGGCGCGCGCTCCCGCCGCGCTCACCAGGGCGCGTGCCTGCGCGAGCTGCTCCTCGAAGTGCGCGCGTGCACGGGCATGCTCATCGAGCTGAAAGGCGTGCTCCGCCTTCAGCTGTGCGAGCTCGTGATCGAGCTGCGCGGCGCGACGCTCGGCCGCCGCGCGCGCCTCGAGCGCCTCGTCGCGGGCGTGCTCGATCTGCCGGAGCCGCTCGTCCTTACCCGCCAGCAGCCCCTGTGTCTCGCGCAGCCGCCCGGTGAGCGTCTGCACGGCGCTGTCGCCGTGACGGGCCTCGCCGGGTCCCGGAGTGGCCGGCGTCTCTGCTGCGCGTGCGCCGGCAAGCGGCGGCGCGATCCACGTGTCGGTGGCGGACGGCCGGCGGTCCCCGCTTCCCGGGTTCGCGGTGGGCGGCAGAGACGGCAGCTCGGCCGTGTTCTCGATGTCGGATTCGCCCTTGGATGAGGCGGGTGGGGACGGCATGCGCGCTCAGCGTGACCTCGGCTGCTCCTTGCGACTTCAATAAATCTGATCCGAATCGCGCAAATGCGCAAATCAGCCCTGCAGGAATTCGCGCACCGTATCCGCCGCGCCGGCCGCCGCGGAGGCGAACAGCTCCTGCCCGCTCGGCTCCAGCTCGAGCAGGCGGGCTGCCGGCAGCACGTCGCGCACCCTTCCGGTCGCTTCCCAGAGATCGTCGTGCGGGCGCAGCACCAGCAGCCGCTGACTGAGGCGCGCCAGGCGCTCTCGCAGCGGATACTGCGCCGCCGCCGCCTCGAGCCACCCCTGCCCGTCGCCGGCGCGCGGCAGCCCATCGCCCGGCGCCGGCGAGGGCGGCGCGCGTGCGGCCGCCCGCCGTTCCTCCGCCGTCAACAGCGGCGCCGACACCATGACCAGGCGGCCGATCTGTCGCGGGCGCGTCACGGCCAGCTCGGTGCCGATCAGGGCGCCGACGCGCTGACCCAGGATGTCGAGGCGGCGCAGCCGCATACTGTCGAGGAAATCGCCGATCGCGGCCGCGTAGTCCTCGATCGCCGCCACGCCGGGCGGCGGGTCGGATTCGCCGAATCCCGGCAGGTCCGGCGCGTACACCGAGCGGTCGCGTCCGGCGAGGGCCAGAAAGCGCGCGAACACCCGGCCCGAGCCCGGGCAATCGTGCAGACACAGCAGCGGCGCCGCCTCCTCGAACCCCCCTCCGGGCGGGATCGAGTTGTGCACGTGCAGCTGACCATAACGACACTCGAAATAGCCGCGGCGCACGCGCGCCTGCGCCGCGACCGGGCGGGTGGGTGTTTGCCTGCGCATGCGCTACATAGTGCCACGACCGCACCGGCTCTTGCGTCAGCGGGCGGGGTGCGTACATTGGCGAAATGGAACGAGCACGTGCCCTTCTCCTCCTGGTCCTGGCGAGCGCCCTCGGCGGCTGCGGACTGGCCGGCACCACCACTGCGGCCGGCGCCGGTGCCGCCTCTGAAGCTCAGCAGGCGGCCGACGCGAAACGCACCGAGGCACAGGTAAAGCAGCAGATCGAGGCGAGCTACAGCCAAGCCGCAGAGCAGCGGCGCGCCGCCGACACGGACGCGCAGTGAGCCCATGGACCTTCGGAACCTCCAGATCCGGATCAGGCGGCCGCCCTCCCAGCCGAGCGATCTCGAGCTCGTCGAGGCTCCGAGCCCGAGCCTGACGAACGGCTCGTTTCTCGCCCGTGCCCTCTGGCTGGCGCTCGATCCGTTCGTGTGCGCCTCGGACTCCGAGGCGCGCGATGGGGCGAAACCGGGCGATCTGGTTCCCGCGCACGGCGTCGGCGAGGTCGTCGAATCGCGCCACGAGGTGTTCGGCGTCGGCAGCCTCGTCGTGCTCGACTTCGGCCTGCAGCACCTGTGTGTTTCGGACGGCCAGCGCGCCCGACTGCTTCACCCGGGGCAGACACCCGCCTCGAGCGCTCTGGGAGTGCTCGGAGTGCCGGGCATGGCGGCGTATTTCGGACTGCTCGATCTGGCGCGGCTGCGCCCGGGAGAAACCGTGCTGGTGTCCGCGGCGGCCAACGCCGCCGGCGCCATGGCCGGCCAGATCGCGATGCTGAAGGGCGCGCGGGCCATCGGCATCGCCGGCAGCCGCGAGAAGTGCGACTGGGTGACACGCCACGCCCGCCTCTCCGCCTGCATCAATCACGGCAGCGAGAACGTCGGCGCGCGCCTGAAGCAGCTCGCGCCGGGCGGCGTGGACATCTATTTCGACAGCACCGGCGGGGAGCTGCTCGAGAGCGTTGTAGCCGGGCGTCACCTCGCCCCCGGCGCGCGTATCGTCCAGAACAGCGTGAGGCCCGTCGACCCCGAGGCGATCCACGCGTGGGGGGGCTACCCGCCCGGGAAGGACGGCGTGCAGGTGCTGCGCGTCGAGCCCCACGACTACGAGCACCGCCGGGGTGAATTCCTGCGCGATGCGATCGCCTGGCACGGCGCCGGCCGCATCGCCGCCAAGGACGACATCGTCGACGGGCTCGTCAACGCCCCTGCGCACCTGCTGCTCGCCATGCAGGGCGGCAACTTCGGCAGGCCGCTGGTCAGGATCTGACGCTCTCGCGAGGCCCCGCGAGCCGGAAATGACCACCGCGCACCTGCCGTAAGTGCGCGGTGGGTCGGGCCTAGCGACGCCGGCCGCGCGCGCCGCGGGAAGCGGCCCGTCGGGCGCTCTTCTTCGCCGGGCGTCTCGCGCTCTTCCTCGCCGACTTCTTCGCGCTCTTCTTCGCGGACTTGCGCTTCGCGGGGCGGGCTCTTCGCGCCACCTTCTTGCGCGCCTTGCGGGCGGCCTTCTTCGGCGCGGCGGGTTTCGCCGCGGCAGGCTTCGCCGCGACCGACGTTGCCGCCGCAGGCCGCGCTGCGGGCGCCGGCGCCGCCTTCACGGTCGGCACCGCTGCGGGCGGTGCGTAAGGCTTCGGCGCGCCGGGGGGCTTGGCGGCAGCGGCCGGCGCCGTCGCGGGTCGGGCCTGACTTGCACGCGGCGCCTCCTGAACGGCGAACGCCCCGCCTTGCGGGTCCATGAACATCGCAATCCAGCTTCCACCGGGTACTTCCATCGGGCCGTGCAACAGCCTTCCGCCGGCCGCCTTGGCCGCGCCGACCGCCCGGTTGCACTCGGACACGTGCACGTAGGAGAGCCACGACGGCGGGCTGGAGGGCCCCTGAACGCTGCACATGCCGCCCACCGCGTTACCGGCGTGCTCGAAGAGCTGGTACACGCCCATGGCGCCCATGTCGTGTCCCGCTCCCCTGCGCCAGCCGAACAGCTCGCCGTAGAAGCGCAGCGCGCCGCTCACGTCCGTGGTTGCGAGCTCGTGCCACGAGAACGCGCCCTGTGGCGGTTGCGGGCCCGGCGGCGGGGCACCGGCGGCCGGGGTGAACAACGCAAAGGTCGCGCCCTGCGGATCCGACAGCACGGCAAAGCGGCCGACGTTGGGAATGTCAGAGGGAGCCTTCAGCACCTTGGCCCCGAGTCCCTGCGCCTGGGAACACGAGGCGTCGACGCTCGGGGTGCCCACGTAGATCAGCCAGTGGGGCGGCGTGCCGGCAGCCTCCGGCGGCAGGGCCATCAGGCCGCCAATCTGCGTCTGTCCGGCCATCCACAGGTTGTAGCCGGGCATGCTGGAAGGCTGGGTCCGCCATGGCAGGACTTTCGGATAGAAGGCGGCGGCGGCGGCGGTATCGGTCGTCAGCAACTCGTGCCAGATGAATCGTCCCCGGATATCGGCGTTGCTCATGATGAGGTTTCCTCTTTTTTGCGAGCGACATCTTCCACTGTCGACGATCGGCGCGACATTCTGCCTTGCCGCGCGGTTCACTGCCATGACTGTTGCGTCAACTCGCTCCGGGTGTGCTGCCGCTCGCGCCAGATCAGATACAGGCCGCTCGCGATGACCAGGCCGCCCCCCAGGCACACGCGCACCGGAGGCAGCACGTGCCAGACCAACCGGTCGATGGCGATGCCCCAGAGCAGGGCGGTGTATTCGAAGGGCGCCACCAGTGAGGGCGGCGCCGAGCGGAAGGCCTCGGTGAGCAGGTACTGTCCGATCGCCGCGAGCACTCCCAGGGCGAGGAGCCACGGCCAGTGGCTGCGCTCGAGCGGCACCCACACGGGAGCGGCGGCTGCGGTCGCAAACACGGTCATCAGGCCGACGGTCCAGAAGATCACGCTCGCCGTGGTGTCGGTGCGGGTGAGCACCCGCACTGCGATGGCGCTGAGCGCGTAGGCGATCGCCGAGACGAGGGCCGCGAGCGCTCCCCAGGTGACGAGCCCCGAGGCGCTCGGGCGCAGCATGGTGAGCACCCCGGCGAGACCCACGAGTATGGCGCTCCAGTGACGGGCGTCGGCGCGCTCCTTGAGGAGCGGCACCGAGAAGGCGGTCACGAGGAGCGGGGCCGATAGAAACACCGCGTAGGCGTTGGCGAGCGACAGGACCCGCACGGCGTAGATGAAGCCGCCGAGGACCACGACGCTGAGCACCCCGCGCAGCAGATGCATCGGGAAGCGTCGCGGCTTGAGCTCGCCCCACTTCCCGGTGAGCAGCAGCGGCAGCAGCATGAAGGGCATCGAGGCCACGCCGCGCAGCACCGCCACCTGCATGGGCGGGTAGTGCGCGGACAGCCCCTTCAGCAGAGCGTCCATGAGGGAGAACGCGGCGACCGCCGCGATCATCGACGCGATCGCGCGCAACCTCCGGTTGGGCATCCGTCAGCGCGCCGGGTCCGCCTCGGCGCGCTTGCCGGCGGCCGTGATCCGCCGATAGCCGGTACCGAGAAGCCGCCCCGGCAGAGGGAACGCGCTCATCAGCGACACCAGGAGCGAGGAGGCGTAGGGCACGGACTGAACGAGCAGCACCACGATCCACGCGAGTCGGTCGGGACCGGCGAGCGCGACCCGGTCGAGGCCGGCAGCCTGGGGCGCATGCGCCACACCCCACGCCGACAGCAGCAGCCCGAGCATCATGAGGGTCTCCTCCCGTGCAGCGAGGAGCGCCCCGGCGAGTCCCGGGGAGTGTCCCTGCTTCGGAGTGCGGAAGAACGGCTCGTCGCGGGTGAGGAGGCCCTTGATCGCCGCCTTGCCGATGGTGTGCGTCAGCGCGAGTCCCGCGACCGCCGCCGCCAGCGTCTGGCGGCTGTTGGCCCCGACGCGCGCGTGGTAGAGGTGGATGAGCTTCGCGAGCTTGAAGGTGAACAGCGACAGCGGCAACACCGAATACACCACCAGCGGCGGCTCGATGTGCCGCGGCGCCCACACCATGGCGACCGACCAGGCGAGCGCGGCGAGATTGAAGAGCAGGTTGCAGCCGTCGGCGGTCCACGGCAGCCAGCCGGCGATGAAGTGGTAGCGCTGTCCCGGGGACAGCGGGCCGCCTTCCAGGAACAGCGCGCGCGCATGCGCCTTCAGGATCTGCATGGCGCCGTACGCCCAGCGGAAGCGCTGCTTCTTGAAGTCGACGAAGGTGTCGGGCATCAGGCCGCGGCCATAGCTCGAGGGCACGAAACTGGCGTCGAAACCGGCCTCGAAGATGCGCAGCCCGAGCTCGGCGTCCTCGGTGATGCACCACTCGGCCCAGCCGCCGCAGTCCTCGAGTTGCCTGCGCCGCACCATGGTCATGGTGCCGTGCTGGATGATGGCGTTGCGCTCGTTGCGCGTGATCATGCCGATGTGGAAGAAGCCGCGATACTCCGCGTAGCACATGGCCTTGAAGGCGCTCGCGCCCTCGTCGCGATAGTCCTGCGGCGCCTGCACGATGGCGATGCGCTGATCGCGGAAGGCGGGCGTCAGGTCGCGCAGCCAGCGCGCGTCCACGACGTAGTCGCTGTCGATGACGGCGACGATCTCGGCGTCGGGCGCGGTGCGCGCGAGCGCGTAGTTGAGCGCCCCGGCCTTGAAGCCGGCGAGCGGCGCGACGTGGAAAAAGCGAAAGCGCGGCCCGAGCTGCGCGCAGTGCGCCTCGACCGGCCGCCAGACCGCTGCGTCGCTGGTGTTGTTGTCGATCACCAGCACCTCGAAGTCCGGGTAGTCGAGGCGCGCGAGCGCGTCCAGTGTCTCGATGAGCATCGCCGGCGGCTCATTGTAGGCCGGCACGTGAATCGACACCTTGGGCGAGCGCGCACCGGAGCTCATGAGCGGCGCCCCGAGCCGCCGCCGGTACTCGACCCAATGCGCCTCGGCCCACTCGTGCGCCTCGGCGAGCAGCACCAGCATGACCCCGAGCATGCCGAGGAGCAGCAGCACCCCGGCGATGACGCTCGAGAGCGTCATGTACTGCTGCGTGAAGTCGTAGATCACCCACACCGCGATCGTGGCGGTGGCGTACACCACGACGGCGAGGAAGCTGCGGCCGCGGTTGCGCAGCGAGTCGCTGTTGAGATAGAGGAGCCCGAGCACCACGAGCGCCACCGCGACGGAAGCGGCCGCGAGGATGTGCCACTCCGGCACGCGCACGATCGGCGCCGTGAAGGCGAACTTCGGGTGGCGGTTGACGTCGTAGACGCCCCAGTAGGACCCGACCGCCCCCTCCAGGTACGCCTTCCAGGGCTGATCGAAGGCCTCCATCACGTAGTAGACGATCTGCTCCTGCTCGGCGCGCTGCAGGAAACGGCGCAGGAACAGCGCCTCGTTTGCGTCCGAGGCCACCGCCGACTCGCGCGTGCGGCCGCGGCTCGGCCAGCCGATCTCCGCGATCACGATCGGCTTGTGCGGAAAGGTCTTTTGCAGCCGCCGCAGCTGCGAGAACGAGTAATCGACCGCGCGGTCGACCGCGACCCCTTCCCAGTACGGCAGGAGGTGTACGCCGATGAAGTCGACGTGCTGCGCGAGCTCGGGGTAGGCGAGCCAGGTGTGCCAGGTCTCGGCCGTGCCGACCGGCTGGCCGATGGAGGCGCGCGCGCGATCGAGATATCTCGCGAGCTCCTCGATCTTCAGGTCGCCGCGGAACAGGACCTCGTTGCCGATGATCACGCGCACCACGTTCTGGTGAGTGTTCGCGAGGTCGATCACCGTGCGCAGCTGCTCCTCGTTCTTGTCGCGGTCGGCATCCAGCCAGGCGCCGAGCGCGACGTTGAGCCCGTGCCGGTCGGCGAGCTCGGGCACGTCGGAGAGCGTGCCGCCGACGCTATAGGTGCGCACCGCGTTGACCTGGCCTTCGAGGAGCTGCAGGTCCGCGTCGATCTCGGTATCGGTGGGCATCTCGAAATGAGTCGGGTCCTCGCTGGCGCGGAACGGCGAGAACGCGAATCCCTGGATGCGCTTCGGCCAGGGGGGCTCGGGCGTCGGGCGATTGAGATAGGCCCAGACCGCGAAGGTAAGCGTGGCGAACAGCCCCGCGATCAGCAGGCTCCCGACGGTCTTCATGGGCGCGTCGTCACATGCGCGGGCCGCCGCCCCTACCAGGCGCCGGTGTTCGGCATCGACTTCCAGGGCTCGGCGGGCGGCAGCGCCGCACCGTGCTGCAGCAGCTCGATGGAGATGTTGTCGGGCGAGCGCACGAACGCCATGCGCCCGTCACGCGGCGGCCTGAGGATCGTGACGCCGTGATCGCGCAGGCGCTGGCAGGTGGCGTAGATATTCTCCACGGCGTAGGCCAGATGCCCGAAGTTGCGCCCCGCGGTGTAGGTTTCCGGGTCCCAGTTGTGGGTGAGCTCCACCTGAGCGCTCTCGTCCCCGGGCGCCGCGAGGAACACGAGGGTATAGCGCCCTTCGGGGTAATCCTTGCGGGAAAGCTCCGTGAGGCCGAGCGCATCGCAGTAGAACTTCAGCGAGGCGTCGATGTCGGTGACCCGGACCATGGTGTGCAGGTATTTCATGGCGATCTCCGGTGCAGTCCTCTTTAGAACATTTCCGACGGCCCCGGTGCCTTGATGTCGACCTTCCGACGCGAGGGAATGAAATCGCCGGTGATCATGTCCTCGTAGGTCTGCCCCGGTCCGACCATCGGGTAGACGCCCGCGTCGGGATCGATCATGACCTCGAGGAACGCAGGTCCCGCGAAGGCGAGGAACTCGCCGATGACGCGCGGCACGTCCTCCTTGCGCTCGAGGCGCGCCGCGTAGCGAAAGCCGTCGGCTTGGGCCGCCTTGACGAAGTCTTTCTTATGCAGCGAGCGGTCGCTCGCCGAGAGCCGACCCTTGAAGAACAGCTTCTGCCACTGCTTGACCATGCCGTCGCCGAAGTTGTTGAGCACCACCACCTTGACGGGCAGGTCGT
>WNEP01001154.1_pt1 | contig 13597 bp, 15 predicted proteins | sample 5399961 | NCBI WGS metagenome assembly WNEP01 (sample SAMN13153329, study PRJNA577476) | soil metagenome | isolation source: 20 cm grassland meadow soil pre-rain plot 5 | place: USA:California | collected 2015-09-08 | reverse complement strand
ATCCATCAAGAGGATCTTCGTGTCGATCGCGAGCGCGCGGCCGATCGCGACGCGCTGCTTCATGCCCCCGGAGAGCTCGCGCGGGTACTTGCCCGCGAACCCCTTGAGGCCGAGCGGGCCGAGGAGCTCCGTCGCGATCGAGCGCCGGCGCTCGGCGGGCATGCCCCCGAGCTCGAGGCCGAACTCCACGTTCTTGAGCGCCGTCCGCCAGGGAAAGAGGCCCGGGTCCTGGAACACGGTCGCGACGCGGCGCGGGTCGGGCCCCGTGACCGGCTGGCCGTCGACCAGAACGCGCCCGCGGTCCGGATGAACGAGGCCGCCGAGCATTCCGAGGAGCGTGGACTTGCCGCAGCCGGACGGGCCGATCAGCGTGCAGAACTCGCCCTCGCCCACTGCGAGCGAGACGTCGTGGAGCGCCTCGACCGGCCCGGAGCTGGTCGCATAACGCTTGGTGACGTTCTCGATCGCGATGAGCCGGGCGGGTGCCTTCACACGAGCTGGAGGATCGTCCGGGCGATCACCAGCCTCTGGATCTCGGACGTTCCCTCGCCGATCTCGGTCAGCTTCGCGTCGCGGAAGATCCGCTCGACGGGGAACTCGGTGATGTAGCCGGCGCCGCCGTGGATCTGCACGGCCTTGGTCGCCGCCTTCATCGCGGTCTCGGAGGCGAAGAGCTTCGCCATCGCCGCCGCATGCATCGCCGGCCGCCCCTGGTCCTTGAGGTACGCGGCGCGCAGCGTGAGGAGGCGCGCGACCTCGACCTCGGTGGCGAGGTCGGCGATCATCCCCTGGAGGCCGTTGAACTCGGCGAGCGTCTGACCGAAGGCCGTGCGCTGCTTCATGTACGTCACGGAGTGATCGATGGCCGCCTGAGCGATGCCGACCGCCATCGCCGCCATCGCGATGCGGCCGCCCTCCAGCACCTGCATCGCATGGACGAAGCCCATGCCTCGCTCGCCGAGCAGGTTCGCGGCCGGCACGCGGGCGTCCTCGAAGATCAGCTCCGCCGTGTCCGAGGCGTGGAGGCCCAACTTCCGGTAGGGCTTGCCCGCGCTGAAGCCAGGCAATCCCTTCTCGAGCACGAACGCCGAGATCCCGCGCGAGCCCTTCCCGGGGTCGGTCCGCGCGATCACGACGGCGATCCCGCCGACCGACGCGTTGGTGATGAACGCCTTGCTGCCGTTCAGGATCCACTCGCCACCGCGCAGCTCGGCGCGCGTCTGGAGGGCGGCGGCGTCGGAGCCGGCGCCCGGCTCGGTGAGCCCCCACGCCCCGAGCACCTCGCCCGAGGCCAGGCGCGGCAGGTAGGTCCGTTTCTGCGCCTCCGACCCGAAGCCCGCGATGTGGTTCGTGCAGAGGGAGTTGTGCGCCCACATGGTGATGCCGACCGAGGCGTCGCCGCGGCTGAGCTCCTCGACGCTCAGCGCGTAGCCGACGTAGTCGAGGCCGGCGCCGCCGTACTCCTCGGGAACCAGCGCTCCGAGGAAGCCGAGCGGCCCGAGCTTCCGGACGACGCTGTGAGGGAACTCGTGGCGCTCGTCGTAGGGCGCGATCGCGTTCCCGAGCTCCGCGTCGGCAAATTCCCGGGCGACCCGACGGATCCGCTCCTGGTCGTCGGTCAGCTCGAAGTCCATCGCCCGCTAACCGCGCCGGCCCGACTCGGCCACCACGACATACTTGCGCCCGACCTTCCTGATCACGGCACGTGCACCGTCACACCGCCGCGCGGATGTGCTCGCCGACGAAGCGGACGATCTCCTGGGTCGAGGTCCCGGGCGAGAAGATCTCCTTGACACCCGTGGCCTTGAGCGCCGCGATGTCCGCGGGCGGGATGATCCCGCCGCCGAAGACCACGATGTCCTCCGCGCCCTTCTCCCGGAGCAGCTCGAGGACGCGCTTGAAGAGGTAGTTGTGGGCGCCGGAGAGCACGCTGAGCCCGATCGCGTCGGCGTCCTCCTGGATCGCGGTGGCGACGATCTGCTCGGGCGTCTGGTGGAGCCCCGTGTAGATCACCTCGAAGCCCGCGTCGCGCAGCGCCCGCGCGACGATCTTCGCCCCGCGGTCGTGGCCGTCGAGGCCCGGCTTGGCGACGACCACGCGGACCGTCCGGTCGGCCGTCATCGGCCGTGCTCGATCGCGGCGCGCAGCTTCTCGCCCGTCTTCATGATCTGCGCGCGGTCGCCGGGCACGAGCTTCCAGTCGAAGCCAAGGCCGTCGCGCATCCAGCGCGGGATCAGGTGCAGGTGGAAGTGCGCCACCGACTGGAAGGCGGCGGGCCCGTTGGCCTGGAGCACGTTGAGGCCGTCCGGCTCCAGCGTTTGCTTGAGGGCGATGGCGACACGCTGGGCGGTGACGATCGCGGCCTGCAGGTCGACGACCTGGGCGTCGAAGATGGTCGCCGCGTGCGCCTTGCTGAGCACCAGGCAGTGTCCAGCGCTGAGCGGATTGATGTCCATGATACAGATCGTCCGTTCGTCCTCGAAGACCTTCATCGCGGGGGTCCGCCCATCGCGGATCTTGCAGAAGACGCAGTCGGTCATCGTGGCCTCCTAGACCAGAACCGTCCAGCCGTGGGTGTCGGGCGCGGTCGCGTACTGGATCCCGACGATCGCGTCGTAGAGCTTCTTGGTCAGCTCGCCGATTTTCCCGCCGTTGACGACGATGCGCTCGCCCTTGTAGGCGAGCTCGCCGACGGGCGAGATGACCGCGGCCGTCCCGGTGCCCCAGACCTCCCGCAGCGACCCGCCGTGGGCCGCCCGGGCGACGTCGTCGATCGCGATCGTTCGCTCGGAGACGCGGAGCCCCCACTCGCGCGCGAGCGTGAGCACCGAGTCGCGGGTGACGCCCGGCAGGATGGTGCCCTGGCTCAGGGGCGGCGTGACCACCTCGTCACCGATCCTCAGCATGATGTTCATCGTGCCGACCTCGTCGATGTACTTCCGCTCGCGTCCGTCGAGCCAGAGCACCTGGGTGAACCCCGCGTGCTTGGCCTCCTCGGCCGCGTACAGGCTCGCGGCGTAATTCACGCCGGTCTTCGCGCCGCCCACGCCGCCCTCGACGGCGCGGACGTACTTGTCCACGACGAGGATCTTCACCGGGTTCATCCCCTCGGGATAGTAGGTGCCCACCGGCGACAGGATCACGTAGTAGATGTACGACTTCGCCGGCCGGACGCCGAGGAACGGCTCGTTGGCGATGATCGTGGGCCGGATATAGAGCGACGTCCCCACCGTGGACGGGACCCAGTCTTTCTCGAGGCCGACCAGCTCGACGAGCGCCTTGAGGGCGAGCTCCGGATCGAGCGGCGGGATGCACAGCCGCCGCGCGGACTGGTTGAGCCGCTCGACGTGCTTCTGCGGCCGGAAGAGTCGGACGCGGCCGTCCTTGCCGCGGAAGGCCTTGAGCCCGTCGAAGACGGCCTGAGCGTAGTGGAGGACCGCCGCGGCGGGATCGAGGCTCAGCGGCCCGTACGGCTCGATCCGCGGGTCGTACCAGCCCTTCTCCTCCTGGAAGTCCATCACGAAGACGTGGTCGGTGAACACCGTCCCGAAGGTGAGCTCACTGTCCCTGGGTTTCGGCTTCTTCGTCGCCGCACGCGTGATCCTGATCGGCTCGCTCATGGGCCTCCTCGCTCCTAGAAAATGATCGGCTCGCGGTACAGCCCAAAGACCTGGCGGTACACGTCCGAGATCTCGCCGAGGCTGACATAGTCCTTCACGGCCTCGATGAGGACCGGCATGACGTTTCGATTCTCGCGGCACGCGTCGGCGAGCTGTTTCAATCGCTTCTCCACCTTGGCCATGGGCCGCGACGCCTTGAAGCGTCGGACGCGCTCGACCTGCTCCAGCTCGACCGCCTCGTCGATCCTCAGGTAGCTGATCGAGCGCTCTTCCTTCATAACGTACTTGTTGACGCCCACCACGACCTTCTCGCCGCGGTCCTCCATGCGCTGATACCGGTACGCCGCGTCCGCGATCTCCTTCTGCGGGTAGCCCGTGTCGATCGCGCGGATCATGCCGCCCATCGCGTCGATCGTGCGGATGTACTCGAGCGCCGCCGCCTCCATCTGATCAGTCAGCCTCTCGAGGAAGTACGCGCCCCCGAGCGGGTCGATCGTGAGCGCGACCCCGGTCTCCTCGGCGACGATTTGTTGAGTCCGAAGCGCAACCGTCACCGCCTCTTCGGTCGGCAACGCCCACGTCTCATCATACGAGTTCGTGTGGAGCGACTGCGCGCCACCGAGCACGGCGGCGAGCGCCTGGAGGGCGACGCGGGCGACGTTGTTGAGCGGCTGCTGCGCGGTCGCCGAGACCCCGGCGGTCTGGGTGTGGGTGCGCAGGCGCATCGACTCGGGCCTGGTCGCGCCGTAGCGCTCCTTCATGAACCGCGCCCACATCCGTCTCCCGGCACGGAGCTTCGCGATCTCCTCGAAGAAGTCGTTGTGGACGTCGAAGAAGAAGGAGAGGCGTGGCGCGAAGCTGTCGATGTCGAGGCCGCGGGCCAGCGCCGCCTCGACGTACGCGAGCCCGTCGGCCAGCGTGAACGCGAGCTCCTGGATCGCCGTCGAGCCCGCCTCGCGGATGTGGTAGCCCGAGATCGAGACGGGATTGAAGCGAGGGACATGCTTGGAAGTGAATTCGATCATATCGGTCACGATCCGAACGGCAGGTTCGGGCGGGCAGATCCACTCCTTCTGAGCGATGAACTCCTTCAGCATGTCGTTCTGCATCGTCCCGCCGACCCGGTCCCACGCCACGCCCTGCTTCTCGGCGAGCGCGAGGTACATGGCGAGCGCGACGGACGCCGTGCAGTTGATCGTCATCGACGTCGTGACGTCGCCCAGCGGGATGTCCGCGAACAGCCGCTCGAAGTCATCGAGCGTCGAGATCGAGACGCCCTCCCGGCCGACCTCGCCCCGCGCGCGCGGGTGGTCGGCGTCGTAGCCCATCAGCGCCGGCATGTCGAACGCGGTCGAGAGCCCCGTCTGCCCCTGCGCGAGGAGGTATTTGAAGCGGGCGTTGGTATCCTCGGGCCGGCCGAACCCCGCGAACATCCGCATGGTCCAGAGCCGGCCACGGTACATCGTGGGGTAGACGCCGCGGGTGAAGGGGTACTCGCCCGGGTAGCCGAGCTTCTCGCCGTACGACCAGCCGGGCAGGTCCTCGGGTGTGTAGAGCGGCTCGACGGGCAGGCCCGAAAGCGACTCGAAGGGGACCGGCCGCTCGGGCGTGCGCCGCGCGAACGGCTCGTACGCCTCCCGCCTCCAGCGCTGGTACTCGCTCATGGGGTGCCTCCCAGCACGGCGCGCGCGATCACGAGCTTCTGGATCTGCGAGGTCCCCTCGTAGATCTGGGTGATCTTCGCGTCGCGGAAGTAGCGCTCCACCTCGTACTCCTTCACGAAGCCGTAGCCGCCGTGGACCTGAATCGCGTCCGTGGTTACCCTCATCGCGGTCTCGGCGGCGAAGAGCTTCGCCATCGCTGCTTCGGTCCCGTATGGCCTGCCCGCGTCCTTGAGCGCGGCGGCGCGCAGGGTCAGGAGCCGGGCGCCATCGACGGCGGTCGCCATGTCGGCGAGCATCCACTGGACCATCTGGTGCTGGCCGATCGCCACGCCGAAGGACTTCCGCTCGCGCGCGTAGGCGAGCGAGCGCTCGAGGGCGCCCGCCGCAAGCCCGACGGCCTGGGCGGCGATGCCCACGCGTCCGCCGTCGAGCGTCGCCAGGGCGATGCCGAACCCCATGCCCTCCTCGCCGAGCCGATTGGCGGCGGGCACTCGGCAGTCCTCGAAGACCAGCTCGGCGGTGTCGGAGGCGCGGATGCCCAGCTTGTCCTCGGTCTTCGCCACGACGAAGCCCTTCGTCCCCTTCTCGACCACGAGGGCGGTGATCCCGTGGTGCGCCTTCGCGCGATCGGTCTGGCAGAACACGAGGGCGAACGAGGCCTCGCGGCCGTTGGTGACGAACTGCTTCCGGCCGTTGAGCACGTAGTGGTCGCCGTCGCGCACGGCGAGCGTGTGCTGGTTACTCGCGTCCGAGCCGGCCTGGGGCTCGGTGAGCGCGAAGCAGCCGTGGGCATGGCCCGAGGCCACGGGCCTGAGGAACCGCTCGCGCTGCGTGTCCGTGCCGAACGTGTAGACCGGGTCGCAGTAGAGCGAGTTGTTCACCGACATGATGGCGGCGTGCGACCCGCACGCCTTCGCGATCTCCTCGACGGCGACGACGTACGACACCGTGTCGGCACCGCTCCCGCCCCACTTTTCGGGGATCGCGATGCCCATGAGGCCGAGCTCTCCCATGCGCTTCACCGTCTCGTGGGGGAAGCGGGCCTCCCGGTCGATCTCGGCGGCGATGGGCTTGATCGCCGTCTCGGCGAACTCCCGCGCCATCGCCTGGATCATCTGCTGCTCTTCGGTGTGATCGAGCTTCATGCGCTCATTTTTCGAGGAGCTTCTTGAACTCCTTCGTCAGCTCCGGCACGACCTCGAAGAGGTCGCCGACGATGCCGTAGTCGGCGATCTTGAAGATCGGCGCCTCGGCGTCCTTGTTGACGGCCACGATCACCTTCGACGTGCGCATGCCGGCCAGGTGTTGGATCGCGCCCGAGACGCCGAAGCCCATATAGAGCTTGGGCGAGATCGTCCGGCCGGTCTGGCCGATCTGGAACCGGTGCGGGCGCCAGCCCGCGTCCACCGCCGCGCGCGAGGCGCCCACCGCGGCGCCGATCACGCGCGCCATGTCCTCGAGGATCACGTAGTGCTCCGGCCCCTTCATGCCGCGGCCGCCCGACAGCACGATCTCGGCCTCGGTCAGCTCGGGGAGCCCCGTGGAGACCTCTTCGCGCCGTTCGACGAACCTCATCTGCGCGACGGTGGTCGCGACCGACGGGCGCTCGACGGTCGCGACCCGGCCGGGCTGGGCGTCCGCCGGGCGGAAGACGTTCGGCCGGAGCGTCGCGACCCAGGGCGCCTTCGCCCACGTCACCTTCGCCAGCAGCTTGCCGGCGTAGACGGGGCGGGTCGCGACGAGCTTGTCGCCGTCCATCGCGAACGCCACGCAGTCGGCGGCGAGCCCGACGCCGAGGCGCGCGGCGAGCCGCGCGACGAACTCGCGCTGGCGGCTCGTGACCGGCGCCAGGATCGCCCTCGGCGTCGCCTTGGCCGCAAGCTCGGCCGCGGCGCCCGTCCAGATCTCGCTGCGGTACGGCGCGAACGCGGCGTTCTCGAGGAGCCAGACCTTGTTCGCCCCCCACTCCGCGAGCTGCTTGAGTCCGGCCTCGGTCGCCTTGTCGGTGAACCACACGGCCTCCGCCTGGCCGCTCGAGAGGCGCGCGGCCTCGCCGATGACCTCGGCCATCACCTTCTTCGGCGTCCCCTGCCGGTCGTCTTCGACGATGCACCAGAACGCGTTCGCCATGGTTCTCCCGCCCTCTCAGATCGCTTTGGCGTCTTCGCGCAGCGAACGAACCAGTTCCTTCACCGCCGTCGGCACGTCGCCCGGGATGATGCGCCCGGGCGGGCGGGGCGGGAGCGCCTCGAGCGTGACGACGGAGAGCTGGGGCGGCTCCGGGGCCCACCCGAGGTCGGCCGCCTTGACGTCGCGGATCTCCTTCTTCTTCGCGCCCATGATGCCCTTCAGCGTCGGATACCGCGGCTCGTTGAGCCCCTTCTGCGCCGTGAGGATCGCGGGCAACGGCAGGTCGAAGACCTCGAGCCCGCCTTCGACCTGGCGCGCGGCGCGCACCGTCTTGCCGTCGCCGTCGATCGTCTCCTCCATGATCCAGGAGGCGCACGGCCAGCCGAGCACCTCGGCGAGCTGGGCCGCGACGGCACCCATGTCATCGTCGATCGCCTGCCGGCCGCAGAGGACGAGCTGCGGCGCCTCCTGCTTGAGCACGGCGGCGAGCGCCTTCGCCGTCGCGAGCGTGTCGGCGGCGTTCCACGCGGGGTCGTTCAGGTGGATCGCGCGGTCGCAGCCCATCGCGAGGCACGAGCGCAGCGCCTCCTTGACGCGCTCCGGGCCGAGGGACATCGCGACGACCTCGCCCTGGCCGCGCTTCTCCTTGATGCGCAGGGCCTCCTCGACCGCGTACTCGTCGTACGGCGACACGATCCAGGTGATGCCCGTGGTGTCGATCGCCCGCGGGTCGGTGGAGATCTTCACCTGCGTCGCCGTGTCGGGCACCTGCTTGATGGCCACGAGGATCTTCATGAGGCCGCTCCTTCGTACCGGAGGTCCCGGGTGATGCGGAAGCGGTCGCCGGGGATGAAGACGCGATCGAAGACGACCGGCGCGCCGGCCGCGTCGTAGGACACGCGCTCGGACTCGAACGCCGGCGCCCCGGCCGGGCACCCGAGCTCGCCCGCCTCGCGCCGCCCCAGGCGCACCGCCGAGACGGTCTCGCGCGCGCTCTGGATGACGATGCCGAGCTTGTGCTCGAGCACGTGGTGCAGCGGCGTGAGCGCCAGGTCCGCTCGGGCAACGTCGTCGCCGATGTGCGCGGGCAGGAACGAGCGCTGCAGGCTCATCGGATGGCCGTCGACCGAGCGCAGCCGCTCGACCACGAGCACGCGGGCGCGCGAGCCGAGCCCGAGGGCGTCGGCGACGTGGTGGTCGGGGCTCGCGAACCTCGTTCCGAGGAGGCGCGTCGCCACGTGCTCGCCTTTGGCCGAGAGGTCGCCTGCGAAGCGGCGGAGCTGGAGGATGTCGTAGTCGATCGACGGCGCCGCCACGAACGTCCCGAGGCCGTGGCGCCGCGCGATCAGGTGCTCGCGCTCGAGCAGCTCGAGCGCCTGGCGCAGGGTCATGAGCGTCACGCCGAAGCTCTTGGCGAGGCGGCGCTGGTTGTCGAGCCTGGCGCCGGGACGGAGCGCGCCCTCGCGGATCCGCGTGCGCAGCGCTCCGGCGATCTGGTGGTAGCGGGGCAGGCGGCCGTTCACTCGTCCGTTCCCGTTCATTCCGATCTCGTTCATCGGAGGGGGCCTCGACGGCCCCCTCCGAGACCTCCCCCAGGACTCGATTGCGGCGGCAAAGCCGCCGCTCGAACCGCGGTTACTCCGACATGCACCCTCGTCGTCGAAAATCTTCTCGGTGTTCTAGAACACCGTCGAGCCAAGCGTATCGCGGAAGCGCCGATACAGGAAGAAACGAAGCCAACGCCGACAGGGAGTTGGGCGCGCCGCGACGCCCTATTCTAGGGCCGGGAGGCGAGCGCGCGCAAGGGCAACTGCCTAGGCAAGGGTCCGGGCTCAGGCCTCCCGGGCGAGCTCCTGGGAGAGGGCGACCAGCCGCCCGAGCTTCTGCCGCGCGGTGGAGGAGTCGATCGACCGGGCCGCCAGCTCAACGCCTTCCTTGAGGTCCCGCGCGCGACCACCCGCGACGAGGGCCGCGGAGGCGTTCATGAGAACGATGTCGCGCTTGGGGCCGGGCTCGCCGGCGAGGATCGCGCGGATGATCTCGGCGTTCTGCTCGCGGTCGCCGCCGAGCAGGTCGCCGATGGACGCGCGCGGCACCCCGAAGTCCTCGGGACGCACGGTGAAGGTGCGCACGACGCCCTCGCGGACCTCAGAGATGCGGCTCTCGCCGGTGTTGGAGATCTCGTCGAGGCCGGCGGCGCCGTGGACGACGAAGGCCCGGTGGGTGCCGAGCTCGGCGAGGACGCGCGCAAGAGGCTCGGTGAGCGCGGGAGAGTAGACCCCGATCACCTGAGCGTTGGCTCCCGCCGGGTTCGTCAGAGGGCCCAGCATGTTGAACACCGTGCGGACGCCCATCTCGCGCCGCGCGGCCATCACGTGCTTCATCGCCGTATGGAGGAGCGGCGCGTAGAGAAAGCCGATCCCGACCTCCTCCACGCAGCGCGCGACCTTCTGGGGCGAGAGGTCGAGGTTGACGCCGAGCGTCTCGACCACGTCGGCCGAGCCGCACAGTGACGACACGGAGCGGTTGCCGTGCTTGGCGACGCGGAGCCCCGCGCCGGCGACGACGAAGGCGGTCGCGGTCGAGACGTTGAAGGTCCCCGCCGCGTCACCGCCCGTGCCGCACGTGTCGATCAGCATGTCGCGGTCGGTGCCGGTGAGCCCTGCGACGTCATCGGGACGCGCGCGGACACGCACGGCCTTCTGGCGCATCACCTGGGCGAAGCCGATCAGCTCCTCGACGGTCTCGCCCTTCATCCGGAGCGCGGTCAGGAAGGCGGCGATCTGCGCGTTGGTCGCCGCGCCCGACATGATCGCCTCCATGGCGGCGGCGGCCTCGATGCGCGTCAGGTCCCGCCGCTCCACCAGCGTCCGGACGGCCTCGATGATGATCGGGCTCGTCATGGAGCCATCAGTATAGCGCGAGCGCGCGCGCCGCGAAGCGACGCTACTCGACGATCTCTTTCTTGAGACTCTGGACAAACGCGACCACGTCGCGCGCTTCGGCCTCGGGCACCTTGAACTTCGCGAGGGTCGCGGCGGCGTGACCAAGGAACACGCTCCAATCGCTCTCGCTGATGCGCATGCCTCGGTGGGTGAGCACCATGTCCCTGCCGCGGTAGTACATCGGTCCGCCCGCACTCGCGCAGAGGAAGTCGATCAGGAGCTGCTTCTCGCGCGTGATGCCGTCTTCCCCGCGGTGCGCCCAGAAGCGGCCGAGCTGTGGATCGGCTCGGAGCCGGGGCAGCAGATCATTCGCCACCGCCGCGATCGCCTCGTAACCACCAAGCCGCTCGTACAGGGTCTTCGTCTTGTCGCTCATCGTGTTCTCCTCGTCTCCGCGTCTGCTGGCAGATTCTCAGCACTTCACCGGATATGTGAGCACCAAGCGATCCGTCGGGTACGCCTTCGTGTCATCGAAACATCCAACAATCCGTGGGAGCGGGTCTTCGATTGCGTTGATGTCGCGCCCTCTCTGCAGCTCCAAGTGCACGTGCTCAAAGCCAGGCCACGCGCGCTGCCCCGATGTGCCGATCGCCCCGATCCGTTGGCCACGCTTGACACTGTCCCCGACCCGAACGGCGATCTCGGCGAAGTGGCAATAGACCGTTCGGAGGCCGTAAGGATCATGGTCGATGACGACGATCAAACCGCACAAGTCGCGGTTGTCACGTGCGACGGTGACGCGGCCGGCGGCTGCCGCCAGCACATCAGCACCCATCCTGCCTGCGACGTCGACGCCGCGATGGGGACTTAGCCGCGGATAGCCCTCTGAGCCCAGCCAGTCGCCAAAGCCCGCATGGATTCGCGGAGCTCCGTCTCCCGAGGGGGTCACCGCACGCACAAGGTGCGTCGTGGGCAGAAGCACGAGAAACACCATCGCGACGACATTGACAACCACGGGAAGGAAGCTCAGGCGCCCTTCCACGCGGCGGCGCCGGATCGACTGAACGAGCGAGGTCACGAACGAAAACACGATCAGCGCGGCACCAGCGGCGGCCACGGCCGGAAAGGTAAATCGCGGTACCAGGTGGGCTATCCACGGCGTGTGGGCGCCCATGATCACCAGAATAGCCATCGGCAAGCCGAACCGGAGGATACGTCCGGCCGCGAGGCGCCCGCGGGGTTTCGATTGTCGCATGGCGGCTAACCTCGGTATCAGCCGCGGCCGAAGGCCGGCGGCTGGATGCCGGAGTTATACGCCCGGTTGCTCCGCATGTATACTGAGGCGACCAGTATGACCCAGCTAAGCGACATCGTGCGCACTGACCCGGACATCCTCGGGGGCACGCCTGTGTTCGTCGGCACACGTGTTCCGATACAGTCGCTGTTCGATTACCTCGAAGGCGGCGAGACCCTGGACGAGTTTCTTCGCCAGTTCCCGTCCGTGAGACGCGACCAGGCGATCGCGGCGCTCGACCTCGCGCGCGCTACGCTGCTGGCTAGTGCGCGTTCTTCTTGACGAGCAGCTGCCGCTAGACCTTGCCGCTGCGCTCCAAGGCCACCGTGTCGATACCGTGGCCGGCCGTGGCTGGACGGGCATCACGAACGGCGAGCTTCTGCGGCGCATGGGAGGCGAGTACGACGCGCTGGTCACGATGGACCGGGGCATCGAGTTCCAGCAGAATCTGACCTCAGTGGCCGTCGGCGTGCTACTTGTCCGTGCGCCCTCCAACCGCATGGTGCACCTTCAGCCGCTCGTGCCAGCAATCCTCGACGCTCTTCCGGCGCTCAAGCCTGGTCAATTCCACCGCATAGGCGGATAACGCGCAGGCTGACCCGCGGCCCGGCCGACCGAGCCCTGTAAGAGCGTAGATTGCGCAAGACGCCGGGCCGGCGGGTCCAGCCTGAGGTTAGGCGCTTTCCAGTCGCCGACACCTGTTCTGGGTACCACACAGGGCCCGTGTACGATGAGACCAATGCCGACATTGGTCTCCGTCGTGCAGACCGATCCCGAGATCCTCGAGGGCACGCCCGTCTTCTGCGGAACCCGGGTGCCGGTGAAGAACGAGGTGCTCCTTCTCACCGCTGCGCCAGGAATTGCAGGAGCGCCTCGTTAAAACCTCCCGGATTCTGGTAGGACATTGGGTGTGTCGCCTTGGGAATGATCGCGAGGCGGCTGCTCGGAAGACACCGCACGACGACCTCATTGATCAAGGAGAAATAGCGCGAGGTTTGTTCACCACCTATTACGAGGGTTGGGGTCTTCACGCCGCCGAGGGTGGCGCAGGAGATCGCTGGCGGGGAAGGTGCGGCCAACAACAGCGGGACCGTCTTCGCGTTGTCTAGCATCATCTGACGCAACGCCTCCGGTTGCTTGTCGAACGCACCGGCGCCTTGGTTGTTCACCCAGTCGAAGAACAGCTTGGTGGCCTGCACCGCATCCCCTGCCTTGACCGCCGCGACAATCGACGCCATCGCTTTGCCCCGGTCGTCGAGCGCTGGCTTGGCCTCCGGGGTTTCCATCAAGAGCACGCCAATCGCGGGTTCTGCCAACGTCAGGCTGCGCACGAGTTCGGGGTGTTCCGATGCAACCATCGTGGCAAGAAGTCCGCCGTAGGAGAGCCCCACGAGATGCACCGGGCCGGCATTTAGCCGGCGAATGAAGGCCGCAAGATCGGCCGCATGCGTCGCCGCGGAGTACTGCTTACCATCGTCGGGCCATGGGGCCGCGCCGTGATACCGGTAATTGTAGGCAACGAAGCGGTAGTGCTTGGCAACGGCCTGTCGTTGCGGTTCCCAGAACCGGACGTCAGAGAAGGCGCCATGCACGAAGACGACCGGAGTGCCTGTCCCCTGTTCGATGTAGGACAGCTCCACGCCGTTGACACTCAGTTGGCGCGTCGGCGGTGGGGCTTCCGCGCGCGCCTGCAAGGTGAGGCCACCACTCACCGCGATGACGACCGTAAGCCAGAAGCTCGTGAGCCGGGTCATGATCGTCTCCTTCCGTTGGTATCGGTCCGAGCGCCTAACGTTCACGCTCAGCTGCCGGCGCGCCGCCACCGGCAAGTAGTCGGCGCTCGCGCTGCGCGCGCCGGGCAGCTGCAGCGTGGGGTTGGGCGCTCACTGGATTCGCAGCATCCGCTGGTCTATGTCGATCGTACGTGACGACGCGAAATCGCGCGTGACGTGAACGACCGCACCGAGGGCGAAGGACGGTGGTGCGGGGGCGCAGTTGTGGCCG
>WNEP01001149.1_pt1 | contig 13617 bp, 9 predicted proteins | sample 5399961 | NCBI WGS metagenome assembly WNEP01 (sample SAMN13153329, study PRJNA577476) | soil metagenome | isolation source: 20 cm grassland meadow soil pre-rain plot 5 | place: USA:California | collected 2015-09-08 | reverse complement strand
CCGACCAGGAGAGTGTCGACAGTCCCAATCCGAGCAGCAGCCATTCAGTGGTGCGCAGCGGCGACTGCGGCCATCGCCCGAGCAGGCTTGCGACCACGATGAACACCAGGAGCTCACCCCAGTAGAGAAAGGCCGGCCCTACCCCGGCGCCGAACGCCACCAACGGCCAGCGATCGGCGGGCAGAGCGATGTTCGTGGCGACATTGCCGGATGGCGCGCGAAGATCGACCGCATCCGGGCTCGATGCCGGCGACTCGCCCTGTTGCGAGCGCCAGCCGATGCTGACCGTGTGCTGGCCGGGCAGGATCGACAGGGGGAGCTCGCCGCCTTCGGGTCGGATCTGCGTCGGCGAGCCGTCGACCGCCACGTGGGTGACGCTGCCATCCTTCGGCAGCTGGATCGTGTGGCGGCCGCCCTGAGTGCTGCGGTAACGAATCTCGAGCTCGTGGTCCGACGTGCGGCGGCCGATCGTGACGCCCTGTCGCACCGCATCGATGGCGAGCGTGCGACCGGGCACCGCCAGGGGCCGCGACACGCTGAGATCGAGTCGCTCCCCGACCCGGGGACGATATTCGAAGACCCAGGAGACGGAGCCCAGATCCTCGGGTAACACGGCCGGCAGCCCGCTGAACGCGACCCGCCACTGCGGGTTGACCGTGAAGCGCCAGATCTCGGCGCGGGCCGGCGCTGCGTCGAAGCGCAGCGAGAGCGCGTCCCGGTGCGCCAGGCTCGAAGTCCACTCGCGCTGCCGCTGACCGGCCGCGAGCCCGACGAGTGCGACGCCCTCACCACGCACCTCCAGGCCCTCGGAAAGCACCGACTCACCGGGCATCAGCGGCACGGCTACCGTGAATGCGGCGGACTGCGGCGCCACGCGCTCGACGGTCGTGGTTGCCGACCAGTCGAGATCGAAGCGAATGTCGCGGATGACCCGCACGAAGGCCGGGAAGTCCGCGCTCCCCGCCCAGGACGGGCTCGCGGCCGCCGAACCGGCGTGTGGCTGGCGCGAGAGATTGAGCGCACCCGAGACCAGTCGTCCGGCGGTGACGCCCGAGGTGTCCCAGCCCGCGGCGTCGACCGAGAGGGTGCGCGGCGCGAGTGGAAAGGCGAGGGAAAGGTTGTCGCCGAGCGTGCGCCCAACGATCCGAATCGTGTGCGCTCCGCTCCTGAGCGGGACCCACAGCGCATCATCGGGCTCACGTGCGACCGCGAGCGCCGAGGCGCCGTCCACCGCCAGCGTCTCGATCCGCCAGTGATCTCCCGCGGAGGGCACCGGCAGCGCGAGCGGCGCCAGCGCACTCGCCTCGAGCTCGATGCGGATCGCGTCACCCGCGAGGTGAACCTGCGCCCGCATGATCTCCGCGCATGTCGGAGCACACGGCGGCGCCTCGGTGAGGCGCTCGCGCAGCTCGTTGAGCAGCGCCGCATCGGGGGTCGACTGCGCGCGCGCCGCGTGAGGAGCGGCGAGAACGCACGAGAGCAGCAGAGCGGCCGCAGCGCTCCCCCGCGCCAGGAACTGCCCGAGGGCAGGACGTGGGCCGAAGCTCGCGCGTGCCAGTGCGATGAAGAGCAGCGCCAACAGGGCCACGCCCGCTATGCGCCATACCGCCACCGCCACGGGGCCGAGCACGACGAAGCGCACGGTCTGGTCCGGCTCGACGGGACCCGACCACCCGAAAGGATGCGCTCCATAGTTCCAGGCCGGAATCCCCGGCCCCGCCTGGATGAGCGTGCCGGGCGCGTAGCGTGCGACCACCTCCGTCGGAGCCACCGCCCGGTTTGCGGTGACCTTGAATGACTCGCTGCCGAGCATGGCTTTCGCCTCAGGCGCTGCCGGGGCTGCCTCGGGTGCGGGTGCGGCCGCGGGTACGCCTGCGACCCCCTGCTGGATGCTGGTCATGATCGGCGGCGGCTGCGGAGGCGCCGGCATGTCGAGACGCGCGGCGCGGTCTCTAACCGCTTGCGCCTCGTACCCGCCGACCTCCAGCTGCGGATAGATCGCGTGCCGCACCTCGGTCCACATGAACGGCACCAGGGCGAGGCCGAGCAGCGCGAAACTCACCGTCCGGTAGAGGCTCGCCGTCCGCGCCAGCCGCCCAGGCGGCGCGGCGCGCGCGAGCGCGATGGCCGCGAGCAGGTTGCCCCAGGCCCAGATGAAACCGGGGGCGGCCTGGTGCATCAGCAGCAGACCCGTGGCCGCGACCGCCGCTGTGACCGGCCCGGCCACCCAGTACGAGAACACGACCACCACCAGCACCCCGAACAGACTCCACAAACCCCACCCATCGAGCCAGGCGGTCGGAGACTGATCGGCGCCGACGACCGCGAGCAGCCGATGCCCCGGCGGCAGAAACAGCTCGCCCGACACTCCCTCGAAGCTGCTCGTCCAGCCGGTTGCCGGCAGGCGGCTGAACGGATGCGCGCTGCGCGCGAGCGTCACGAGCTGCACGCTAGGAGTGCGCACCTCGACGCCGGTCTCGCCGCCCGGGGCAGAGCTCGTGACCAGGAGCGATTCGGAGCCGCTGCGCGCGCTGGCGAGCTCGTACGGCTCGCGCATCGCCAGACGCCAGTCGCGTCGCAGCGTCCCGCTGAGGTCGTCGACTGCGGTGAACCCCTCGTGATCGAAGTCGAGCCACAGGCGGCGCGACAAGCGCAGACGGTTCTGGTCCATGTTGGCGAGCCCACGGCTGCGCTCGACGATCCGCAGCTGCGACCCCGGCTGCATCCGGAATGCCGGATGGCCGCGCCACTCCCCGGGCACGTTGGCCTGCAACGGATCGATGCCGGCCACGCCTTCCACCGCGGCGACGCGCAGGCGATCGTTGGCTGCGAAGCTCCACACCTCGTCCGAAGCCGGCCCCGATCGAGGCGGTGAGGACAGCGCCGCGGCGGGCTGCGCCTGGCGAGCGTCGAGCGCCAGCTCGAAACGGCCGGCCCGCACCTGAACTCGCAGACGCCCGTCCGGCTCGAGCCGGGCCGGCAACTCGCCCTCGAGCGAAACCGGGATGAAGCCCTCCGGCAGCGCCTGCTCGAGCAGCTCCTCGCGCGCGTCTCCGGCCACCCGCAAGCGCAGGCGCGTGAAGAGGCGCAACGGAATATCGTCCCGGATCAGCCGGTAGGTCTGTACCTCGAGCTGGCGCGGCTCGGCGGCGGAGCTTTGGCGCCCGAGAGCCAGCGACGCGCCGTCGCGCTGAGGTCGCGCCACCTGCCGCCCGTCGACGACGAGATCGAGGAGCGCGGTCTGCAACGGGATCGTGAGGGACTCGGGCCGGACCTGCCACGCGAAGGCGCCGCTCAGCTGGTGCGCACCGGCGGTGAGGCGCACCTGCGGCACGCCCTCGCGGGCGACCAGCGCTGCGCTGCGTCCGTCGACCAGCACCTCTTCGGGCCAGCGCACGAGATCCCCCGGCAGCGCAACCCAGCTCTCGGTGTAGACCTGCCAGCGCTGACTGAAGTGTCCGCCGTGCGCGTCCACGTTGAGCAGCAGCCGCTCGGGCCAGGCGCAGCGATACGACTCGGCGACGGCAGGATTCGAGCCTGCCAGGAACGGACAACGGTGGAACTCCCTTCCCTTCAGCACCCAGGCTTGCCAGTCCTCGAGCGCCCGGGGCACGGGCGTCTGCGCTTGCGCAGCGCGCGGGAGCGCGTTCGCTGCGAGCACAACCGCTGCGAGCACAACCAGGGTCACAACCGCCAGTCGCCTCATGAAACCCCCCGTCGTCGTTCGAGCCTGCCGGGAAGCGCAGGAGAAATCCTTCAGGCCGTGCCACCCAGCAGGGGCACGAAGGCCACGGGCCCGAGCGACTCGCGCTCGACCCGCGGCTCGCCCCGCGTGAAGCGAACCAGCTCCTGCTCGCCCTCGGGGCCGATCGGCACGATGAGCCGCCCCCCGACTCTCAGCTGCCCGATGAGAGCCTCCGGCACCGTAAGGGGCGCGGCCGCCACCAGGATGCCGTCGTAGGGCGCGTGCGCACTCCAGCCGAGCGTGCCGTCGCCGTGCCGGAAGCGAACGTTGCGGACGCCGAGCTCCTTCAGCCGCTCGCGCGCGCGAGCGAGCAGCGGCTCGATTCGCTCGATGGTGTAGAGCCGTCCGACCAGTGGCGCGAGCACCGCGGTCTGGTAGCCGCACCCGGTGCCCACCTCGAGGACGTTCTCCGCCGCACCGCCCTGGAGCAGCGCCTCGGTCATGCGCGCCACGATGTAGGGCTGCGAGATCGTCTGACCGTAACCGATCGGCAGCGCCGTGTCCTCGTAGGCGCGGCTGCCGAGCGCCTCGTCGACGAAGATATGGCGCGGCACGTTGCGAATGCGCTCGAGCACGGAGAGATTCGCGATGCCCTGCTCACGCAGGCGCTGCACCAGCCGATCGCGGGTGCGCGCGGACGTCATCCCGATCCCCGAGAAGCGCAGATCGCTCACCGCCGCTCCCCGGCATCAGCCATCGATGCCCCCCAGCCAGCTGCCGAGCGTCTGCAGCGCCGCGTGGCGTGTCAGGTCGACCTGCAGCGGAGTCACCGAGACATACCCCCGGGCCACGGTATCGAAATCAGTTCCGGGCCCTGCGTCCTGCTCCGGCCCGGCGGGCCCCACCCAGTACACGGGACGCCCGCGCGGGTCCTTGGCCCGCATGACGGGCGCGGAGCGGTGGCGGAAGCCGAGTCGGCTGGCGCGAAAGCCGCGCAGCTGCGCGAACGGCACGTCGGGCACGTTGACATTGAGAATGAGCGTGGGTTCGAGCGGGCTCGTAAGGAGCTGCGCCACGAGGAGTCGCGCCACTTCGGCGCCGGTGTCGAAGTGTCCGCCGCCTTCGGTGCCGGCGCAGAGCGACACCGCGATCGTGGGCAGGCCGAGGAAGCGACCCTCGACGGCGGCCGCGACGGTGCCCGAATACAGCACGTCGTCGCCGAGGTTCGCGCCGTCGTTCACGCCCGAGACCACCATGTCGTGCTCGAAGTCGAACAGCCCCGAGATCGCCAGGTGCACGCAGTCCGTGGGCGTGCCCGGGACGAAATAGATTCCCGGCTCGGACTCGAACACCCGCAGCGGCACGTCGAGGGTCAGCGAATTGCTCGCCCCGCTCTTGTTGCGGTCGGGGGCGACCACCGTCACGTCGGCGAGAGTGGCGAGGGCCTCGCGCAGGCGGCGGATGCCTTCGGCGCGAAAGCCGTCATCGTTGCTCACGAGGATCTTCACGCGTGCGCGGGGAATCGGCCCGTACGAACGGGGCGTGACTATATACTGTAAGCGGGAGGTGCGGCGGAGGTAGCGTGAGCTGGCCGGGAGATGACGATCCGGAGGACGCAGCGGACGAGGCACGGCTGTTCCGGGAAGCGGTGCGCGGTGTACGGCCGCTCAGGTCCGGCGCCCTACCTCAGCGCCCGCCGCGGATCTCGCCGCGCGCGCGCTTCACGCGCGCCGATCGCGCCGCGGTGCTGCGCGAGAGCCTCGACGGGACGAGCGCCGACCCCGCCCTGGCCGGCGGCGACGAGCTGGTCTTTCGCCGCCCGCAGGTGCAGCCGACGGTGCTGCGGCGCCTGCGCGGCGGCGAGTATCGGGTGGAGCGCGAGATCGATCTGCACGGCCTCACGGCGGCCGAGGCGAAGCACGCTCTGCGCGAGTTTCTCATCGAGGCCCTCGAGCGGCGCGTCCGCTGCGTGCGCATCGTGCACGGCAAGGGCCTGCGCTCCGGTCACCGTGGGCCGGTGCTCAAGTCCACCGTGAGCGGCGTCCTGCGACGCACCGGCGCGGTGCTCGCATACGTCTCGGCCCGCCCGGTGGATGGCGGCACCGGTGCGGTGTACGTGCTGCTGTCCCCGCGGTGATCTTTAGGCCAGCTCTGAATCCGGAGGCGCCTCGATCAGCTCCCGCAACACCGCGGTCGCAAAGCCGCCGCGCGGGAGGTGAAAGCCGACGAGCACGGCGTCGGCCTCGGGCTCGAAGGCGAGCTCGCGCACCGCGAGGCGCAGGCTCCGCCGCTCCTGGGACATCCCCGCGGCCACGCACAGCCCGGTCAGCTGCGGATACTGCGCGGCGAGGCGCGACTCGAGCTCGAGCACCCGAGCGCCGGTTGCGGGCGTCCCCTTGCCCCACATGGGGCCGGTGGGGTGGATCTCCAGCCTCCGGCAGCGGTCACTCAGGGTCTCGTCCGCGGCGCGATCCACGGGAAAGAAGCTGCCGCGGCCGTCGAGGATGGCGAGGTCGCCCGGCTCGAGATGCTCCCAGCTGCCCTCGCCCACCCGGGCCGCGAGGACTGCGTTGAAGAGCGCGCTGCGGGCCGCCGAGAGCACGAAGCCGCGCTCGCGCGGCCCGAGGCGCCGCAGCCCTTCGCTGGCGCGCGCGAGATTCGCGCCATCGAGACCGAAGCGCTGCGGGCCGAAGTAGTTGGGCACGCCCCGGCGGGCAATGTCGGCGAGCCGTGCTTCGAGATCGGCGGCAAGCCGCGCGCCTCCACCCTGCGGCGCGCCGAGGCGCACCGTGAAGCGATTGCCGGCGAGCGCGCCGCGCGGGAGCTTGCGGGTGTGCGGATGAGCCTCCAGCACCTCGAAGTCCGCCTCGCGCACCGCGGACCAGGCGACCGGCGCGCGCGACTGCGGCACCGAGAACCACTGCACGGCGATCGCGCGGCGATCCTTGAGTCCGGCGTAACCCACTTCCCTTGGGCGGCAGCCGGCGATCCTGGCGAGCTGGCCCGCGACCCACTGGGTGTTGGCGTTGCGCTTGCGCACGCGCAGCAGCCAGTGGGGACCCGACCCTGCCGGCGCGAAACCGAGATCCTCCTCGACGACGAAGTCCTCGGGCGCGCCGCGCAGCAGCGCCCTCGCCGGCGGCGCGCCGAGCGCGCGCGGCGGGGAGAGCGCGGCCCCGCGTGCGGTCGGTTCGAGCGTCTGCACCGGGGTCGCCCGCCGCCTTTGAGGCCGACGCGCAGCCGCGCCGCTTGGCCTCAGGGCTCGGTCAACAGCACCACCGCCTGCGCGGCGATGCCTTCGGCGCGGCCGAGAAAGCCGAGCCCTTCGGTGGTGGTCGCCTTGATGTTGACGCGCTCTGCGGCGACCTCGAGCAGCTGCGCAATCCGCCGCCGCATGGCGTCGCGGTGTGTCGCGATCTGCGGCGCCTGCGCCAGCACCGTGACATCGACGTTCGCCACGGCGAGACGCCTGTCCCGCAGCAGCGCCAGCACCTGCGTGACGAAGACGCTGCTGTCCGCGCCTCGCCACCTGGGGTCGGCGTCCCTGAAGTGCTGACCGATGTCGCCCAGGCCGGCTGCGCCCAGCAGCGCATCGCACAGCGCATGCAGCACCACGTCGCCGTCCGAATGCGCCAAGACTCCGCGCGAGTGGGCAACGCGGATGCCTCCCAGCATGAGGAAGTCGCCGGGACCAAAGGCGTGCACGTCGAATCCGGAGCCGATTCTCATCAGCCGTCCTCGCACCGCCGCCTGATTTGCGTGCCCCTCAAGCGTGCCCCTCAAGCGCGCCCCTCAAGAGCGCCGCGCCCGCAACACCGCGGCGGCGAGCGCCAGATCCGCTGCCAGGGTGATCTTGAGATTCATCGAGTCTCCCTCGACCAGTACCGGACGCTCGCCGAGCCACTCGAGAGCCTCCGCCTCGTCGCTCGGAAAGCGCCCCGCAGCATGCGCGCGATCGAGCGCTGCGCACAGCGGCCCGAAGCGGAACATCTGCGGGGTGAGCGCCCGCCACAGATCAGAGCGCTCCACCGTCTCGGCGACCGGCGGATCGGCGCCGCCCCCGATCCTCGCAGCGCGCTTCAGCGTATCGCTCACCCGCGTCGCGAGCAGCCCCCCCACGGGGTGCGTGCCGAGCCGATCGAGGAGACGCCCGAGGTCGGCGGGGTCGAGACACGGCCGGGCGGCGTCGTGCACGAGGACCCAGTCGCTCGGGCTCGCGCTGGCAGCGAGCGACTCGAGCGCCCGACGCACCGAGTCGCTGCGCCGCTCGCCGCCCTCGACGGTCGTCACCGCGCTCGCGCCGGAGGCGGCAAGACGCGCCGCCACTTTCTTCCAATCCGCATCATCCCGCGCGAGTGCCACCACGAGCTGCGCGCAGCGGCGATCGCCGATAAACGGCGCGAGCGCCCACTCGATCACGGTCCGGCCTTCGAGGGGCGCGTACTGCTTGCGCACACCGGAGCCGAAGCGGCTGCCTGAGCCCGCGGCCGGCATGACGAGCCAGTAACGCACTTGGGTGAGCTCAGGGCCCCGCGGGCTCAGTGAGCCGCGGCGGTGCGGGTCCGGGAGCGATGCGGGTCGGCCGGCCGCGCCGGCACCACCTGGTAGAACGTCTCATTGCGGGCGATCATCCCGAGGTCGCTGCGGGCGCGCTCCTCGAGCGCGTCCATGCCCGTCTTGAGATCACGGACCTCCGCGGCGAGCTGCTGGTTGCGCTCGGCGAGCTGCTCGTTGTCCGCGCGCTGGGTCGCGACCGCGCGCTCGAGCCGCTCGACCTCACGAACCCCGTTCTCGGAAAGCCACACCCGGTACTGCAGCAGGAGCACTGCCACGGTGAGCGCGGCGGTGAGCCACTTCATGGGGGCGGCAGCGTATCAGAGCGGCGCGCGCCCGGTCCAGGACGCGCCGCGGACGGCCGAGGGTCAGATCCTGACCGCGAACGCTTCCCGGCCGGCGTAGCGCACCGACCCGAGCTCGGCCTCGATGCGCAGCAGCTGGTTGTATTTCGCGACCCGGTCCGAGCGCGACAGCGACCCGGTCTTGATCTGCGAGGCGGCGCTCGCGACCGCGATGTCCGCGATGGTGCTGTCCTCGGTCTCGCCCGAGCGATGCGACACCACCGAGGCGTAGCGCGCCTGGTCCGCCATGTCGATGGCCGCGAGCGTCTCGGTGAGCGTGCCGATCTGGTTCGGCTTGATGAGGATGGCGTTGGCGATACGCCGCTCGATGGCCTGCTTCAGGATCCGCGTGTTGGTCACGAACACATCGTCGCCGACCACCTGGATCTTCTGCCCGAGGAGGCGCGTCAGCTCCGCCCAGCCGTCCCAGTCCGACTCGCTCATGCCGTCCTCGATGGTGATGATCGGGAAGCGCTCGGCGAGGTCCGCCAGATAGCGGGCGAAGGCGGCGGAGGAGAAGCTGCGCTCCTCGGACTCGAGCCGGTAGTAGCCGTCCTCGAAGAGCTCCGAGCTCGCCACGTCGAGCCCGAGGTACACGTCCTTCCCCGCCCGGTAACCGGCCTTCTCGATCGCCTCGATGAGGGTCGCGAGCGCCGCCTCGTTCGAGGGAAGATTCGGCGCAAAGCCGCCCTCATCGCCCACGGCCGTGGCCAGGCCGCGTGCGGCGAGCAGCTGCTTCAGGGCGTGGAAGATCTCGGCCCCGTAGCGCAGCGCTTCGCGGAAGCTCGGTGCGCCCACCGGGAGGATCATGAACTCCTGGATGTCGAGCGTATTGTCGGCGTGCGCGCCGCCGTTGATGATGTTCATCTGCGGCACCGGCATGACCGGCTCGCGTGCGCCGCCCGAGAGGCGCGCCAGATGGCGGTAGAGCGGCACGCCCGCGTCCCGGGCCGCCGCGTGGGCGGTGGCGAGCGATACGCTCAAGATCGCGTTGGCGCCGAGCCTCGCCTTGTTCTCCGTGCCGTCGAGCTCGATCATCCGGCGGTCGAGCCCCGGCTGGTCGCGCGGGTCGCGGCCGACGAGCGCTCCCTTGAGCACCGTGTTCACGTGCTCCACGGCCTTCAGCACACCCTTGCCTCCGTAGCGTTTCTTGTCCCCGTCGCGCAGCTCCACCGCCTCGCGCGTGCCGGTCGAGGCTCCCGAAGGCACCGCCGCGCGCCCGAGCACGCCCGTGTCGAGAATCACGTCGGCCTCGATCGTGGGGTTGCCGCGCGAGTCGAGGATCTCGCGGCCGCGGATATCGGCGATGCGACTCATAGCAGCGACTCCTCGTAGGGTGTCTTCTTCACGGCCCGGTCGAGCTCGCACAGAGTGGCGAGCAGCGGCTCCATCCGCGCGAGCGGCCAGGCGTTCGGTCCGTCCGAGAGCGCCTTGTCGGGCTCCGGGTGCGTCTCCATGAACAGCCCCGCCACGCCGGCCGCGACCGCCGCCCGTGCGAGCACCGGCACGAACTCGCGCTGGCCGCCCGAGGAAGCACCCTGCCCGCCGGGCAGCTGTACCGAATGCGTGGCGTCGAACACCACCGGACAGCCGGTCGCGCGCAGGATCGAGAGCGAGCGCATGTCGGATACCAAGTTATTGTACCCAAAGGAGAAGCCGCGCTCGCACACGAGGATCGCCTCGTTGCCGGTGGAGCGCGCCTTGTCGACGACGTTCTGCATCTCCCAGGGAGACAGGAACTGCCCCTTCTTGATGTTGACGGGCTTGCCCTGCGAGGCGGCGTTCACGATGAAGTTCGTCTGACGGCAGAGAAAAGCCGGCGTCTGCAGGACGTCGACCACTGCGGCGACTTCCCCGAGAGGCGTGTCCTCGTGCACGTCGGTCAGCACCGGGACGCCCACGGCGCGGCGCACGTCCGCGAGGACCTTGAGTCCCGTCTCGATCCCGAGCCCCCGGAAGCTCGCCCGCGAGGAGCGGTTGGCCTTGTCGTAGGAGGCTTTGAATATGAAGGGGACGCCGAGCCGCCCGGTGATCTCCTTCAGGCGGCCGGCGATTTCCTCCGTGAGCGAGGCGCCCTCGATGACGCAGGGGCCGGCGATGAGGAAAAGGGGCCGCCCGTTCCCGACCTGGTGTCCCGTGAGCTGCATGGAGCCAAGTATGCCCGCAGGCGGCGGAGGCGCCGAGCGCGCTCGAGGCGCCGTCAGGCGCCGGCCGCCTGGGGCAGGAGCGACGCGCGCAGGGCGCGTGCCGCGCGAATGAAGCCGGTGAACAGCGGATGGCCGTCGCGCGGGGTGGAGGTGAACTCCGGGTGGAACTGGGTCGCCAGGAACCACGGATGGTTCGGCAGCTCGATGAGCTCCACCAGGCCGTCGCGCGAGAAGCCCGAGAAGCGCATGCCCGACTGGCGGTAGCGCTCGAGGTAGTTGTTGTTGAACTCGAAGCGGTGCCGGTGCCGCTCCATGATCGCATCTCGCCCGTAGATCTCGCGCGCGCGGGTGCCGGCCGCGAGCAGCACCTCCTGGGCTCCGAGGCGCATGGTGGCGCCCTTGTCCGAGCTCTCGTCGCGGGTCTGCGAGCCGCGCATTTGATCATTCCACTCCGAGATCAGCGCAATCACCGGATGCGCCGTGGCGCGGTTGAACTCGGTGCTGTTGGCGTCGGTGAAGCCGAGCACGTGACGGGCGTACTCGACGATCGCCACCTGCATCCCCAGGCAGATCCCGAGGTAGGGCACGTCGTGCTCGCGCGCGTAGCGCGCCGCCTGGATCTTGCCTTCGATGCCGCGCTCGCCGAATCCCCCCGGCACCAGGATCGCATCCAGTCCCTTGAGCAGGTGCGAGCCGCGCTGCTCGAGGTCGGTCGACTCGATGTAATGAATGTTGACGCGCGTGCGGCTCTTCAGCCCGCCGTGCATCAGCGCCTCGTGCAGCGACATGTAGGAGTCGCGGATCTGCACGTACTTGCCGACCATGGCGATGTCCACCTGGCCGTCGGGATTGGACTTGGCGCTCACCACCTGGCGCCACTCGGGGAGCTCCGTGGGCGGCACCTCGAGCCGCAGCTTGTCGACCACGATGTCGTCGAGCCCCTGCTCGTGCAGCAGGATCGGGATGCGGTAGATGTCGTCCGCGTCGACCGCGGAGATCACCGCCCGCTCCTCGACGTTGGTGAAGAGCGCGATCTTGCGCCGCTGCTCCTCGGGGAGCGGGTGCTTGCAGCGGCACAGGAGCGCATCGGGCTGGATTCCGATGCCGCGCAGCTCCTTGACCGAGTGCTGGGTGGGCTTGGTCTTGATCTCGCCCGAGCCGCCCACGATCGGCACCAGGGTCAGGTGCATGTACACGCAGTTGTTGCGGCCGAGCTCGACGCCGAGCTGGCGGATGGCCTCGAGGAAGGGGAGCGATTCGATGTCGCCCACCGTGCCGCCGATCTCGACCATGCACACGTCCGAGCCGTCCGCCCCGAGCTTGATGCTGCGCTTGATCTCATCGGTGATGTGCGGGATCACCTGCACCGTGGCGCCGAGGTAGTCGCCGCGACGCTCCTTGGCGATGACGCGCTCGTAGATGCGCCCGGTGGTGAAATTGCTGTTGCGGCCGGTCGTGGTGCGCACGAAACGCTCGTAGTGCCCGAGGTCGAGATCGCTCTCGGTGCCGTCCTGGGTAACGAACACCTCGCCGTGCTGGAACGGGCTCATGGTGCCCGGGTCGACGTTGATGTACGGATCGAGCTTGACCATCGCGACCTTGAGTCCCCGGGCCTCGAGGATCGCGCCGAGCGAGGCGGAGGCGATCCCCTTGCCCAGCGAGGACACGACGCCACCGGTGACGAATACAAAACGCGTCATGGTCGAGTGCGGGAATTCCCGTCGCATGAGGTCCCCGCCGGAAAACTTCGGCGGAACCACGACGGGAGAGCAGGTTAACACATCCGGCCGCGCCGAGGTGGACTGCTTGACCGATCAGTCCGCCGCGCTCCAGATGAGGCGCGCGCGCCGGCGGCTCGCCTCGCTCGCCTGCACCGATTCGTCGAGCCACAGCCCCGCGACGGCGATCAGCGTGTCGCCCGCGTAGACGAGCGGCCGGCGTCCGCGCTCGGCGACCGGCACGCGCGCCTCCTGCATCAGGCTCTTGAGCGCGCGGTGCGGCCCGCCGCGCACCGGACGCAACCGCTCCCCGCCGCGGCGCCCCCGGACGGTGAGCGTGGCGGGGAGTGCCTCGAGGTCGAGCGGCCCGCGCTCGTCGGGCTTCAGCGTCAGGCGTCCGCCGTACCCTGGCAGGACGCGGCTGCGCCCTCGGCCCCACGACCAGCTGACTTCCGGCAGCGGGGACGCACCGGGCGGGCAGCTCGCGCGGTCGCCGGGCCCGGGCGAGGCGGAGAGCGACAGCAGATCCGCTTCGCGCAGCACCACGGCTCCCGGCCAGCTGACGCGGGGCTGGGCGTCGGAGCGCGCCGCGAGCACCGGGCCGGCGATCTCCTCGAGCCGGCTTGCCGGAGGCGGCCGGTACCCGGCAGCCGTCATCCAGTAGCGCAGCGCGTTGCGGCGCCGCTCGGGGGTGAGCGCGCGCAGCACCTTCGCCGACAGCCTGGCGCCGAAGGCCGCGCGGGCGACATCGGCGCGACCGAGCTCGTCGAGGAGACGCTGCGCCTCGGCGGCGTGGCGTGCGGTGCGCGTCACGGTCGTTGCGGCGGCGGGCCAGCGCTCGCGGATCGCCGGCAGCACGCGCGCGCGCAGGTAGTTGCGATCGAGGCGAAGCTCGGAGTTCATGGGGTCCTCGATCCACTCGAGGCCCCGTGCGCGCAGGTATGCGACCAGCTCCTGCCGCGACCACGCGAGCAGCGGGCGCACGAGGAAGCCGCGTGCCAGAGGGGCCCTCGCGGGCATGGCGGCGATGCCGGCGAGGCCTGCGCCGCGCAGCAGCTGCAGCAGCACGGTCTCAAGCTGATCGTCCTCGTGATGCGCCGTGAGGAGCGCCTCGCCGTCGCGCAGCGCCTCCCCGAGCAGCCGGTAGCGCACGGTGCGCGCGGCGGCTT
>WNEP01001822.1_pt1 | contig 13716 bp, 8 predicted proteins | sample 5399961 | NCBI WGS metagenome assembly WNEP01 (sample SAMN13153329, study PRJNA577476) | soil metagenome | isolation source: 20 cm grassland meadow soil pre-rain plot 5 | place: USA:California | collected 2015-09-08 | reverse complement strand
GCCCTCTGGCGCCTCAACCTCGCCGAGGAGCTCCAGTACCGCGCCAACTTCGTGGCGAGCGTGCTCGGCACCGTGTTCTGGATCGTCACTGCCCTGCTCACGCTCGCGGTGTTCTTCTCCCACACGACGCGACTGGGCGGTTGGGATTACTGGGAGGTCGTCGTGCTGCTCGGGGTGTTCAACGCGCTCACCGGTGTGATCGAGGCGGTGCTGCGGCCGGGGATCGGCCGGCTGGCGGGCGAGGTGCGCAGCGGGGGCCTCGATCTCGTGCTCGCGAAGCCGGTGGACCCCCAGGGGTTCGTCTCGTTCCGGCGGCTCGACATCTGGCGGCTCACGGACGTCGTGCTTGGGCTCGCGCTGGCGGGCTACGCGCTCCACCGGCTGGGCCGCACGCCATCGCTCGCCCAACTTGCGGCTTTCGCCTTGGCGCTTGCGTCTGCGGCGGTCGTCGTGTACGCCCTCTGGGTCGTGCTGATGAGCCTGGCGTTCTGGTTCGTGTCGGTCGAGAACCTGTCGGTGCTGTTCGACGCCGTGTACGAGGGCGCGCGCTATCCCGTCTCGGCGTACCCCGACGCGTTGCGGTTCCTCTTCGTGTACCTCATCCCGATCGCGTGGACCACGACGATCCCCGCGTCCGCGCTCACCGGCCGGCTGGGGCCCGAGATCGGGGTCGTCGCCGCCCTCGTCGCCGGCGTGGCGTTCGCGCTGGCGCGGCTCGTCTGGCGGGCGGCGCTGAAGCGGTACACCGGGGCCAGCGGGTGACTCGCTACCACGGCACCGTCCGGCCGTCTCGGAAGAACCCTCCGGTCGGCCCATCGTCCGGCAGCGTCGCCGCCCACACCACACTCGCCGCCCCCGCGGCGACCGGTCGTCCCCCCGACCCACCCATGTCGGTGGCGACCCAGCCGGGGCAGACGGCGTTCACGAGAATGCCCTCCTTGCGAAGCTCGGCGGCGAGCATGCGGGTGAGCGCGTTGAGGGCCGCCTTCGACAGGCTGTAGGCCGGCGTACCGCCCCCCATCGAGGCCAGCGACCCCCCCTCGCTCGACACGTTGACCACGCGCGCGTGGTGGCTGCGTCGCAACAGCGGCAAGAACGCACGCACCATGTTCCACGCCCCGAACGTGTTGGTTTCGAGCGCCTCCCGAACCTGGGCGAGGTCCGCGTCCACGGCGCGCTGCCACGTGTCGTAGAGTATTGCTGCGTTGTTCACCAGCACGTCCAGCCGGTCGAACTCCGCCGCCACGCGTGCCCGAGCCCCCTCGATGCTGCCGGGGTCGGTCACGTCGAGCTGCCAGCACCGGACGGCGCGCCCGTGCTCCGCGAGACCTGCCGCGGCACGCTCACCCTTGGCAGCGTCCCGCGATCCGAGCACCACCGCGTAGCCGTGCTGCGCCAGCTGGCGGCACACCTCGAGCCCGATGCCGCGGTTCGCACCCGTGACCAAGGCGACCCGATGTGCGGTGCGCATAGAACGCCGAGGCAACGTCTCCCCGTGCCTGCTGGTTCCCCAGGCCTCCTCTTGCCCTCCCGGCCGCGGTGCGAGAGACTCTTTGTCCCTGCCGTCACAACCGGAACCCGCTTCACCGGGAGGCGCACACATGCCCGCACCCAGTCTCCGCGGCCGCTTCGTGTGGCACGAGCTGATGACCACCGATCCGGACGCCGCAGCCCGCTTCTACCCTGCGGTCACCGGCTGGAAAGTCCAGACCTGGGACCAGAACCCCTCGTATCGATTGTGGACCATGGGCGACGTTCCCATGGGCGGCCTGATGGCGCTCCCCGACGACGCGCGGCGCATGGGCACGCCGCCTTCCTGGCTGACCTACGTGGGCGTGCCGGACGTGGACGCGACGGTCCGCCGGGCGACGTCATTGGGAGGACGCACGCACGCCGGGCCGCAGGACATCCCCGTAGGACGGTTCGCCGTGCTGGCCGATCCGCAGGGCGCCACCTTCGGCGTGTACAAGCCGAGTCAGCAGCCGGCACGCGGCGACGACGCAATGATCGGCGACTTCTCCTGGCACGAGCTCGCGACCACGGATTACAAGGCGGCGTGGGCGTTCTACCGCGCGCTGTTCGGCTGGGAGCCTACCGAATCGATGGACATGGGACCGGACGGAACCTACTGGATGTTCGGGCTCGCGGGCGGCGGCAGGAGCCTGGGCGGGATGTACAACAAGCCGGCCTCGCTCCCCGCGGCGCGCTGGCTCGCCTACGTCAAGGTGGCGAGCGCGGACACCGCGGCGCGCACGGCGCAGCGCGGGGGGGGCCGCCTCGTGAGCGGGCCGATGGACGTCCCGGGAGGCGGCCGGATCGCGCAATGCGTCGATCCGCAGGGCGCGGTAATCGCGGTCCACGCCGTGGCGGTGGCCGGCAAGCGGGCGGCGCGGCCTGCCGGCAAGCGCAAGGCCCCCGAGCCAAAGGCGAAGCGGGCCGCCAAGAAGGCGGCGCCGAAGCGGAAAGCGAAGCGCTCGAAGCGCGCGCGCTAGGCTACGCGGGCCTCACGACCGCGTGACCGTGTATTGGCCGCACGCCGTGAACGCGATCGTCACGGTGGACGTGGTGCCGTTCCGCGTCACCGTGGTCTTGATCGTGCCGGCGTCGAACTTCGGCCGCACGGTGCAGCTCGCATTGTAATGCAGCACGGGGTCGGTCGACACGGTCAGGGAGTACGAGTTCGTGCCGCGCGTCCACGTCGACGTGCCGTCGATGCTTAGCGTACCGCTCGGCAACCGCGCGTCCGGCTGGATCGAGCCCGCCGCGTCCGCCGTGAACGTGCTGTTCCAATTACGGTCGTGGCTCGCCGTGCTGCCGTCGGGGAAGGTGTAGGTGCTTTTGAAGTCCTTCTCGACCTGCGAGATCACCGACGCGTCGCGGATCGTCTCGCGCGAGCCGTCCAGCTCGAGCGAGCGCCGCCTCCCATCCCGCACGTGCACCCACGTGAGGGCAGTGAACGCGGTTTTCACCGAGCGGTCCGCTACCGTCGGCGTCGGATCGCTGATGTCGATCGCGCCGCGGACCGTGTCCGCCTCAGTAGCGGACGAGAAGGCGCAGTCGGTGAACTCGATGTGGACGGCGTCCGGCACGCGGTCCCCGTCCGCATCCACGGGCGTTGAGGGCGTGCGGGTGGGTGTACAGAACGCCGTGCCCGAGGCGAACGGAGCTATCGGGCCGGCCAGGCCGGGCAGGAACATCCCGCCCGACAGCGTCGCGCCGTCGAGCTCGCTCTCCGCGTCGGCGGCCACGGCCTCGCCCAGCAGGTTGGCTTCCGGGACGCTCAGCGCCGGATTGTTCGAGTTGGAAGAGGTGGGCGAGGTGGTTTCGTTGGTGCACGCGGCTACGGCGGCGAGCGCGACGGCCGCGACGCCGGCCGCAAGCCGGCGGAGGTGGCGGGTGGGCGGCATGACACGTCCTCCTGAACGGTTTGTGTTGCGGGTGGCGTCCTATGTACTGAAGAGTATGGACGGTACCCATGCGGTAACGTTAAGGTCCCACCCTCCGCCGGCCGGTTCCTGTGACCGGCGTGCCCTCGGCCGCCCGCAGTATCGCTTTGCAACTGAGCCATCCGGCCCGGAAGCACCGGCGCGCTCTAGGCGAGGATCTGGTCGATGGTGCGGAGCTCGTCGCTGGCGAAGCTCCGGTGGGTGAGCGCTGCCACTGCGTCCGCGATGTGCTGCGGCCGGCTCGCACCGACCAGCACCGCCGTGACCTCGGGGTGGCGCAACACCCAGGCCAGCGCCATCTGCGCGAGTGTCTGGCCCCGTGCGCGGGCGCACTCGGTCAAGCGGCGAACTCTCGCCAGCACGTCCGCCGTGACCTCTTCGCGCTTCAGGAAGCCGTGCGGCTTGGCGGCGCGAGAATCGGCCGGAATCCCCGACAGATACCGGTCCGTGAGCAATCCTTGCGCGAGCGGTGAAAACGCGATGCAGCCGATCTCCTGCTCGCGCAGTACGGCGAGCAGGCCGCGCTCGATGCCGCGGTTCAGCATGCTGTACTTGGGTTGGTGAATCAGACACGGAGTTCCCAGGGACTGCAGCAGCCGCGCGGCCTCGCTCGTCTGCTCGGGCGTGTACGACGAAATGCCGGCATACAGCGCCCGCCCGCTGCGCACGGCGTGATCGAGCGCGCCCATGGTCTCGGCGAGCGGCGTCTCCGGGTCGGGCCGATGGTGATAGAAGATGTCGACGTAGTCGAGCTCCATGCGGCGCAGGCTCTGGTCGAGGCTCGCGATGAGGTATTTGCGAGAGCCCCAGTTGCCGTACGGGCCGGGCCACATCGGCCAGCCGGCCTTCGTCGAGATGATCAGCTCGTCGCGGTGCGGCGCCAGATCGCGCCGCAGGATCCGGCCGAACGTCTTCTCAGCGGACCCGGGCGGGGGACCGTAGTCGTTCGCCAGGTCAAAATGCGTGATGCCGAGGTCGAACGCCCGACGCACCATCGCGCGCGAGTTGCTGAAGCGATCGACGCCGCCGAAGTTGTGCCACAATCCCAGCGAGATCGCGGGAAGCTTCACGCCGCTCTTGCCGCAGCGCTGGTAGGTCATGGCATCGTAGCGGATATCCGCCGGGCGATACGACATATCGGACGATTAAGCTGCATCGTCCCGTGCGCTCCGCGCCAGGCGCAGCGACGCGAGCGGCGCGCTTGCGGCGCGGCGGGTTCGCAGTCACACTACCGGACTCTTTCCCTCGGAGCGCCCGTGCGATTCTGCAAGCTGGCCGTGGTGGCCGCCGTCGCCGTCTCGCCGCTCACCGCGCAGCAGCCCGGGCGGGGGGGCCCGGGGCCCCGCTTCGAGATCAGCGTGCGGGCCGAGCTCCGCAACACACCAGTCACCGGCCGCGTGTATGTCTTCGTGAGCCGCCGCGACGACGAGGAGCCCCGTCTCCAGGTGCATCACGAGAGCGACTGCACGCCGTTCTTCGGCGTGGACGTGAGCGCCCTCGCGCCCGGCACGGTGGCCGTGATCGACAGCGCGACGCTCGGCTACCCGGTAGCGAGCCTCACGGACATTCCGGCCGGCGATTATTACGTGCAGGCGCTCCTCAGCGGGTACACCGAGTTCCACCGCGCCGACGGACACGCTCTCTGGCTGCACGACGATCAGTGGGAAGGGCAGCAGTTCAACAAGTCACCAGGGAACCTGGTGAGCGAGGTCGAGCGCGTGCATCTCGACCCGCGGGCGGGATACACGGTCCGCCTCGCGCTCGGGCGCGCCCTGCCGCCGATCGAGCCACCGCCCGACACGAAATGGGTGAAGCACGTCAAGATCCAGAGCAAGATCCTCACCGCTTGGTGGGGCCATCCGATGTACCTGGGCGCGGCGGTGCTCCTGCCGCGCGACTACGACCGCGACACGACGCGGCGCTACGCCACCGTCTACCAGCAGGGCCACTTCACGCTCAACCCGCCGTTCGGATTCTCGACCGACAGCGCCGCCGAGACGCCCGCACAGCGCGCCGCGCGACTCGAGCGTACGCTGCGCGAGCCGGGATTCGAGTTCTATAAGGCGTGGAGCTCGTCCAGTTTCCCGCGCTTGATCGCGGTGACCTTCCAGCACCCGACGCCGTACTTCGATGATTCGTACGCCGTGAACTCGGCGAACAACGGGCCGTACGGCGACGCGCTCATGCAGGAGCTGATCCCGTATCTCGAGGAACATTTCCGGATGCGGCGGGAGCCCAGGGCGCGATTTCTCACCGGCGGCTCGACGGGGGGCTGGGAAGCCCTCGCGCTCCAAGTCTATCATCCCGATTTCTTCGGCGGCACCTGGGTGCTCTACCCCGATCCTGTGGACTTTCGCGCCTACGAGCTGGTGAACATCTACAGCGATACGAACGCGTTCGTGTATCCGGTGACGGACTGGATGCGCTACGAGGTGCCGGCCGAACGGGAGGTTACGGGTCAAGGGCGCATCAGCGTGCGGATGGAGAGCCAGTTCGAGGCGGTGCTGGGCAGCCACGCGCGTTCCGGCGAGCAGTTCGCGATCTGGGAGGCGACCTACGGGCCGGTGGGGGAGGACGGCTATCCAGCCGAGCTGTGGGATCTCCTCACCGGGCACATCCGGCGCGAGGTGGCCGAGTACTTCAAGGCCCACGACTACGACCTGCGGGACTACCTCGAGCGCAACTGGGCAACGCTCGGGCCCAAGCTCCGGGGGAAGCTCCACCTCTTCACGGGCGACATGGACACGTTCTACCTCAACCTGGCCGTGTACCGGTTGGAGGAGTTCCTCCACAATGCGCGTCCGCCCGCAGATGCCGAGTTCCGGTACGGGCGCCCCCTGAAGCCGCACGGCTGGCAGCCGTGGACCAACGCCGACCTGATCCGCATCATGGCCGCGCAGGCGGCGCGCTAACCCGTCGCTTCGAGCAGCTCACGTGAACGCACTGCGCCTCTCGCTGTGGCTTACCGCCGCCGCTGTCCCGATTCCCCAGGCGGCCGCGCAAACGGCGTCGAGTGCCGGCGAGTGGAGCGCGTACGGCCGGGACGCGGGGGGCACCCGCTACTCCCCGCTCGCCCAGATCACTCGCGCCAACGTCGCGAGGCTCCGGCTCGCCTGGGTGTACCGCACCGGCGACTACTTGCGCGACCGCGGCCGCTTCGAGGCCGTCCCGCTCGTCGTGGACGGGACGCTCTACGTCTCGACGCCGGTGGGCCGCGTGATCGCGCTCGACCCGGCGCGCGGCACGGAGCGGTGGCGCTACGACGCCCGGGTCTCGCTCGAGGGCGACTACGGCGACTTCGCGAACCGGGGCGTGTCGACGTGGCTCGACCCGGCGGCGCGACCGGACACGCAATGCCGCCGCCGGGTCTTCCTGGCGACAGTGGATGCCCGCCTCATCGCGCTCGACGGCGGCACCGGACTGCCCTGCACCGATTTCGGCGCGGCCGGAACGGTGGACCTCGCTGGTGGGCTGCGCCACGCGCCGGCCTACCACTGGGAGTACGGGGTCACGTCGCCCCCCGCGGTGGTCGGCGGTCTCGTCGTCGTCGGCTCGGCCGTGAGCGACAACCAGCGCGTCGACGCGCCGGAGGGCGTGGTGCGGGCGTTCGACACGCGCACCGGCAAGGAGCGCTGGAGCTGGAACCCGATCCCGCGAGCGCTGAACGCCGGCGCGGCCAACGCCTGGTCGATCCTCTCGGCCGACCCGGCGCGCAACCTGGTGTTCATTCCCACGGGCAGTGTCAGTCCGGACTTCTACGGCGGCGAACGCCGCGGCGACAACCGCTACGCCAACTCGGTCGTGGCGCTCGAGGCCTCGACGGGCCGCCTCGTCTGGTCGTTCCAGGTCGTGCACCACGATCTGTGGGACTACGACGTCCCTGCGCAGCCCGTGCTGTTCACCCTGCGTCGCGCTGGCCGCGCCATTCCCGCCGTGGCCGTCGCGACGAAGATGGGGCACCTCTACATTCTCGACCGCCGCACCGGAGCGCCGCTCACGCCGGTAGAGGAGCGTGCCGTCCCCGCGAGCGACGTGCCGGGGGAGGAAGCCTGGCCGACGCAGCCGTTTCCTCCCGCCGCGTTTCGGCTCGCGCCCGAGCATCTCTCGCCGGCGGATGCGTTCGGCGTGACGGCCGCGGCGCGCGAGCAGTGCCGCGACCGCATCGCGGCGCTGCGCTACGAGGGGGTGTTCACGCCCCCCTCGCTCCGAGGCACCATCATCTTCCCCGGCAACATCGGCGGGATGAACTGGTCAGGGGTCGCAGTGGACGAGCGGCGCGGCGTGCTAATCGCTCCGACCAACCGGCTCGCGATGGTCGTCACGCTCATCCCGCGCGACAGCCTGGGCGCGGCGCGCCACGCCCACCCGCACACGGAGATCAGCTCCCAGCGCGGCACGCCTTACGGCATGATGCGCGACGTGCTGGTCGACTCCGCCGGCGTGCCGTGCAATCCGCCTCCGTGGGGAGCGCTCACCGCAGTCGACCTGAACGCCGCCCGGGTGCAGTGGGAGGTGCCGCTCGGTGCCGTCCCCGGGGTCGCCCCGGGCTCGATCAGCCTCGGCGGCGCCATCGTGACCGCAGGCGGACTGGTCTTCATCGCCGGCACATACGACCAGCACCTCCGAGCGTTCGACGAAGCGAGTGGACGCGAGCTGTGGAGCACGAGCCTCCCTGCGGGCGCGCAGGCGCTGCCCGTCAGCTACCTTGCCGAGGGCCGTCAGTACGTGGTCGTCAGCGCCGGCGGCCACGACCGCATGCGCACGAAGATGGGCGATTACGTGCTGGCGTTCACGCTGCCGGGCGCCAGCGGGGCGGAGGCGCCGGTGCCCGACACGGCTGCAGCTCCGGTCGAGGGGGCGTACGCCGGTGAGATCCGGGTCGGGGGGGCGCGCATCGGACTCGACCTGACGATCCAGGCGGTGGGCGATTCGCTCGCGGCAGCGATCGCACGGATCGATTCGCTCCGGGTGACGGGACCGGTTACGGTGCGACGCGCAGGCCGAAGCGTCACACTGCGGGTGCCGTTCGACTACCCCGCCAAACAGTGCGCCGGGATCATCACAGCGACCGGCGATCAATGGAACGGCGCTCGCCTGCTCGAGGGCGACGTAGAGGTGACCGGGTCGTGCGGCGGGGGCCCGCCCGAGCAAGGCGCGTTCGCGCTGTGGCGGGCGATGTAAACGGCTCCGGGTCCGCGCGCGTAGCCTACAGGACTCCCATCGGAGGCTTCCCCTTGTCCGCGACTCCCCGTCTGCTCACCGCGGCGCTCGTTTGCTGCGCCGTCGCGGCGCTTCCGGCCCAGGGCGTCCACCACGGCCTCGACCCCGTGAACCTCGACACGACCTGCGCTCCCTGCCTGGATTTCTACCGCTACGCGAACGGCGGCTGGCTGGCCCGCACGTCGCTGCCGCCCGAGTACGCGAGCTACGGCAGCTTCACCGAGCTGGCGGACCGCAACAACGAGACCCTGCACCGCATCGTCGACGGGCTCGCCGTTGCGGCCCCCGCCGCTCCCAAGACGCCGGAGCAGAAGCTGGGCGCGTTCTACGCGTCCTGCATGGATTCGAGCGCCATCGAGCGCGCGGGCGCGGACCCTCTGAAGAACGAGCTGGCCCGCATCGCTGCTATAGCCTCGCGCGCGGACGTGGCGCGCGCCCTCGCCCGCGGCCACCACCACGGCTGGGACCCGGTGTTCAACTTCGGCGCCACCGCCGACTTCAAGCGCAGTACGATGATTATCGCGGCCGCGTCCCAGGGCGGCCTCGGCCTGCCCGACCGCGATTATTACGTGCGCAACGACTCGACCGCCCGCGCCCTGCGCACCGCGTACCTGGAGTACGTGTCACGCACCCTCGGACTCCTCGGCGACGCGCCCGCCGTGGCCGACTCCGAGGCCCAGCGCATCCTGGCGCTCGAGACCGCGCTCGCCCGGGCCTCGCTCACGCGGGTCGAGCGGCGCGACCCGAACGCCAACTACCACAAGCTGGCGCTCGCCGCGGCCGACTCGCTCACTCCCAACTTCGCCTGGCCCACCTTCCTGCGTGACGCCGGCGCGCCTGCGACCGACGCGATCAACATCGGCCAGCCGCGCTTCTTCAAGACGGTCGACAGCCTCCTGACCGCCGCGCCGCCCCCCGACTGGCGCGCGTATCTACGCTGGCACTTCACGCGTCACTTGGCGCCCTGGCTGTCGAGTTCGTTCGTGGACGCGAGCTTCCGCTTCCAGCGCGCGCTCTCGGGCGTGAAAGAGCAGCAGCCGCGCTGGAAGCGCTGCATCCAGGCTGCGAACTCCATGCTGGGCGACGCGCTCGGCCAGGCGTACGTGAAGGAGACGTTCACACCCGACGCGCGCCGCCGCGCGCGCGACATGGTCGATCAGCTGGTCGCCGCCTTGGACGACCGGCTGCACACCCTCGAATGGATGGGCGACTCCACCCGGGCTCAGGCGGTCGGCAAGTTACGCGCCTTCGGCAAGAAAATCGGCTATCCGGACAAGTGGCGCGATTACTCCAAGCTGCTGGTGGACCGCCGCGACTTCTCCGGCAACGTGGTGCGCGCCCAGACGTTCGCCGCCGCGCGGGACTTCGCCCGCATCGGCAAGCCGGTGGATCGCGCCGAGTGGCGCATGACGGCGCCGACGGTCAACGCCTCCTACAATCCGTCGTTCAACGACATCACCTTCCCTGCGGGGATTCTCCAGGCGCCGTTCTTCGACCCGGCGGCGGACGACGCGGTGAACTACGGCGGCATGGGCGCAGTGATCGGCCACGAGATGACCCACGGGTTCGACGATCAGGGGCGCCAGTTCGACGCCGTGGGCAACCTGCGCGACTGGTGGACGGCGGACGACGCGGAGCGCTTCAAGGAGCGAGCCGGACGGGTGGTGCGGCAGTTCGATGCCTACACGGTGGTGGACAGCGCGACGCACGTGAACGGCCGGTTGACGCTGGGAGAAGACATCGCGGACCTAGGCGGGCTCAGAATCGCCTACGCCGCGTTCCAGCGCTCGCTGGGCCCAGATCTGGCGCTCCAAGGCGACCGACCAGTTTCTGCGCAACCAGGTGACCGTGGACCCGCACGCGCCGGCGCGGTGGCGCGTCATGGGGCCCCTATCGAACCTGCCCGAGTTCGCTCGGGCGTTCCACTGCGGGGAGGGAGATCCGATGGTGCGCCCCGACACTCTGCGGGCGCAGATCTGGTAGCCGCGGTCAGGCCGCGGCAGGCGTCCCGGGATGCGCGGGGCGCAGTTGCCGGCACTGAGCGGAGACGGCATCTTGCCCCGCCATGCGTCATTGGTTCGTCTTGATCGCCGCCACGTTGGCCGTCGCCCGGCCTCTGCCCACCGCCGCCCAACAGGCCGTCGACACGGGGTACGCCAAGAGCGAGGCCATGATCCCGATGCGCGATGGCGTCAAACTGCGCGTGGTCATACTGGCGCCGCGTGCCGCCGCGCCACTCCCGATCCTGCTGCAACGCACGCCCTACAACGCCAACGGCGCAATCGGCTTGGCGCGCCGCGCCAAAGAACTCGGCCTGGAGGGTTACATCATCGTCTTCGGTGACATCCGCGGTCGCTTCGGCTCCGAAGGCACGTTCGACATGAATCGCCCGCCGCGTGCCGGATCCCAGGGAGTCGACGAGAGCACCGACGCCTATGACACGATCGACTGGCTCGTGAAGAACGTGCCCAACAACAACGGGATGGTCGGCACGTTCGGCGTCTCGTACCCGGGTTGGCTGACGGCGGTCACGGGGATCGGCCCACACCCGGCTCTCAAGGCAATCTCGCCCCAGGCGCCGATGGGCGACACCTGGATGGGGGACGACTTCTTCCACCAGGGGGCGTTTCGGCTGAGCTACGGCACCGAGTATACGTGGAGCATGGAGTCTTCGTCCGACGCGAGCGAAGATCCGTCGCCGTCCCGTTACGACCTGTACGAGTGGTACCGCTCGTTTCCGACCCTGGGCGCGCTCGCCCGGACCGCCCGCGCCGACCGGTGGCCGAGTTGGCACCGGTTCTCAGAGCACCCGGCGTACGACTCAGTGTGGCAGGCCCGCGCGCTGCCGCGCTATATGGGCCACGCGACCGTGCCGACGCTCGTGGTGGGAGGATGGTGGGACCAGGAGGACGAGTACGGTCCGCTCGCCCACTACGCAGCGCTCGAGCGCACCGACACGGCGCGGCTCGTGCATTTGGTGATGGGTCCATGGTACCACGGACAATGGTCCGGTGATTCCGGCACGGCGCTGGGCAACGTCCGCTTCGGCCGTGCTACCGGCGTCGAGTACCGGGAGCTCCAGTCCCGTTGGTTCGCCTACTGGCTCAAGGGCGCGGGAGACGGGCAGTTCCCCGAAGCCTGGCTGTTCGACGCCGGCACCGACACCTGGCGCACGTTCGACAAGTGGCCGCCCGCGAACGCCGTGCGGCGGCGGCTGTACTTCCACGCAGACGGCGCGCTGTCGTTCGATCCGCCGACGGCAGCCGACGGGAGCGACCAGTTCACGTCCGATCCGACGCATCCCGTGCCTTACCGCCCGAGACCGGTCGAGCTCACGTATTCGCGCACCTCGCGCTGGCGGCGCTGGGAGACCGAGGATCAACGCTTCGTGGACGGCCGGCCGGACGTTCTCACCTGGCAGACGCCGCCGCTCACTGCGGACGTGAGCGTCGCGGGCGACGTCGTCGCGCACCTCTACGCCTCAACCACGGGCAGCGATGCCGACTGGGTAGGAAAGCTCATCGACGTCTATCCCGATACCGTGCCGGGCCGACCGGAGCTGCAAGGCTACGAGCTGATGGTGACGGGTGACATCATGCGCGGACGGTACCGCAACAACTGGGGGCGTTCGGAGGCGATCCCGCCCAACACCATCCAGCCGTTCACGGTGGACCTGCACCAGCAGGCGTACACTTTCCAAAAGGGCCACCGCATCATGGTCCAGGTGCAGAGCACGTGGTTCCCGCTGTACGACCGGAATCCGCAGACCTTCGTGCCCAACATCTTCCAGGCGCCCGTCGAGAACTACAAGGCCCGCGTGCATCGGGTGTATCGCACGGCGCACTACCCGTCGAACGTCGAGATCGACGTCCTGCCGCCGACACCCTGAACGCCGCAACGCGCTCCAGCGGAGACTCCATGCGCCCTTACCGTCTTGCCTCGCTCGCGCTGCTGCTCGCGCCCGCCGCCCTGGCACAGGCTCCGCTCCCCTTGAAGCATCCCCCGCAACGCACGGTCCCGGCGATCACGGCCGGTGATCTCATGACCCGGCTCTACATCTTGGCGGACGATTCGCTCGAGGGGCGCGAGGCCGGGACGATCGGCAACTTCAAGGGAACGGAGTACATCGCCCGGGAGGCGAAGCGGATGGGGCTCGTCCCGGCCGGCGACAGCGGAACGTACTTCCAGACGATCCCGCTCAAGACGCGCCGGTTCGACACCACCTCGACGTTCGTGGTCGCCGGCGTGACGCTGACGGCGTTCGGCGATTACCTGCCCCTGAGCCGCGACGCCCTCGACAACGCGGCGCTGCCGATCGTGTACGGCGGCGAGGCGCGGGACACGGCGCACCTGATCACGCCGGATCAGGCGAGCGGGAAGCTCGTCGTCCTCATGGTGGCGGGCGGCTTCGGTGGCCTGCGCGCGCTGCGCGCGCGTGCCGCACCGCGCATCAAGGGTGCGGCCGCGATGGCCCTGGTCGCCTTGGACAGCTTGCCATCGCCCTCGCTCGGCTTCTTGCGGCGGCCGCAGGCGTTCCTCGACGATGTCTCCACCGCCCAGGAGCGCCCGATCCCGGTGCTCTTGATCGGGCGCGCCGCCGCCGCCCGGATGTTCAGCACGCCGCTGGAGCAGCTCACGGTCGGCGCGGCGGGCGGGACCGCCGCGCTGAGCCTGCGGTACTCGGTCGAGCCCGCCCCGTACCCCGCCCGGAACGTCGTAGCCATCGTCCGCGGCAGCGACCCGAAGCTCAGGGGCGAGTACGTCGCGATCGGCGGGCACAACGACCACGTCGGATTCAACCATGCACCCGTGGACCACGACTCCATCCGCATCTGGAACCACATCGTGCGTCCCGAAGGGGCGGACGACGCCGCCAAGCGCGCCACGCCGGAGCTGCAGGCGCGCGTCGATTCGGCGCTCGCCGCGTTCCGCGCCCGGCACGCTGCAGGGGCGACGGCCGATCGCCCCGACTCGATCTCGAACGGCGCGGACGACGACGGCTCCGGCTCCGTCGCGGCCCTCGAGATCGCGGAGCGGATCGCGGCGCTCA
>WNEP01001130.1_pt1 | contig 13753 bp, 9 predicted proteins | sample 5399961 | NCBI WGS metagenome assembly WNEP01 (sample SAMN13153329, study PRJNA577476) | soil metagenome | isolation source: 20 cm grassland meadow soil pre-rain plot 5 | place: USA:California | collected 2015-09-08 | reverse complement strand
GGGTTACTCTTTACCGCATCGCACGCAACGGTGGGCACTGCCACGCTCGTCTTTCCAACGTTACCCGATGGCAGTCAGGCGAGCGATATGCCGTTCCGCATCGTCGATAATACGAGCCAGTTCGGCTACTTCTATGGTGTTTATCTGCAGGACGAATGGAAGCCGTTCGAGCAGCTCACGATTAACTTTGGCGGCCGCTTCGATGTCGCGGACGAAACGTTGACCGAAAGCCAGTTTAGCCCGCGCGTTAGCATCGTCTATACCCCATGGGCGCCGACCAGTTTTCACATCGGTTATGCGCGTTACTTCACGCCGCCGCCGCTGGAAAATGTGCCGCAGAGCACGATCGCGAAATTTCTCGGTACAACTAATGAATCTGCGATCACATTGGATTCACCGGTGAAAACCGAGCGCGCCCATTATTTCGATGCCGGGGTGACACAGAAAATCGGCGATGACTTGCAGCTTGGCATCGATGGATTTTACAAGCACGCCCGCAACGTCCTGGATGAAGGACAATTCGGGCAGGCCCTCATTCTTTCATCCTTTAACTATCGCGAAGGCGAAATTTACGGTGGCGAATTTACCGCCAATTATCAGCACAAAGGTTTCTCCAGTTATCTAAATATCGGTTACGAATACGCGCGCGGCATGCATGTCAGCTCCGCGCAATTCCTCTTCGATCCGGATGAGTTCGCCTACATTCGCGATCACTGGGTCTTCCTCGATCACGATCAACGCTTCACCGGCTCGGCCGGGATCGCCTATAGCTGGAACGACTGGAGTTTTTCCGCCGACGCGCTTTATGGGAATGGATTGCGGCGCGGCTTTGCCAACACGCAAAAGAATCATCCCTACGAAACTTTGAACCTCGGAGTGGAACGCAGAATTTCTCTTGGTGGAAGACAGGCGATCAAAGTTCGTTTCGATGTCGTGAATTTGTTCGATAAGATTTACGAGTTGCGCGACGGCAGCGGCATCGGCGTTGGCGCACCGCAGTTTGGGCAGCGCCGCGGATTTTACGGCACGGTGGCGTACGATTTCTGAACTGTTACAAACCGCGCGCGCCGCGATTTTTTCAAAAAACGTTGCACCGACATTACAGTGGAATGAAAGCGCGTCCTGGAAACTGACATTCAGGTGCGTGGCGCCTCGATAAAGTGATTTAGTTTTCGACTACGCGTAATCAATCCAGTTCAGGTTACCGGCAGAAATTTCTTGCGCGCTAATTCGCCCCGATGGAATCTCGGCGGAAGATGAAGGCGTGCGCTCGCGTTGGGATTAGCGTTTTGGTCGCCTTTTTTGTGGCGTTGACGCTGGCCAGCTCGCCGCGGCTGCACGAAAAACTGCACAAGCCCGGTGCGCATCACGAGTGCGCTGCAACGTTGATCGCGTCCGGTAATTGCGAGCACAGCGCGCCTCCTTCAGTCGCTCCGAAAAGCAATAATTTTCCGGTTTCTCCGGCGTTTTTGCCGCAGCGTTTTCAATTCGTTGTCGCATCAGTTCCTTCTTCGATTCAGGAACACGCGCCGCCCGCGTCTCACTGACGCTTCGCGCGTCCGCGACGGGCTGCGCATTCATTTTTTGCGCAGCGAATTTCCCCGCGCGCTAATCGCTCGCAACCTCATCGGCGGGATTGTTGCTGATACTAATCAATTTTTTAATGACCAAATTCTTCTTCAAAGCTCTAATGACAATCCTGGTGGTGATCGCCTCTCACCGTGCTCTGGCGCAAACCCCGACACCAACTGCTTCCGCCACCGCCTCGGATGTGGCGGCGTTGCGCCAGCAAGTCGAGGCCCTGACCGAGACGGTGAAAGCGCTGCAGCAGCAGGTGAAAGATCAACAGGCAACGCTCGAGAAGGCGAACATCACCGGCAATCAATTGCCGCAAAGTGAGGGAACGCCTTCGGTGGCGTCGGTACCTGCACCTACACCTCTGCCGGGCGCGACCGCTCAAGAATCATTTCCAACAACGGATAGCTCGGTCGTTGCCAACGCACCAACTGCACCAGGCGCGCCAGCGGTGAACGCGAACGGGACAGCGACGGGCCAGTTCCCGACCACGGACGAATCAGTGGTCGCCACGCCAGCAGGGGCAATCTCCCCTACGACCGGTACGCCGCCGACTGAGACATCAACAGGCAGCTCGCTCACGCAGCCAATCACAATCGCGGGCGGCGGCAAAAATTATATGAATATTTCCTTCGACGGCTTGTTCGCGCTCGCTTATTCCAGCGCGCCCGATCTCTACAACATCGAAGTAGGCGATCACGATCCGCAGCAGCGTGGTTTCAACGCGCGCAACATCGAGCTCGCGCTCGACGGAGCGGTCGACCCGTACTTCGAAGGGTTCGCCAATATTGTTTTCAAACTGGATAACGACAACGAAACCGAGGTCGAAGTTGAAGAAGCATTCATGCAAACGACGAGCTTGCCATTCAATCTGCAATTGAAAGGCGGACAATTCTTTGCGGCGTTCGGCCGGCTCAATCCGGTTCATCCGCATGCTTGGGATTTTGCGGATGCGCCGCTTGTCAGCGGCCTCTTTCTAGGCCCAGATGGATTGCGCGGCGTTGGTGCGCAAATTTCCTGGACACTGCCGCTGCCTTGGTACTCGCAGCTGATCTTCGCCGGGCAGAATGGTCGAGGTGGCACTGGATTTTCATTCCGCAATCCCGGCGACAACGGGATTTTCTTCGATCGCGAAACCACCGATCGCGAAGTACGTGGTCTCCAGGATTTCGTCTGGATTCCGCGCTGGGAAAATTCGGTGGATCTTAGCCCGACGCAGGTGGTGCTGGCGGGAGTTTCCGGCGCGTTCGGTTCGAACGAGACTGGCGCAAATTCACGGACGCAGATCTACGGCGCCGATTTTTTCTATAAATGGAAAAGCGCGCACGCGGAGGGCGGCTTTCCGTTTGTGAAATGGCAAACGGAAGCAATGTATCGTCGGTTCGAAGCCGGTCGCGGTGTCGATCAAACGTTTCCAGTCGCGGAAACGTTTCACGATTGGGGAATGTATTCACAAGTGCTGTGGGGGTTCAAAAAAGGGTGGGTCGCGGGCGTGCGCGGAGATTATGTGCACATGCAGGACTCGCATTTCACCGATGATCTTGATCGGCAATCGCGCTCGCGCGTGAGCGCGAACTTAACCTGGTACCCGACGGAGTTTTCAAAACTGCGCTTGCAGTACAATCACGATTTCTTGGAATCGAATTTCTTCCTCTCTGATCGGCAGGTCGATTCCGTTTTCCTGCAGTTCGAATTCATTCTCGGCGCACATGGAGCGCATAAATTTTAACCAAGATCGACATGAAAAATTCCAACGCTTTTCACCTGCATGTTGTAGCCGCGGTCGCTGACCGCTTCGGAAGACGGCCTTCCAGGCTGTCTCGGCGGACACGCTTCCAGCGTGTCCATGCTCATTCGGGGCAGGCTAGAAGCCTGCGCGCCAGGACAGGCAAGATGCCTATCTTCCGCTTGCTTGCATCGCTGCTGTTCGTATTCGGAGCATTGGCGTCTGCTCAAGCAAAACTCAATGTGGTCGCGACTTTGCCCGACTTTGGTTCGCTGGCCCGCGAGATTGGCGGCGACAAAGTCGACGTCACGGTGATGGCCAAGCCGACCGAAGATCCGCACTTTGTCGATGCCCGGCCGAGTTTCGTCGTCTCAATGCGCAGCGCCGACGTCTTAATCGATGGCGGCGCTGAGCTCGAGCTCGGTTGGCTACCGCCGCTTTTGCAAAACGCGCGCAATCCGAAAATCGAGATCGGCAAGCCGGGGCGGGTTCAGGCTTCGCAAGGAATTCGTCTCATGAACGTACCCACGAATGTGACGCGCGCTGCAGGGGACGTGCACGCGCTCGGTAACCCGCACTTTATGTCCGATCCCATCATCGCCAAGGCGGTCGCGCAGCACATCGCACAAGCGCTCTCCGCGGTCGATCCTGCGAACGCCGCGTTTTATGAGGCGAACTACAAAAGGTTTGAAGCCACGATAAACGCGAAGCTGCAAGAATGGGGCGCGGCTTTGCTGCCCTTTAAAGGACAGAACGTCGTCGCCTATCACGACTCGTGGCCATATTTCGCGCACCGCTTCGGCTTAAACATCGACATTTTCCTCGAGCCGAAGCCGGGCATCCCGCCTTCCCCATCGCACCTTGTCGAGGTGATTGCACAGATGAAAGCGCAAAAGATCAAAACAATCATCGTCGAGCCGTTTCACGATCGGAAAATCGCGGAGAAAGTTGCGAGCGCGACTGGCGCGAAAGTCGTGGACTTTTCGCAATTCCCGGGCGGCCTGCCGGGAACGGACAATTACGTAAAGCTGATCGACACCCTCGTCTCGCGACTGGCTGCAGCGCTAAAATAGTTATGTGGGAGGTAATGTTTTGGCCAATCGTGGCCTGCGTGCTTTTGCCGTGGTTGCTCGTTTATCTCGGTCTGCATGTCGTGCGGCGCGGGATCATCTTCATCGACATCGCCATGGCGCAAATGGCGTCGCTTGGAATTTGTCTCGCAGTCTTATTTCATCTCGATCTTCAAAGCTGGACAACCTTCGGCATCGCGCTCGGGTTCACCCTCGTGGGCGGCGCAATTTTTTCCGTGACGGGAAAACGCGCCAGCCAGATTCCGCAGGAAGCAGTCATCGGCATTTCCTATGTGGTTGCCGCAGCGGCGGCGGTGTTACTCCTCAGCCGCGCAGCAGAAGGAGACGAACAAATCAAGCAAATGTTGGTGGGGAACATTCTGCTTGTGACTCCGCTGGAAGTTTGGAAATGCTTCGCGCTTTTCGTCGCGGTCGGCCTTTTGCATTTCGCGCTGCGCAGAAATTTTCTGCTCGTTTCCTTCGATCGCGACGCGGCGTATGCCAAAGGATTACGCGTGCGCTGGTGGGACTTTCTTTTCTACGCGGCGTTTGGTTTGGTCGTGACCAGCTTCGTGCGCATCGCGGGTGTTCTGCTCGTCTTTAGCTATCTCATTGCGCCAGCGGTTTGCGGAATCAATCTGGCCGACCGTATTGGTAACCGTTTGCTCATCGGTTGGATCATTGCACTCATCGGTGGAGTCGCTGGTCTGTTTCTGTCGTTCTGGTGGGACCTGCCGTCCGGCGCGGCGATCGTCTGCACTTTCGGTGCGATACTGATCATCATTTCGATCTACAGTTTGTGGCGTCCCCGCGCCAAACTGTAGTGGCGGGCGTGTCGCCGCTTTTCAATTATGTTGCAGCCGGCACGTTTCATGACCGAGAAATACGGCTTCATTGTGAAGATGTCGATCTTTGCATTCATCGCCCGGAAGCCAATTGATCGGTGTGGTGAAGACTTGTTTGAAATAGAGGAATGCTTGCAACCATGAAAATCGAAGCAGCACCCAAACGGGAAGCGCATGATGGCCACCAGCATCACAACCATGTCCACGGAGATCATCACGACCACGATCACGAGCACGCAGCCGACGTATCCGAATACGTCCGGCTCGGACTGATGGGTCTCGTCATCGTGGCCAGCCTGACCGGATGGTGGCGGCACTGGCTGTCGCGCGATTGGCTCGCTTTTGCGGCCACGCTTGTCGGTGGATTCCCCATTTTCAAAGAGGCGTGGGAGAACCTGCGCAAGCGGCGCATGACGATGGAGCTGTCGATGACGCTGGCGCTCGTCGCCGCGCTTTGCATCGGGCAGTTTCTCACCGCGCTCGTCATCGCGTTTTTCGTGCTCTTCGCCGAGATGGTCGAAGGTTACACGGTCGGCAGTGGGCGGCGTGCGATCCAAACCTTGATCGACGCTCTGCCGCGTCAGGTGAGAGTGCGACGTGGTGGCGAGGAACGTGAGTTGAGTACGAACGAAGTTGTCGTCGGCGAGACCATCATCATTCGGCCTGGCGAACGCATTCCGGCCGATGGCGTGGTGATCAAGGGCCACAGTTTCGTGGATCAATCCTCGATCACCGGCGAGTCGTTGCCGGTTGAGAAAGTTGAACAGAGCAAGGTATTCGCCGGAACGATCAACAAGGATGGCGTGCTCGAAGTGACCGTCGAGAAAATCGGGCGCGACACCACCTTCGGCAAAATCATCGAAATCGTCGAGCAGGCGGAAAAGTCTCGCGCGCCCGTGCAGCGGATCGCCGATCGGCTCGCGGCGGGATTGGTCTACTTCGCCTTCGGCGCGGCGGCGTTCACACTTATTGTCACGCGCAATTTCACTTCGACTATCGCGGTGATCATCGTCGCTGGCGCGTGCGGAGTAGCGGCCGGTACGCCGCTCGCCATCCTTGCGGGAATCGGAAGCGCTGCCCGTCGCGGTATCATCACGAAGGGTGGGCTTTACCTTGAGGAGCTCAGCCGCATCGACACTGTCGTTCTGGACAAAACAGGCACGCTCACGCTCGGAATTCCGGCAGTGACCGCCGTGCGAGCGATCAATGACGCGATAGAGAATGACGTGCTCCAGACCGCTGCCATCGCCGAGCAACATTCCGAGCACCCCCTCGGAGAAGCGATCGTGCGTTGCGCTCACGAGCGCAATTTGCCGCTGCATGAGTATTCGCAACTGCGTTACTCGCCGGGAAAAGGGATCGTTTGTGAGGAATCGAGCACCCGCATCTTCGTCGGCACACGCGCTCTTTTTGAAGAGAATGGCGTGCCGGTTCCGGCGGACGCACTTTCCGAGGTTGACGGTGGTAACGGCGCGGGCAAAACCGTTGTGCTGGTCGGGCGCGACCGCCGCGTTCTCGGCGCCGTGACGCTGGCCGACCAGCTTCGGACCGAGGCGAAGCAGGCCGTGAACGATCTCAAAGCGCAAGGCTATCGCGTCATCTTGCTAACGGGTGACAGCTCCGACACGGCGAAAACAATCGGTTGTGAATTGGGCGTCGATGAATCGACCGGCGATCTTTTGCCCGAGCAGAAAGTGGAAAAAATTCGCACGCTGCTGCACGCCGGTCGGAAAGTGGCGATGGTCGGCGATGGCGTGAACGACGCGCCGGCGCTGGCCGAAGCAACAGTCGGTATCGCGATGGGCCAGGGCGCCGACGTGGCGCTCGAAACGGCGGATGTGACGCTGATGACCAGCGACCTCTCGCGCCTAGTCGAAGTGCTCGCGATCAGCAAACGCTGCTATCGTGTGATCATGTTCAACTTCTGGGGCACGATTGGTGTGGACACCGCCGGCATCGTGCTCGCCTTTTTCGGAATGCTCGCCCCGATCATCGCGGCACTCATTCACGTCGGCTCGGAATTGGCTTTCATTCTCAATTCCGCCCGGCTATTCCGCCAGCCACCACCAGGACCTTGACGGCTGGGCTACGTTCTACTGCGAGGAGCAAAGTCTAGCCCGCCCCGGGCGTTTATCTGCGATGGCGCTGGAAGCCTTTGGCGACAGCAAAATAATGAGTGGTCAAGTCATTCTCTGGCAGGTCCTCGCGGCCTATGTTTTCGCTCTTGCCGGTGGATCGATCAGCACATCCCTGCACTTAGCGCACAAGCCGCTTTGCGCGCTGATTAGTTTCGCAGCCGGAACCCTTCTGGGCGTAACGCTCTTTGCCATTTTGCCCGAAAGCTTGGGCAACAGTCCTTGGTGGGCCGTAGCGTTGGCGGCGGCTACCGGATACGCCCTGTTCTTCTTCATCAGCAAATACGTCCATCATGTCTGCCCCGCCTGCGCGGCCAGTCACTTCGACGCAGACGCGACGCGACATTTTAGCGAAATCGCGACTGCGCTGATTGTTGCATTGTCGATTCATAGCACGACCGACGGTTTGGCGTTGGGGATTCAACAGGAAGCTGCCGCAGCGGAAGCCGTCAAGTGGTCCTTATTCTCCGCACTTTGCATTCACAAAGTTCCGGAAGGCCTCGCGCTGGGGAGTCTTTTGATTGGCGCTGGATTGCAACGCAGCGGTGCGCTCGGCTGGGTTGCCGCAGTTGAAGCGACGACTCTCCTCGGTGGCGTGATTGGCTATTTCTTCCTGGCGAAGGTTTCCACGTTTTGGCTCGGTTTAATCATGGCGCATGTTGGCGGCGGATTTTTCTATCTGGCGGCGCACGCCGTTCTGGGAGAGATGATGAAGCACGGAAAAAAATTGGTCCTGACAAGTTTTTGTGCGGGAGTTACGCTGATCGGAATCCTCAATCTCGTGTTGAGAGTTTTTTCTGGGTAGCGCACGCTATGCCAGTCCGGCTCGGACCTCGCGTGTCGTAATCCTATTCCTATTCGTTGGTAACCTCCCGAAGGAATAAGATTATGAGTAGGAATAGGAATACGATTAGATTCTAATCGTGCACTCGTTCCACTACTGCGACGGGCGGCTTTTTTGCGAAGACGTCGATGTCACTGTCGCCGCGGAGAGATTCGGCACGCCGCTTTATTTATATAGTGCGAGCACGATTCTCGATCATTATCAGCGATTAGATGATGCGCTCTCGAGTCTCGATCATTCGATCTGTTACGCCGTTAAAGCGAATACGAATCGGGCCATTCTGCGCTTGTTGCGTGATGCCGGTGCTGGATTCGATATCGTGTCGGGCGGTGAGCTGTTTCGCGTAATCAATGCCGGCGCCGATCCGGCAAAGTGCACCTTTGCTGGCGTAGGAAAATCGCACCAGGAAATCGAGTATGCTCTCGAACAAGGCGTTTATTCGTTCAATATCGAGAGCGAAGCCGAACTCGATTACATCAATGAGATCGCGTCGGCCAAAAACCAACGCGCGCCGATTGCGCTGCGAGTGAACCCCGATGTCGAGGCGCAGACGCATCAATACATCTCCACTGGTAAGAGCGAGAACAAGTTCGGCATCGCGCTCGAATGGGCCGCGAAAGTTTACGAGCGGGCGAGCAAAATGCCGGCCATCAGTATTCGCGGCGTGCAGATGCACATCGGGTCGCAGATTACCGAAGCGGCACCGTTCGTGGCTGCGATCGAAAAAATTGCACCGCTGGTTTCCGAATTGAAAATCAAATATGCGATCGAGTTCTTCAGCATCGGTGGCGGATTGGGGATTGCCTATGAATCATCGATCGCTAGTGGGAGCGGCGATTGGTGGACGTCGCAGCGATCGCATCCGCTTACGATCCAGCAATACGTCGATGCCATCCTGCCGCCGCTAACGAGACTTGGGCTGCGAATTTTGCTCGAGCCCGGTCGATTGCTGGTGGGGAACGCGGGGATTCTGCTGACCCGTGTTCGTTACATCAAAGAAACAGCGCAGAAAAAATTCGTCATCATCGACGCCGGCATGAACGATCTCATTCGTCCCGCTCTTTACGGGAGCTATCATGAAATCGTCCCGGTGGAGAAGATTACCGAGCCCTCACCTCAATCCTCTCCCTCAGGGAGAGGAGGCCGCGAAGCGGCCGGTGAGGGTAAAACAAACAAGATCGATGTCGTTGGACCGGTTTGTGAAAGCGGTGATTTTTTTGCCCAGGATAGGGAAATGCCAGAGTTGCGCGCGGGCGATTTGCTCGCGGTCATGAGCGCAGGCGCCTACGGATTTGTCATGGCGTCCAATTACAATTCCCGACCGCTGCCGGCGGAAGCGCTCGTCCGAGGGGATAAAGTTGCCCTTATTCGCAAGCGACAAACGCTGGCGGAACTTACGCGCGACGAGGTCGATGCATCTTTCTAATGCGCCGCCGCATCGTTGAGTTTCAAAATTTCACGCAGTTGGGCGAACGCTGGAACCTTCGACTCGTAGTCCGCGCCTCGCACCGACAGCGCGTCTTGCATATCGGTGAAGTTGATTCGCTCTTGCGGTGGCAGATGTAATTCACTGCGAAGGAGTGGTTCAAAGAGTTTTGTGTCCCAGTCGTAAAATTCGTGCGTCAAATGGCCCAGCGGAACATTTGGAACCGCAAGCCCGGCTCCGCGAGACTGTACTGTCATCGCGCACACCAGTGACCATGCACGATCGTGAGAAATGGTAGCATCGGGTTGCTGCTGCGCATAGCTGTTACGGGCAAACTGCCGCTGGCCAATGAGCGCGCAAGCAGCCAGCCCTAATGCCGTAACCGCGGCGAGGCGCTGATGGCGACGCAGTGCGGGCATAAGCAGCGCGAGCACGGCAACGATCAAAATGACGCTGGCTGGCACCATGTAACGAGCACCGACAAAATATCCAAAGAGCGGATCGCCGGAGGATGTGGACGACCATTCCCGCATTCCAACCATGGCAACAAAGACAACGTAGAAGAGCGCCGAAAAACCGAAAAGCAGTAGCCGAGTTGCAGTAAATTCTGAGTTGCGTCTCGCCACGCGAGCAAAGATCAGGACGGCAAAAATCAACACGGCAGCGAAGGAAAGCCCAAACGGCCAGCTATCCTGGAGCAACACGGCGATGTTGTAGGGCGCAAACGGAAACAAGAAAAGAGAATGCGCCAGAAAGAATGGATAGAGAGCAAAGAAAGCAAGCAGCGCACGATTGAGTGAGATCGGCAGCGCGCCGCTTGCAGCCGGGCTTACCGACGGCACCAGCAGCCACATGCAGCAAGCATGGATAAGGGTCATAAGGGCCAGCGCACTCGACGCCGCAATCAACGAGCGCCGATGCAGCCGCAGGGAGTCGAAAACTCCGCTCTCACTTTGAAATGTCAGAAACAGGAACAACAATAGTGTCCCGAGTGTTGCCGCCGCGCTGGCGAGGCCCAATCCCGATGTATGCAAAGAAGCGTAGGCCGCAATTGCGCTGATCCATATCCATCTTTTCGCCGCTGCCTCGGAAACGACCCCGACCAGTGCCCGCAACGCGAATGTGGTCAAAATGATCCACATCATTTGGAGAATCAGGAACGGCCAAGCAATCATCTCTCGCATCAGCGGCTGAAAGATAAAGAGCATCGCCGTCCCCCCTCCAATACAGGATTGCGCCACGGCATTCAAACCCGAGTGCGCTGCGGCCGCGCGAACGAGGCAAAAGATCGCGGTCGCCACGAGTGCCGCAATCAGCAGCGCGCGCAGGCGCCAGTAACTTGCGTGCGGCCCGGCGATTTTGGTTTGCTCGAATTCGAGCCAAAAAGCGATCGGAGTGTAGTGCCCGTGATAACTCCTCTTCCAAAACAATCGCTTCATATTCTGCTGCGTCGCATCGTCGGAGTGAGCGACAAGTTCATACCAGCCACTTTCCGCACGAAGAAATGTGATCGTGGTATCGCGATAGGCGACAGTGACGACTGTTAATGAAGAGAGGTAAACGATCAGGAGCAGCAACCAGACACGGTTGCGCGATGTATTTTGAGCAGGAGACCCAGACTCCACCAGTAAGCGGCGATTCTCTCGGAGGATGATCTCACGGTCAAGACCGCGACGAAGTCAGGTAGTTCTTTAGAATGCCGGAAGTTCGCGCGGACGCTTGCGGATTTATCTTGGCCTCCAATTACAATTCGCGTCCCTTGCCCGCAGAAGCGCTGGTGCGAGGGGATAAAATTGCGCTCATTCGCAAACGCCAGACGATAGAAGACCTCATCCGCGACGAGGTCGATCCGATTTGGTAAATTGGAGGGACTCGCCGCGGCGAGTCCTCCGGTCGGTAGATCGGCTACGGGCTGTTTGGATTCGGCAGGTCAAGATTAAGCAGCTGGGCCGTTGGCAAAAGAGTCGGGCATTTCGTCAAATACTCAGCAAGCCGGTGCTCGCGGCACTCGGTCCAATCGAGAAAGGAGTCATGTTCATTCTCCGGAAGATGAAGTTCATCATGGAGAAGCGGCTCGAGAAATTTGAAGTCAACAAAGGAAAAACCAGAGAGCGATTGCAACGGAATATTTGGAATAGGTAGATTGGCAGCACGCGCTTCGTGCGCGATTTGCACCAGGTTCCGCCAAATCTGGATGTGCGAGGCACCATGCAGTGGCGCTGTCCGCGCCAGAACATGAGACTCGTAGCTGCGGTGGCCAACAATTGCGCCAACAGCGAACAGACTCGAAACGATGGCCACGAAAACAAGACGCTGCGGAGATAAAAGCATCAGGGCTGCAAGAACGATCCCGAGCCAGGAAACTGTAAGCGGCAAGACATATCGCGCTCGAATCAGATATCCAAAAAGGCCAACGCCAGTCGCTTCCCGTATCTCCCGCATCGAAATCATGGCGACGAGTGTGACAAGCATGACCCCGGAAAACGATGCAAGACATAAGGCGGCAAGGCGGGGTCGCGTGCAGATTTGTCGGCTTCTCTTCGCCAGCACGACGACAAACAATCCAATGGTTAGCACGACTGCAGCGCCAATCGGCCACGCGCTGTGTAGCACGCCGTCAATTACTCCTTTGTCTAAGCTCGCACCAAAAAGGCCGGCCACGATCGAGATTGGCAATAAGGCGTACAAACCGACCAATTGGTGCCAATCGGGAAGGCGACCGGCATTCAGTCCGGCGTTAGCTGGCGCGTTGTTCAACGCGATCATCGCGAGCGTGTGAAGGGAGCCAGCGACGGCCAAAAAAATCAGGGTCGCTACCAGAGTCGGCAGATGTGATTTGAATTCCGTGAAGGAGCCAGTCACTGCTCCTATCAGAATAAGAGAGAGCACAGCCACTGTTCCGGTAACAACTGCCAGACCCAGGCCAAGGACATGCATCGAGCCGTAGGCGGTCAGCACGATCAGCCAAAGGAGACGATCCTTGTTGGGCGAACCCGGCAGCCGCACCAACGCCCAGCCAGTGGCTGCCGCAAAAATCATCCACCCGATTTGCAAACTGTGAAAGGGCCATTCCAGAAGGTTCCGCATCAGGGGTTGCGCCACGAAAATTAAAGTCATGGCCGCCGCCAGGAGTGCGGTGGCGAAAGGAGGCGCGCCGGTCTGTTCGGCGGCGGCTCGAATGAGACCAAAAAAAACGAAGATAAGCAAAGCGCCCAGAAAAAGCTGCCTGTTTCGCCACCAATTCGGGCGGAGTCCAACGTGTTTGGCAAATAAAAACTCCGCGGTAAATGCCAGAGGCGTGTAGTGCCCATGCGAACTCGTTGTCCAAAACCCCCGCAGCAATGTGCGTTCGTGCCGGGGCGAGGTATGAGCGATTACCTGATAATATCCGGTCTCGGCCCCGAGCACTGTGGGTTGCATCTTCCCGTGCAGTGCGATAATCGCGACAAACGAGAGCGCCAGAATAATGGCCGCTTCAATCCCACGACGATGCGGTTTTAGGGCAGGTTCAAGCGACGTCACCATCGTCACTGATTCTCCATAGTTGAGAACGTTCGAGACAAGTGAATTTCTCGCCTGCACCCAGCGAGTTGCGCGACCTATGCGGCAGCATAAATAGTGCTGCTCGGCAGTTATGACGAAACGGTTCCTCCCATTGGCTGCAGTTTTTGCGCTCGCCCTCGCGCGGCCAATCCCGGCGGCCAATGTGCCGAAAGGCGAATGGATTATCCTGGTCGGTGGCGTCTCCCTCAACCAGTGGGAGAAATACAAGGCCCAGCCGCATGATCATTGGTGGGCAAATTTCGTGCATGCGGCCCGCATTCGGACCGAGCAATTGCGCGAGCAGTTTGGACCGGACCTGATGATAACGTGGCTGGTTTACAAGCCCGCCTATATTGAGCGGGCTAAGCAGGACGGAGTCGATTTGATCGGGGACATCAATTCCGTGCGCGACAAATTTAATCTGCGTCTTGTTTACTTCACTAAGGGCGGAGACGTGATCGATTACCTTAATAACGGTCAACCGCGCACTTCGCTGAAGGTTGCTGCCTTCGAATACTTCGGCCATTCCAATAAGGCGTGCTTCATGTTCGATTATAGCAACGTGATCGACAGTTCCGCCAAAGCGTGG
>WNEP01001124.1_pt1 | contig 13772 bp, 13 predicted proteins | sample 5399961 | NCBI WGS metagenome assembly WNEP01 (sample SAMN13153329, study PRJNA577476) | soil metagenome | isolation source: 20 cm grassland meadow soil pre-rain plot 5 | place: USA:California | collected 2015-09-08 | reverse complement strand
GGAGCATCAAGCAGTATCGGGCGGAGGGGCATCTGTGGGGATGGATCCGGCAGATCGCGGCGTCCAAGGCGCTGATGCGGATCCGGCGCAACCAGGTGCGCGCGACGGAGGAGCTGCACGAGGAAGTGCATCAGGGCGGGGGGGGGGCCGGAGCGGCACACTCGACGATCCCGGCGCGGGTCGACCTGGAGCGCGCGTTCGAGCGGTTGAGCGCGACGTCGCGCGCGGTGGTGTGGCTGCACGACGTGGAAGGGTACACGCACGAGGAGATCGCGGAGCAGATGGGCAAGACGGTGAGTTTTTCCAAGTCGCAGCTGGCGCGGGCGCACGCACGGCTGCGCGACTTGCTGGACGACGAAGGAGCGGCACCATGATGCATTGTACGATGGATGATCTACTGGCCCTGCGGGCGGGCGAGGCGTCCGCCTGGGCGCGCTCGCACGCCGAGGCGTGCGCGACGTGTCGGGCGGAGCTCGATGCGCTGTATCAGCGCGTGGCGCAGCTCAAGGCCTTGCCGGCGCGGCGCCCCCCGCGGGACCGCTGGCCCGTCGTACGCGAGGCCGTGATGGCCGGGCGGCGGCGGCGGCGCGAGCGCTGGGGCGTCTGGAGTGTGGCGGCGGCCGCGGCGGTCGCGGGGTTGCTCGTGTTCCGGCCGTTCGGCACCGGGCAGGCAAACGCCGCAGATCTCGCTTCCATCAAGCGGGAATCGGCGACGCTCGAGCAGCAGCTCGAGCGCGTCGACCCGGACGCCCGCGTGATGAACGGTACGGCCGCGGCGCTCGCGGCCGCCCTGGAAGATCGCATCGCGGCCATCGACGGCGAGCTGGCCCGCGTGGGACCGCCCGACTCCGCGCCGGGTCCGGGTGACCTGGTGAAGCTCTGGCAGCAGCGCGTCGATCTCATGCAGCAACTCGTGGGCGTTCACGTCACCCGGGCCGTATACGTGGGGCTGTAGAGCCCCGGAGGTATCACACATGCAGCGTCACTGGTTCATCATCGCAGCCGTCGCAGGGTTATGGGCAGGCGGGCTCGCGGCCCAGGAGCCGCCGGCGGCGCCCCGTGCTCCGCGGGCCCCGCGGGCGCGTGCGTTTTCGTTCTCGTTCAGCGACAACCGCGGTCGCCTCGGCGTCATCGTCCGGACCGATGCCAGCGCCGAGAGCGACAAGATCGGCGCCAAGATCGAAGGCGTGACGCCCGGTAGCCCGGCCGACAAGGGGGGCCTCAAGGTGGGTGACATCATCACCAAGTTCGCCGGCACGTCGCTCGGAGGCATCAAAGGGGAAGACGAGGACGAGTCCGGCCCGGGACACAAGCTGGTCGCCCTCGCCCGCAAGCTCGAGCCCGGCGACACCGTGCGGATCGAGTACCGCCGCGGCGCCGACGCGAAACAGGCGACCCTCGTCGCCGCGGATCTGGACGGCGGCATGCGCTGGGACATGCCCGGGCCGCCGATGGCGATGCCCCGGATGCCCGGGATGGCGCTCGAGTGGTTCGGGGAGCCGTGGGGTGACCTCGAGCTGGTCAGCCTGAACCCGGATCTGGGGGACTACTTCGGCACGAAGGAGGGCATCCTGGTGGTGAAGGCGCCCGCGGACTCGACCCTGCCTCTCAAGGGTGGAGACGTAATCCTGTCGATCGGCGGGCGGAAGCCGACCAGCCAGTCCCACGCGATGCGCATCCTGCGGTCGTACGAGCCGGGGGAGTCCGTGGCGATCGATATCCTGCGCAAGCAGAAGCGGATGTCGCTCGCGTGGAAGGTGCCGGAGGCCGGGGAGCATCGCATGCGCCACGAGCTGGAACGCAAGATGCGCGAGGAGCAGAGCGGCCTGCGGCAGCTGCTGCGGCAACAGCAGGACGAGGCACGACGGCTGTTACGGCGCGTGACGCGCTTGCAGCGCGTCTGATCAGGAGACCCGGCGCGCCGGCAGCACCTGGTCGAAGGCGCTGAACTCGAACGGCTTGGGCACGCAGGGGCGGCCGGTGGAGGAGAGGAAGTTGCGCACCGTGTCGTCCACCAGCTGCCCGGTCGTGAAGATCACGCGATCCGCGTAGGACGGATCGCGGGCCTTGAGCTCTCCGAATAGCTGCTCTCCCGACAGGTCCGGCATCCGCATGTCGATGATGACCGCATCGAAGGCGTCCTCGCGCATCCGGGCGAGGGCTTCCCTGCCGCTGGCGGTGGTCTCGACCTCGTGGCCCCGGCTGGACAGGTAGCGCTGCAGCGCGACCCGGACCGACGCCTCGTCGTCCACCACGAGCACGTGTAAGCGGTCGGTGACGGGCTGTACCAACGGCGTGCTGGGGAATTCCCCCGTGGGCCGTGGCGCCACGACCGGGAGCTCGATGACGAAACGGGCGCCGCCCTGTGGGGCGTTCTCCGCCCAGATGCGCCCCTCGTGCTCGCGCACGATGCCGAGCGAGATCGAGAGCCCCAGGCCCGTGCCGGAACCAGTGGGCTTGGTGGTGAAGAACGGGTTGAAGATCCGCTCGAGCAGATTGGGTGGGATGCCCGGCCCCGTGTCCTCGATCTCGGTGCGGATGACCGCCCCGGCCTGGCGCGTCCGCACCGTGAGGCGCTGCTGGTCCCGCTCGGCCCGCTCCATGGCCTGTTCGGCGTTGGTGATCAGGTTCAGGAACACCTGCTGCAGCTGATGGGCGTCCGCCATGGTCTCGGGGGCCTGATCGTCGTAGTCGCGTTGCACGTCGATGCCCCGCACCCGCAGCTCGTACCCCCGCAGTTCGAGTGTGTCGTCCAGCACCTGGTTCACCGAGGTGGGCGAGCGCTCGGGCTTGTGCTGGCGCGCGAAGGTCAGGAGGTTCTGCACGATGCGCGAGGCCCGCCGGGCTTCGGCGTAGATCATCTCCGCCGCTGTGCGCTGGTCGGGCGGGAAGCGCTTTTCGCTCAGCAGCAGCTGGGCAAACGCCGAGATCCCCGCGAGCGGGTTGTTGAGCTCGTGCGCCACGCCCGACACGAGCTGCCCGATCGCCGACATCTTCTCCGACTGGATCAGCTGCTCCTGCAGCATCTTCTGGTCGGTGACGTCGCGGATGACGCACAGCACCTCTTCGTCGAGCTGCGGCGTCGAGTACGTCACCTGGATGGTCCGGACGTTGGCGTCCTTGGCGTAGAAGCTCGTTTCGAACAGCCCCGTCTCGCCGGCGAGCGCCTTCTGAAAGTGGGCCAGGGCCTTGGGGAGCTCGTCGTCCGGGAGCATGGGCGCGAACCATTGCCCCACCAGCTCCTCGCGGCGGTAGCCCGAGATGATCTCGGCGGCGTGGTTGAAGGTGGTGAACCGGCCGTTTGCGTCCAGCGTGACGATCGCATCGGAGGCGGACTCGAACAGGTTGCGATAGCGCGCCTCCGAGCGCGCCAGGGTCTCCTGCGCCCGCCGTGGCTCGGTGATGTCGCGCAGGGTCGCCACGGCCCCGATCAGCTCGCCTTCGACCATGAGCGGCGTCGTGGACACGGCGACCACCCGCTCGTCGCCGTTCACGCCCACGACCTTCGTCTCGTAGTGCTGCTCCGCTCCCTCGAAGGCCAGCCGCTCGTGCTCCTCGACGAGCGCGCGCTCGCTGGGGGCCACGAGGTCGTCGATGGGTGTTCCGGGCAGGTCCTCGAGCGGCCGGCCGAACAGGTCGGCCGCGGCACGGTTGGCGGTGACCGCCCGCCGATCGAGCCCCGTGACGATCACCGCGTCGGCGAGCGCGGCCACGATTTCGGCCGCGATACGCTGCGAATCAAGCGGGCGCTCGGGCGCCGTCTTGGACGACGCCACGGGAGACCGCAACCCGCGCGCGGGCGTAGCGCGCCGGCCCTTGCTCATGAGTCGTACGAGGCCACCATGGCGTCCTTCATCAGGTCGAGGCTCTTGAGCGCCGACTCGGTCACGCCGCGGGGCGCCTCGCCGCGCTTTACGCAGCCCTTGATGATCTCCAGCGCATGAATGGGATGCTCGTCGTCGTACTTCGCGTGCTCTTCGAGCCACCACCGCCCGCGCGGTCCGATCTTCTCGTTCTTGGCGAGCCCCCGCAGCGCCTTCTCGGAGATCTTCTGCGCCACGCCTTCCACCGCGTAGTTGGTCGCCGACACCGCCGCGCCGAACGTCGCGCCGCGGCACATCTCGGTCAGATAGGCGTGAAATTCCTTCACTTCCGGGTTCATCGGCTCGGGCACCTGGAACCGCTCTTTCGGGACGTTAAAGCCATCTCCCATGGCGCGCCACATGGCGTCGTGTCGCTTCTCGACGCGGATGTTGTCCCGGAAGAACGACTTGCCGTCCTCGGGCGAGCGGTCCAGCAGCACCTGCAGCCACTGGGGAAAGTCACGGATGATTGGGTAGAAGCCCACAAGGAAGTTCTGGATCTTGCCGTCGACCAGCTCGTTCTCCGAGGCGTGGACGATCACCCGTGTGTCGAGAATGGCCTCGCGGCAAGGATCCAGCGCGGCATCCAGGTCGGCCACCCAGGCGGGGTGGGGGGTCACCTGCACAGACATCGAAGCTCCTTCCGGGCGCGCGGGCTAAAGGAAACAGGGTTAGCGCGGGCTCCAAATGTAGCACCCCGCTCCCCCTGCACAAGTTCATGCGGCCTTACAACTTGTGCGACGGGCGGCGGGATCGCTGTGAGCGGTGTTACGATCTATTGACGCGATATATCGTGACGGTATATCTTGACGTTACATCGCACATACGCGAGGAGACAATGGCGCGACAGTTCGGCTGGGATGGCTTCGCCTTCGGCTTCGGCCCCCGGGCGTTCTTCTGGGGGGGGCCGCGCGGACGGCGCCGCCAGTGGTTCGAATCGGGTGACATGAAATACGTGATCCTCAAGCTCCTCAAGGACAAGCCACGCCACGGTTACGAAGTGATGAAAGAGCTGGAAGAGCGGCTGCACGGGTGCTACTCCCCCTCGCCCGGCACCGTCTACCCCACGCTGCAGTGGCTCGAGGACGAAGGGCTGGTGAGCGCGAAGGAGGTCGACGGCAAGAAAGTGTACGAAATCACCGACGCGGGAAGCCGCTTTCTCGAAGAGCACCGCGACGTGGTGGACGACATCTTCGAGCGGGTGCGCGACGCCGTGGATCGCACGTTGGGCGGTGGCATGATCGAAGTGAACCGCGCCGCGGCACGGCTGGTGCGCGCCGTGTACCGCGCCGGCTGGAAGGCGCGAGATGACGCCACCCGACACACGCTGGTGGAGCTGCTCGACCGGATGCGGGGCGAGGTCGAGGCCCTAGGGGACGCGAAGACGTCGGCCTAGGGCGCGACGATCGTCGCGCGCGTGATGGAATCGAGGCGGGGGAACTGGGCCGCGAGGTACGCGTTCCCCTCCGCCTCGATCCGGCCCTGCTGCGGCTGCTCGCCGTACCCCGCATAGATGCGATCCACCACGTCCATGCCCTCGACCACACGACCCAGCGGCGCGAACCCCATGCCGTCCAGGCGAATGTTGTCCCGGTAGTTGATGAACAGCTGGGTGGTGCGAGTGTTCGGGCCCGCCGTGGCGAAGGTCAGCGTGCCGCGGGTGTTGTGCTGTGACACCGGATCGTCCGGGATGGTGGCAGGCCGCCAGCGGGCCGACACCGCCGGATCGCCGCTCAGGCCGAATTGGACGACGAACCCCGGTACGACGCGGAAGAAACGCGTTCCGTCGTAGAACCCCTGCCGCACCAGGTCGTACAGGCGATCGGCCCCGTGCGGTGCCCAGGCACGCGTCACTTCCATGACGAACGGGCCGGCGCTGGTCTCGAAGCGGACGCGGAAGCTCGCCGGGGCCGCGGCCGGCATTTCGGACGCGCCAGCGGGCGCCTTGGCTTGCGCCGGCTCACGGTCGGCGCGGGCACACGCCGCCAGCGCCACGACGAAGCCCGCCGTCACGAATCGATGCGATCGCCGGGTCATTGGGCTGCTCCGAGCTCGGCCTGGTGCTCGATGACCCGCCCGACCAGGCCGTAGCGACGGGCTTCCTCGGCCGAGAGCCAGAAGTTGCGGCGCGTGTCCTCCTCGATGCGCTCGAGCGGTTGCCCGGTCTGTTGCGCGAACACGCGGTTCAGCCGGTCGCGCATCTTGAGGATCTCGCGCGCTTCGATCTCGATGTCGCTGGCGGAGCCGCCCGCCCCGCCGGCCGGCTGGTGCAGCAGAAACCGCGTGTTCGGGAGGCAGTAGCGGTCTTCGCGCGGCACCGCGACGAAGATCAGGGCCGCGATGCTCGCTACCCACCCCGTGCCCACCATCTTGACGCGCGGGCTCAGGAACCGCACGAGGTCGTGGATCGTGTCGCCCGCTTCCACGTGCCCGCCCTGGGAGTTGATGAACACCGTGATATCGTCGCTCGATTCGCCGGCCAGGGCCAGGAGCTGGGCCGTCACGTTCGCCGCGACGCGCTGGGTGATCTCGCCCGTGAGAATCACGATGCGGGCGCGGAACAGACGCTCCGCTACGAGGTTGTGCGTCGGAGCGAGGGACGGCTCGAGGGGACTCAGCTCTTCCATCGGGACTCCGGGTTAGAGGTCAGCGCGCCGCGCGGCGCCGGCGCAGCTCGACCAGCGCCCGCGTCACGTATACGCGCGTCATTTGCTTGCGCCACGACAGATCGAAGTCTGTGTTGTCCATGGGTTTTGCGGGTCGATACGCCGCGTCGGCGGCGGCCGCTACGCCCTCGTCCGACAGGTCCGTGCCGACGAGCGCCGCGCCCGCCTCCGGGACTTCCTGCGGCCAGCTCGCCACGCCGCCCAGAACGATGCGCGCCTCCGCCACCTTTCCCGTTTCCCGTTTCCCGTTTCCCGTCTGCCACTTCACCCACGCTGCCACGCCGAGCACGGGGAAGTCGAATGCGTCGCGACGGCGCAGCTTGTGATACACCGCGTCCCAACCGTCCGGCCGCGGCAGGCGCACGGCGCTGAGGATCTCGTCGGGCTGCTTCGTCAGGTAGTTGATGCCGTCGTTCTGATAGAAGCGTGCGGCCGGCACGACCCGCTCGCCGCCGGGCGGGGGGCCGACGAGCAGGTAGTCGGCCCCCAGCGCCACCATCACCGGGGCGACGTCGGACGAACTGACGGCCCAGCAGCGCGGGGACGAAGGCGCCACCCAGCAGATGTGCCCGTCCTTCTTCATACAGAAGTCGATCGCCTGGCGCCACTCGTATGTCTGATTGTAGTAGTTGCAACGCGTGTCGAGACACAGATTCCCGCCCAGCGTCCCCATGTTACGGAGCAGCGGAGTGCTCACGAGCTCAGCCGCATGCGCGACAGTGCCGTAATGCTGACGCATGGTCTGATGCGCTATCAGATTGCTCAACGTCATGCACGCCCCAACCGTGCATCCCGCATCTCGCATCTCGCATCCCGAGAGTTCACGGATTCCCATCAGCGAGATCACGGTCTGCGGCTCCTGATGCCGGCGCTTCATGTTGGGATACAAGTCGGTGCCGCCGGCCACGTACATCCCTTCGGGGCCCGCGTCGCCTTTCATCGCGAGCGCCTCCTGAAGCGTCCGCGGTTGTAGGTAGGTGAAGGAGGGAAGTCGGAGCATCAGCCCCTTGCCGCCTCTGCCGCCTTCTGCCGCCCTCTACCGCCCTCTGCCGCCGTTCCATCACCGCCCTCCCATGGGGTCGCCACCCGGACGGGCTCGGGCCACCCGATGTCGGGGAACCGACCCGGCCCGACCCGTCCCTCTTCTCCTTTGGCTTTCGCTCGCAGGGCCTTGAACACCTTTTCCGGTGTGATCGGTACCTCGTCGATGCGGACGCCGACGGCATCGTACACCGCGTTCGCCACGGCGGGGGGGACCGGGAGCAACGGACCCTGGCCGCACTCCTTGGCGCCGAACGGGCCATTGGGATCGGGGTCCTCGATCACGTAGGTCACGACCTCGCACATCTCGAGCGTGGTGGGGCTCTTGTACTCGAGCAGGCTGGGAATCTTGTGCACGACGTTGCGGTTTCCCCGGTACGCCATCTCCTCCATCAGTGCCTCGCCCAGACCCATGTACACGGAGCCTTCGATCTGGCCCATCACGGTCGCGGCGTTGATGGCCCGCCCCACGTCGTGCGCGATCCAGATCTTGGGGACGCGCACGATGCCCGTGGCCGGGTCCACGTCGACCTCCGCCACGCAGGCGCTGTAGGAGTACGCGGGCGACGGGCCGACGCCCGCGCCGCGGTATTTCCCGGGCGACGGCGGCGGCGTGTAGGAGCCGACGGTTCCCACGGTCCCCCCGGCCGCTTCCGCGAGCCGCACCGCGTCGGCGAACGCCAGCGCGCGCTCGGGACGCTCGACATCGAACACGCGTCCCTCGGCGCAGGCGATGCGCTCCACCGGCACCTCGAGCTTCGCGGCCGCATGGCGCGCGATCACGTCGCGCGCGCGCTCGGCCGCCTGGATCGCCGCGTTCCCCGTCATCAGGGTGACGCGACTCGAATAGCTCCCCAGGTCCACGGGTGTGAGGTCGGTGTCGCCCGTGACGACGGCGACGTCCAGGGGATCGATCCCCAACACCTCGGCCACGATCGTGGCGAGGATCGAGTCCGAGCCCTGCCCGATCTCTGTCGAGCCGCAGAACACCGTCACCCCGCCGCCACGGTCGCACTTGAGCTGCACGCCGGAATGCGGCATCGCATTCCAATAGATCGGCAGCCCCGCGCCCGTGATGTAGGACGAGCACGCGAGGCCGATCCCCTTTCCGAGGGGCAGTCTCTTGAACCTGTCCTTCCAGCTCGAGCCCTGGACCACCTTCTCGATGCAGCGCCCCAGTCCCATCGTGCCGACGCGCAGCCAGTTGGCGGTGAGCGAGTTGGGTGGGACGAGGTGATTGAGGCGCAGCTCGGCGGGATCGAGCTCCAGCTGCTCGGCGATCTTGTCGAGGTGGACCTCGAGCGCGAAGCGCGGCTGCGGTGTGCCGTGGCCCCGTTTCGGTCCACACGGAGGCTTGTTCGTGAATGCTCGGGCGCCTTGGAACTTGTAACGTGGAACGTGATACGTGACGGTTTGCAACGCGCCGGTGTAGTACGTGCTCGCCACCCCGTAGGACCCGTATCCGCCGCCGTCGAGCAGCGACCGGAAATGCATGCCGGTGATGGCGCCGTCTTTTTTCACTCCCGTCTTGACCCACATCAGCGTCGGGTGGCGTCCGCGGTGGCAGTAGAACACCTCCTCGCGAGTGAGCGTGATTTTCACGGGCCGGCCCGTGACCATCGCCAGCTTCGCCGCGACGATCTCGTGGCTGAAGGGGTCGCTCTTGCCACCGAACCCGCCCCCGTTGGGGCAGGCGATCACGCGGATGCGGGCAGGCGAGAGCTCGAGCACCTGGGCGAGGGCGCGGTGGACGTAGTGGGGCGTCTGGGTGGAGCTCCACAGCGTGAGCTTCCCGTCCGCCGACCAGTCGGCCACGGCCGCGTGCTGTTCCATCGGGAGGTGCGTGCTGCCCTCGAAGAAGAACGTGTCCTCGCGCACCAAGTCGGCGTCCCGGAACGCCTCCTCCACGTCGCCGAACTCGAGGTGGATCAGCTTGTGCAGGTTCCCCTGGTCACCGTAGTCGTGGATGCGGGGTTCGGGGTGGGCGAGGGCGTCCTCGGCATCGGTGACCGGGCGCAGCGGCTCGTAGCGAACGGCGATGCCGGCGAGCGCGGCGGCGGCCGCCTCCTCGGTGGTCGCGGCGACGGCCGCCACGGGATCGCCCACGAAACGGACCTTGTCGAGCGCCAGCGCATGCTCGTCCTGGCTCACCGGGAGAATGCCAAAGGCGATGGGCAGATCCTTGCCGGTGAGCACGCCCTTCACGCCCACGAGCCCGGCTGCGGGCGAGGAGTCGATGGCGACGATACGAGCGTGGGCGTGGGGACTGCGGAGCAGCTTGGCGTACAGCATTCGGGGCAGGAACAGATCGTCGGCGAACCGCGTCGTGCCGGTGACTTTCGCCGTCGCATCGACCTTCCGGAGCGGTTTCCCGACCACGCGAAGGGCGCGCTTACCGGATGCCATACAAGCTCTCCGGTGCCGGCTCGGCCCGCTCGCCGCGCATGCGGGCCGCCGCCAGCTCAACGGCCTCGTAGATCTTGATGTAGCCCGTGCAGCGGCAGAGGTTGCCCGCCAGCGCGTGCTTGATGTCCTCCCGGGCGGGGCGGGGGTTCCGGGCGAGCAGGGCCTCGGCGGCGAGCAGGAACGCCGGGGTGCAATAGCCGCATTGCGCCGCGCCGAGCTCCGCGAAGGCGTCCTGTAGCGGGTGCAGCTTGCCGCCGCTGGCCATTCCTTCGACCGTCCGTACGCGTCGACCCGCACAGGCGAGGCCGAGCACCAGGCAGGAGAGCACCGGCGTGTCGTCGACGAGCACGGTACACGTGCCGCACTCTCCCAGCTCGCAGCCGTGCTTGGTGCCCGTGAGGCTCAAGTCCTCGCGCAGCACCTCGAGCAGCGTCTTGTGCGGTGCGAAGGCCACCTCGACGGGGTCGCCGTTCACGTCGAGCGCGATCTTCGCCTTGGCGTCAGGATGCAACATGGATCCGAAACGTAATCTTGATAACCGCGTGGTGGGGCGCCAGCTTTCGCCCTCCCCAAGCGTGAAGGTGTCCATGCGCGCGGTCTGTCAGCTGCTGGGTCTCGCGTTCCTCGTGACCGCCGCTCCGCCGGACCGTTTGACCGCCCAGGATTTCCGCGCCGACGCGCTCCGCATCCTCAAGACCGTCCCCTTGATCGACGGCCACAACGACATCCCGGACGCCATCCGCGCGCGCGGCGGGGTCGACTCGGTGGACTTCGCCGTGCGGCAGCCGAAGCTCATGACCGACATCCCGAAGCTCCGCGCAGGCGGTGTGGGGGCGCAGTTCTGGGCGGCGTATGTGCCCGTCACGACGATGGACTCGGGGCCACATCCGGCGGTGTACGCGCTGGAGCAGATCGACCTGATCAAGCGGCTGTGTGCGACGTATCCGCGAGACCTCGCGATGGCCTATCGGGCCGCGGACGTCGAGCGGAATTTCAAGGCGGGGAAAATCTCGTGCCTGATCGGCATCGAGGGGGGGCACGCCATCGAGAATTCCCTCGGCGCCCTGCGGATGTTCGCGGCGCTCGGCGTCCGCTACATCACCCTCACGCACTGGCGCAGCCTGTCCTGGGCGACGGCGTCCACTGACAGCGCGCGCCGCGGTCTCTCGACCTTCGGCCGGGACGTGGTGCACGAGATGAATCGCCTCGGGATCGTGGTGGACCTGTCCCACGTCAACGATGCCACGATGTCGGAGGCGCTGCACACGACGCGCGCCCCGGTGATGTTCTCGCACTCGTCGGCCCGCGCGCTCACGGGCCATGCGCGCGACGTGCCGGATTCCATTCTGAAGCTGGTGCCGGCGAACGGCGGCATCGTGATGGTGAATTTCAACCCCGGCTTCGTGTCCGAGGCGGTGCGCGTGTACGAGGACAGCATGGAGGCTCGCGCCCGGGCGCTGCGGGCCGCTGGCGTGGAAACGACCAGCATCGCGGAATCGACCAAAGTGTGGGCGGCGCGCGCGCCGAAAGCGACGCTGGCGCAAGTCGCGGATCACATCGAGCACATCCGTGCCGTCGCCGGCATTGACCACGTGGGACTCGGCTCCGACTTCGACGGCATCACCGAGGTGCCCGTGGGGCTCGAGGATGTCTCCAAGTTTCCCGATCTGATTGCCGAGCTGCTGCGGCGGGGTTGGAGCGAGGCGGACGTGCGGAGGGTGGCGGGGCTCAACGTCCTGCGCGTGCTCCGGGCCGCCGAGCAGGTGGCGGCGAAGAGGTAGTCTGCTGCGCCTCCGCACCACGTAACATCTCGCAACTCCTGATTCGCGTTGCGCGGTTGCAGCACGGCGAGCCCTCAGTGACAGCGTTCCCAACCCGTAATACGCGAACGTAATCCGTAGCGCTCGCGCGGCACCAGGTTTGCATGCTGCGCGTCGGCAACACAACCACATCACATCTCCCGACCTCCGATGTCCGCCGTTGCGATCGAGCCACGCCCGCCTCCCCCGAGTAGCCAGCCGGGTGCCCTTCGCCACACCAAACACCAGCCGTTGCCCTTCTTGGAGGAGACCGATGCAAACGATCCGTAGAGCCGCTGCGGTCCTCATCTATCCCGCGATTTTGTGCTTAGGCGTGGCGTGCGAGCGTGCGGACACGCCGACGAGCTCGCCACCGGCGAGGGGCCCTCGGGCCGACCTGACTGCGCCGGCCCCGAACACCGACTGGCTGGTAAGAGCTCTGTCCCTGGGGGAACTGCTCTCAGACGACCCCAGGATGACCGCTTGGACGGATGAACCTGAGGACGACGACAACGACGCGATCACGGTCGTCCCGTTCGAATTCGACCCGTTCCACACGAACCTCGTCAGATCGCGTTGGCTGAGGGGTACTGGTTGTGCGACAGGGGCAACCGTTTGGATCGACGACCCGACGACGCCGCTCGTCTTCGACCCCCAGCCCAAGCCTACAGTGATCCTGCTGGCAACGCCATGGCTGGCGGCGGCGACCCGAAAGATAGTCCTGGTAAGAACGAGGGGCTCTTGCTCGTGAAAACGGGTCCCACGGGGAATGACGCAGCCGCCGGGGCAGACTTGAAGGGCGTCAAGGGAATCACGCTCACCGAACTTGGATATGACATTCGCAAGCCCCTCGATCCTAACGACCCCAGGGGTTCGCACTGCGGCAACGGAGCGCCGCGGTTCAACGTTCGGACCACCGTTGCGTTCTATTTCATTGGATGCAATTCGCCACCAGTGGTCCCAGCGGGGGCCAGTGCTAGCTGGCTGCGCCTTCGCTGGGGACCGGGGCCGGTGCTAATGCCCTGTGTCCCTGGGTTCAACACAAGCACGGGTCTCCTGGAATGCGTTGCCGGCACGGTCCAGTCGATCGCCATCATTTTCGATGAGGGCGACGATACGGGTCCAGACAACGTAGGTCTCGCGGTCCTTGACAACATCGACGTGAACGGCCAACTAGTCGGAAGGGGGCCCGGCAACTAAGCCGATCCGTCGCGATATTGCGGGACAGATGCCAGACAGCGTTTCAGTCGGTCTCTGTCTCTCCTGCCGTTGGGTGCGAACGGTCAGCAATCGGCGCGGCTCCACCTTCTTCCGGTGCGGCCGCGCCGACACCGATCCGACCTTCCCCCGGTATCCGCCGCTCCCGGTACTCGCGTGTCGCGGGTACGAGCAGCGTGCGTCGCCGGAGGAGACGGGGAGGGGGCCGGGCGCCCGGTGATGGGCGGCGGCCCCCGGGGTTCAGCCACCCAGGAAACCGGGCTGCCCCTATTGCGTCGGCGAGGCTGTTGCCTCAGTTTGGTTTGCACGTCCGCTGGACACCGCACAACAGCGAGGTCGCTCGTGGCTCAACCGCGTCCGCTGGAGCGCGCGAAGCTGCTCTTCTTCCGCTACTTCGAGCAGACGTTCGTGCTGCTGCTCGTGCTCGCGATGGTCGCGATTCACTATCTCGTGGAACAGAAGTTCGCGTTTCTCAGCTTCTATTACCTCCCCATGATCCTGGCCGGTTTCTATGGCGGCCGGCGCTTCGCGGTGACGGCCGGAGTATTCGTGGTCGGTCTCGTGTTGTACTGGCAGGACGTGCAGGGTCTCGACATGCTCCCCGGGCTGTACGGCGACGCGCTGCTCGCGCTCGCGCCATGGGCGGGATTCCTCATCCTCACGGGGTACGTCGTGGGTGGGCTCGCCGAGCAGCGTCAGGCGCGCCTCGCCGAGGTGAAGAACGCCTATCTGGCGACCCTCGAGCTCCTGACCTATCACATCGAATCCACGGAGCGGAA
>WNEP01001123.1_pt1 | contig 13797 bp, 7 predicted proteins | sample 5399961 | NCBI WGS metagenome assembly WNEP01 (sample SAMN13153329, study PRJNA577476) | soil metagenome | isolation source: 20 cm grassland meadow soil pre-rain plot 5 | place: USA:California | collected 2015-09-08 | reverse complement strand
CTCGCCGTCCCCCGCGAACGGGGTGACTTCGTGCAGGATCCATGACGGGAACAAGACCAGCTGACCCGGCTCGAGCCGCAGGCTGCGAATACCGTGCGCATAGGGTCCCTGCAGTCTGGTATTGGCGGCATCCAGAAACATGCTGCACGTGAGCACGGGACTCACGAAGCTCAGCAGGCCGCTGTCCGGGTGCTGCGGCTCATGGCCACCCGGGTCCACGCAGTAGACCCCGGACCAGGAGGCCATGGGGTGGTTGTGTAAAGCGAAAAAGCCGCCGCGCCGGGTGATGTGAAACCACGAGTCCGCATACAGCAACAGTTGCGCGCGGGCCTTGTCGTCGTAGCCGTTCAGCTCGCAGACCCAGCGAATGAGCTCGCGCCAGCAGAACTCCTTCAGCTGCTGGACCGACTCCTCGGGCCAGCGAAACAGGTCGAAGCGGCTCTCGAAGACCTGCTGATTGCGGCGCGTGATGGGTCGCGGATTGGCATAGGCGGCTCCCGCGGCGGCGCGCTGCAGAAAGGTTTCGCGCAGCCGCTCATTCAGCGGCGCAGAGTCATCCAGCCGCGCGAATCCGAACGGGATCGCGAAGAAGGGCACGATCTCAGCCATCGTTTGAATGATACGCGCCTTCGGCTAGCGGAAAAAAATACGGCGGGCTCGCGCCCGCCGTATCCGAGTCGTGCTTGCCTTCTACCTTCTAGAACTCGGCGGAGACATTGAAGAAGATGAACCGCCCGGTCGCGTCATAGAACGTCGGCCAGGTATTGCCGTTGCAGGGACCCGCCGGACAGGCGTTGCCGCCGTTGATCGGTGGATCCTTGTCGAGCAGGTTGTTGACGCCGAACCGCGCCCTGATCTTCTCCGTCACGTTCATCGTCGCCGACAGATCCAGGTAACTCCGGCTGCCGAGGCGCAGGTCCGTCGCCGGGAGACCGACGATCGCTCCGATCTGTGACAGGAACGGGTTGGACCCGGACGTTTCCAGCTTCACCGAGCTCATGTAGCGCATGGCGAGACCCACGTCCAGGCCGCGGTATGGCGTCTGCCAGTGCGCTGCGAGGGTGAAGCGATCCTCCGGTGTCGGCACACCGGTTCCGCTGCCGGTGCTGGAACATACCGGCCCATAAAGTCCCACGCAGTTGTAGGTAATGCCGACCTGAGGCGTGACTTCGTATTTATTCAGGTGCGTGGCGATCAGCGAAAACGCGAGATTGCCGAAGCTGCCGATGCCGAACCGATAGCCGGCGTCGACATCGATTCCGCGCGTCCGGAGCTGACCGATGTTGGTGAACAGGTCCTGAACGTACCCGGTCTGAGTCAGGAGGCTGCCGTTGGCATCGCGATGCACACGGCCGCAGGCGGTCGGATCGCCCGAGACACCGCACTCGATCAAAGTGAAGTCAGCCTGAGGCGCCTGAACGGCATTGTCGACCTTGATGTCGAACCAGTCGACCAGGAAGCGCAGCCCCGGGACCGCGCGCGGCTGCAGAGCGACGCCGAACGAGATGGTGTCGGCCTTTTCCGGCTGCAGATTCGGATTGCCGCCGACGAAGCCGTTGTACTGATTCGCCGGATTGTTATCGACGAGGCCGTACTGCGCGAGCGGCACGCCGGTTCGGGCGCATTGCGCCTGCGAGAAGGCGGGTGTCGGTCCCGAGCAGGGGTCGATGGTTCCGTCTAACGCCACCTCCTGCGGCGAATAGAGCTCATTCACGTTCGGCACGCGCGTGGCCCGCTGGAAGCTGCCGCGCAACCTCAGATCATGGATCGGTATCCATTCGAGCCCGAACTTATAGGTACTGGCGTTGAAGGTCTGCTTGGCCGAGCCGTTGTCCGACTGCGCCTGGCTGTAGTCGGAATAGCGGTAGCCGAATTCAGCGCCGAACACCTCAGCCCCCGGATGGTCTTCGACGATCGGGAGTTTCCCCTCGAAGAAGAGCTCACGAGCCGTGACGGTTCCACCCGCCGGCAAAGTCGCAGACCCCTGTCCGGCCCCCTGAGCCGTCTGGAATGCGGAGTCCGGCTGAAAATGCAGTGAGGTCTCATTCCAGTCGACGCCGATATTCACGTCCAACCCGTTCTTCGCCGTCGGCAGCCGCACGTCGTATTTGCCGAGGTCCCCGGTCACGCTCGCTTCGCCCACGCGCAACAGCGTGCTGCCGCGCTCGAGCAGTGGAATGGCCAGGTAGTTGGCGGCAGCCGGCGTGACGCCGCCGACTTTGAAGATATTCCACGGCACGCAGGCCGGATCGGTCCCGTTGATGACCGACGTGCAGGTCGGCACACCGCCGACGTTCTGCACCAGCAGGGCATTCTGGATCTTGGTCCAGGAGAGATCGTTCAGATAGATGCTGCTGAGCGTGGTGTTGCCCTGCAGGCCGTATACGTCGTAACTCCAGGCCTGGTTGATATCCCCCTTGACACCGATGACGGCCCGGTAGTCGCTGAAGGTGAAATCCTGCTGACGGCCTCCGCCTTCCACGTTGCGGCGGCCGATGACGAGCAGAGCCTCCGTCAGCCCGTTCTGTGTGATCGTGCTACCCGGCGCGCACCAGGTGCTCACCATCGGCGCGCTGAGGAGCGGATTATCGCAATTGACGTAGAGTCCGCCGCCGGGATTGATCGGATTTCCGAGTGAGAACGCACCGCTCGGTGCGATCTGCGAGATGTTCCGATCGTTCATGTACATGAGCTCGGAATAGACCTTGGCGTGCTCGGCCACGTCGTAGTGAACGAACGCGCCGAGCGTGTAGCGCTCGTCGGGGCGGGCGTAGTAGTTGAGCGGGCCGAAATTGTAGGCTTGTGAATTCGCGAACGCCGTGGTGCTCGGAAATGTCTGCAGCGATCCATTGGGGAGAAACGTAGCATTCGGCCCGATCGGCGCTCCGGTCGCCGGATCGAGCGGTCGGAATCGCCCGTTCGAAAACGGCGGTGCAGTGGTCGTCGAGCCACCGCAGCTGAAGGTATCGCCGGAGTTCAGGGTACAGGCGCTGTAATCGAACGATTTCTGGAGAATCGGGTCGGCGTCCCGGTAGGTCCCGTAAAAGGTCGCATTGCCCTTATCGTCCGGGGTGTTCATGCCCATCAAAAAAGAGAAATCCTTGTTGTAGCCGACGTTCACGTTGCCGGGCGGTAAGATGTAGTTCGGCCGCGAGGAGACAGTCGAGTCGATGGCATTGCTGTTGTGATGGTTGTAAAAACCATATTCTGCGGTGACCTTCACGCCCTGGTATTTGTCCTTCACGATGAAGTTGACGACACCGCCCACCGCGTCGGCTCCGTAGGTCGATGAGGCGCCCCCCGTAAGAATCTCCACACGCTGGATCAATTCGGCCGGGATGAAGTCCAGGTCGACGGCCGGCGTTCCGCCCGAAGGGCTGCCCGGCTGCACGCGCCGCCCGTTGACCAGCACGATCGTGCGCTGCGAACCGAGTCCGCGCAGGTTGACCGTCGCAATGCCGTTCGAGCCATTGGAGACCTGGGCCCCCTGGGCGGCGAAGATCTGCGGCATGGAGTTGAGGATGTCCTCCACGCGCGTCTTGCCGGTCTGCTCGATGTCGGCGCTGGAGATCGTCGACACCGGGCTGATGCTCTGCAGGTTGGGTACCACGAGGCGCGAACCGGTGATGACGATTTCCTCCACCGACTTCTCCGGAGCAGCCGGCGGCGGTGCCGTCTGGCCGTAAGCCAGCGGGACGGCCACTGTGGTGGCGCAAGCCGCGAGAGCAAGGCGAACCGCCGAACGCACATGGTGACTGGTGTTCATTCGGTAACTCCGCTCAATGGATGTAAGTCCAATGGATGTAAGTCAGCCGCGCGCCGTAAGCGCACGGGTCATTGCAGAAATACTACACGGCCAGGGTAGACGTGCAAAGCACAGTGTAAATGCAACTGAAGAGAGCAGAGGAGTTTGTTGCATCTAAGCAACATAGAGCCCGCACGGTGAGCAGCGTCACCGCAAGCTCAGCGAGGGGAACGCTCAGACGAACCAGCAGTCTGTCACGACGGTAATGCGCACATCGCGCCCGGAGCACGGCGCGACTTCATGGAAGACGTAAGAGGGAAAGACGACCACCTGGCCATCCTCGAGTCGCATTTCGCGGGCCTTCCGTGCAAACGACGCACGCAGACCCGAACGCATCCTCGGCGCAGCGTCGCCAGCCCCTGGGAACGCCTGCTGTACCAGACGAACTGAGATTGCGCGCCACGCGCCCGCCTCAGCAGCCACGCTCGCCGCGATCGGGTTGCGGGCCCGCGCATCGGCAAGCGTACATAGGTCCGCGACGGCGGGCTTCGTATGCCGCCAGGCTTTCTGGCCGCTATTGTTGAGTGGTAAGTTCCACCAGATGCCGCAGCGGCGCCACGTATTTCTCATAGCTGCGCCAGCGCCCGACCGATGAGGCATGAATCTTCTGCCGAACCTGCCATTTGCTCAGTGTAATCACAGTGCGATCCGTCTCATGGAAGTCCAGGCAGTGCGGATCCCACGGCAGTCCGAGGAAGTCCAGCATCCGCCGGGTCCAGAGCTCCTGATCTTCGATCAGCGCCTCGTAAGTAATCTCCAGCAGCATCGTCGCGGGAAGCACGGCGCGCCAGTGATTGGTGACGCGCACGTATTCGCCGTAGTAGTGAGCCAAGTTGCCAAGATCGTTCGCGTAGGGATGCAGGTGTGACAAATACTGGAAGTAGATCGACAGGCAGGTATCGATGGGATGGCGCCGCACATGGATGATTCGCGCCTTCGGAAACGCCGCGCAGATCAGTCCCACGCTCATGAAGTTCAGGGGCATCTTGTCGATCACCCGCAGCGCGTCGTCGGATAACGCGGTCAGCTGATCGAGATAGTCGCGTGCCATGCCCGGTATAAGGGCGCCAACGTCGCGGCCCTCGAGTCCGGCCGCCTCATAAGCGGCGTATGCGGACTGCCAGAAAGGCAGCTCACCGGCACCGAACACTGCCGGGTGCGAGGCAAGAATCTGTTCGGTCAGCGAGGTGCCGGATCTCAGCATACCGACGATAAAGACCGGGCGCTCAGAAGTATGTCCGTGGGACTGATGCCGGCGAATAGCTGCGGCATCGAAGCCGTCGATGGCCCGGTCAACGCGTTCAACCAGTCCGGCGCGGTCGTAATTGACTCCGTAGCGGTTGGTCAGCTCGTTGGCTCGTCGATAGTGGCTGAAGGCCTCATCGTATTGCTTGACGTCGTCGAAGTATTTGCCGAGCGCATATCGCAGACTGATCTCGTGACCCAGCGGCAGCGGCTTCGCAAGCAGGGCTTCGGTGCCCTTGAGCCAGGCGGTATCGTCGACGGTCATTTTGCGAATCGTCGCGAGGCTGTAAAACGCAAAGCAGAAGCTCGGATCGATGGCGATCGCTCGCTGGAACGATGCCTCCGCTTCGGAAAATTGACCCCGGTCGGCGCGCAGCTCACCCAGAAGCGAAAGTGCCGCGACCGAATTCGGGTCGATGGCCAGCGCTGCCCGACAGCTGGCTTCCGCCGCGGCGGCATCACCCTGCATGCGCAGCGCCGCACCCAGACTCGCGTGGGCCAGGGCATCGCGGGGCTGCAACGCCAGCGCCCGGCGGTAACTGGCCGCCGCTGCATCGAACCGTCGGAGCTCGAACAGCACGTTCGCGAGGTAACAGTGGCTCTCGGCGCGCTGCGGATCGAGCTCGATGGCCTTATGGCAAAGGGATACGGCTTCGTGCAGTTCGCCCACTTCGGGCAGCACTCTCCCGAGGTTGTTCAGCGCCTCCACGTAGTCGGGCTTCAGTGCCAGCGCCTGCCGGTAGCCCGCCACCGCCTGCTCGCGCTGTCCCAGGCCTTCGAACACGAGCCCCAGGTTGTGGTGCGCGACGCTCAACCCGGGGTCGAGCGCGATAGCCTGCTGGGTGCTGCTGAGCGCCTCTGGCAGCCGCCCGAGTTGCCTGAGAGCGGTGCCCAGATTGCAGTGTGCTACCGCATCGTCGGCTCTGATCTCGAGCGCAAGCCGGTAGCACCCGACGGCGTCGGCAGGCTGACCGAGTTCCAGGAACGCGTTGCCGAGGTTGTTCTGTGCTTCAACCGCGCGCGGGTCGATTTGCAGCGCCCGTTGGTAGAGAGCCACTGACTCGCGGGCTTGTCCCAATGCGCGCATGGTGTCGGCTGCATCGATGAGCGAGCGCACGTCGTGCGGCCAGATTTCGAGTGTCCGGCGCAGACTCGCCAGTGCCTCGCTCCACTGCCCCTGAGCGCGCAACGCCGTGCCGAGGTTGCTGTGAGCTTCCGGATCCTGCGGCATCAGCTCTACGGTCTTGCGCAGCGCCTGAAGCGCCTCTTTACCCTGCCGCATCAGCGCCACGCTGAGTGTCTTCCACAGCATGCCGCTGTCCGGATGGATCTTGAGAAGCCCGCGAGCGCGGTGCTCCGCCTCACTCAAGCGCCCCTGATTGATCAGAGCGACCAGCGCGCCAATCTCGTGCTCGCCCGGAACTGCCGGGGGCGACGCCGTGACGGGCTGCAGTCCGCAGCAGCGTTTGTATTTCTTGCCGCTACCGCAAGGGCACGGATCGTTGCGACCCGGTTTCATGCCAGCGCCCGCAGCTCCGCCGTTACGCGCTCGAACAGCTCCGGCCAGTCCCCGGGCGTGCGCTGCCTGAACAGCCGCATGGTCGGATACCACGGGCTGTCGTCGCGATCGATGAGCCAACGCCAGTCCGGCACCGACTGCAGCGCGACCCAGACGCGAGCGCCGAGCGCCCCCGCCAGGTGGGCGAGAGCGGTGTCGCAGGTGATCAGCAGGTCGAGGCCCATGATGATCGCAGCGGTCTCTGCCGCCATTTCTTCGGGGCCCATGCGGAGTGGATCGGCCAATTGAGCGAGCGCGTGGCCGAACTCGACTTCGCTGCGTTGCCCGGCACCGGGACCCTTCTGCAGCGATACCAGGCTCACGCCCGCCACCCGCGCGAGCGGTGCGGCGGCCGCGAGCGGGAAGGAACGCGCGTCGAGCGCCGAGAACTTCTCGGCCTCGGGATTGCCGTGCCAGTTGAGCCCGACCTTGCGTCCCGGCAACTCAGCCAGGCGTTCGCCCCAGGAGCGCACCGCGACGGGATCGACCTTGAGATACGGGACGCCGCCCGGAATCGTGTCGATCTCGGTGCGCAAGGCGAGCGGCAGGCTCAGGAGCGGGATGTGCAGGTCATACTCGGGGAGCAGCTCGCCGCGGCCCACCAAGGCACCCCGCATGGCGAGAGAACCCAGGATCGGCTTCAGAGTGGGCTGCACCTCGAAGACGACGCGAGCACCCCGCGCTTCAAGGACGGGAAGGTAGCGGCAGAATTGCAGCGTGTCTCCGAGTCCCTCATCGGCATGCACGAGCAGGGTCTTGCCCGTCAGCGGCTGGGCGCCCGCCCAGCGCGGCGCCGCGAACATGCGCTGCAGCTGCTGCATGTGTGCCAGTTTCAGACGCGATTCGTAGAGCGGCCAACCGTCGCGAAACTCTCCCATCGCGAGCTTCAGCAGCGCCTTGGTCCAGGTGGCCGTCACATCGTCCGGCCTGATCGAGAGCGCGCGATCGAGGTGGTTGAGTGCCTCCTGGTAGCGTCCCAAGCCCCTGAGCGCAATGCCCGCGTTGGTGAAGGCCTCGGCATAGTCGGGCCTCAGGGCGATGCTGCGCGCGAAGTCCGGGAGAGCATCGCGGGGCCGGAACAGCCGCACCAGCACCGCACCGCGGTTGTTGAGCGCATCCGCTGAATTGGGGTCGCGGGCCAGCGCCTGGTCGAAGCTCTCCAGGGATTCCTGGTAACGCTCGAGCGCCGCAAGCGCGATGCCGCGCTGGAGATGCGCGTCAAACTGCTGTGGCGCCAGCTCCAGTGCACGGTCGAAGCTCGCGAGCGCCTCGGAGTGCCGCTTGAGGCTCGCCAGCGCGAGCCCCCGGTTGCGATGCACGGCCGCATCCTGCGGCGCGAGCCTGAGCGCGTGGTCGAAGCTCGCGAGCGCCTCGGCCTGGCGGCCGAGCGCGAGCAGCTCGGTCCCGCGGTTGCCGTGCAGCGCCGGCTGGTTCGGTTGCAGCGCGAGTGCGCGCTCGATACTCGTGAGCGCTTCGGCGTGGCGTCCCGCGGCCGCCTCGATAAGGCCGAGGTTGTGGTGCGCCTCGGCGTTGCGTGGATTGAGCGCGAGCGCACGCTCGAAGCAGCGCCGCGCCTCGTCGGGGCGGTTGAGGCGCTCCAGGGCCACGCCCGCGCCGTTCTGCGCCTGATCATCGTCAGGAGCGAGCCGGGCGGCCTCCAGGAAACTCACCAGCGCTGCTGCAGGTTTGCCCACGCGCATGAGCGCCATGCCGCGGCCGCGATGCGCCCCGGCAAGATCGGGCTGCAGGGCGAGCGCGCGGTCGTAGCAGGAGAGCGCCTCAGCGTGACGCCCGGCTGCACTCAGGGCGCCGCCGAGATTCGCCTGTATGGCGGGATTGGAAGGCTGCAGCTGCGCGGCTGCCTCGATCAGGCGCACCGCCTGCTGCGTCTGCCCAAGAGCCGCCAGGGCGCGGCCGAGCAGCTGCAGTGCATCGGTATTGCCAGGCTCGCGGGCGAGCACCTCGCGGTACAGCGGCACGGCCTCGGTGAGGCGGCCCTGGTCGTGGGCAGCCCGCGCCCGCGCGAGCGTCGCGCCACTATCGGCCACGGTCGCTTGTGCTGCCGCGCGCGGCAGGCGGGGCTACCGGGTAGCGTTGCACGAGATCGCCGAGCGTCTCCTTCAACCGCGCAAGCCAGGGCTCGTAGTTACGCCACTGATCGATGCTTTCGGAATAGAGCGGCTGGCGGACCTGCTCCGAGCTGATGGTTTGCACGATGCGGGGATTCTCGTAGAAGCGCAGGCACCGCGCTTCGAACGGCAGGCCACAGTAGTCAAGGAGCCCGCGCAGCTCGCCTTCCGGATCGTCGACGAGGCGCTCGTAATGCACGCGGTACACGCGCCCCGGGAGGACGGCATCGAAGTGCTCCATGTGGCCGACGTAGTCCCGGTAGTAGCGCCCGAGTTCCTCGAGGTCGTAGCTGAAATTGATGCCGCGGCCGAAGAGCTGCTTGTAGCAGGAGAAGCCGCAGCCAAGTGGATGTCGCCGCGCGTCAATGATCGCGGCACGGGGAAACATCAGCTGGATGAAGCCTATATGACCGAAGTTGCCCAGCATCTTATCGACGAAGCGCGGCTTGCCCGCGGGGCGATATATTTGGGTCCGGGACAGGTAGCGCGCGGCGAGACCTTCGATCTCCCGGCGCCCGAGCGCGGCGACGGCTTGGGGATATTGCGCCGGTTCGCCGACATTCGGGCCCGATCTCAGTTGCAATGCGAGCGTGGGGATGTCGGTCAATTCGCGTGTGCCCTCCACTTGCGAATGCGTCGCCAGAATCTGTTCGAGCAGCGTCGATCCGGAGCGTGGCATACCCACGATGAAAATTGGATCCGCTCGCTCGCTGCCCCATTCTGAACGCGCGGCAAAGAAACCTGGGGTGTAGACCGACTTTGTGCGCTCCAACTGTGCGGTGACAGCGTCCGGATCGTGGCGGATGGTGGCGCGATGCAGCTCGTTACCGCGGGAATAGTGCTGGAACGAGGCTTCGAACTGCCCTTCGTCCTCCAGCGCCTTGCCCAAGGCGAACTCGAGATGAATGCGGTCGGCGCTTCGCGGCGCGCTGCGCGAGAGCTGCTCCTGCATCGCCGCCCGGTCGGAGGCGGAGAAGCGGAAGGTCTTGAGGTTGGCGAGGCTCGAGTACGCGGGACCAGACCCGGGCCGCACTTGGAGAGCCCGCCGGTACACTTCGATCGCCCGCGCCTGCTCACCAACCTCTCGCAGCAGGTGTCCATACCGCACCCAGCCCCGGTCCTCGCCCGGGTGGTCGGCAACCGCTTGTTCCATGAGGGCGACGGCCTGGTGGCTGCTGCCGAGGAGTCGCAGCGCCTGCGCTTTCAGGCTGAGGTAGTCGATATTGCGAGGGTCTACGGCGAGCAGCCGCTCGACCAGCGGGAGTACCTCGGAGCTCCTGTGCTGCACATCCAGTAACTGCGCCAAGTCGTAGCGGGCGCCGGCATACCCGGGCGCATGCTCGAGGCACTCGGTGAGTCGCCGTTCCGCCTCGGCTTCGTCGTCTCGGCGCGAGGCGATGTTGGCGAGCATGCGTAGTGCGACCACGTCATGCGGTACCTGCTCAAGCCACCGCAGGAGCATGGCCTCGGCCGCCTCGAGCCGGTTGGCCGCGAGCGCGACGCGCGCATCCGCGAGCGCGGGCGGGTCCCGCGCCAGCCGTTCGTAGTGCGCATACGCCGCATCGCCTTCCGCAGTCTCGCCGGCGGCAAACAACTGCGCTGCGAGGTCCCGCCAGCCATCCGCGATTCCTGCATCGAGTGCCACGGCACGACGCAGCGCCGCCAGCGCTTCGCCAGAGCGGCCACCCGCTGCATACGCGCGACCCAGCTCGAGCTGCAAGAGCGCCGAGTCAGGCCGCGTCCGGGTGAGCGTTTCGAGCACCGTGGCCGCGGCTGCCGGATCACCGAGCTTGCGGTGGGCCGCGGCCAGCAGCAGATGCGCCTCTGGGTGGCCGGGTGAGCCCGCGAGGATGCCGGCCGCGCGCCGTGCGGCCGCCGCCGGGTCGGACTCGAGCAGCTGCGCGGCGCGCACGAGCTCGAGATCTGCAGAAGCATCGGGTGTCAACGCGGAAACTCCAGGAACGCGGGGGGCGGCGGGCGGCGCGAGATACGCGTCTGCGCCGAGGTGCGAGGCCCCCGGGACGGGGCCCGTATCTAAGCCGACCCGGCCGGGTGAGTCAACATCGCGCCGGGTCTGACGGACGCTGCGTTCCTGGCTCCCCGCACTGCTACGGGTACAATAAACAATTCAATTGCGAGAGTTCCGGGGGCGAGAGTGAGCGGCGCAGTACCCGCACCGTTGGACGATGCGACGATCATTCGTGCGCTGCAGGCCTCCAAGGCCGAGGCGGCCGCCGGGCGGATGGCCGAATCCGACCAGCTGCTGGCCCGCCTCGCGCAGCACGCTCCCAATCACCCTGCGGTGCTGAACGAGCTCGGCGTGCGCATGCTCGACCGGAGCGCGGCGGAGCAGGCGCACGCGTTGTTTGTGCGGGCGACGAACGCGGATCCCAGCCATCCCTCCCTCTGGGCCAACCTGGCGAGCAGCCTCAAGGCGCTCGGACGGCGCGCGGAGGAGATGGACGCCCTCGAAAAAGCCCTGCGGCTGCAGCCGCGCCACCTGTCCGCGCTGCTGCAGAAGGCCGCCTATTTCGAGGACACCGGTGACCTGCGCACCGCGGCGCGCACGTATCAGAACGCGCTCGCCTGTATCCCACCCGGCGCGGAGCCCGCGCCTGCGGTCCGCGAGGCGGTGACTCACGCCAAGAAGCTGGTCGAGGACGACCGGGCGGCGCTCAACGCCGCGCTCGAGGGGTCGCTGGCCGCGATCCGCGAGCGCCACGGCGGTGGGCGCCAGCGGCGCGTCGAGCTGTGCCTCGAGGCTCTGATGGGCAAACGCCAGGTTTTCTATTCGCAGCCGACCTGGATGTATTTCCCCGAGCTACCGGCGATCGAGTTCTTCGAGCGCGCGGACTTTCCGTGGCTTGATGCGATCGAAGCCGCGAGCGATGAGATCCGTGCCGAGCTGCTGCGCGTGCTGGTGGCCGACCGCGACGGACTGCAACCCTACATCGACTTCCCGCCAGACATGCCGCTCGATCAGTTCCGCGAGCTCAACCGCTCGCGCAGTTGGAGCGCCTACTTCCTCTGGAACCAGGGCGCAGTAAATGCCGGACACATCGCGCGCTGCCCGGTGACCGCGCGGGTGCTCGAAGCCGCGCCGCTGCGCCCGCGGATCGAGGCACGCGCGCCGACGGCATTTTTCTCGATCCTGGACGCCAATACCCGGATTCCCCCGCATACCGGCGTCACCAACACGCGCCTCACGGTGCACCTGCCGCTCATCGTCCCGCCCGGGTGCGGCTTCCGGGTCGGCGCGACGACACGCGAGTGGCTGCCGGGCAAGGCGTGGGTGTTCGATGACACGATCGAGCACGAGGCGTGGAATTCGTCCGACACCCCGCGCGCGATACTGATCTTCGACATCTGGAACCCGCTGCTCACGGCCGCCGAGCGCGACCTTGTACAGACCGCGACCGAGATCTACGTACGGCATTACGCGTTGCCGCCCGAGAAGACGGTATGAGTGGCCGCTGGCGGGCGCTGGGAGTCGTCCTATCGACCGGGCTCGCGGGCCTCATGCTTCCGGCAGCCCGCGCAGCCCCGGCCGTCAGTGCGGAAATGACCCGCTGCGCGGCCATCGCGGCAGCCGATGAGCGGCTCGCCTGCTACGACGCGCTCGTTTGCGCCGGTATCGTCGCGGCTCAAGAGCGACTCGCCTGTTACGACGCACTCGCAAAGCCCAAGCTGCCGGACATGCAGACCAGTCCCGGCGACGCCGTGCGCCCCAAGAGCAGTGCAACCGACACACAGAGCTTCGGGCTATCCCCGCGTCAGCTGCCGGCGACTCCGGAAGGCCCGAAGCTGATCAAGGCGCTGGTGACTCGGGTTACGGTGGATCGTGCCGGCAACGTGCTCATGTCGCTGGACAACGGGCAGTCCTGGACCTTCAACGACCAGGATGCACTCTTCAGGCCCGGCGATAGCGTGACCATCAGGCGCGCCGCGCTCGGCTCCTTCCTCCTGACGGCCGGTCGGCGCAGCTACCGCGCGCGCCGCGTGCAGTAGGCGCGGGCGGTCGGCCGGCTGGCCCGCCCCGGGGTCTGAAAAAAAACGGCGGGCCCTAAGCCCGCCGTGATTCGTTTGCCTGAAGTTCGTTCGCTTAGAACTTTACACCCACGTGCGCGTAGATGTAGCGACCCAGCGTATCGTAGGTGCCCACCCAGGAGTTGTCGTTGCAGGTGGTGTTCGGGCAGTTGGACAGGGTGCCGGTCGGCACGAGCGGCGGATTCTTGTCGGCGATGTTGTTGACGCCCAGCCGGAACTCGGCTGCACTGCCGATCGGAATATCCGCGGACAGGTCGACCCAGTTGTAGGCCGCAATGTGCCCCACTGACTGGTAGAAAGCGGACTTGAGCTGTATGTTCGAGCTGGAGCGATCTACATCGACAGAGTTGATGTGGCGCCACCGCAGCGTCACATCGAGCCCCGCCCAGGGCGCTGCCCAGCTTGTCGTGAACACGTGACGCCACTTCGGGAGCGGTGCGCCGCAGGTAGCGCCATAGAGCCCGGCGCAGTCGTACTCACCGCCGCTCGGGACCGGCTGCAGCAGGAAGTCCTTGGTGTACGTCCCGTGCAGACCGAAGCTCAGCCTGCCTGCCTTGCCGATGTCCTGCCGGTAGTGCGCAGCGAGGTCGAGGCCCTTGGTGGAGTTGATACCGACGTTCCGCGTCCTGGTATCGACAAAGCTTGTGGCGCTGTTGAGCCATAGTGAATAGTTATTCGGGTCCCGGTGGATGCTGGCGCACAGCGATGGCTCGATCCCCGTCCCACAGTCGATGACGATCGTGGTCGGGGAAATCGCGGTGATCGTGTTCTTGATCTTGATGTCGAATGCGTCAATGGACGCGACCAGGTTCGGGAGCGATTGCGGTTGTATGACGAGGCCATACGTGTAGGTATCCGCTATCTCGGGTGTGAGAGTGGGATTGCCAGCCGTCTGGGTGTTGATCTGCGCCGCAGAGTTCGTCCGGAGGCTGCCGTAGTTGGCGAGGGGCACCCCTGTCGCGAGACACTGTGCCGGGGTCAGAACGGGCGAGGGACCCCAGCATGGATCCGCC
>WNEP01001115.1_pt1 | contig 13816 bp, 12 predicted proteins | sample 5399961 | NCBI WGS metagenome assembly WNEP01 (sample SAMN13153329, study PRJNA577476) | soil metagenome | isolation source: 20 cm grassland meadow soil pre-rain plot 5 | place: USA:California | collected 2015-09-08 | reverse complement strand
CCCCAACAATGTCGAGGATGGGTTGCCCATTTTTAAAGGGATCGGTGCTCGTGTACGTGTCCCCATTGATATTGGCCATCCGGATGTCTTCGAAGAGCCTCCCGTTGGCGATCCACCTCGTCCAGCACTGGGGAGTTGCACCCGTTGGATTCATGTAGATGAAGAGCGGATTGGTGTTAATCGTTTGCTGGCCAGGCTCGATGAGATCCAGATTGAGGTCATTATCCAGGTCTCCGATGCCGTACCGTGCCGTGGCCACCGAGCTTAGGCCGTTGTCGACGCCGGCACAGGGCGCGGTGGAACTATCAGTCACTGGGACCTGGGTGAAGGTGGGAGGATTCGCGCCGTTGCTCTGATACATCCAGAGTCTTCTCGTCCCACTCGTGTTCGCCGCCACAATGTCGACCGCGCCGTCTCGGTTGAAGTCTGCGGCGTTGATCTCATTGACGGCCGCTTGCGTGCCGACAGTTCCCGTTTTGACCCCGCTCGCCCCAAAGGTGGTTGGGGGAGCTGCTTGCTGGAGGACCCGGGCGTGGCTGAGGGTCTTCCAGGTCGTCGTCGCCACGCCGGCATCGATCACGGGAGAGGTGTAGGTGCCAGTCACGGGCGCGGAGATCGTGGCGGTAGCAACGTTCGTCATCTTGACCGCCGTCAAGGGGACGTCGTACACGGTGTTGCTGGTGTAGGTCCCGGCATTGAAATTGGTCTGAGTGCTGTGGAGCACCGTGAAGGACTTTCTGAGGTGGGCCACGCCGCTCTCGACGATGATCTTGGTCGAGTCGTACGTGTAGTCCGAGGTGATACTGAAGGTCCAGGTGGTCGTCGAGTGGCTGGCTAACGTGACCGAGACGATTCCGGCAAGGATCAGCGCGAGGGTCGCGCTGCCGAGCACGAGCGCCCGTCTACCAGGCCTCCCGTGCGCATGGCTCTTGTGAGACCTCGCGCTCGCCGGTCGCATGCCGTGTTCCCATCGCAAGGTCTCTGCCAAGGGGTCTTTGTCGCGTTAACGTCCTGATTGCATGAACCTTTCGGGGAGAAGCCGACCGTGATGGGCCAACGGCCACCGGGAAAAAATGGAACACGGGTGGCTAGAAAGATTCCAGCCTATTTCTTGGACCGAAGGCCGGGCGACCGTTATTGTGAGAAGGAAGCCTAGTGTGAGAAGTAAGTCCGAAGACCGATCACGAACGGAGGTATTCGATGCGCGGAATATCGGGATTCATGGGACTGGTCGCCCTCTGCATGCTGGGCAGCGTCGCTCTGGCCGCTTCACCATTGGACGGAACTCAGTGGCAGATCAAGCTGACCACCTCCGCTGTCAAGACCCCGTCCGAGGATCGGATCCGCTTTGAAAAGGGACGGTTCACCTCTCCGCTCTTTAAACCGAAGGGATTCTCCACGTCCAATTACACTCTCACGGAAGAAAAGGACGGCCCGGTCATCTGGGAGACGATGCAAACCAGCGAGGCGGAAGGCACGCTCTCCTGGCATGGAGAGTTGGGCGGCGACGCCATGCACGGCGTCGCGAGCTGGCGGAAGCCTGATGGGGCGGTCGTCAACTACACCTTCGCCGGTCAAAAGGTGGTGGAGCCCTCGGCTCCGAAAGCGAAGGAGCCCCCGGCTCCGAAGGCCAAGGCGCCTCCCCGATCTCCCTGACGTCTAGCTTTTCACTATCTGAGCCCTACAGAACCAGTCTGCGCCCTTCTGATTTCCCACCGTTTGTATGATTTGAGGGATGGAAACCTTCGAGGCATCGAAGCCCACAACCACGTGGCCTTTTCTCGCCTCGATGTCCACCGTCGTGACGCCTCGAAGATGGAGCAGCGCGGATTCCACGTTCACGATGTTCGCCTCACAGGCTTGCCCGCTCAGCTTGAGGGTCACATCCTGAACATCTGGCTGGGCGTCCGCCATCACGGCCAGCCATGCGAGGGCCACGACGCCGGCCACAACCTGCGCGATCAGGGGAAACCGCCTTACCCTACGCATTTGAACCCTCCTTGGGCCACAGGGCTATTCGAAAATCCTCCGGAGCCCACCGACGAGCCCCATTTTTCCCCAGCCCTGTCGCTGCTTGTCTGCGTTGAGCTCCTTTTCAGTCTTCATCAACCATCCCTTGACCCGCTCGGCATCCTCTGCCGTGGGCTTCAACGCGAGGTACTGTCGGAAATGCCGCGTCGCTGACCGGTTGTCGTCAAAGCTCACGAGGTAAAGCCTGGCCAACTCAAAATGCGCCTCCGCGTAATTCGGATCGAACTTCAGCGCCATTTGAAATGCGTTCCGAGCCTCCTCCTTCATTCCCCGCTTGCTATAGCTCATGCCCAGCGCATAGTTCAGCCCGGGCAAATCATCGGCCGGCTTCTCCTCCCGAGCCTTCACCCGCCGCGCCTGGGCCTGCTCCAGGGCTTTCGACAACTCCTCTGCCTTCTGGGTGAGCTTCTTGGCCGTATCCTGCTCGGCCGCGTAGGCTGTTTGCAGCCCCTGAACCGTCGTCTCGAGTTTCGCGCTCCTCGCCTCCAACTCGCTCTTTTGCTGCTCCACGGCCTTCTGGCTGACCTCCAGGGCCTTCACCCGAGCCTGCGCCTCCTGCAGCGCCTTTGACGCCTCCTGCAGGGCCTTTGACAGCTCCTCTGTCGTCTGGCCGAGTCTCTTGGTCGAGGCCTGCTCGGCCGCATGGGCCGTTTGCAGCCCCTGATACGCCGTCGCGAGCTTCTTGTTCCTGACCTCCAGATTGCCCCGCTCGGCCTCCGACGCCTTTTGCCTTTCCTCCAGGGCCTTCGCCCGGGCCTGCGCCTGCGCCGAGGTTTTTGACAACTCTTGCGCCCTTCGGACGAGCCTCTTGGCCGCGGTCTGCTCGGCGGTATAGGCCGTCTCGAGACCCTGGATCGTGAGGTCGAGATTGGTGTGGGTGAAGTAGGCAATCATCCCACCGCCGCCGAGCAGTCCAAGGGCGAGCGCACCGATGACGACCGCCGCCCTGATCTTTCTTGGCTTCGGTTTGCGTATGCGTTCATCGGTCATGCCGACGTCGAGCATTCCTTCGTCGGGCATTTCTCCCTCGGTCATCCCCTCCTCACTCCTCATCAGTCTCTTCTTTATCCGGCTCTTCTTTCTGCCCTTCGCCCTTTCGCAGTCCAAGACCGGTCACGCCGAGTGATTCCCCGCCGGAGATGATCGTCGGGGTGAGGAAGAAAATGAGCTCGGTCTTCGCCACTCGGTCGTCTCTGCTCCGGAAGAGGGCTCCCAGGATGGGGACCTCCCCCAACAGAGGGAGCTTTTTCTCCGCGCCGACCTTCTCATCTTTCATCAATCCGGCGATGACGAGCGTGGTGCCGTCCTTGACCATCACGCTGGTCTCGGCGCTGGAGGTATCGATGATGGGGATATTGTTGCCCGCCGCCGTGGTGAGCTGGCGGGTCACCGAGCTGACCTCCGGCTTGATCTTCATGCTGACGAAGCCTTCTTCGTTGATGGTGGGAAGCACCTTGAGCTGGAGGCCCACATCAACGAAGGTGACCTGTTCGGCGGTGGTGGCGGCGCTCGCGGTCTGGGTCACCGCAGAGGTCACGTAGGCCTCTCGGGTCCCCACGATGATTTTTGCCTCCTCGTTTTCCACGACCGCGATGTGCGGCGTGGAGAGGATGTTGGTCTTGCCGACGGATTGGAGGAGTTCCAGAACCGACCTGAACTTATCCGACGAAAAGGTGCCGAGGGTCAACTTGCCGGACGCGCCGGGCGCCGGCACGATGGGAAAGAATTGCGTCACGCGCACGTCCACGACAGTCTTGAAGAGCGCCTCCCAGTCGACCCCGACCTGCAATCGATCATCCAGGCGGACCTCCATGATCCTCGCCTGGATGACAACCTCCCGGGTCTTCCGATCAAACGCGCTGATGACCCGCCGGATATCCTGCATCTGAGAAACCAGATCGGTCACGACCAGCGTGTTCGTTCGCTTATCCAGCCGGACGGCTCCGAGCTTGGGCGTGAGCGCCTTCTCCACCTCGGGCTTGATGTCCGCTGCTTTCGCGTACCGCAACTCGAAGGAGTGAGTTTGTAGCTGGGCCGCCCGATCCATGCCCTCGGCGGCCGCGACCATCTGCCCAAGCTTGTCCGGCACGTCGATCAGGATGACCGTACGGGTTTGGGGATCGGCGACGACCCGTCCAACCGTGGACTTCATGTTTCCCAGGACCGTCGCCACGGTGGTCGCGTCGGCATGCTGAAGGTAGAGCGTCTTGAGCTCACGCTGATCGGCAAAAGCGGCGCCAAAGAGACGCTGGTAGTCCGCCTCTGTCATGACGTGGACGACGCGGTTTTGAACCACGTAGGCGAGCTCGTTGGTCAGCGCGATAATGTCGAAGGCATCCTGGATGGTGATGTCCTTCACGGCCAGTGTGACTCGTCCCCCCACATTCTTCCCGGGCACGACGTTGAAGTCCCCCTGCTCGGAGAGAAATTTGAGCACGGCCAGGATGTCCATTTGCCGCAGGTCCAGCGTGATCCTTTTGGCAAGCCCTGGAAGGGACGCCGACTTCTCCGGGGCTTTGATAGCCGGCTGGGAAGGCACGGCCTCGCCGTGAGCTGGCCGCGACTCGGACGTGAGCAGGAGCAACCCTGTCATCAGCCCTAGAACCCCAAAGCTGACCAAGGTTCGTCCCATGGAGAACCTCTGCCCGCTAGAAGAGATCGTATTCCGCGTTTCCATAACTAAGAACAACTCTATCCCGCAAGATGGCCTTGATGCGAATCTGGTTGATGGACTCCCGCTCTTTGAGGAAAGAGGTCTCATGCTTGGCCGTGTCTTCGATCATCGCGACGGGGACCGATCCCCACGAGATCCCCACCAACTTCAGAGTTTTCGCCCGCTCCCGCAAGACATCGAGCGGCGTCGGCTCCGGCGGCTTCGTCGCCTCTGGCGGCTTCACGGGCTCCGCCTTTGCTTCTGCCTTTTTGGGCGCCGAGGGAGCAACGGGATTGAAGAGGTCCCTCTGTTCGACCTCTTTCAGATAGTCTTCCACCGGCCGGAGAGCCGCTAACGGCTGCGCCTCCCTGACCGGGAGGCTGGTTGCCCGCGCCTCCCTGGAGAAGTCCAGCGCGCTGGGCCGGACTCTTTGCGCGTTCAGCGCAATCGCAGCGACCACGAGAACCAGGAGGACGATGAGGCCACGGTTGATGAGCTTGAGGTCAAGCTCTCCAGGCGCCAACCTTCCGGAGAACCAGGACGCGACGAGCCGCCTGGCTTTCTCCTTGTACGGGAAGAAGAACGGTGCCCATGCTCTGACGTCCCCGAACGCGAGCCTCCCCCCGCCTTTTTCCCCCGATTCGATGAGCCGCAGGAGCCGTTCCTCTGGCGTCACTGCCCTGAGCACCTTTTCAGGCCAAGACCCGTTTGATCAGCCCGCGGATCATTGCCGCATCGACTTCGTCCTTGTCCGATATCACCACTCGCTCCAACGCATCATGACAGAGGGTCGTGATCCGCCGGGGAGAGCCTTGGGTGTGGCGGTAAATCTCCCGGACAGCTTCTGCCGTAAAGAGATTCCTGCGGGAGGCGTACCCTGCCTTCCGGAGACGAAACGCAATCATCGCCTCCGTGTCCGCTTCATCGAGCGGATCAATCACGGACTTGAGGCTGATACGATCCCAGAGGTTCTTCATTTCTCTTATCCGGGGCAGCAGCTCCATCTGCCCCAGCAGGATGAGCTGGAGGAGCTTAAATTCATTGGTCTCATAATTGAGAAGAGCCCGCAAGAGCTCCAACCCAGCCGAACTCAATCGCTGGGCTTCGTCGATCAGCAGCACGACCGTCCGCTCTTCCTCGACTCCCTTCTGAAAGAGATATCCTTCGAGGAGTTCCAGGGACCTGGCGACCGGAAGCGGACTGGACGGAGGGGCGATGCCGAAGAGCTTCACGAGCGCCGTGAGAAACTCGGCCTCTGTCTCATAGACGGGATTGAGGATCAGATGCGAGGAAACCTTCTCCTCCCGCTTCAGGAGCTGGAAGAGCCTCCGGCTCAGCGTTGTCTTGCCCATCCCGACGTCTCCCAAGACGAGACTCAGCCCGCGCTTCAACTTGAGGGCGATCTGCAGCCGGTAAAGGACCGCCTTGTGCGAGACCGACTCGTAAAAGAAGGCGGGATCTGGACTGGTTGAAAATGGCTCGGCCGTGAGCCCCAAAACCCCGTAGTAGCTCATCGTCCTTTTACCTGGAGTTCTCTCATCGACTTTCTCCCGCAGTCGTCCAAAAGCAGTCGTGGCGCCTGGAGAGGCGTCACCGACGCCCCGCGCCGACTGAAGCAGGCTTTCTCCTTCCGACTCCGACTCCACGCCCTCTCGGGCCGGCGCAGCCCCGAGGAAGGCCCGCGCCCCGCCCATCAGCCACGCAAGCCCACGGGCAGCCTCGCCCGTCTCGTGATCCTTTGCCAGACCTGCTGCGGGGTCCCCTCCGGCTCGGGGCGCCGGCCCACGCTCATCCGCCACGTCTTCGCCGCCTACCTCGCCTTCGCCGGGCAGGTCTTGAAGATGAACCACCGGGCTCACGTCCTCCGCGCGGAGTTCCAGGCCGGCGTCGAGACCCACTGCCGCCGTAAGACCCGGCGCGCTGTCCCGCCGCAATGCATCGTCGTCCACGATATGGATCTCAGGCGCGGAGGGCCGCGGTGGCACCTCCGGCAACAGCGAGGCCGATCCGGTCACGGGGGCCATGGGTCGTGGGTCGCCGGGCATCAGGTCCAGCGCGGTCCCGAGTCGAGCGAGGTCGACGGGTTTGATCAGGACGACGGTCGCGCCCAGGGCCCGCGCCTGCTGGTGGACTGCGGCGTCAGGGTCTTCCGTGACGACGGCGACCCTGATCGTCGGGTCGAACGGGCGGATGCGCTTGAGGGTCTCGAGGCCGCCCAGCCGTGGCATGTTGAGGTCGAGAACCACGACCCCCGGGCGATGCTGCTTCACACTCAGCAGCGCCTCCAGACCGTTCCGGGCCTCGAGGACAGCGAGCCCGCGGAGCCTGAGAAAGTCCTTGAGGACCTTGCGGGCCTCAGGGTCGTCGTCGACCACGAGGGCCGGTCGCGGCTCAGGGCCCGCGAGGCTCTCGCGTGGCCCGTCAGAGCTGAGAATCCTGTCGTAGCTCATCGTCTTTTTTTCCGGAACTTCGCCTGGTTTCAGGGCATCCCTTAGACCAACGTATCCCATACAGATGTTCACCCCCTATAGATTTGGGGAGGAGCTTGCGAGGCTGATGAGCGGGGCTCCGGCCCCCGCCGAACGGGTTGCCGTAGACCTCGGTTTGGTGGCCACTTAGGCGTGGCAATGGCTAGGCGAGCGATCTACTCCTAGGTGGCGACGCCGGGGATCTTCTTGAGCGGCCCGCCTAGCGCCTGCACGACCGCCGCGACGTTGGCATCGGGCGTGTCCAGGGGCAGGACACAGCCGGGTCCCACGATCAGCCCGATCCCGCGCGTCTGAGCGATCGCGTCCTGCGCCTCCGCCCGAGCCTGCTCCGGAGTGCCGTCCCTCAGCGTCTTCCACTGGTCGAGCCCGCCGACGACGGCTCCGACGGTCTTGGCCCTGCCCTCGGCGAGCGAGGGCGGCGTGGCCCGATCGTCCCAGTTCCAGGCATGGCCAGGCAGCGCCGCCAACCGGTCGAACATGAGCCGGTCGCCGTGGCAGTGGATGATCGTGAGGACCGACTTGCCCTGTACGGATGCCAGGACGCGGCGGTCGTAGGGCTCGCCGAAGCGCGCATAGTCCTCCTCGGAGCTCACGCTTCGGCTGGCCGCCTGGATCGAGTAGAAGATGCCCGAGACACCCTCGGCGAGCGCCAGCGCCGCGAATCGGATCACTGTCTCGGTGATCACCTCGAGCGCGCCCGTCACCAGCGTCGGGTGCTCGTGCAGGTCGTGCGTGAGCCGCGTGCCCGAGAGCTTGCGGGCGAGCGAGAGCGGCGAGAAGAGTGTTGGAAGGACCGGCGAGTCGCCGATGCGCCGGTCGAAGCCCATCCGCACGATCGTCTCGAGGTGCTCGACCCAGCCGGGCGCCGACCCCGGATCGAGCGGGCGGATCTTCTTCCAGTCCTCGGGCGCGCGGATCGCGCAGCTCACGCAGGGCCGGTGTCCGTCCTCCCGCAGCTCGTCGCCCTCGACGCACCCCCACGCTTCGACCGCGTAGCCGCCGCGCGGCGTGATCTTGAGGAAGTCCGAGCCGTAGCGCTCGTGGAACCGCAGCGTCGTCTGCGCGAGCCCGGCGGCGGAGCGGTCCACCGACGGGAAGTGGCGCCAGACGGCGTAGGGCACACGGTCGACCGGCTCGCGGTTGATCGCCGCCAGGATGCGCTCGCGCCGGCCCATCTGCTTCACGCCCGGAGGACCCCGTCGCTGAGCACCGACTCGCCGCGCTCGTTGACGGCGTCGAAGCCGATGACACCACCCGCGCGACCGCGACCGCGCACGACGAAGCTCGTGGGCGGGGTGACCATCCCCGTCAGCCGCGCGGCGAGCGCGGTGACGCGCGTCGGGTCGCCACCGAGGTCGTGGCGGATCACCTGCGACACGGCGAGCGCCAGCGTCGCCGTTCCGTGGAGGATCGGGCCGGGCAGGCCGGCCGCTCGCGCCGCCGCGATGTCGGTGTGGATCGGATTCCAGATCCGCGCGCACTCGGAGTAGACGTGGGCGGCCTGCGCGGATACCGCAACGCTCGAGCTCCAGCGGAGCTCGTCTCCGCCCGGCGGCTCGAGCCGCTCGAGGGGGACGACGGCGGCCGCGTTCGCCTTGCCGTCGGTGGTGACGCCGCGGAAGACCGAGCCGTAGTCGGTCGTCGTGACGGGCCGACCGTTCCGGTCCACGGTCGAGTAGCGGATGACGACGAACGTCCCGTTTCGGCTCGGCCGGACCGTGAGCACCTGCCCGCGCGTCAGGAGCCGGTCGCCCGCCTCGGGGCGTCGATGGATCACGAGATGGTGGCTGGTGTGAACGCTGCGCGGCAGCAAGTCGGGCTTGATCGTCTTCGAGCGGAGCGTCTGCGCCACCGTCCACTCGTAGCACGCGGCGAAGAGGGGGTGGGCGATGGGGCCGCTCGGCGCGCTCGTGTCGTAGTAGCGCGGGTCCGTCTCGCCGAGCGACGCGGCGTACGCCATGAGCCAGCGCGCGTCGATCGCCTGGCTGACCGCGCCGACCTCGCGGCCGACGACTTTCGCGGGAATCACACCGGTCATCCGGGTCGCGGGAAGTTCATGGCGTCCACGAAGATCCGCTCGAAGTCCGGGTGCGCGGCGAGCGAGACGTGCTCGATGCGCGCCGCCACGCTCTCGGCGCGCTGCCGCTCGGTCTCCGAGACGAGGCAGAGCTGGGCGCCGAGCGACGCCGCGTTGCCGACGTAGCGGATCTTCTCCTTGGGGAGCGGTGGAATCAGCCCGATGCGCAACGCGCTCGAGATCGAGACGTAGTTGCCGAAGCCTCCCGCGAGCATCAGCTCGGCGACCGTCTCGTCGGACACGCTCGCCACGTGCTGGAGCATCGCCACGCCGGAGGCGATGGCGCCCTTGGCGAGCTGGACCTGACGCACGTCGTCCTGCGTGAGGACGACCTCCTGGCGCGCGCCGGCCTCGCCCGGCCGGAGGACGATCACCTGTCGCTCCTCGCCTCGCATGACCACCCGCTCGCGCAATTTCGGCGGCAACGCCTCGCGCGCCTCGACTCGGATCAGCCCCGTCCAGTCGATCACGCCCGTGTCGAGCAGCCCGGCGAGGAGATCGATGAGCCCCGAGCCGCAGATCCCGAGAGGGTCGGCCTCGCCGATCGTGTGCACGTGGATGTCGTCGTCCACGGTGACACGGTCGATGGCGCCCAGGGCGCCGCGCATCCCGTGGCGGATCTGCGCGCCCTCGAGCGCCGGGCCCGCGGGCGCCGAGCACGCCCAGAGGCGGTCGCGCGAGCCCAGGATGACCTCGCCGTTGGTCCCGATGTCCACCGCGATGCGAATCGCGGCGCCCTCGTAGATGCGGGTCGCCAGGGCGACGGCGACGGCATCGGCGCCGACGAAGCCCGCGACGAGGGGCAAGAGGCATACGCGCGCCTCGGGGGCGACCTTCAGGAACAGCTCGCGCGCGGGGAGGACGAGCGCGTGGCGCATCACGGGGGCGTACGGCGCGAGCCCGACGAAGGACGGATCGATGCCGAGGAGGAGGTGGTGCATACACGTGTTGCCGACGACGACGACCTTGTAGATCCACTTGGCCAGCACGCCCGACTGACGGCAGGTCTCCTCGATGTGCCGGTTGAGCAAACCGATGATCCGCGTGTGGAGCTTCCTGAGGTTGCCCGGGTCGAACTGCGCGAAGGCGATCCGCGACATGAGGTCGCCGCCGAAGACGGCCTGGGGGTTCAGGCTCGAGACCGACGCGAGCTGCTCGCCCGAGTCGAGCTCGATCAGCGTGCTGACGACGCTGGTCGTGCCGATGTCCACGGCGAGGCCGAATTTCATCCCCGCGGTGTCGCCGCGCTCCACGGCGACCACCCGCTCGCTGCCGCGGCCGCCCGGAGGGGCGAACGTCGTGACGGTGACGCCCGCGGGATCGTCGCGCAGGGCCGCCGGCAGCCCCTGGAGCACGGCGAGGCCGACGTCCGTCGGGGTCACGCCCAGGGCGGCGGCGAGCTGCTCGAGGTCGGAGATCTGGTGGTGCTCCTCGCGGGGCAGGCTGACCTTCACGACCTGCTTCCGGATCCCGGAGTCGAGCGTGACGCGACCCATTCCAACGACGCCCGGCCCGGCGCCCAGGATCTGGAACGCGCGCTCCTCGAGCGGCGGCGCGACCTGGACGGTCACGGCCTCACTCGGCACGCACTGGCAGGAGAGCCGGTAGCCCTCGCGGACAAGGTCGTTACCGAGCTGGATCTCGTCCATGATCGTCGGCGGCGGGATCGTGCCGGCGACGAACTTCACCCTGCAGGAGGTGCATCGGCCCCGGCCGCCGCACGTGGCGGTAATCTCGATGGATGCCGCGTGCGCCGATTTCAGGATAGAGGTGTTGGGCGGGAGGGCGAGCGTCCGTCGTGGCGTGGGGTCGCGGGGATCGGTCAGGATGGTCAGGAGGACGGCCATGCTCCCTCATTCTAGTGGTATGCTCCCGCCCATGGAAATACGCCTGGAGACCCTCAAAAGCCTGAGTCAGCTCGCCGGGTTCGACTGGAGCGACGCCGAGCTCGAGGCGGTCCGGCCGGCCGTGGCGCGCACCCTCGACCTCCTGGCGCGTCTCGAGACCCTGCCGCTCGCGAGCGTCGAGCCGACCACGCAGTACCGGGTGCTCTGAGATGCCGGACCTCGTGTGGCGCTCCGTGACCGAGCTCTCACGCATGATCCTGACCAAGGAGGTCTCGCCCGTCGAGGTCGTGCGCGCCTTCCTCGATCGCGTCACGGCGCTCGACGGCAAGCTCAAGGCGTTCATCACGGTCTGCGCCGACGCGGCGCTCGAGGCGGCGCGCGCCGCCGAGGCCGAGCTGGTGGCCGGGCGCGCGGTGGGGCCGCTCCACGGCGTGCCCTACGGGCCCAAGGATCTCTACAACACCCGTGGCGTGCGGACCACGGGCGGCTCGAAGATCCTCGCCGACTTCGTCCCCGCGGACGACGCGACGGTCGTGAGGCGGCTGCGCGCGGCCGGGGCGATCGTGCTCGGCAAGCTCAACATGCACGAGTTCGCGTACGGGCCCGAAGGGCTGAACGCCCACTACGGCGACGCGGTGAACCCGTGGGACGCAGGCACCCATCGCATCGCGGGCGGGTCGTCGTCTGGCTCGGGTGTCGCGGTCGCGGCGGCGCTCGCGCCCGCGGCGCTCGGCTCGGACACGGGCGGCTCGATCCGCATCCCCGCCTCGCTCTGCGGGATCAGCGGCATCAAGCCGACGTACGGGCGTGTGAGCCGGGCGGGCGTGCTCCCGCTCGCGTGGTCGATGGACCACGCCGGGCCGATGGCGCGGACGGTGGCGGACTGCGCGCTGATGCTCGGCGCGATGGCCGGCTACGACCCCGCCGATCCGACGACGAGCGTCCTGCCCGTGCCCGATTACCTGGCGGCGCTCACTGGCGACGTGAAGGGGCTTCGCGTGGGCCTCCTGCGCTCGCACTTCACCGACGTGGCGACCCCCGAGGTCCGTGACGCCGTGCTCGCCGCGGCGCGGACCCTCGAGCGCGCCGGCGCAGTGGTGGACGAGGTGAACCTCGCCGAGGTCGCGCGTGTGTCCGCGGCTTCCCTCGCGATCGTCCCAGCCGAGGCGCTCGCCTACCACGCCGAGTGGCTGCGGACACGCCCGGCCGACTATCAGCCGGACGTGCGCGAGCGACTGATGATCGGGGCGTTCGTGACCGGTGTGCAATACGTACGCGGCCAGCAGGCGCGTCAACTCCTCCGCCAGGAGGTCGACGCAGCGCTCGAACGGCGCGACGTCCTCCTGGCGCCCGCGACGCCGATCCCGGCGCCCGTGCTCGGCGAGAAGAAGACCACGCTCGGCGACGGAGAATCCGACGTGCGGTCGGCGCTCATCCGCCTCACGCGCCCCTTCAACCTCTCGGGCCATCCGGCATGCTCCGTCGCGTGCGGCTTCACCACGCGCGGCCTCCCGATCGGCATGCAGATCGTCGGGCGGCCCTTCGACGAGGCGACCGTCCTTCGCGCCGCCGATGCCTACCAGCGCTCGACGGACTGGCACACCCGACACCCCGTGCTCGCGTGAGGGCGCGAGGAGCTCGGGGGCTTCGTGGCTGACGCGAACCTGGACCAGCTCGTGGCGGCGCTCGAGGCGCGCCTGGGCCGGCTCGAGGCGCGGCTCGCGGCGCTCGGCGACACGCTCGAGCGCATGGCGCCGGACCTCGACGCGGCGAAGCGGGGGATCCAGGCGTGGGTGACCGACTACGTGTCGCTCCGGCTCCAGCAGCTCGTGCCCGAGACGTGCGAGCACCCCGAGCGCGACGCGGCGACGGCGATCGTCGAGGGCCCGGTGCTTCCCGGCACGCGGATCCGCTGCACCGAGGAGGTCATCCACCGTCTCGGGCGGATCCCGATTCCGTTCGTGCGCCAGATGGTGTCGCAGAAGGTCGCCGAGACCGCGCGCGCCGAGAACGTTGCGCTGGTGGACGTGACCTTCTTCGAGCGCGCCGCGACCTTCTGACAGTGCAAGCTTTCAGGGGAGGATCTCCTGAGCTTCGACCACTGGAAGCAGCACGTGCCGGGCGGGCCACGGCTGTAGCCGGCGAGGAGCCCGTCCGGGTCCCGATCGAGGACGCGCTCGACCTGCACGCGTTCGCCCCGCGCGACATTCCGTCCGTCGTCTCCGAGTACCTCGAGGCCGCCCACGCGCGCGGTTTCACCGAGGTGCGGTTGATCCACGGGCGAGGGATCGGCGTCCAGCGCGGGATCGTCCAGTCGCTGCTCGCGCACCACCCGCTCGTCGCCGCGTTCGCGGATGCTCCGTCGGAGCGGGGAGGGTGGGGCGCGACGATCGTCCGCCTCCGGCGCTGAACCGCGTAGCGGGGCCGAGCGGGGAGGCCCTCCTCGACCACGCTAGCACTCTCTACGCGCGCTCCAGCCGCTCGGTTAAAGCCGAGGGCAACGCCCAGAAGCTACGGGTCTCGGAGGGCCTCGCCACCCGGCCCCGCCACTCGGACGCCGGGACGGCGCCGACACCACGGCTAGTCGCGGTCGGCGCGCAGCAGGAGCATCCGGTCGGTGAAGGATGCGATCGCGTCGTCGGTGAGCTTGAAGTCGAAGGCGGCCCGGCAGCGCTCGGGCGCCTGACGGACGAACGCCTCGAGCTCGCGCCGCGCCTCG
>WNEP01001112.1_pt1 | contig 13839 bp, 15 predicted proteins | sample 5399961 | NCBI WGS metagenome assembly WNEP01 (sample SAMN13153329, study PRJNA577476) | soil metagenome | isolation source: 20 cm grassland meadow soil pre-rain plot 5 | place: USA:California | collected 2015-09-08 | reverse complement strand
TTCGGCACTCCGAGGGCCGCCTCGGCTTTCCCGAAGAACGCGACCGCGTTGGTCGGATCGGCCTTGGTCGCCTTGTCGAAGTGCTTGTACGCGGCATCGTAATCGAGCTGGCCGAGGGCCTGTTCGCCCGCGCTGATGTCGTTCTCGGCGGTGGAGGGCATGCGAAGACCGCGCCGCAGATTCTCGGGGCGCAAATAAAGATTCCCACGCGATTCTCATTCGGGATGCGGCGCGGTCAGAGGACGGCGCGGTGGTCGCGGAGCCAGTCGAGGTCGCTCAGGTACAGCTGGCGGATGTCCGAGATGCCCTCGACGGCCATGATCAGCCGCTCGAGGCCGAGGCCCCACGCGAGCACGGGCGCCTTCAGGCCCATCGGCTCGGTCACCTCCGGTCGGAAGATGCCGCTGCCGCCGAGCTCCATCCAACGTCCGTCGGGCAGTTGGACCTCGGGCTCCATGCTCGGCTCCGTGTACGGGAAGTAGCCGGGCCGGAACTTGGCGCGCGTGAAGCCGAGCCGACGGTAGAACTCCTCGATGACGCCGATCAGCTGGGCGAGGTTCGCCCCGTCCTCCATCACGACGCCTTCGATCTGGTGGAATTCCGGCAGGTGGGTGACGTCGATCGCATCCGGCCGGAAGACGCGGCCGATGATGAACGCCTTCTGCGGCGGGTCCGGGTGCTCGCCCAGCCATCGCAACGTGATTGGCGTCGTGTGGGATCGAAGCACCGCGCGTTCGCCTTCCTTGCGATCCCAGGGGTACCGCCAACCCGTGCTCCCGGTCGCGCCGCCGGTCTCGTGGGCCTCCGCGACCGCGCGCACGATCCCTTCGTCGGGAAGGGGCATCGTCGACGGCTTCGACAGATAGAACGTGTCGAGCTGGTCCCGCGCCGGATGGTCTTGCGGCTGGAACAGGGCATCGAAGTTCCAGAACGCGGAGAGGACGAAGTCCCCTTGGATTTCGGTGAAGCCCATGCTGAGGAAGATTCGACGGATGCGCTCGATGTAGGCGCCGAGGACGTGCCGCTTCCCCGGTCGGATGAGAGGCGCGAACGCCTTCGTGTCATAGCGTCGGAAGTCGACGCTCCGCCATTTGCCGGATCGAAGGAGGTCCGCGGTCGGCTGGGCGACCTCTTCGGTCAGTTCAATTCCGGCGGCGAGGACTTTCTGCCCCGCCGCGGTCAGCGCAATCTCGCGTCGGATGGATTCGCGCTCCTTCACGAGCTCGCGGCGAGATTTCAGATCGCGCACGAGACGCGGATCGATCGAATCCTCCGCCAGCTCTCCTTTTGCCAGGCGAGAGAGGAGGACTTCATCGGGCCCTTTCGCGTTCGCGGCCGCGCGCCCTTCGTTGGTGACGACCACGAAACTGCCGGTCGGCCCTTTGGAGACCTCCGCCCAGCCTTTTCGGCGTAGCCATCCGAGAGCGACCGCGAGATCCGCATCATCGAACTTGCACGCGGCCCTGAGCCGGCCCACCTCGATCCGGCCGCCCACCTTGATCGCGGCCTTGAGCGCCTTCCGCTCCGGCAGCTGGCGCCTCGCGACCTCGGGCCGCGCGAGACGGTACGAATGCACGACCCGCTCCTTCATCGTCACGAGGCCTTTCGCCTGGAGCCACGAGGCCGCGTTCATGACCTCGACGAGCTCGCGGAACTTGCCCGCGGCACGAATCTCGTCGGGCGACGCCTTCGGAACCTTGGCGAGCGCGAGGAGGACCTTCTTTTCGAGGTAGCTCAACTCGATCGCGCCGGGAGGCATCCCGCGCCGCATGGGACCCTCGCGTTATATGTTTTTGTCGCGCTCGCCACCGGATTCTCTCCTGGGGACGGGCTTTCTCATCCCTGAGAACTACGACACGTCCTATATATGAGAAAACGGAACATCGCGCGGTCCGGTGAATCAGCCGACGCCTTCGAACGCACGAGCGAAAGCCCCGACCGAGGTGCCCTGAATGGAGGACCGGTTCCCGACCAACTATTCCATCCTCTTGACCGGCCCCCCGGGCGTCGGGAAGTTCGAGTATCTCGTCGAGCGAATTCGGGACGACCTCCGAAGAGGAGAGCGCGTCGTCTTCGTGACCTTGGACCTCCATCCGAACGAGATCCGGACGCGGGCGAAGGCCTTGCATCTCGACCTCGAGGCCGTCGAGGGCAAGTCGTTCGTGTTCGTCGACTGCTACAGCGCGACCACGTCGGAGCGACCGGAGACGACCGCGGGGAAGAAGACGTTCCTCGTCTCCAGCTTCAGCAACCTGGAAGGGATCGGCATGGCGATGAGCAAGGCGGGCCAGGAGATCGGGACGCCCGTCCGGATTTACTTCTACACCGTGTCGACCCTGTTCCTCCACAACTCGTCGCAGGCGATCGCGAAGTTCTTCCAGATCGTCACGTCGCGCGCGAAGACGAACCTCGGCTTCATCCTGTACGCGGTCCACGAAGGCGTCCACGAACCGATGACGATGAACCTCTTGCGATCCCTCGTCGACGGCGTCGTCGAGATGCGCTTCACGGACGGCATGGGACACGAGGTCCGCGTGCACCACATGCGCGGGTACCAGGTCGACGCGTCGTGGCATCCGTTCGCACAACTTCCGGAGGCGGTGGTCTCGCTTTGATGCAGTCTCCCCCGAAGGCGATGACCCCGCGCGCGAAGACCGGGATCCCGGTCCTCGACGAGCGGCTTCAGGGAGGTTTCCCCCGACCGTCCACGCTCCTCCTGTTCAGCGACAAGCCGACGGAGAAGCGCTTGTTCGGCGAGAACTTCGCGATCCAAGGCGTCAAGGCGGGAGAGACCTGCCTCTACGTGGACTTCTTCCGCGCCCCGCAGCTCGCCCGCGGGGAACTGAAACGTTTCGGACCGGCCGATCCGTCGAAGCTCGTGCTCGTCGACGCGACGTCATCCCAGCTCCTCCTCCCGAGCCGTGAGAAGTACCACATCGACAACATCGACAGCCTCGCGACGATCCGCGAAGCGATCCTCGCCGCGATGGAGGCGGAGCAGCCCGGCCGCATCGTCGTCGACTCGATGGAGTTCCTCGTGGATCGGTTCCCCAAGGAGGACGTCCTCAGGCTCTGGCGCGAGCTGATCGAGGCGGCCCGCGCGGCCCGGACGGTCATCTGCTTCCTCTTCATCAACTGGACCTTGATGGAGCGCGAACTCGACGAGATCCGCGCGATGTCCGACTTCGTCATCGAGTTTCAGTCGTCCCTCCGCGGCGGAATCATCCGCAACTCGATGCGCATTTCGCAAATGGAGTCGAACGGAATCCGGACGAACTGGATCCCGTATACGTTCCGCGACCTCGTTGGACTGACCGTCTATTTCCCGCGCATCCTCGTCACGGGCCCGTTCAACGCCGGGAAGTCGACGGTCGTCAAGGCCGTCTCCGAGAAATCTATCAGCATCGACCGGATGGGCACGACGGTCGCCTTCGACTACGGGAACGTCAACATCACGGGCATCGAGGCCGAGGTCTTCGGCACCCCCGGTCAGGAGCGGTTCGAGTTCATCTTCAAGATCTTCGCCCGAGAGGTGAGCGGAGTCCTCCTCGTCGTCGACGCGAGCCATCCGGACGAGCTCGTTCGGGCGCGTCAGATGCTGGACCTGGTCGGACCGCGGATTCCGTACGTCGTCCTCGCGAACAAGAGCGATCTTCCGGGCGCGATCCCTCCGGAGGAAATCGCGCACCGCATGAACCTGGCCGATGACGTGCCCGTGATCCCGACGGTCGCCACGGAGAACAGGGGCGTGCGGGACGCCCTCCTGATCCTCGCCGAGATGATCATCGGGGTGCGATGAGATGCTCGGCGACGCCACGAAAATCCTGCAGGGCATCCTGACAGAACTGCGGCGGATGCCCGCCGTCCTGGGGGCCACGATCGCCCGCCGGGACGGAATCCTGATTGCCCATGCCCTCCCGAAGACGATGGACCCGAAGAAGATCGCCGCGATGGCCGCCGCGATCGTGGGCACGTCCGAGATGGCCGTGGTCGAGATGGGCCTCGGGGCCTTCAACTCGTCCATCGTGGACACGCACATCGGGAAAATGATCGCGACTGGCGCGGGCGAAGAGGCGATCCTCGTGACCATGGTCCGGAACGACGCGAACATGGGTCTCCTCCTCCTCAGCGTCGACAAGGCGGTCCAATCGATCGCCGAGATCCTGAAGGCGGCGGAGGTGGCCGCATGACCGACGTCTGGGTGCGCCTCGAGGAGACGATCGACGAACTCTCGCGGGTGACGGACATCAAGTCCGCGGCCGTCGTCCGGCGAGACGGCCTCGTCGTGACCCACACCCTCCCGGACGGGGTGGACCCGAAGATGGTCGCGGCGATGACCGCGGCGATTGTCGGCACCTCGGAGATGGCGACCATCCAGCTCGCCCAGGGCCGGTTCGTCCGCGCGATCATCGAGTCGGACGAAGGCAAGCTCCTGAGCCTCGGCGCAGGAGACGAAGCGCTCCTGGTCGCCCTCGTGTACGACGATGCGAATCTCGGACTCGTGCTCCTCGCGTTGGAACGGGCTGCGAAGCAGGTTGAGGCGATCCTACGGGAGAGTGCGGGATGAACGGACTCCAGGGGGATGCGCATGCCGACGACTGAGGAGGGTCTTCAGCGGCTGCTCGACTTCTTCGTGTACGGGATGCTCCGCGCGGCGGAGTCCTTGGGGAACGCCCCGCTCTTCTTGCGGACGGTCGAAGAGGAAGGCCTCCGGAAGTTCCTCCTGATCGACTTCCCGAAATTCCAGGCGTCCGAGAACCCGAAGGAAGCGTGCGAAGCGTACACAAAATCGATCGATGAGGGCGGGCTCTTCGCGACGACGGACACGGCCTTCACCGCCACCGAGGACACGGTCCACGCGGAGATCGGGGACCTGTGCCCGTACCGCCGGGTGTGCACGATGCGCCACGATGAGCGCCACCCGGTCCACTGCATCCGGGCGTTCGCCTTGGCCGAGATGCTCCGGATCCGGCTCGACGCCGATTTCGACTGGAAGCTCGACCGGTTCGGCCGGCCCTGTCGGATCACGTTGTCCCGAACTCGCTGGGGGTAGCGCATGGGCGCGAAGAAAATTCCGACGTTCATCGAGGGCCTCGACGAGGTCCTCGGCGGCGGTTTCCCGGTCGGGCACGTCGTGCTCGTGTCCGGCTTGCCCGGGACGATGAAGTCGACCCTGACGTACGCGATCCTCCATGCGAACGCGCGGCAGCGGGCCGCGAAAGGCCTGTATGTATCCCTGGAGCAGACGCGGCCGAGCCTCGAGGCCCAGATGGCCGCGATGGGGTTCGACGTGGAGGCGGTCCGCTCGGACGTGCACATCCTCGATGTCGGCACGATTCAGAAAGAGGTCGGGAAGAGCGCGTCGAAGCCGTGGATGGAATTCCTTCGGCGCACGATGACGACGAAAAAAGATATCGATGGCGTCGACCTGGTCGTCATCGACTCGCTCGAGGCGCTCGAGGTCCTCGCGAAGTTCGAGGACCGCCGGACGGAGCTGTTCCGGTTGTTCGAGTGGCTGCGGGATCTCGGCGCGACGGCCTTGGTGCTCGCCGAAGCCGCATCGGAGGCGTCGTACCTCGGACTCGAAGCTCCCCAACCGCGGCGGGACGAGACGTTCCTCGCGGACGGGATCATCGAGCTCAAGATGCACCCGATCTCGGACGTCGAGATCCAGCGGCGGATTCGGGTCCAGAAGATGCGCGGTTCGCACCACAAGACGGGGTTCTCCGCCCTCGTGTTCGACGAGGGGCGGTTCCAAATCGTACCGGTCATCAGTCCGTAGGTGGTCCATGCCGAATTCGATCCCGTGTCCGTCGTGCGCGTCCATGAACCGAGCGGACGCGGTCAACTGTCGGAATTGCGGGCGGACACTCGGGGCCCCCGCCGGATCGACCCCGACGGATTCTCCGGTCTCCCTCCAGCGGGTGACGAGTGGAGAGGTCTTCACCGCCGTCGTGGCGGAACGAGGCAAGAAGCCTGCGGCCGACCGAGCCGCCAACGTTGCCGCACCGCCTGCCTTGGCGGTCACGACGGTCGAGCCGGAGGTGGAGGATCACTCCGACGTCATGGCCGCCGCCGTCGACGGCATCCGGGCGAAGGCGCAGGGAGCAGGCCACCGGTTCAAGCCGTACGTTCGGTCGAGCGATCGCAAGGCGCCGACTCCGGCGGCGAAGCAGGAGGCCGCGAAACATCTGCAGGACGCGGTCGCCCTCCTCCGCGAGACTCGGTTCGAGGATTCGATCGACCCGCTCCTCAAGGCGATCGCCCGCGACGACGAAGACCGGCGTTCGTGGATTCTCCTCGCGGAAGCGTACTTGCGCTTGGGCCGACCGTACAAGTCGGCGGTGGGCTATCTGCGCGCCCTCGAGCTGAGTCCGAAAGACGAGCAGGCGTGGCTCGGACTCGGTCGCGTGCTGAGGATGTTGGGCGACGTGCCGACGGCCGCCACGATCCTGGACCGCGCGGCCTTGATCCATCCCAGTCACGCGGAGACCTGGGTCGAGCGCGGCCTGATCTTCGAGTCCCTCCAGAATCTCCCCGAAGCCGCTCGGAGTTTCGCGAAGGTGCTCGAACTCCGGCCGGACCATCGCCTCGCCCAGGAGAAATCCCAAGAGATCGAATCGAAGATCGCCCAGATCAAGGCCGCCGCGCCACCGAAGGCGGCGCCGGAGGGCTCGACCGCCGTCGCGGAGTCGATGGGCCCGACCGCCGAAGAGGAGCGGGAGCGCGACATCCTCGACGAGATGGAGGAAGCGTTCTCCGTGGAGACGTCCTTGACGGCCGCGCGGAGCGGCGCTCCGGTCGCCTCGGAATCCCCGGGCGAACGACCGGCGCGCGTCCGCACCTTCGTCGAGGGCCTCGACGACACGCTGGAAGGCGGGGTCCCGCGGGGCCACGTGGTCCTGATCGAAGGCGCCCCGGGCACGATGAAGTCCTCCCTCGGATTCTCGATCCTCCTCCAAAACGCGGCCCGCGCCGGCCTGCACTGCTTGTACCTGAGCCTCGAGGAACGCGGATCGAGCCTCCTCAAACAGATGGGATCCCTCGGCCTCCGCCTCGAGGTCTCGAAAGGGTCGCTCGTCGTCCTCGATCCGAGGACGGCCACGAACCTCCTCGGCGAGAAGAAAGATTGGCTCGAGGGACTCCGACAGGGGATTCGCTCGGTCCAGGAGCAGCGGGGCCTCGACCTGATCGTCATCGACTCGCTCGAGGCGCTCGAGGTCCTCGCGAAGTTCAAAGACCGTCGGAGGGAAATCTACCGGCTGTTCGAGTGGCTCCGCGACCTTGGGATCACCAGTTTCCTCGTCACGGAACGCCCGGATTGGGTCGTCGCCGGACACGTGCTCCAAGGCCGGTACGACGAGGAGTTCCTCGCCGACGGCGTGATCCATCTCCGGATGCACTTGGTGACGGACCTCACGGCCCAGCGCCGCCTCCGGGTCGTGAAGATGCGAGCGACGAAGCACGACACGGGATACCTGGCGATGGACTTCGATGACGGCCGGTTCCGCGTCACCCGCGCAATGAGCTCGTGAGGCAAGGCAATGGCCCGCCCGCTCGTCAAGACCCACATCCGCGGCTTCGACGAAGACGTGCTCCGCGGGGGCATCCCGCAAGGCCACGTCGTGCTCGTCCGGGGCGCGAGCGGGACGATGAAGTCCTCCCTCGCGTACTACGTCCTCTATCACAACGCGCTCGAAGGGGCGCCGGGTCTGTACGTCACCCTCGAGCAGACGGCGGCAGGCCTCCTCGAACACGTCGCGGCGCTCGGCCTGAAGGCCACCGCGGTCTCGGAGGCGCTCCCGATCCTCGACCTGAGCCGCGGCCGGGAGTATCTCGAGGAGATGGTCTCCAAGGTCGGGTCGATGGCGGAGACGACGGCTCCCCGAGGCGAAGCGCTCCTCGCGGTCCTGAAGGCGAAGATCTTCGAGCTGCGCAAGAAACGGAACTTCCGGCTCCTCGCGATCGACTCATGGGACGCCCTCGAGCTCGTCCTCGAGTTCGCGGATCGACGGGCGGAGACGTTCGGCTTCTTCGAATGGCTGCGGGACCTGGGCGTCACGAGCCTGCTGATTTCGGAAGAACCGGCCCTCGAGGCGCCGCCGACGGCGTTGGAGGAGGAGTTCCTCGCGGACGGGATCCTCCATCTTCGCCTCGAGCCCGTCACCGAGACCTCGTTCCAGCGCCGTGTCCAGTGCGTGAAGATGCGGAGCGTGAACCAGGACAGCGACGACCACACGCTCCTCTTCGAGAACGGGCGGTTCGAGGTCGCGCGGGCGATCGGGTGAGCCCGATGGACGCCCGCCTCCGGACATTCCTGGTCCGCTCCGGATTCTTGTTTCTGATCTCCCTCGTCCTCGTCGCCGGGTTCTGGTACCACCGCGAGTTCTACCAGATCGGGTTCACGAATCTCCTGATCATCGGCGGGTTCGTCACGTTCCTCGTGATCTGGGCGGCCCGACTCGCCCTCTCGGGCGAATTGCCTCGCGGTCGTCCTCGGGGGGAGCTGACCTTCTCCATCGAGGAAGGAGACCGGCTCCTGAAAGCGGTGGCGCGCGTCGTCGTGCGGCCGTCGGAAGGAACGACCGTGCCCGGCGTAGGCCACGTTGTGCGGGCCCGGTACGACACCGGCCCCGAGTTCGCGCGCCTCTTCATCGAGGACGCGAGGCGAGCCTTCCTCGCCGATCTCACCGATGCCGACGCGCGGCAGGCCGGGTATCGAACCGCGGCGGAACTCCGTGAAACGGGTGCGGCGCGATGGCGGTGGCGTCCCTCCGACACCGTGACCGTCCTGCGGGTCCGAGCGATGGGGGCCGCCAGCTGAACCTTTCCAGCGCGGCGATCCTCGCGGGGATCGCAGTGGATGCATGGCTGCTCGCCTTCATCGCGATCCGGGGCGGTCGTCCTTGGCTCCAGGCCACGTACGCCGCGTGCACCCTTGCGTACGTCGCACTCGGTGCGGCCTTCGTCGGGACGAACGAGCGGGTCCTGGCGGCCCTTCGCGATGATGTGGCTTTGGGGATCGTCCTCCTCGCGCACGCACTCACGGCCATCCTCGTCTTGGGCCTCATCCATGGAGAGACATTGCCGCGACGGAGGTCCGTTGCCTTCCTCCTCCTGGTCCCAGTCCCGGTCCTGGCCTACCTCGCCCCCATCGAGGGATGGACGGTCGCAACGGCGTACGAAGGGAACGTCCTGGGCGGGTTCCTCGTGCTCTGCCTCGGGGTTGCGCTCGCGGAGGCCATCTATGCCCGGTACACGTCCCGCCTGCTCGCGCCGCACTCCTTCTGGCTCGCCGTCGGAGTCGTCGCGCTGATCGTGGCTGGGCCCGTGTACGCTTACGAACTCGAGTTCCTCGGAGAGGCATCGCTGGCGGGCGCGAATCTGGCGTCCCCGATCGCGCTCGCCTGCTTCGCCTTCGTGGCCATTCAATCCGATCCCTTCTCGATCGCACCGCGACCCGCGAAAGGGGGGACGAAGGCGGGAACTCTCCCGGCTTCCGACGCCGTCGTGTTCGAGGAGAACCGTCCCAAGTATGCGGTCCGGACGGCGCACGAGGAGTCCTCCAGTGGACGCACCACCCTGATCCTTGGCCGCCACGCACCCTCGATGGCCGCGGGCGGGGCCGGGTTCGCCGGACTCCTCCCGGGCCGCCACGCCTCGTTGAGGGCGCTGACGACCGCATCCGAGTTTCTCGCGACCTCCCGCGGAGGTCTCGTGGTCGTCGAGGACCTGGCCGACCTCTCGGCTCTCTCCGAGTGGCCGCCCACCATCGAGGCCGTGGTCCGTCTCCGGCATGTCGCCCGCGATACGGGATCAACGGTGGTCTTCTCGACCTCGCGGCTCACCGATGCGGAGCGTCGAGCGTTGCGGGACTTGCGGCTCCCCTGGTGGTCGCTCCCCGATCCGGCGCGGGAAATCGAGGCGATCCTCGCCCAATCGTTCGGCAACGGGGCGGCGCGTCTCCTCGCGTCCTTCAGCCGAGCCCATGGTCTTCGCCCAGAGGAGCTCACCACCGAACACGTGCCCGCCCTCGAGGACTTCCTCACGCGAGCGCTCGCCGAACTCTCCGGCGTCGTCGCGGGCACCGCAGGTCACGGTCTCCGCACGCAACTCGAGGCGGCCGCGAGCGGCCTGCGTTCGTTCGCGGCCCAGAGCGCCGAGGACGTGGCCCGCGGGAAATGGCCCTCCCGAATCTCGTCCGAAGCCCACCCGGACCTGCTGGTCACCGCCGCCGAGTACTGGAAGGGCAAGGAGATGGAGGAGCTCTTCGCCGCCGCCGACACCGTGGGCGAACGCGAGCCCCTGTTCGAGCGTGCACGCGCGGTGTTCGTCGAGCAGCTCGGGGATGCCGGCGAGAGCTTACTCCGGACCCAGCTCACTCACATCGGCAAGAAGCCGGAGGATCTCGACCGATCCGATCTCGTCCAAATCGCGGACCGCGCGAGCATCGACCTCGAGAGCCTCGCGGCGATCGTGGACATCCCGCAGGAGAAGGCCCGGATCCAAAGGCAAATCGATTCGATCCGCGAGCGGCTCGAACTGATCGTGGAGGAAGAACAGTGAAGCGTGTCTTGACGCACATCGAAGGGCTCGACGAGGTCCTGGGAGGCGGGATCCCGGAAGGGAACGTCGTCCTGGTCTCCGGCGCGCCCGGCACGATGAAGACGTCGCTCACCTACCATATCCTCCATTCGAGCGCCCTGGACGGCTCGCGCGGCCTCTACGTGTCCCTCGAGCAAGGTCGGGCGAGCTTGATCGACCATACGGAGGGCCTCGGCTACCGCCTCGATGACACGCGCGGGGACCTGAGCATCCTGGACCTCGGCACGCTGCGGAAGAAGTTGGCCGGACCCTCGGAGCAACCGTGGCTGGACCTGTTCAAACTCTACACGCAAGGGATCCGGAAATCCTTCGACTACCGGTTCCTCGTCCTCGATTCGCTGGACGCGCTCGAGATCCTCGCGAAGTTCCGCGAGCCGCGGCGGGAGATGTTCTCCCTGATCCGATGGCTCCGGGATCTGCACTGCACGTCCTTCCTGTTGGGAGAGCTTCCGACGGACCGAACCGGAGGGGGCGATCCACGCCGGCCGGCATATGCAAAGCACAAAGAGGATTACCTCGTCGACGGAATCTTCCACCTCCGGCTCGCGCGGCAAGGCGAGTTCGGGATGCAACGTCAGCTTCGGGTCGTGAAGATGCGCGGGACCCGGCATGACACGGGCTACCATGCGCTCGTCTTCGACAACGGATTCCGCGTCACCCGCGGATTCGCATAAGCGGCGATGCGAACGCCCTTGGAGTCGTGCTGCATGGGTGGGCCTAGGAGTGGGTCGTAGTGACGCGAGGCACATCCAGAAGCAAAATGTGTGCGAGTGTGTGCATGGTCGCTTTGTATAGTGGAACCCTGAGGGGGGTCAATGAGCTCCCCGCCTCCTCTGGGGACGGCCGCGGACGCCCGATCCCCGCACGACGACCAGATTCGCAAGGAGCTGATGGAGCGATTCGCCGTCCTAGCCGAGGTCTGTTCCCGATTCTCTCGAGACATCTACCTCCGGTCGGGCGGGCCGACAGAGCTTGACAACGAGGAGACGATCCGAAGAAACGCGTCGATCGCACGACGCGACTTTGGGGACCGACTCGTGGAGATCCTCACGGTCGTCTACTTCAAGAGGTCCGTCGGTTTCCCGGAACTCCTCAAGCTCCTCGGGGGAATGTCCCGCCGAGACCTCACCCGCAAGCTACAGATCCTCCAGGCGCAGGGACTGGTGGAATCCGCGGGTCCGTTTAGGTCGAACACTGCGGCGCGATACTCCCTCACGCACAAGGGAGCCCTCATTACCCGGCTGGGCGAACCGGTGTTGTTGTATCTGCGACTCGCCGAGGGCTGGATGACGCCGCTGGTGGACCAGCCTGGGAAAACCGAGGCCGAAACAGTCCAAGAATCCAAGCTCGGCGAGGCCTCGGGCGCGTAATGCCTTGACCCGGAATCGACCCTCTCTCGTACTCGACCAAAACCGATCCTTCACGGATTCCGCGGGCGCATCAATCGCTCGTTCTCGTCCTCGATTTGGTTACTCGACTGGGAGGTCCGCTCCTAGTCCCGCATCACAAATTCCTCGACCCGGTCCCTCGCCTTTTCCCGCGCCGCGTGGTGGGCCTTGAGCCACGGTCGCACCTTCTCCCACAACTCCGCCTTGCAATCCCCACAGAGGCGCTCGCCCGACTTACATGTCCGCTCAACGACCGCGAGATGACCGTCGTCTGGCTCGAAGATGTAATTGTACTGCGCGAAAATCGAGCAGATGTACGGGTTCGCCCCCAGTCGGCGCTGCTCCTCGACGGTGGCCCTTCCTCCCGTGAACGCATTCATCACCTTCTTCCGGGCTTGGGTCTCCGTGTCCGTCGTGAAGATGCTCGATTCCGGGATGGACGCGGACATCTTGCCACCCGGACCGAGGAGGCTCGGGAGGAGCTTGTTGTGGATCAGAGCTGGCTTCGGATACCCGAGTTTCGGGGCGACGTCCCGCGTGATCCGGAAGTGGGGATCCTGGTCGATGCCGCAGGGGATCAGAACCGGCACCTCCTTACCCGCCTCGACGGTCGGGAGGAACGCCGGGGCCGCCTGGATGCTCGTGTAGAAAATCTCGCCGACGTTGTTTGCGTTCTCAAACCCGAAGACGGCTTGCGTCGTCGAATAGGTGATCCGCTTCGCGACCTCGACCGCGATCGGATAGAGGTGGTGGATGTACTCGGTGTCCAGGAAGATCTTGGTGAGCTTCGGGTCAAAGCCCATCGCGATGATGTCGAGGATGTTCTCGTAGCCGACCTTCGTCGCGTCCTCGAGGTCCTCGAAGTCCTTGAAGAGGAATTTCTCGTCGTCCGTCATTTGGAAGTACAGCTTCGCGCGGAACTTCTCCTGTATCCACTTCGTGAGGAACCAGGGGAGCATGTGCCCGATGTGGATGCCGCTCGAGGGCCCGCGGCCCGTGTACAGCGCGAAGGGCGTCCCCTTCTCGTACCGGTCCAGAATCCAATTCAGGTCGCGGTGGCTGTAGAAGACCCCGCGTCGGAGCATGGGATGGAGCTCGCCCGTCGCCTTCCGAATCCGTTCCAGGATCTCTGGGGTGATCCGCTCCGTCCCGAACTGGGTCACCAGCCGGTCGTAGTCCACGGACCCCTTCACTTCCCAGGGGGTGACGACGAAGTCCTCCGGCATTTCGACCGCGTATTCCGGCCCGAAGATAAAGAGTCGCGGGTATCACGCGGACCTCGCCGGGAGAGACTCCAGGAAACGCAGGGAGTACCCGACGGCCGCCGCCATGGCGACCATGCCGGCGGCGAACAGCCATCCGAGCAGCGCCACACCCGAGCCGAGCAGCGCGAGGCCGAACAAGATCCCGACGGCGAGCGCCTGCCGGTCCCGGCCCTCCTTGCGGATGTCCCCATGCGCGACGGCCTTTCGATAGCTGGGTGATCCGATGAACAGCGTCGGGGAGTAGCGATACAGGTTCCCGAAGCCGGTCCAGGACAGGATGGAGGCGAACACGTATCCCACGCCCAGGAAAACGAGGAAGAGTTGATACAAGCCGATCGGATCCGTCGTCAAGAAGCGAGACGCCACGTACGCGACGATTCCGAGGGCGACGACCGCGACGACATAGGCCTTCCCGAACGAGCGGAGGGCGCGAGCGAATTCGCCCATCGTCCTCCGGTCAGACCATGATCGCATGGCGGCCCCGCATGTCCGCCTCCGTCTGTCCGAGTCGTTCCATGACCTGGGCGACGACTCCATCGAGCAAGAGGACGGTCGCATCTTCGAACAGCGTCCCGAGCGGC
>WNEP01001104.1_pt1 | contig 13908 bp, 10 predicted proteins | sample 5399961 | NCBI WGS metagenome assembly WNEP01 (sample SAMN13153329, study PRJNA577476) | soil metagenome | isolation source: 20 cm grassland meadow soil pre-rain plot 5 | place: USA:California | collected 2015-09-08 | reverse complement strand
GGTGGTGACGTCGACCATGAACGTGGCGTGCCGGAACTCGCGGCACTCGTTGGCGGTGGCCTCGGAGACGAGGACGACGAAGTCGCGCACACGCCCCTTGGCGTTGGTCGCCCAGTCGGCGATCGCCATGCCCAGCACGGGGAACGCCGTGTGGCCGCCCCAGTTGGGCGACGTGTAGAGCCGGCTGATCTCGGGATAGTTGAGGTTCGCCGCGGTCGGCTCCTTGGGACCGGTGAGCAGCTTCTGCCGGTCGACGATCTGGAGCGCGCCGTCAGCGCTGGTGCCGTGCGCGAAGTACACGCGGTTGCCGACGGCGATGGGCCCATGGGCGCCGTGGGCGATCGTGACCGGTCCGGTCGAGCCGGGCTCCTGGCCGGCCAGCCCGAAGTCGCGGACGAACACGGGTTTCGCGGGGTCGCTGAGGTCGTAGATCTTCGTCATGCGCCACGTGCGCCAGCCCGATGGACCGAGCTCCGGCGGCTCCGCCTTGGCGAGGTCGCCCGAGATCAGGTAGGCGATTCCGGTGTCACATTCCCACCAGTTCTTGTGCGTCGCCGTGAGCCCCGAGACCACCGTGCTCACCTTTTGTGGTCTCGCCGGGTCGGTGACGTCCCACACCTCGTGGCCCGCGCCGGGCCCCGAGTTGCCGAACGTCCGCAAGAGGTAGCTCTTGCCCCGCCGGTCGCACACGCGCGCCATCTGCGCCCCGCCCTGCTCGGGGCCACCGGGCATCCCCGGGATGTGGGCGAGGTAGCGCGGCCGCGCGGGGTCGGTCACATCGACGATCGACGTCCCGTTGTCTTCGTCGGCGCCGGTGAGCGGGTTAGGAGCGCGCCCGCCGTGATGGCCGACGTAAGCGACGAAGCGCCCCCGCTGCTGGTGGATCGTCGGCTGGTAGGCCGACCGGCCCTGCAGGTCGTCGTGGCCAACCAGCTCCATGTCGTGAGCCTCGGCGCCGTGACCGCGTGCCGGCGTCTGAGAGGGCGCGGGCCCGGTCGCGAGCGGCACCAGGACGAGGCCGAGGAGAATCAGCGAGAGCCGTCGTCGCAGCGAAGCCATGAGCGTCCCCCTTCTACTCCAGCACGAAATAGACGCGGCGGTTGGCCTTCCCCTTGTTCTCGGTCCGGGTGAGGACGAGGCGGCCGATCTCGCTCAGCGTCGCGACGTGGCAGCCGCCGTCGGCCTGCGTGTCGAAGCCGACGATCTCGACCAGCCGCAGCTCCGGGAGGTCGTGGCGGAAGGCCGTCTCGAGCTTGAACAGCTCGGCCTGGGCCCGGGCCCGAGCGGCGGGGACGAAGGAGACGCGCACGGCGAGGTCCTGGGCCACGATGGCGTTGGCGCGGCGGAAACCCTCCTCCAGCACGTCGCGATCGAACTGCTCGAAGGCAAAATCCACGCGCCCCTTGTCGGGCGTGAGCTGATTGCCGGTGACGCGAACGTGGAAGTCGTTGAACATCACGCCGGTGAGGACGTGCGTGGCCGTGTGGTAGCGCATCAACAGGTATCGGCGGGCCCATTCCAGCTCGCCCTGCACGGCATCGTCCACGGCGAGTCCGGCGCGCTCGAGCCTGTGGAACACGCCGCCCTCGTCCTCCACGGTCTCGACGACACGGAACGATCCTGAGAGACCTGTCAGCGCGCCGGTATCGCCCAGGACGCCTCCGCCGGTGGGAAAGAACGCGGTGCGGTCCAGAACCACGCCCTCCGGCCGCACGGCCGTCACGCGCGCGTCGAAGGTCTTGAGATAGCTGTCCCGTTGAAAGAGACGCTCGGTCATCGCCACCGGTGGTGGTGACTCTCGTCAATCGAGCGTCAGCACGGCCTTGCCCGGGAAGCGTCGCGCGATCAGGTCCTGCGCGACCTGGGCGATCTCCGTCCACGGCCGCTCGAGGCTGATGTGGGGCGCGAGCTGCCCCGCCGCGACGAGGTCGGCGAGGCGCCGCAGGCCCGCCGACGCCGGCTCGCTCGCGAGCTCCGTGAAGATGTAGAAGCCGTAGAGCGTCGTGCGTCCGGTGATGAAGAACTGCCGCGCGTCGAAGGTGACCTCGGCGGCGGCGGACACTCCGAGGGTGACGCACACGCCGCCACGCTCGAGGGCGGCGAGCGCCGTGCCGAGGGTGCGCCCGCCGACGGACTCGATGATGAGGTCGTACTTGGGCGAGGGCGGAATGTCGTCACCCACCACGACCTCGTGGGCGCCGAGCTGGCGCAGCGTCGGGCCCTGGTCGGCCCGCCGGACGCTCGCCGTCACGTGAGCGCCGACGAGCCGAGCGAGCTGCACCGCGAAGTCGCCGACCCCGCCCGTGGCGCCCGTGACGAGCACCCGACGACCGAGGAGCAGCCCTCGCTTCGCGAGCGCGTAGAGCGCGGTGAGCCCGGCCACGGGGAGGGTCGCGGCCTGGGAGAGCGTCACCTTCTCCGGCAGCTCGGCGAGGGTGTGCGCCGGCACCGCCACGCGCTCCGCCCACGCCCCTTCGGGCAGGAGTCCGACGACGCGCGCCCCGACGCGCGGCCCCGAGCCGTCGGCGGCGGCGCGCTCGACCTCACCGGCCAGGTCCCAGCCCGGACGCCAGCCGGCCGCGGCCACGCCCGCGCGCCTGACCTCGCCGCGGTTGAGGGAGATCGCCCGCACGCGCACCACCGCTCCACCACGATCGGGGACGGGCGCCGCGACCGGGCTGATGACGAGCCGACCCGGGGCCTCAGGGTCGACGACGACGGCACGGTTGTCGCTCACGGATCACCTCCACTCACGTTCTGCGTTGCCCTCCAGGCCCTGCCGCGGTGAACTTCGGCATGACCTCCTTGGCGAACCAGCGGAGTTGCTCGAGCATCACCGACTTCGGCGTGCCCATGCTGATGCTCATGTTGACGTGCTCGAGCCCCGGGAACCGGGCCTCGAGGTCCTTGAGGTAAGCGACGAGCTCCTCGGGCGGGCCGGCGAACCACGCGCCCGTCTTCATGTAGTGCTCGACGGTGGGGACGCCGGCGGCGCCCCAGCCGCCACGACGCGCCGCCGCCTCGACCTGGGCCGGCGTGATCCCCGGCACGAAGCCCAGGGGCGCGAACATCTTCACGTGTTCCTCGTAGAAGGGCGTGATCTCGCGGATCGCCTTCTCGCGGGTCTCGGCGAGGTAGAAGAAGATGCCGAGGCAGAGGTCCTCCCCGAGGGCGAGATTCCGGCCGGCCCTGGCCGCGGCCTCGTGGTAAGCGTGGATCGGGCCCTCGGCCATGGTCGCGGCGCCGCCGCCGATCGTGCCCTTGATCCGGTGACGCACCATGAAGTCGAGCCCGCGCCGACTCGCGCTCACGATCGGCTGCCAGCACTCCACGGGCCGGTGGACGGGGCGCGGGACCAGCGTGAGCTCGCGCAGCTCGTAGCCGCGATACGGGACGGCCGGGGGCAGCGTGTAGTGCTTGCCGTGATGCGCGAACGACTCCTCGTTGAACGCCTTGAGGATGATCTCGACCTGCTCCTCGAACAGCTCGCGGTTGGCCTCGGCGTCGAGCATCGGGGCGCCGAAGGTCTCGACCTCGCGGGTGTGGTAGCCGCGGCCCACGCCGAAGATCACCCGGCCGCGCGTCAGGATGTCGGCGGTGGCGAAGTCCTCGGCCAGGCGCAGGGGGTGCCACATCGGCGCGATGTTGAACGCGCAGCCGATGCGGATCCGCGGCGTCACGTGGGCCAGGTGCACCGCCGTCATGAGGATGTTCGGCAGGCACTCGTACCCCTCGTGCTGGAAATGGTGCTCGGCCAGCCAGATCGCGTGATAGCCGAGGTCGTCCATGGCCCGCGCCACGGCCTCCGTCTTCTCGAAGACCGTCGCGAGGTGCTCGTTGGGATAGCGCCGCTCGTTGGCCGGCGTGGCGCCCTGCCCCATGTCGGGCAAATCCACGTGGCCGGCGTACACCGTGGCGAACTTGTCGATCATGGCTGCGCCTCACGCCTTCTCGAAGTCGATCCGCTCGTACACGGGGAGCCCCTGGAGGTACCGGCGAAGGCAGTCGAGCCCCATCTCGACCGCTCCCAGGCGGACCCACTCGCGACCGCCGAGGATGCGACTGCGCCGTGAAGCGGCCTCCAGCGAAGTCGCGATCGCCAGACAGATGGTCCCGCCGAGGTCGATCCGGTCCGCGCCGGCGTCGAGATCGATCAGGACCGCCAGCGCGTGCGTGGCGCCGGTCTGACGTCGCGCCGCGCGCGCGACCGCCTCGGCCGTCTCGCGCGTGAGCTCGCCCGCGCCTCCGGCGCCGTCGAGCCCGACGGCCGCGCACACCTCGCCGAGGTCGCGGGCGACGAGGCCGCGGCGAAAGACCCGCTCCGCCCCCGGGAGGTGGGCGACGCGCGCGGCGATCGCGCCGCTCGTGAACGTCTCGACGATCGAGAGCGAGGCCCGCCGACTCGCGAGCTCGCCCAGGACGATCCCCTCCAGCGTCGCATCGTCCTCACTGAGGATGAAGTTCCCGAGGCGCTTGCGCACCTCACGCTCGACCGGCGCGAGCTTCCGGCGGACGTCCTCCAGGTCCGTGCCGCGCACCGTCAGCTTGGTCTCGAGCTGCGGGTAGTGGGCCCGGAAGCCGAGCTTCACGCCGCCATCGGGCACGAGCTCCTCCACGCCCCTCAGCAGGGCGTCGACGTGCGATTCGCCGAGCCCGTACGAATGGAACCGCTTCAGATGGATCGCCGGCTGCAGGCCGCTCTTCGCGAGGAGGCGCGGGATGATCTCCTCCTCGAGCATGCGACGGAGCTCGCGCGGCACCCCGGGGGTGAAGAAGAAGCGAGCGCGACCGATATCGAGCGCGAAGCCGCACGCGGTCCCGATCGGATTGTCGATCAGCTCCGCGGTGGCGGGCAGCATGGCCTGCTTCTGGTTGTTGGGCGGCATGACGCGGCTCCGCCGACGGAAGAACTCTTCCATCCGGCCGAGCCACTCCTCGTTGAGGACGAGCGCGACGCCGGCGGCCTGGGCCGCAACGTCCTGGGACAGGTCGTCGACGGTGGGCCCCAGGCCCCCGTTGACGATGACCGCGTCGGCGCGCTCGCCGGCCAGCTGAAACGCCCGCAGCAGGCTCTCGCGGTCGTCGCCGACCGTCGTCTCCCACTGGACCGAGAGCCCGACGTCCTCCAGCTTCTGACTCATGTAGCTGAAGTTGGTGTTGACGATCTTACCGGTCAGGACTTCGTCGCCCGTGCAGATGATCTCGATGCGCATGCTCATGAAGACAGCATGATACACGGTGTACCCTGGACAGGCCTATGACCGCCGCCGAGGCCCAGTCCCCGCTCGATGCGGCCCGCAAGCTGGCTCCCCAGATCCGGGCCTGCGCCGATGCGATCGAGGCCGCGCGGGAGCTCCCGCGACCGCTCTTCGAGGCGCTGGCGGACGCCGGGTTGTTCCACCTGGCGGTTCCGCGCGCTCTCGGCTGCCCGGAGCTCGACCTGCCGACCTACATCCAGGTGATCGAGGAGCTCGGCAAGGCCGACGCGAGCACGGCCTGGGCGGTCAACCAGGGCGCCATCTTCGCCACCTACGCGGCGCGGATGCCGCGCGATGTCGCCCGCTCGATCTGGATCGACACGCCGCGCGGCGTGGTCGCCAACAGCCCGGCCCCGAGCGCCACGGCCGTCGTGGTTCCGGGCGGTTACCGGGTCACCGGCCGCCAGGGCTTCAGCACCGGGTGCCGGCACGCGGCATGGGTGGCGGCGCACGCCCAGGTCGTCGACAACGGCCGGCTCAGACTGGAGTCGGACGGCCAACCGGAGCGACGCTACTTCTTCGTCCCGGTCGCCGAAGCCGAGCTCCTCGACACCTGGCACGTCCGGGGCATGCGCGGCACGGGGACCCACCACTTTGCCGTGAACGATGTCTTCGTCCCCGCGGACCGCACGGTTCTGTCCGCCACGGCACCGTTGCTGGAGGCCAGGCCGCTCTACCAGATTCCCCGGACACTGCTGTTCGCCTCGGGCGATGCCGCGGTTGCCGTGGGAATGGCCCGCGCCTGCCTGGACGCGTTCTTCGAGCTGGCCGGCGTGAAGACACCGCGGGCAATGGCGGGGCTGCTACGCGACCAGCCGATGGTCCAGGCGGACGTCGGCCATGCCGAAGCCGACCTCCGCGCCGGCCGGGCGCTCCTGACCGAAACGGTCCGCGACGTCTGGGCGGAGGTGAGCGCCACGAACACGATCAGCCTGGACCAGCGCGCGGCCCTGCGCCTCGCCACGACGCACGCGATTCGGCTGGCGGTCCAGGTCGTCGACGCCGCCTACAACGCCGCCGGTGCCACGGCGGTCTACGAGAGTCACCTGCTCCAGCGCCATTTCCAGGACATTCACGTGATCAGCCAGCACCTGCAGGGGCGCCTCTCCCACTACGAGCTGGTCGGGCGACACTGGTTGGGGCTCCCCGTCGACGAGACGAGACTCTAGCGAGTATAATCCCGGGCCACATAGTTCACATCGAGGGGGGTGCCATGAAAGACGGTCTCCGCTTCGTCGACTCCGACATGCACATCATGGAACCGCCCGACCTCTTCGAGCGCTACCTGGACCCGAAGTTCAAGGACCGCGTCAGCGTACCGGTGGGAGCCGACGGCCGACCGACTCGGGGCTGGGCTGCCGGCTTGATCATCGTCGACGGGGTGCCGATCTCGGACGCCGACCTGCAGCAGTACCGGAAGCGGCACCGTTCCGGCTCGACGCAGAGCAGCCAGCCACTCTCGGGCTCGCGGATCTTCGACACGGGTCGGCTGGATTTCGCGGTCGAGCGCGACTACAACGCCGAGGCCCAGGTGATGGGCATGGAGATGGAGGGCGTCGACATCGCCGTGCTCTACCCCACCAGCGGCCTGGCGCTCCTCGGCCGCAACGAGATGGATCCCCGGCTCTCGCTGGCCCTCTGCCAGGCGTACAACAACTGGATCCACGAGTTCTGCCAGTACAGTCCCGACCGCCTGAAGTTCGTGGCGATGCTGCCCGTGCACGACGTGCACCTGGCGTGTCAGGAGCTGGTTCGGTGCGTGAGGGAGCTCGGCGCCGTCGGGTCCTTCATCCGGCCGAACCTCGTCAACGGCCGCTACTGGCACTCGAACTACTGGGAGCCGCTCTACCGCCTGCACGAAGAGCTCGACGTGACCTGGGGATTCCACGAGGGTGTGAGCGCACTGTACTCACGCATGATCGAGCTCTACGGCGAGAACCGGTTCTACCGCCACGTCGCGAGCCACTGGATCGAGATGCAGCAGGCGATGATCGCGATGGTCATCGGCGGTGTGTTCGAGTTCCACCCGAAGCTCCGCGTCGGATTCCTCGAAGCCCAGAACTCCTGGGTGCCAGGACTCCTGTCCCGCATCGAGTGGGACTATCCCCAGTACCGGGACTCGCACGCCCCGTACCTCAGCCTCACCCCGAGGGAGTACTTTCGGCGCAACTGCTGGGCCGCGGTCGAGGGCAGCGAGCCCGAGATCGAGGCGACGGCCGGCCTGCTCGGCGCCGACCGGATGTGCGTCTCGACGGACTACCCGCACTTCGACTCGAACTTCCCCCACGTCGCCGAGAACCTCCTGAAGAACGTCCCGCGGGCGATCGCTGCGCAGATCCTCATGGGGGGCGCGCACCTCTACGGCTTCACGGAGGCCGACTTCAAGAAGGCCGACGCGGCGGCCCGCGGCTAGTGTCCCGTCCTCGAAGTCATGTTAAGCGCCCGCCAGCGCACGGCGCCGGGGCCGACGGGCGCGCGCGGCAGGGATCGCGGGACCACGCGGCACGCGTGCGCTGCCCCGTTGCGGCTGGGCTCCATCTGGAGACACGGGTCCGTTGCCGGTTGGAGGGAACGGGTCCCTTCGACCCCTGCCGCACCCGCCCGTCGGCCGCTGCGCGGCGCGAGCGCAGGCAGTCGTTAACATGACTCTTCAGACGGGACGCTAGTCGGCGAGTGCGCCCATGCGCTCCCGGATCGCCGGATCCGGCAGCGCCCCCACGCCGGCCTTCATATTGTCGACGAGGTGCTGGGGCTGGCTCGTGGCGGGGATCACGCAGGTGACGGCCGGGTGGGCCAGGATCCACTTCAGGAAGAACTGGGCCCAGCTCGCGCAGTCGAACTCGGCGGCCCACGACGGAAGCGGTCGCCCGCGCACTCGCCGGAACAGGTCGCCCTCCGAGAAGGGGCGGTTCACCAGCACGGCGATGCCGCGGTCGCGGGCGAGCGGCAGGATGCGCCGGTCGGCCGCGCGCTCGCCCAGTGAGTAGTTGACCTGCACGAAATCGAGCGGCTCGCTCCGCAGCACCCGCTCCAGCTCGTCGTAGGCGCTCGCCGCGTAATGGGTGACGCCGAGGTAGCGGATGCGGCCGGCCTCCTTCCAGTCCCGCAGGGTGCGGAGGTGGGTTCGCCAGTCGAGCAGGTTGTGGATCTGCATCAGGTCGAGGCGCCTGCGCCGGAGGTGCCGCAGCGACTGCTCCATCTGGGCGACACCGGCGTCGCGCCCGGTCGTCCAGACCTTGGTGGCGAGAAAGAGTGCGTCGAGGATCCCAAGCTCCGCCCCGAGGTCGCCCACCACGCCTTCGGCCGCCCCGTACATTGGCGACGAATCGATCACACGCCCGCCCAGCTCGAAAAAGCGCTGCAGGACTTCCCTGAGCGGCTCGCGCGGAGCCGCTGACGCGCCGACGTCGAAGGTGCGCCACGTCCCGAGACCGACCGCCGGGATCGTCTCGCCACCCTGCGGAATGGGACGCAGGCGCATCGTGGCCGCCGCCTCGGTGCCTCGAGGCCGCGCGCCGGCCGCCGCCGCCATCAGGCGGAGCACGGCTCGCCGCGAGAGCGGCGCCGGGGCCTGCCCCACGGAGCCGTCGGCGCGCCTACCGGAACGCCGGGGCGATCTCGGCAATAAACCGATCCAGGTCGCGGCGCAGCTCGGCCAGGGGACGGAACAGGCTCGGGATGAACAGCACCCCCGCCCCGGCCTCGCGGAGCTGGTGGAGCCGGTCGCGGATCTCGTCCGGAGTGCCCGCCAGGCAGGTGTCGCGCGCGTCGGCGGCGTGGCGGCCGAGGCGCGTGGCGATCGTCTCGGCCAGACGCTCGACCTCGTCCTTCCGGTCGGTGATGAGCAGCACCATGTTGGCCGAGCGCGTGATGGTCTTCGGATCGCGGCCGACGGCGGCGCAATGCGCGTCGAGGACCGCTCCCTTCCGTGCCAGGACCCTCGGGCCCCCCCAGATATTCCACTGGTCGGCGTGCTTGGCCACGATGCGCAGGGTGACGCGCTCGCCGCCGCCGCCGATCATCAGCTCGGGATGGGGCGTCTGCACTGGCTTGGGATCGAGCGGAGCATCCGCGAGCTGGTAGTAGCGCCCCTTGAAGTCGCTGCGGCGCTGGGACCACAAGGCCTTCATCACCTGGCACGCCTCGTCCAGACGCTCCAACCGCTCGCGCATCGTCCCGAACGGGATGCCGTAGGCCTCGTGCTCGTTCTGCTGCCAGCCCGCGCCGAGCCCCAGGAGGAGCCGGCCGCCCGAGATGATGTCGACCTGCGCGGCCATCTTCGCGACCACCGCCGGGTGGCGGTAGGTGTTGCCCAGCACGATGGTGCCCACGCGGACGCGGGGCACCAGAGCGGCCAGCGCGCTGAGCGTGCTCCACGATTCGAGCATGGCCCCCTCGCGCTCCTTCGTGTTCGGCATGAAGTGGTCGGTCACGCAGCCGATGTCCCATCCCGTGGCCTCGATGTGTCGCCACAGGTCCAGCACGCCGGACCAGGTCTGGGCGCCCATGCTCGTGAACAGGCCGAAGCGCATGTCAGTCTCCTCCTCGAGGCTCTGCCGCGGTGCCGTGGCTCGCGCACCGGGGGCGATAGTGCGCTGGCCCCGCCTCCGGGTCAAGCGGCGCGGCCGCGGCTTGACGGTGGCGCCGTCGCGAGAGCAGTATCGCCCCCGGGACAGCTCATCGACCTCCAGAGGGAGGAGCACATGGTGTACGACATTCGCATCGAAGACGTCGAGTATGTCCGCCACGGGGACAAGCCCCTGCTGGCGCGCCTCTTCAAGCCGCGCGGCTCAGGGCCGTTCCCGCTCGTCGTCGAGCTCCACGGCGGCGCCTGGTGCCGGGGCGACCGCCTGAACGACACCGCCATCAACGAGCCGCTCGCGAAGAGCGGCGTGGTGGTGGCGGCGCTGGACTTCCGCATGCCGCCCGAGGCACCCTACCCCGCGTCGCTCGCCGATATCAACTACGCGATCCGCTGGCTCAAGACGCGGGCCACGGCCCTGGGCAGCCGCCCGGATCTGGTCGGCGTCCTCGGGACCTCGAGCGGTGCCCACCAGGCCATGCTGGGCGGGATGAGACCGCACGATCGCCGGTACGCGGCGGTCCCGCTCCCGGCGGGTCTGCCGGCCGTCGATGCCAGCGTGCGGTGCGCCGTCCTGTGCTGGCCCGTCATCGATCCGCTCGCGCGCTACCACTACGCCAAGAGGCTCAGGGCGAGCGGCCCGCCGTACCCGGAGGTCGTGGACCGTGTGCTGCCCTGCCACGACCGGTTCTGGCAAACCGAGGAGGCGATGGCCGAGGGCAGCCCGGTGCAGGCGCTGGAGCGTGGCGAGCGGGTCGCGTTGCCGCCCGTGCTCTACATCCAAGGCACCCGCGACCAGGCGCACCCCCGCGCGGACCTCGACCGGTTCGTTGCGCGATACCGCGCCGCAGGGGGCGAGGTCGAGCTGGAGCTGTTCGAGGGCGAGGCCGAAGGGTTCGTCGTCAGGAACCCGACGTCGCCGGCCGCCACGCGGGCGGCGGAGAAGATCGTCGAGTTCGTCCACAAGCGGATCTGGTGACGTCGCTCCTCGACTCCCGCACCCGCTCGGCCCGTGAGGGCTTCGGCAAGCCCGTCCGCCGCCGCGAAGACGCGCGCCTCATCACGGGCACGGGGTGCTACAGCGACGACGTCAACGTCCCCGGCCAGGCCTACGCGAGCCTGGTCCGTTCGCCGCACGCGCACGCGCGCCTCCGACGCATCGACGTCGCCGGCGCCCTGAAGGTGCCCGGGGTGATCGCGGTGCTCACGGGCGCCGACGCCGCCGCCGATGGCCTGCGCCCCATCCCGCACCGCCCGGTGCCGACGAACCCGCACGAGGTCCCGCTCCGGAGCCGCGCGGGCGCCGAGTTCTTCATCGCCCCGCACGCGCCGTTGCCCGCCGACACGACCCGCTTCGTCGGTGACGCCGTGGCCATGGTGATCGCCGAGACGCCCGCGGCCGCGCGGGACGGCGCCGAGCGCGTGGTGGTGGACTACGAGCCCCTGCCGGCGGTGACCGCCACCGGCGATGCGGTTGCAACGGGGGCGCCGCTCGTGTGGAAGGAGACCGCGTCGAACGTCTGTGTCGATTCCGAGGCCGGCGATCGGGCCGCCACGGACGCCGCCTTCGGGCGCGCCGCGCACGTGGTGCGGCTCGAGACGCGGATCAACCGCGTCACCGGCGTGCCGATGGAGCCGCGCGCCGCCCTGGGCGTCTGGGACGAGGCGAGCGGCCGCTACACGCTGTACGCGGGCTCCGGCGGCTCGGTGCGCATCAAGAGCGATCTCGCCGCGACGCTCGGCGTGCCGGAGCGCGCGGTCCGTGTCGTCGCGCGCGAGGTCGGCGGCAACTACGGAACCCGGAACGCCTCCTACCCCGAGTTCGCGCTGGTCGCCTGGGCGGCGAAGCGCCTGCGCCGCCCGGTCAAGTGGACGTGTCACCGGACCGAAGCATTCCTCACCGACTACCAGGCGCGCGATCTCGTCTCCGAGGTCGAGCTCGCGCTCGAGGCTGACGGCACCTTCCTCGCGCTCCGCGGCATCAACACGAGCAACGTCGGCGCGTACGCCGTTTCGTTCATCCCGCTCGCCAAGGGTGTCGCGGTGCTGCCGAGCCTCTACCGCATTCCCGCCGCGTCCCTGCGCGGCCGTGCGGCGCTCAGTCACACGGCGCCCACGTACCCGTACCGCAGCGCCGGCCGGCCCGAGGTCATGTACGTGATCGAGCGCCTGATCGACCTCGCCGCGCGCCGCCACGGGTTCGATCGCGTGGAGCTCCGGCGGCGCAATCTCGTGCCGCCGAGCGCGATGCCGTACCGCAACCCGCTCGGGCTCCTCCACGACAGCGGCGACTACGTGGCGGCGCAGGACCGCGCACTCGCGCTCGCGGACTGGGCCGGGTTCGAGGCGCGGCGGGCCGAGACCCGCCGGCGCGGTCGTTATCGCGGCATCGGCCTGGCCAACTACCTCGAGCTCAACACCGGCATGCCGCACGAGCGCGCGGAGATCACCGTGCGGCCCCAGGGCCGCGTCGACGTCGTGATGGGCACGCTGTCGGCCGGCCAGGGCCACGAGACGAGCTTCGCGCAGCTCCTCGCCGAGTGGCTCGGCGTCGAGCTGGACCAGGTGCGCCTGATCACCGGGGACACCGACGTGGCGTCCGTCGGCGGAGGCTCGCACTCCGGCCGCTCGATGCGCCTCGGCGCCGTCGTGCTCGCGAAGGCGTCGGACGCGATCGTCGACCGCGGCAAGCGGATCGCGGCGTGGCTCCTCGAGGCGGCGGAGGCGGACATCGAGTTCGCGGCGCGTCGGTTCCGCGTCACGGGCACCGACCGCTCCCTCGACCTGTTCGCGGTCGCGGCGGCCGCGCTGCGCGACGACGTTCCCGAGGGGCTGGGCGGGCCGCTCGCGGGCGTGAGCGACGAGACGGTGAGCGTGCCCTCCTTTCCCTACGGCTGCGCCGTGTGCGAGGTCGAGGTCGATCCCGAGACCGGCGTGGTGGAAGTCCCGCGGTACACGTCGGTCGACGATTGCGGCCGCGCCGTCAATCCGATGATCCTCCACGGCCAGACGCACGGCGGGATCGCGGCGGGCGTGGGGCAGGCGCTGTGGGAGCAGTGTGTGTACGACCCGGCGACGGGGCAGCCGCAGTCGGCGACCTTCATGGACTACGTCGTGCCACGCGCCGATCGGCTCCCGAGCTTCACGACCGAGATCAGCGAGGTGCCCTCGACGTCGAACCCGCTCGGCCTCCGGGGCGGGGGCGAGGGCGGTACGACGCCGGCGCTCGGCGCCGTCGTCAACGCGATCGTGGATGCGCTCGCCGAGCTGGGCGTGGAGCACATCGAGATGCCGGCGACCCCGGAGCGCGTCTGGCGCGCCATCCGCGCGGCGCAAGCGCGCTGATCGCCGGGTCAGCGCGACGGGACGATGCGCAGGGCCCGATACCGCTCCGTCCGACACCTGTCAAGGTCGGCTTGATGCGCGGCTGGTCCGCCGTCGGGGAGCGGGCCATGGCTCGAGACTGATCTGTCTGGCCAGAGACTCACCAGGCCCCTCCTGACCAGGATCGCGCAAGTGATTGATGTTTCTGGAAGTTCCACTCCGGTATCAGATTTGCCCTGCAGTCCTGCCATGGAAGGCCCGAATTCCGGAGGCCAGAGCCCGAGCCTCGCGACGTGCCCGGCCTGTGGCGGCGAGAGTCGCTCTCAGCGGGAGCGCCACGACGACCCGCAGCTCATCATCGTCGCGGACGATCGCGCGCGCCTCTACGAGCTCTTCCAGCGAGCCTTCGCCTACGACGACACCGTTCACGTGCTCCTGGATCGGCGCGCCGCCGAACGGCGGCGGCGTTCTGGGCCCTCGGTGACCGACCGGCGCCGGGGCGATCGACGCTCGCCCACGACGATCGACGGGCTCTTGCGCGCGACGGGCTGGGCCGCCGTGCCCCCGGGGTGCCCAGGAGCGTCGGCGAGCTTCTGTCCGCTCGTGCTGGCGCGGGCGGCTCTCGGTACGCCGCTCCTCGCGGTCGCGGGACCCCCATCGGCGGCCGAAGCGCGCCCGTTCGTCGCTCGGCAACTGCTCGGCGTGGGGGTTCTCCTCCTCACGATGGTTCCAGGGTACGTGGCG
>WNEP01001097.1_pt1 | contig 13934 bp, 7 predicted proteins | sample 5399961 | NCBI WGS metagenome assembly WNEP01 (sample SAMN13153329, study PRJNA577476) | soil metagenome | isolation source: 20 cm grassland meadow soil pre-rain plot 5 | place: USA:California | collected 2015-09-08 | reverse complement strand
GCCACGGCGTGCGGGTGATCAACGGCTACGACGCCTGGGTCACCGAGACGTCCAAGGCGCTGCAGCTGTCGCTGCTCGAGCAGCTGGGGCTGCCGTTCCCCGCCGCGCGGGTCATCAACCACGCCGCCCAGGCGCCCGAGGCGGCGCGCGGGCTCCGCTTTCCTGTCGTATTGAAGCCCAACATCGGCGGCTCCGGCGCCGGCGTGCGCCGGTTCGAAACGCCGGAGCAGCTGGAGCAGGCGGCGCAGGCGGCAGCGCTCGACTTGGGTATCGATCACACGGCGCTGGTGCAGGAATACATCCCGGCAGCCGACCAGCGCATCGTGCGCGTGGAGGTGCTGGGCGGGCGCTATCTGTACGCGATCCGCATCTACACGTCGGGCGAGAGCTTCAACCTCTGCCCGGCCGACGTGTGCCAGACGGTGGGCGGCGCCGAGCTGGTGCGTGGGGCGTGCCCCGTGGACGCACCCCGGAACAATCTCCGGGTCGAGGGCTACACGCCGCCCCGCGAGATCGTGGCGCAGGTGGAGTGCATCATGCAAGCGGCGCACATCGACGTGGGAGGCGTGGAGTACCTGATCGACGCGCGCGACGGTCGCTTGTACTTCTACGACATCAACGCGCTGTCGAACTTTGTGGCCGACGCGCCCCGCGTGGTGGGGTTCGACCCCTTCGCCCGCCTGGTCGATTACCTGGAACGGGAGGCCGCCTGACGATGCGCTACGGCTACTGGCTCCCGGTATTCGGCGGCTGGCTGCGGAACGTCCCCGACGAGGGGATGGAAGCGAGCTGGGCGTACGTGCGCCGGCTGGCCCAGCGGAGCGAGGCGATCGGCTTCGACGTGACCCTCATCGCCGAGCTCAATCTCAACGATATCAAAGGTCCTGACGCGCCCTCGCTCGACGCCTGGAGCACGGCGGCGGCGCTGGCGGCGGTGACCGAGCGGCTCGAGCTCATGGTGGCCGTGCGGCCCACCTTCCATCTGCCCGCGTTGCTCGCCAAGCAGGCCGCCAACATCGATCGCATCAGCGGCGGCCGCCTGACCATCAACGTGGTGTCGTCGTGGTGGGCGGGTGAAGCGAAGCAGTACGGCGTGGGATTCGATCAGCACGACGCGCGCTACGCCCGCACCGAGGAATGGCTCGCGGTGGTGAGCGGCATGTGGGCGCAGCCGTGCTTCAGCTTCGCGGGCAAGTACTACCGGGTGGAAGATGCCGTCCTCGAGCCGAAGCCGCTGGCCACCCCCCGGCCCACCGTGTACGCGGGGGGCGAGTCCGAGGCCGCGAAGGAGCTGATCGCCCGCGCCTGCGATGCGTACCTGATGCACGGCGACCCGCCAGAGCGCATCGCGACCAAGGTGGCGGACATGCGGGCCCGGCGCGCGCGCCATGACCTGCCACCGCTGCAATTCGGCGTGGCCGGCTACGTGATCTGCCGCGATTCGGAAGCGGCGGCGCAGCGCGAAGTCGCCCGCATCACGGACGTGCGCCAGAGCGCCGCCGGGTACGCCAACTATCAGGACTGGGTCGCCAACACGCAGCTCGAGCAGCAGGTGAGCCTCGAAGACTACTCCGTCTCGAACCGGGGGCTGCGCGCCGGCCTGGTGGGCACGGCGGAGCAGATCGCCGCGCGCATCCGGGCGTTCGAGCAGGCGGGAGTGGACCTGCTGCTGCTGCAGTTCAGCCCGCAATTAGAGGAGATGGAGCGGTTCGCGGCGGAGGTCCTCGCCTTTCAGAACCGGTTTGCACGCACCTCAACCGTGTGACAGGCGCCCGGTTGTGGCGGTCGGGCAACAGGTATCTCACCGCAGGTCGCGGCCGAGGGTGGCACGGTCGTCGCAGCACGCGTGCCATCAACCGGTCGGGCCAGCGGGCTGGGGGGGCTCTTGGAGTTCAGAGTGACGGCGGTCAATCCGCTCGATCACGCCGAGGAGATCAAGCAGTTGTTCGTGGCGGATGAACGGCCCGAATTCGTGCCGTTCTTCGATCGGGCGTACGCAGCCGGCGTGCAGGCCGGTGGCGGCAGTTGGGTCGGGCGCGACCCCGATGGGCACATCGTGATGCACCTCGCCTGCTTCCCGCGGCGCTTTCGGTTCGGGGAGCGGGACGTCGTCGGGGGCTTGATGAGGGACGCCCTCGTGGCGCGGCCGTATCGGTCGTTCTTCCCAGCCCACGCGCTGATCAAGCGCGCCACCGAGGACACCAGAGCCCGGGGGCGCATGGACTTCGTCTATACCAACCCCAATCGTCACGCCAAGGCGGTGATGGACCTGTGCGGCTTCGCCCAGGTAGGCACGCTCGAGCGCTACGTGCTTCCCGTGGGGCACCGGCGCTGGATCGTCGACCGCCCGATCGGGCTGGTACACGCCGGGGTTCGCTTGGTGCGAGGAGGCGCCACGCTCGTCCCGCGCGCCGCGAGCGAATTCTCGGCAGTCGAGTTTGCCAGCCCACCGGGCGACTCGCCGCGACTCAGACCGTATCACAACGCCGCCCAATATCTTGCGCGTCTGGAGGGCTACCCCGCCGCAGCGGACTGGTGGTTCACGCTCAAGGAGAACGGAGCCGGAGCCGCCGGGTTGCTCGTGCGGGGGCCAGACTCGTCGGGCTTGGCCGACCTGTATGCGGTCCGCCGCGATCCGCGGTTGCCCCTGGCCCGTTTGATCTCCGGCCTCGCGGTAGCGGTGCGCGCCAACCGGTGCACGCGCCTTCAGGTCTGGACATTGGCGGAATCGTTGTTCGCCACTGAGGTGAGACGCTCCGGGTTTGTACCGCGCCAGGAGGCCGCCCCGCTCGTGGCGACGGCGCTGACGCCCAGCGGTCAAGCCGTGCTGCACGCGGCACACTTGTGGGAGATCACCAGCCTGGACTGCGACCACTAGGCAGCTGCTGTTGCGTCACCGCGACACCCCTCGCCGCTTGACAGAGCGACCTGTGCGTCCCCACCCTAGTTGCTCCTGAAGCAGCACCATCGGCCCCGTTGCGCCCGCGATACGGCCAACGGGGCCTCGTGTCTTACAGCGAGGGCCAGGCTATGGACGCGAAACAGTTGTTGGACAGTCTCGAGCACGGCGTTGTGGCGATCGCGCCCGACTGGACGATCGCCGCTTGGTCCGCGACGGCCGCGCGCATCACCGGTCTGCCTGCCGAGCGTGTGATGGGGCAGAGCTTCTGGGTCGCGTTCCCTGCGGCCAGGGCCACCCACATCGAGCGGGTGCTGCAGGAAGTGCTGCACGACGGCAAGCCGCAGATGTACCTGGCGCCCGCAGCCGCGACCGACTTCCCGGGGATGGTGTTCGAGACCCAGGTGAGCCGGGGGCCGCACAACCATCTCATCATGGTGTTCCGGCAGGTGCGCGAGCAGCTCGGACCCGAATCGCGCGCCGCCCACGTGATGAGCGCGCTCGAGACCGAGCGCCGTCTGTACCTGCAGCTCTTTAGCTCGCTGCCCACGCCGGCCCTGGTGCTCACCGTGGACGGCCAAATCCTCGAATCCAACCCGGAAGGCGTCAAGCTGTTGGGCGTGGCCGATCCGGCGGCATTACGGGGGCGTCCCATGGGCGACTGGACGCCCTCCGCCCAGCGGGGTGCTCTCGCGGCCGCGCTGCGGGAGGCGGTCACACAGCGTCAGGAGCTGCGCCTCACCGTCGAGTACGCCGGCGAGCCGCCTCGCGACGTACGCGCCGTGATCGTGAACGTGGATCCGATGCGCCAGTCGCCCAAGCTCCTGTTCCTGGCGCTCGACGTGTCGCGCGAGTCGCTGCTGCAGCAGCGCCTGCTGCAGGCGGACCGGCTGTCCCAGCTGGGCGCGCTGGTGTCGGGAGTGGCGCACGAGCTGAACAATCCCCTGGCGGCGATTGCCGCGTTCGGAGAGGCGCTGACTCTGGATCCGAGCCAGGCCGACGTCCAGGAGAGCGCCGAGGTCATCCGGAGCGAAGCGATGCGCGCCGGTCGCATCGTGCAGACGCTGCTCGACTTCGCGCGCCAGCGGCCGCGCGTGCAGACCGCCGTGGATCTGGGCGAGATCGCCGACCGCGTGCTGGCGTTGCAGCGCAGCGGGTTCAAGAAGGCCCGTATCCGGGCCAGCGTGTCCGTGCCGCGGGACGTCCCCGCCGTGGCGGGCGACCCGCAGGAGCTGCAGCAGGTGCTCTTGAATGCCGTCGTCAACGCGCGCCAGGCGATCGAGACCAGCGGTCGCCCGGGTCAGATCGTCATCACCGCGCAGGCCACGGGCAACCACGTCGTCGTGACCGTGGAAGACACCGGGCCCGGCGTGCCGGCCGACATCCTCGATCGCGTGTTCGAGCCCTTCTTCACGACCAAAGCGGAGCAAGGCACGGGGCTCGGCCTGGCGATCAGCTTCGGGCTGGTGCGGGGGATGGGCGGGCGGATGTGGATGCAGAATGTGGAGGGCGGCGGGGCCCGGCTCTCGTTCGAGCTGCCCGTCGACGCGGGCGACGTGAGCGCAAGGTCTGCGGCCGGCTCGGCGGCGGACAGCCGGCGCCTCAAGGTGCTGGTGATCGAAGACGAGGACAGTGTCCGCCGCGCCATGGCACTGCTCGCCAAACGGCTGGGGCACGAGGTGACCACCGTGGGGCGGTTCGCCGACGCGACGGAGCGCCTGGCCGCCCCCGACGTCCGCTACGATGCGCTACTCGTCGACGTGCATCTGGACGATGAGCACACAGGCTTCGATTTGTTCGAGCAGCTGCGCGACGAAGGGCGGGGACGGGAGCGGCGTATCGTGTTCACCACCGGCGACTCGATCTCGCTGCAGACGCGCGACGCGCTGCAGCAGGCCGATCGGCCCGTGCTGCGCAAGCCGTTCAGCCTCGATGAGCTGCGCGAGATTCTCGAGCGTGTGGCCGGGACGTGAGACGCAAGCGTGTCCGCTACGCCGCGACCACGACGGCGCGCGCTCGCTTGCGCCGCGCTGCGTCGCGGCGCGCGCGGTAGAAAGCGATGGTCTGGCGCAGCCCTTCCTCGAAGTCGACGATCGGCGCGTAGCCCAGCAGGCGTCCAGCCCTGGCCAGCTCCGCGACCGAATCGCGCACCTCTCCGGCCCGTCCCTGGGTGTGCACCGGCGCGAGCGGAACGCCCGCCAGCCTGCGGATGTGCTCCCACAGCTGGTTCACGCTCACGCCCTTGCCGCTTCCGATGTTGAACACCTGCCCCGACACATCCGCGGCGGGGGCTCGGGCCGCGAGCAGGTTGGCGTGCACGACGTTCGCGATGAACACGAAATCCCGCGTCTGTTTGCCGTCGCCGAAGATCGTGGGGGGCTCCCCGGCCAGGGCGGTGGTGATGAAGCGCGGCACGACCGCCGCGTACTGCGAGTTCGGGTCCTGCCGGGGCCCGAAGATGTTGAAATAGCGCAGTACGACCGTCTCCAACCCGTAGGTCGCCTGGCACGCGACGCAGTAGTCCTCGCCCGCGAGCTTGGAGGCCGCGTACGGCGACAGCGGCCGGGTCACGTGCTCCTCCGAGTTCGGCAGTGTGGCGGGGTTTCCGTACGCCGACGTGGACCCGGCGTACACCACGCGGCGCACGCCCTTGTCCCGGGCCGCGAGCAACACGTTCAACGTGCCGGTCGCGTTCACCTGGTGTGTCACGACCGGCTCGTCCACCGATCGCTGGACCGACGTGACCGCGGCGTGATGCAGCACGCAATCGACGCGCTCGACGGCGCGGCGGCAGGTGTTCAGGTCCGTGACGCTGCCGCGGATGAAGCGTATCTGACCTCGCACCGCCGCGAGGTTCGCCCGGCGACCGGACGACAGGTCGTCCAGCACCGTGACGTCGTCTCCCGCAGCGACGAGGTGCTCCACCAGGTGCGAGCCGATGAAGCCCGCACCCCCAGTGATCAGATAGCGCACGTGATTTCCTTGGGATCGGCTTGGTCCTTACCCTTGCAGGAATCCGGCCAGCGCGTCCGGACACCTGTCGCGCCACCCTGTCCCGGTGCGGGGCGCCGCCTAGATTGTGGCGCAAACGCCACAGGTGTCTCGCGCCGAATTCCCCGAGTTCTTCAACCGAGCCTAGTAGCCGGCGGTGGTGCTCACGACACGTGGTTCACATTTTCACACAACGGCGGAGCAACGGGGTCGGCGGCAGGGGTGCTCGTGCGCGGCCCTGATCAGTCAGGTGTCGCGACGCTCCACGCGATTCGGCGGCAATGGGAGACCACGGATTTCGATTGCAATCGCTCGGGGCGTCTCAGGTGGGCACGACGTGCCTAAGCCACGCCGCGCGGCCGCCATGCCTGGGGGCACGTGGCCACGCTGTCGCGTGCCCGCGGCAGCCGAAATGCGACGCGACTGAGCACGACGGACCCCCTGCTGGGTGCGCCGCTCTGCGGCACGCCCGTTGCCCGACGTGCGTGGCGTACCACTGCGCCGTCTACCCGACCGAGTGGAGCAACGTGCGGCCCAAGCCGGAGTTGACCTGCTGATGCATCTTTCTTCCTCTAGAACGACCGTGTCCGCCCGCCGGGGGAGGCCTCCAGTCCCGATGGAACGGGGATTCGTGTCCGGGCTACTGAGCCGCATCAGCCACGTGCCTGATCGGCTGCTGCACAGCGGCCGGCGCCGGGCGGCATTGGCGGCCCTGGCAGGGGCGGGGCGGGCCCCGGCGTCGGTGCTGGTGATCTGCAACGGCAACCTGTTCCGGAGCCCGTTTGCGGCCGCGGCGCTGCGTCGCGCGCTCGAGTTGCGCGGCCTGGGACGGGTGCGTGTCGACTCGGCGGGCTTCGCCGGGCCGGGCCGGCCGACGCCGCCCGACGCAGTCGCGGCCGCGGCGCGCCGTGGCGTCGATCTCACGAGCCACAGCTCGCAGCTGGTCATGGCCGATCTGGTGCGCGCCGCCGATCTGATCGTCGTGATGGATGCGATGCAGCGCCGCATGATCTGCGAACGCTTTGGCCGCAGCCCGCGGGGCGTGCTGCAGCTCGGGGACTTCGATCCACTGCCCGTCGCGTCTCGGGGCATCGAGGATCCCGTGGAGCAGGGGCCCGAGGTGTGTGCCCGAGTGTACGCGCGCGTCGAGCGCTGCGTGGAAGAACTGGCGCAGGCGCTCGCCTTGATCGCCCAGCAGCCCGCCGGACGCTAGACCTCCGGGCTCGCGCCGGTCCTCGTCGTACCCATCCGTAACAACCTCCGTTGTCGCGACTGCGCGACAACATTTATCACAGCGCCTGGCCGGCCGCTTCGCTTCATTCCCTGCCTCGCTCATCGACGACCTACAACCCGTATGGACGACGCGCCGATCGTTGCGAAGCGGTCACTGACTTCGGCCTCCGCCCTCGTCTGCGCGGCTGGGCTGTCGGCGGCGCTGGTCGGCTGTCTGACGCCGGTGCCGACCGAGGTGGGTCCCCTGATCGTGACACCTGCGTCCGCTAGCGTTTCCGTGGGAGACACCGTCAAGTTGACCGTGGCTGCTGTCGCTGTCGGAGACGCGTCCGGCTCGGGCGCTAACCCGACGGTGAGATGGTCCAGCAGCAATACGGGCGTGGCCACCGTGACCGCCACCGGCCTCGTCACCGCTGTGGCCCCGGGGTCGGCCACCATCACGGCGACGAGTAACGGCCGCAGCGGCGCTGCCACGATCACGGTCGCCCCGCGTCCCCCTCCCGGCACCGTGGAAGATCTCACGGTCGACGCTGTCACCGACAGCTCGGTATCTCTCGCGTTCACGGAAGTGACTGATGGCGGCCGGCGACCCGCGGCGTACGATGTCCGCTACGCTGCGACGCCGATTTCCTGGGGCCGGGCGACGAGCGTGTCGCGAGGCACCTGCGCCACGCCGCTCAGGGGAACCGCGGTGGGCGCCACGCGCCGCTGCACCGTCCTCGGTCTCACGGCCGGCACCGACTACGACTTCCAGCTAGTGGCATTCCGCGGTGCGCTGAACGCGAACGCCGTGTTCGGCGACCTGTCCAATATCGCCACGGGGACCACTGCGCCATCCACGGCGCCGGTGGCGTCCGTCGCCGTCGCGCCGGGGAGCCTCACCGTCGTCGTCGGACGTAGTCAGCAGCTGGTCGCGGCCCTCACGGATGCCAAGGGCAACGTGCTGCGCGAACGGCAAGTCACCTGGACGTCGAGTGCCCCGACCGTGGCGTCGGTTACGTCGACCGGGTTGGTGACGGCCGTCGCGCTGGGAACGGCGACGATCACCGCGACGAGCGAGGGAAAGACCGGCTCGGCAGCGATCAGCGTCGTGGCGAGCCCGCCGCCCGTCACGTACTACCGGACGAATTTCAACGACGGCACGCCGGGACCGCTGACCGTGTACGCGTACGGGGGCGGGAGCTGCGCCAAGAGCACGGCCTATACGGATTCGGGGAGCGCCTACGGGATGCAGTGCACGATTCCCGCCGGGACCGGCGCGGCGGCACTCGAGGCGTGGTTCGGGGAAGGCCAGCTGGCCACCCTGCCCAAGGATCCGACGCTCGACCAGGACTTGTTCGAGGAGGTGCGGTTCGTGTTGGCGCCCGGAGCCGCAGCGGCGATCGGTGGCACGTCGTGCACGTCCGAAAACCGGAACTCGCAGTTCAAAGTGCACAAGTCGGTGTACGGCGAGGTGGGGTCGAACACCAACGGCTGGATCACGGCGGCGATCGTGCCGTGCGCCGACGGTAACATCGGGCTGTTCGCCGAAGCCGAACGCTGGAACCTCGTGGAAGGCGACTCCGTTTTCCCGAACACCTATCCGTCCCTGCATGAAGGCAGCGTGTACGATGTGGTGTATCGCTACCACCGGTACACGGCACAAGGGTGCGGCACGGTCGCGGTGTGGGTGAACGGGACGAAGATCTACGACAGTGCGTGCTGGCCCGACATGGGCGCTACGTACGGCTCGACGCAGGGCCTCGTGTTCTGGGATGGGGCGACCTATCTGCAGGCCGGGATCGCGCCGCTGACGGTATACACGCTGTTCGCGCAGGCCACCAACTATCCCATCGGTCCGGCTCAGGCCGGTCCCTAGCGCATACCGCTGCGCCGTCCCCTGACCTCACGCCCCTTTCCTGTTCAAATGCGAAACGGGCCACTTGCACAAAAAAGCAGCCTGCTTGCGGGCCCACTCCCACAACTGCTGATCTTGCTGCTCCGCTAGCTTGCACTCTTGCGCCAGTTTTCGGGCGTTGCTACCATGCTGCGTCGCGAACGGGCAACAGATAATGCCTGTTCGCGGTGAAGCACCAAGCACGCTGCTCAGAGCAAAGCCGTCGAAAGACGGTGACGCAGAGCTACGGGACTACGGCGACGCGAGTCGCTAAGTCCGCCGGGCCGCCAGCGACTCGAGAAGTCATCGAGATGTTGGCGGCCGTTTCGTTCGTGTAGGAGTCGATTCACTGTAGTTCGGCAGGGCGCCGCCCTCTTCCAGAGGGAGCGCGACAAAGGCAAAGCCGGCGAAAGCCGGCGACGCAAAGCCACGAGGCTACCGCACGCCACCCGCGTGCCACGCCAGTCGGGTTGCCGAACCTCACTTGGGAGAGGGTCATGCATTTTCGGAGTGTTGCGGCGCTTGGCGCCCTGTTACTCAGCGTGGCGTGTGAAGTACCGGTCGATACGAGTGGCAGCAATCCCGATTTCGGCGTCACTTCCGTCGCCATTCAGCCAAAGACCGCTTCGGTGCTCGTGGGCGACAGCCTGCAGCTGAGCGCCAGCGTCGTCATGTCGAACAACCGTCCGCCTAATGCCGTCAATTGGGCGAGCACGAACGTCGCCCTCGCTACGGTCAGCTCGACGGGCGTGGTCCATGCCCGCGCCGCCGGCGGTCTGTTTATTCGCGGTACCAGCGGCAGCAAGCGGGACTCCTCTGCCGTCACCGTAATGGATCCATCTCCCTTACCGGTGGCCTCCGTGACGCTCGCACCGAGCTCGGTCACGGTGACCGTGGGCGGCACGGCGTCGCTGGTCGCCACGCTCAAGGATGCCAACGGCAATGCGCTCGCAGGCCGGGTCATCACGTGGGTGAGCAGCAACCCCGGCGCGGCCACGGTGAGTAGCACCGGGCTCGTGACCGCGGCCACGGTCGGCGCCACGACGATCACGGCGACGAGCGAAGGACAGAGCGGCACGGCCACGGTGTCCGTGACGACGGTACCGGTCGCATCGGTGACGGTGAGCCCGACGACCGTGAGCGTGCAGGCGGGGCAGACCGTTCAGCTCACCGCCACGCCCAAGGACGCCAACGGGACCGCGTTGAGCGGCCGTACGGTGACCTGGGCCAGCAGTAATGTGGGCGTCGCCACCGTCAGTGGCGGTGTGGTAAGCGGAGTCACGGCGGGCTCGGTCGCGATCACGGCGACGAGCGAGGGACAGAGCGGCACGGCCACCGCGTCCGTGACGGCCGTACCTGTCGCATCAGTGAGCGTGAGCCCGGCGACGGCGAGCGTACAGGCGGGCCAGACCGTTCAGCTCACGGCCACGCCGAAGGACGTAAGCGGGAACGCGTTGAGCGGCCGCACGGTCACCTGGGCCAGCAGCAACGGGGGTGTGGCCACGGTCAGTGCCAGCGGCGCGGTGAGCGGTGTGGCCGCCGGTTCCGTTACGATCACCGCGACGAGCGAGGGACACAGCGGCACGAGTGCGGTCACGGTCACGGCAGCGGCCGCGCTCCCGGGCACGGTGTCCGACCTCGCCGCGCCGAGCGTCACGGATTCATCCGCGACTCTGTCGTTCACGGAAGTCGACAACGGTGCCGGCCAGCCTGCCAGCTACGACATTCGCTTTATCGCGGCACCGACGCTCACCTGGGGCAGCTCAGTGCCCAGCGTGACTCGCGGGACCTGCGCCACGCCGGTCGCGGGGACCACGATCGGGGCGAAGCGCACCTGCACGGTGCTCGGCCTCCCGGCAGGCACGACCTACAGCTTTCAGCTGGTGGCGTACCGCGGCACGCTGACGGTGAACGCCGTGTTCGGTGCGCTCTCCACCGTTGCCACCGCCACGACGGGCGCGTCCACGGCGCCGATCGCGTCGGTCACGCTGACGCCGGCGAGTGGCACGGTGACCGTCGGGAACGTGCAGCAGCTGACGGCCACCCTCAAGGATGCGGCGGGCAACGTGCTGCTGGGTCGCGCCGTCACCTGGACGAGCAGCAACACGGGCGTGGCCACGGTGAGCGGGACCGGTCTCGTGACCGGAGTCGCTGCGGGCTCCGCCACCATCACGGCGACGAGCGAGGGCGTCCGTGGTACGGCGGCCGTTACGATCACCGCGGCGAGCAGCGGGGGCAGCGTGCTGTTGCAGGAGAACTTTGCGGACGGGGCGTTTGCGGCGCGGGGGTGGTACGACAATCCGGACATGCCGGTGACCACCGCGCAGCACATGCCGGGCGCCACGGCTGCGCTCGAGATCCACATGCCGCCCGGGGCGGTCTATGCGCAGTTCGGGACCGCGGCGCGGCATGCGTTCCAGCCGACCCCCACGCTGTATGTCAGCTACTGGGTCAAGTACAGCGCCAACTGGGTCGGTTCCGGGTCCATGGACCACCCGCACGAGTTCTACGTGCTGAGCAATCAGGACGGACAGTATGCGCCGTTGGCGAACGATTGGCTCACGGCGTACATCGAGACCAACTTCGTGAACGGCGCCGGCGCGCCGCGGTTGACGCTGCAGGACAACCTGGCGATCAACCGGAGCATGGGGACGACCCCGCTGAACCTGATCGGGGTCACGGAGAATCGGTCCGTCGGCGGCTGCAACGGCATCATGGAGAGCAACCTCTTCTCGGAATGCTACGGGAGCGGGACGTACAACGACAAGCAGTTCAACCGCGGCGGGACGGTGGCGTTCCAGGCCCAGCCGGGTGCCGCGGGCTACAAGGGCAACTGGAACCACGTCGAGGTCTACGAGCAGATGAACAGCGTCGTGGGCGGCGTGGGGGTGCCCGACGGTGTGCTGCAATACTGGTTCAATGGCACGCTGGTGATCGACCGGCACGACGTCATGCTCCGGACCGGGGCGCGGCCGACCCTCAGCTTTGCCCAGTTCATCATCGGGCCGTACATCGGCGTCGGCTCGCCGGTGGATCAGTACATGTGGATCGATAACCTGACCATCGCCACCAGTCGGCCGTAGTCGGGGCGAGATGAATAACGCGCCGCGGCGGGGAACCGCCGCGGCGCGGCGCAGAAGGTCGCTGCAAAGAGCAAACCCGTCGAAAGACGGTGACGCAGAGTCACGGGACTAAAGCGTGCAGGCAGCGCCAAGTCCGCCGGGCCGCCAGCGCAAGACGAGTTTCGCGTTGGCGGCCCTTTTGGTTGCCTGAACTGAACCTGTGGAAGGAGTGCAACACATGCCCTATCTCTTCAAACTTTCTCGGCGCATCGCGCGCTTGCGCGTGCCCTCCGTTCTGCTCGCGACGGCGGCCATCCTGGGCGCCTGCGAGTCGACGGATCCGGCCCTGAGCGGGCCGGGCTTCACCCATCCGAGCTTTGCCACCGCCACCGGCCTGCCGGCCGGTGTAACCGACCTCGCAGTCGCCGCGACCACCGACACCTCCGCAACCCTCTCGTTCACTGAAGTGGACGACGGCACCGGCGCACCCGCGAGCTACGACATCCGCTTCTTACCCACGCCCTTGGTGTGGGGCGGAGCGGTCCCGAGCGTGAAGCGTGGGACCTGTGCCACGCCGGTCGCCGGAACGGCCATCGGCGCGCGGCGCAGCTGCACTGTACTCGGCCTCACCACCGGCACGGCGTACGACTTCGAGCTGGTGTCGTACCGTGGGACGCTGATGGTGAACGCTGTCTTCGGGCCGCTCTCGAACGTGGCGAGCGGCACGGCGCGGACGCCGGTCGTGCCGGTGACGCCGACGGCGCCAGGGACTGTGACGGACCTCAAGGTGGCGGGGGCGACGGATACGGTGATCACGCTGTCCTTCACGGAAGTGACGGACGGCAGCGGGAAGCCCGCCAGCTATGACGTGCGGTACGTTGCGGGCTCCACGCTGACTTGGGGGGCATCGGTCCCGAGTGTGAGCCACGGGACCTGTGCCACACCCGTGGCGGGCACGGTGATCGGCGCCGCGCGCGCCTGCGTCGTGTCGGGCCTGACCGCCGGGACGACCTACAGCTTCGAGGTGGTGGCGTATCGCGGCACCCTGAAAGTGGATGCCGTGTTCGGCGCCCTGTCGAACATCGCGACCAGCAGCACCTGGGCAGTTGTCGCGCCCGTGGCGTCGGTGAGCGTCGCGCCGGCGACGGCGACAGTGACGACCGGCGGCACGCAGCACCTGGCGGCCACACTGAAGGATGCGAGTGGCAACGGGCTGACCGGCCGGAGCGTCGCCTGGACCTCGAGCAACGCGGCTGTGGCCACGATCGGCGGCAGCGGCTTGGTGACGGCGATCGCAGCGGGCTCGGCGACGATCACCGCCGCCAGCGGTGGCAAGAGCGGGACGGCGACCATCACCGTCACGACGCAGCCACCGGTGGTGACGAGCCCGGCAACGGTGACCGATCTGAAAGTGGCGAGCACCGCGGACACGGCGGCTACCTTGGCGTTCACGGAAGTGAGCGACGGCGCCGGCAAGGCGGCGAGTTATGACGTGCGGTACGTCGCCAGTGCGACGATGCCGTGGGGCGGAACGCCCAGCGTGTCGCGCGGGACCTGCGCCACGCCGGTCGCTGGGACGTCAGTGGGGGCCAAGCGGACGTGTACGGTCCTCGGCTTGTCGGCGGGCACGACGTACAGCTTCGAGCTCGTCGCGTACCGGGGCACCCTCAACGTGAATGCGGTGTTCGGGGGTCTCTCGAACGCCGCGAGCGGTGCGACCACCAGCTCGTCCTCGGGAGGGGGCGGGAGCGGCGGCGGTGGCGCTCCGGGCGGGGGCACGGTGCTGTTGCAGGAGAACTTTGCGGACGGGGCGTTTGCGGCGCGGGGGTGGTACGACAATCCGGACATGCCGGTGACCACCGCGCAGCACATG
>WNEP01001090.1_pt1 | contig 13988 bp, 13 predicted proteins | sample 5399961 | NCBI WGS metagenome assembly WNEP01 (sample SAMN13153329, study PRJNA577476) | soil metagenome | isolation source: 20 cm grassland meadow soil pre-rain plot 5 | place: USA:California | collected 2015-09-08 | reverse complement strand
CGGTCTCGCTCAGCACACCAGTACCAACCATAAGGGTGGCACCGAGGACTGCAGCTGACGGCTTGTGGAACCGGTCTGATAGTATCAGACCGTAGATTCCGAAGAAGACACCCACCACGAGGACCGTGAGACTCGTCGAGAGAGCCAAACCTTGGGCTGGGTCGCGGCTAGCTCATAAAAAGTCTCCTTGATTACGGGTGGGGTTCTGTATGATGCTATTCAATCAAGACCTAGGAGGCTATAGCTCCTATGTCTTCGGTCAGCCTGAACGCAAGCTTTGGAGGGTTCGCAGTTCCTACTTATCCGAAACCCTTGGCGATCATTGTGTCTTCGGTTTCGTCGTGGACCGCTCTGCATTTATCAGACTATTCGTCGTCTAACGTAGACTGCAGTGGTAACAATCATCCCTATGACCGCCAAGGCAATCATTATGTAAACTGCAAGAGTGTTGACCTTGTCTGCTGTGGATGAAACGGTATCGCCCCCGACTGTTCCACTTGGCTTGACAATGAAATTACCGACCATAACGTAAGGGTGAAGGCTACACAGGTAGGTATAGTTGCCTGGCGCGAAGTTTACCGTGAAAGTATAGGCTGTCGTCGAAGCAAACATGTTTGAACAAGGGTCGATCAAGGGGCAGTCAGTGGTGTCTTGGTCGTCGACATCTGTATCGACCAGGAAACGATGAATCATGCCATCTCCGCTCCTCAAGTTCACCGCGATTGTGTCGCCTTGGGTGACCGTAATATCCGGATTGGGCTTGGAGGTTGTGCCGTTCCAACCGGTAGCTATGCACCCACCCGCGACTACACCGCAGCCGGTCAAATCTATCCGGACGATGGCTCCGTGAACCCTAGGAACGATAGGCGCTATCGCCGGCGCAGAGCCCTCGATCCCAATACCCGCTGACAGAACAAGCACGAATCCCATAAGGAGAAATGTTGTAGTTCTCAATTAACATACCACTACAGTAGTTGGACAGATAACTCTATCGAACGTAGAGCGTCGTAGGCTAGAATCTCTTGGCTTAGAAACCTGCAACCACAAAGCCATTATCGAGGGTCTCGTTGAATATACGGGAGACAGCGGGCCTTGGGACGAAGATTCCATCGGGGAGAGGAGTTGGATGGTGCGATCGGAGACCTCGTCAAGTCCCGTGCCATCAGGACCGGCCCCATGCGAAGAAGTTCTCGCCCCCGCATTCGAAACACGCAAAGGAGGACTCTGTTGCTCCTGCTGATACTTTTCGGCAGTGTGGTGGTCTTCTGGCCTTATCAAGAAACAGTGGGCCAGTGGAGACTTGGTCAGGGTTCTCATCGAGCCGTATTGATAGACTCGCTCTCTCAGACTGATCCGGATCCTCTCTTCATCAACAACGTCACTCAGACACTAACAGGGGCTGGCTACTCCGTCGACTATTATGGTCCCAGCCAGGTCACCGTCGACCTGTTCCGGAGCTTACCTCTCATGGGCTACTCGATTCTGATATTCCGCACGCACACCGCCACTGGCGCGAGTGCACCTCCCGGTCAGAACATTGTGACCCACCAATCCTACACGACCTCTCAATACTCCCTTGAGCAACTTGCCAATCTGGTCACGGAGGCTGTGGTAAGGCCTGGAGACAAGTTCTTCGCCGTTGGTCCCGGCTTCATCAAGAATGAGGCGCCCGGGGTGGGCGGTTTTCACGGCGCCTTGATCATTCAGATGGGATGCTCCACCCTTCAGGCGAGACCCGACCTGGCAACAGCGTTCTTCGAGAGAGGAGCGAGCGCCTTTGTAGGCTGGAACGGAGTTGTCAGCTCCTACTATACGGATTTGTCGACTGAGAGCTTCCTATCATCCCTGATGCACGGGAAGACGCTCCAGCAAGCCGTCGCCAGCACCAGTGGCCCAGACCCTGACTATGGTGGGCAGTTGACCTACATCGAACCCTCGTCCGTTTCTCAACAACTCATGATCGACCAAGTCGCAGTCATTGTAGTCTGGGCATTGATACTCATTCCCGGTCTGCTCCTGGCCCGTCGACAGGGATTCCTCCAAGCGATGGGCAGAGCATGGAAGAATAGTCGAGTGGTAGGGCCGGGAAAGAGCGGAAAGCAACCAGCACCTTGACGAGTGCATCTTCGAGAACCGGATCAGAGCATTTCATCGGAAACAGCGTGGATGGACAACGAAGCAAGGTTAGCAGCAAGCGACAGAGGTTTGCGTACCCTTTCGGGTACCGATACGCTAAACTAGCTATTACAGCATCGTTCCTTACTCGATCGTTGACAGGGAAGAAACCGCGTAAGTCGCGTTTCTGGCAGTTCGACCCGTCACTATTCCAGCCCGGACCCGGATCAGGCTTCCTCCAACGGCACATACTCGGCCCTGCCAAGACAATCGCCGGACGCACTGTCTGGGTCCTTGCGTTCGCCTACCCGCTCCTCCTCGTCACCCTCGGAGTCGTCTTCGGTGGTCTCGTCTTCTGGGCAAGCTTCGCCGGCTCTGCTGGGCTCATCTGGCTCATCGTAAAGAAGGCTGGGTATGCCCGCAATTTCGAAGGATGGGACATTGGATATAGGAAATTCCTGGGGTTATTTTTCGCCTTCGGCATAACGCTAACTATCTTCACGGGACTCCTCTACAATCCAATCAGAGACTTGACCATTCCTCTAATGGGAGGAATACTCGGACTGGCCCTCGTTCTCGCACTCTGGAAGACCTCAAACCGATAGGACACGACTCTTCCCCATCACATAGGGTCAGGCGCTTGGAACAATCATCGGCAACGCGGACACCAGCATTGTCAAGGCGGTTCGCTCAACTTTATCCTAAAATGCTGTGGAGGGGGTTCCAGCTATGGGCTAGAGGCTGACCCTGTAGACCTTGGCTGGGGACGAGAAGACGCCGAAGTAGGCTGTTCCAGCAGCGACGTCTATGCTGGCGCTGGTGAGAAAATCGTTTGGACTCGGAGTCGAGATTGATCCCACTTCGGTAAGATTGGAGAGTTGAACCTTTGCGATGAAACCCTCGCCGCCGAAGTAGCCGAAGCCGCGAGAGACGTCGAGTACCACGGAAGCGAGGTTGAACTGGCAGCAGCCACTGAGAGTCAGTGTCATGTTCTCGCTAAAGTCGGATAGCCTGATCCTGACTATGCTCGCCTCCAGGGTTCCGAAGTAGGCGAAGCCTCCCGCGGGATCGATTGCGGCGGCGAACGGTAGGTCTTCCTCGGAGTTTAATGTAAGCGATCCCACCTCGGTAAGATCAGAGAGTCTCACCTTGGAAATAATCCCGGGGAAACCCTCCGTGCCGAAGTAGGCGAACCCAGCTCCAACATCGATGACTGAACTGATGAGGGCATCTTCGCCTGGAGCGAGGGTGACGGCTCCGACCCGGGTAAAGTCTGAGAGCCTGACCTTGACCACGCTGGAGGGAGAGGAAAGGGTGCCGAAGTAGGCGAAGCCGTTCAGAGTATCAATGACCCCGGTGCAGGCAAAATCCTCACCAGTGTTGAGCGTTACTGCTCCTACGCGGCTAAAGTCGGATAGTCTCACTTTGATGATCTTCGAGGGAGACGTATCGGTTCCGAAATAGGCAAACCCGTTCGTTGTGTCTATCACCGCGGAGCAGAGGGGGCCCTCGCCCGGGTTGAGCGTCAGGGTTCCCGCATCCGAAAAGTCGGACGTTCTTATCCTCGAAATGGCGCTGGTTGCCGAGCCTGTGCCGAATACTGTATCGCTGCCGAAGTAGACGAAGCCTGCGGCGGTATCGATGACTGAGTTATCGAAGGCTTGCTCTCCCTGCTGCAACTTGAGTGTTCCCACACGGTTCATGCTTGACAGCCTCACTTTTATGATATAACTGGGTGTGGTGTAGGTGCCGAAATAGGCGAAGGTTCCGCCCACCGCCTCGGTTTGTATCATCCCGGCAGCGGAGAGGAAGAGTAACGACTCGTACGGGGCGAGCGCTAGTGTGGCGGTCCGTTTGAAGTTTGCCACGTTGATCTTAACGATCTCCGAGGACAACCCCCGCGTTCCTTGCGTCCCGAAATAGACATAGCCCTCCGATGGATCGATTATTCCCGAGTTTGGAGAAGCCTCCCCAGGCTTCAGAGTCAAGTTACCTGTCAGAGCCATGTCTGAAAGCCGAACTCTCAGTACAGACCCCGGATCACTCTCGGTAGGCCAGTAAGATAGCCCAGTGGTCGGGTCGATCAGGGGAGTCGCTCCCAGTGGCTCTCCCACTACGAGCGAGTTCGCCAGGTTAAAGTCTGACAGTCTGATCTTGTATATTGCAGCTGGTGTGCTAGACGTGGAGAAATAGGCAAAGCCGTCGCCGCCGATCGCAGACCCGAAGAGTTCTCTGCCATTCGGAAGGCTCAACGTGCCAACAAGAGTAAAATCTGAGAGCCGGACCCTAACGACGAGACCATTGGAGCCTTCGAGCCCGCCGCGTAAGTTGAAGCCTCCGAAATATGCGTAGCCATTGACAGTGTCGATCACCGCAGTCGTGAAGTGTCCGAGAGGCGAATTCACCGTAATCGAGCCTACACGCGTAAGGTCTGATAATCTGACCTTCACGATGCTTCCATAGGGATTCCCGAGCTTGTAGGTTCCAAAGTATGCGAACCCGTTCGCTGAGTCGATAATCGCGGCAGACAGAGAGTCCTCTCCCTGGTTCAAGACCAGGCTACCGGACTTCGTGAAGTCGGAGAGTCTGACCTTGACTATTATTCCAGGCTGTGTATCCGTAGCAAAGTATGCGAAGCCGTGAAGGGTGTCGATGAGACCTGAGAGAACGTTGTCCTCGCCCCTCTTGAATGTCAGCGATCCCGTCACTGTCTGTCCAGCCACCGAGGGAACCGCTGAGAAAACCGATATCGACATAACCGCCATTGCCAAGACAGCCTGTGCAAAAAGGCGTGAACTGAGTCTTCCAGTCTTCAGTCGTACGCTGACTAGCCCAGATATTCTAGGCATCTTCGAGAATTAGGCTCATTGCTTGCGGAAACATAAGCCTATCCCCCGCGCCGTCGGCTACAGATTGCCCTAGTACACCATGTATTCGAAGGCCAGACGGAACTCGCTGCAGCATAACGTTACGGGGGTGCGCTGTTCTCCGTCATCCGTCCAGAGTTATTCTGGCGAGGGGGACACGGGGTCTCGTTGTAAAGCCCAAAGACATATTTTCTAGAAGACTCGTGAATTGCCCTACGGAAAGGTGAAGTCTCTTCTCCGTCTCATCTGCCTATCCCTGATGCTTCCTTCAGCGATGCTCTCGGGCGTGTTTCCCAGCATCATCCTGGCCAACGGGTCCTCTCCCCCTCTGGCAGCTTTCACCTACAATCCCTGTGTGCTATGCGCGGTCCCCGGATACCTCGTCTCCTTCCAGGGCAACTGGAGCCTAGCCCCGTCGGGGAAGAATCTCAACTACACGTGGAACTTTGGAGATGGCACTGCACAAGTCACGACGACGAGTCCGTACGTATCGCATGCCTATTACGGAGCCCCCGGACAATGGCTTGTCTCCTTAACAGTCAAAGACTCCAACGGACTCACCGACACTGTATCGCAGCTCGTCCTCTTCTACGTGGCGCCTAGATTCGCTTTTAGACCCGCGGACCCCTTCGTCGGCCAGCCGGTAACTTTCAACGCCTCTGGCAGTGTCTCTTACGAATCTGGTACTAATCCGATAACAGGCTACTCGTGGAGCTTCGGAGATGGAAAAATCGGATCGGGCGCGCTGGCGACCCATTCGTACTCTGCGAGCGGGCCCTATAGAATCGTCCTGACTCTTCGGACAGTTTCAGGAGATCCATCCATCTCGAAGACGCTTGTTGTGGGGCAGATAGGGAGCGTAGGCGGCCAAGCACTGGCGATCAACAAGCTTGGGCTTCTGCTGCCATACATCGTGGTCGCGTCTATCATCATGGCCGCCTACCTCGGTGGACTCTACGGTCTGCGCAGAAAAAGAGAGGGCAGTGCGAGCCATTCCGGCCAATAAGAGAGCCCTAGTAATCCTTGTTCTAAGCCTGGCAGCCACCGCGCTGCCTGCGTTTCAGGCAGAGTCTAGAGTGTTGGAGAAGCCTCCGTCCGCTATGGCGTATTCCGTGTCGGGCAGCGCGCCATCAGCTACCGTCCCGGTGGGTCCCAACATTGACATTGCTGGTGAAGCCCCGCCCGATCGGCAACAGGTAGAGACGACCGTGGCGGTAGACCCTCACAACACAAACATCATCGTTGCGGGGGCACAGGACCTACGATTGAAACCGCTGAATCACAGATGGCATGGGTACTATCGATCAACGGATGGCGGTCAGACGTGGACAAACAGCCTTCTTCCCGGTTTTCCCGGCGACACCTCTCCCGGTGGACTCTCCTCACCGCTACACGGGTCCAACGCAACCTCTGATCCGATCCTCAGCTTCGACCGGCAGGGCAACCTCTACTACGCCGGTCTCGTCTTCAACGTGAGCGCCAACGGACCCCTCGGAAATGGTCCTATAGGGAATACCGTCGCCTTTGTGGCCAAGTACACCAACGATGGCGCAGCCTATTCCGGTGCCACCCTAATCAAGGGACCGCTCTTTGCTGATAAGGAATGGATCGTAGTAGACAACACAGGAGGACCCTACGATGGGACTCTGTACCTCTCCTTCGATGCCAACCTTACAGCCACTAGCTATTTCGGAACAATGTTCACAAGGTCCACAGATGGCGGAAGAACATTCTCGCCTCCTTTCTACGCTCCCGCGGATATGACAGGCGAACTACCCGGAATGACGGTTGACCCGTCAGGCTATGTCTACGTCTCGACCCTAGCCTACAACCCGCTCACTGGCTCCGCGCTAAACTATACTCAGGTGACGAAGATCGCGCCGGGTGGATCGGGGATTATTCAGAACGTTAGGGCTGTAAACCCGGCGCAGTGGCTTCCCAGCTTCCTCCCGGGGGGACAGTTCAGAACATTCACTATACCCCAAATGGCATCCGACTCCAAGGGAGTCTATCTAGTGTTTGACGATGTTCGACAGGGAAACGCGAGCGTTTTCCTCTCCCGCTCCACTGACGGTGGATCGACATGGACAGCCCCGTTGAGGATCAATGATGTGTCGAATGGTCAACACTTCTTCCCAACGATCTCCTCCTCGGGTCGAATCATCAGCGTGGCCTGGTATGACAGTCGGCAGAACGTGGGGACAACTATGAACTCGTTAGACGTCTATTTCTCAGAGTCCTTGGATGGCGGAGTCAGCCTCCTGCCCAACATCCGCGTGACAACCAACTCCTTCAACCCGAACGCTGTGTACCGGACGGACTCTCCCAACCCGGCTCAGCGGTTCATGGGAGACTATATCGGAATAGCAGCTACTCCGACCACGGCCCATCCAGTCTGGGCTGACAATCTGAACGCCTGCGACACGTTCGACCCCACCTGGGGCTGCGTCGACCAAGACGCTTTCACCAGCACCATAGCCCTCGCAGACTTTACCATAGCCGCATCGCCTTCCACCCAGGCCATCCAGCAGGGAACCACAGGAACAGCCAACGTCACAGTGACAAGCCTCAACAACTATCAAGGGTCCGTCACCATATCGTCGATATCCAATCCAACCGGGCTACCGATCACTCCCAAAACTACAAGCTTGACACTCAGTACTGGTGGGACAAATAGTCTCAACCTTTCTATCTCACCCACAACGACAACGGCAACCCAGAGCTACACAGTTAACGTCACAGGGACCAGTGGACCGAGAGCACACTATGCCCTCGTCACGGTGACAGTCACAAGCCCCTCTATTGGAGGAATCATCCTCCCTCTCCAATCTGCTAGGTTGCTCCTCTACCTCCTTGAAATCACCTCAAGAGCAGCCGCGATCGTCTTGGCGGGACTATTGCTGCCTCTCGCACTTTACACAATCAGAAAGAAGAGTCGCCAACCTCTGGCAGTCGTTCCGAAAGATGATATGGACTAGACTAGACTTTTGATTGCGCATAGGAGCTGCGGTCTGGAAGCATTGATATTTATCGCCCAGCCCATGCCGTAGAGAGAGTCTGCCATGGAGTTCTTCAGACACTGCCCGGAGTGCGGGAGGAGATTCCACATCAAGCTAGAGACAAAGAAAATTGTCAGCCTAGATCGTGAGCCGGTTCCCAGAATAGAGCACGGTGTTAGTCAGCTTCGGACTGAAGCGCGGCCCATACCCGTTATCGTCCATGATGAGAGACTGGTAATCCTAGACGTCGAGCAGTTCCAGTATGTGTATAAGTGCAAACACTGCGGGCACGAATGGTCGGAAAAACATATCGAAGAACACCGAGAACGCTGACCGCAGGCATCGAGATAATAACCTGGCAGAGTCTAGTATGGCCATGCAGGCTCAGGCTGATCTGACCAGGGCGAACGCGATAGAGTTCAGCGTTCGAGACGAGCCCTGGGTGAAGTACAAGCTGGAAGACGGGACGCTGCTGTTCGGCCGTCTGGTCATTCCGAAGATTTTCAAGGCTGAGGAGTATGATCCCAGTGGCCAGCCCATTTACGCCTGGTCTAGCCAGAACATGTTCACAACTATCTGTCCAAGGCCCCTTAGAGGAACACCCTCAAATCCTCCCCCGACATCAATCGACCCTAGCAGTACGAACACGACCTCTGTCGACTTCGAGCGTGTTGGCCCGGAGAGATGGAACGTGTACGAGCTGTCCGATGGTACAGTGTTGAGGGCTAAACTGGAAGTGACAGGCATTCTCCGGACGGACAAGTATGGACCCGACGGCGACCCACTGTACATAGTCAACAACCAGCCCATCACTAGAGTCAAGGTCCCGGAGACTCTTGTCAGGAAGCAGAAGATAACGCCGAAGGACACTAGGCCTAAGGGACTCTATGGATAGGGCCCGATAGCTCTTGGAGAATGCGTCGCGATAAATTCCTGAATATGGTTATAGTAGATTCCCGTCGTTATCCCGACGCTGACTTGTGTCAGTTTTGCAAGTTCTAGAGTGGCGGTTATCAGTAGTGATGCCCGTGGCTAGTCCTGCCTGGAAGGTCCCGTACAATCTGCAAGTGTCAACGATGATCCAGCTGACCGGGACGAAGGCCTAGTCTCGGGACTGCGACGTGACAACGAACTCGGTCGTAGTACTTGGCGAAGCGACGGTCCCAGTTTCAAAGCATGACGGTGAGATGTTGGAGGTGCTGTGTTTCCGGTGATCTCCGACTTCAACGACTGCCAGTTCCGTTCGAGTAGCTAGCAACCGGGGGCCGCTCCCAGAGTCCCCAATAACCCGTCAGAGATACTAGTATGTGATGCTACTGCATAGGCCGAGATGTTCAGACTAGCGCACCCAGTCGGACAGACAATATCTGTGTCTCCGTTCTGAAAATACTGTTCGTCTAAGTTACGACTATTGCGACAGCTAGGACCGGCGGGATCGTGTTGTATCCATCGAATATCGTTATGGTGCCTGTGTACAATCCTTTACAATCGATCGCAGCCACAAGACAGCGCGCTGTCACAGTGACGGCGTCGGGGGATGGGCCGCATGTCGATTCGCCCGGTGGACCAATTGTGAGGCTAATCTTGGATGGGTTGCTGACCGTAGTGTGGAATACCACATCTGTTAGCTTTGGTGCGCATTTGACAAACTCTCCGACACTACCCGAGCTGCCGATGCCCGCGCTGCCTGAGAAGGTTATGGTGACCGGGTTTGCCGACCATAATGCCTTTGGCGCGTTGAGGCTGGCGAATCCGACCGCCAAGTACGCTCCCACCATGATGAGGCTTATCGTAAGGCCTACCAGCAAATGCGGAAGGTATCGTCTGGTAGGATTCGACAAGTGCAAAGCTTGGCTCAGGCGTTTAACAATTTAAGACTTGCCTCTTCAGGGATTGTTAAAGGTCGTCTGGGACGACTCGGGATATCCCCGTATCCCCGTTCCGGCCGCAGGCCCGAGTATTACGGCCCTTCTGGAAGCATAAAAGAGTCTCCTTTCTTTTCTCGATGGAACCGACCTATGACCCCGAGCCAGGCCATCGCCACGACAATCGTTCTGGCTCTCCTGGGCTTCGAGCTTATTGTTCTCGCAATCCTCGCTTTCTTTCCCTATCTGCCAGACCATGGGTTGGCAACGCTGAACACGAGTGTGTACGCGTTCCTGGCGCCACTATCAACTGTACTCCTGCTCGGCCTCCTCTACGCCTGGCTGGTCCGGTTTGCGACGAGAGAGGCTCGTCGTCGCTCCCCGAGCTTTAACTCGTTCGTCCGATTTCTCTCAGAACCCTTCGAGAGGCTACTGTCAGCCGTCAAGAATGCCTCCCTGTCAGAATCAGCCTCCAGCTTCAAGGTCCTATCTCGCCCCAGACTGATGCTCGCGATCAGCATTGTCGTCAGCATACTGCTCGTTTTCATTCCTTATCGTCCTGACCTGAATCCGACTGGGAGCCTTGTAGGTGTAGACAGCCCAACCTATGTTGGCTGGTTAGACCAAATGCTTGCCCTGCCGTTACCCAGTGCGCTCCGGTACTCGTTCGTCGTTGGACTAGACGGCAGCCGACCCCTGCTACTCGTACTCTTGTACCTGGTGGCTTCGGCTGGAGTCTCACCCTCCCAGATCATCGAGCACCTGCCGATGGTCCTTGCTCCGATGCTGACGTTGTCAGTGTACATCTTCGCACGCTATGGGCAGGGAAACGCGAGTTTCGCTGCACTGGCCGGACTCTTCACTCCAGTCTCGTTCTATACCACGGTCGGACTCTGGGGAGGCTACTACGCCAACTGGCTAGCTCTGATAATGGTATACCCCTTCATGACATGTCTGCTGATCTTCTCAAGATCACCTTCAGCCATAAAGTACTGCGCAATGTACATCCTCTCGGTCGCGCTCTTCCTAACGCATCCTTACACTTGGGTCATGATCGTCATGGTCTCGCTCGTATTCGCGATCTCTCTCTGGAGAGAGACCAAGAGCCTCGTTCATGTAAAGTCCGTCATTCCGATCATCGCAAGTGGAATACTCCTCGATATTGTAAAGAGTTGGGCCTTCGCGACGCAGAGTGTAGCTGCAGGGTGGCCGTATAGTGTGGCTGGTGGGGCCGCATCGCTGCTAGGTTTCTGGGGCAATCTTGTAGAAGCGCTCCTCTTTACTCACGGAGGACTATTGGCAAGCTGGCTAGTGCTAGGCATGGGACTGGTGGCCGTCTTCGCTCTCCGGTTCAAAGACCGGTTCGAGAGGCTGCTGCTGCTCTGGGTCGCGATAGCATCAATACCGTTCCCTGCCCTAGACAGTTATCTTCAGGCAAGGATCGTCTATGATCTGCCCATTCCCATCCTGCTGTCTCTCTCAGTGCTTTTCTATCTCCCACAGATACGAAACAGAAACATACTGTTGCCGGGACTGACAGCCGCACTCTTACTAGTCACAATCGCCAACTATGCTGTTCAAGGCATCCTGTTCCTCTGATAGGTTGCTTGACAAATCCCGGCCTTGTAATAGCCTATCGCTCATTCACACCACGAAGCGTGTAAGGGAACGTTTTAACCGAAGTTTTCACAGGTAGCTAGTTGAAGAGTATTGCAGGCCTCACCCCAGTCCGATGCGAACAATGGGCTGGTAGCGGAGATTCTGAGGCTGAAGAGTGAGAGGAACGCGGTCATACTAGCGCACAACTACCAGGTGCCAGAGGTGCAGGACATCGCCGATCTTGTGGGCGACTCTCTCGGCCTGTCTCAGGCTGCGGCGAGGACCCCTGCTGATGTGATCGTGTTCTGTGGAGTCCATTTCATGGCCGAGACCGCGTCGATCATCTCTCCCCAAAAGACCGTTCTTCTTCCAGACCTTGGAGCGGGATGTTCGCTGGCTGCGACCATTGACGCTGACAAGCTTAGGGCTTGGAAAAAGGAGCATCCTAAGGCTGTCGTCGTCTCCTATGTCAACACGACCGCTGAGGTCAAGGCTGAGAGCGACTATGCCTGCACATCAGGCAATGCTGTCAGAGTGGTCAATAGTATTCCTCGGGATCGGGAGATTCTGTTCCTGCCCGACATGTTTCTCGGAGCATATGTGATGGAGAAGACGGGTCGTAAGATGGAAGTCTGGCCCGGCGAGTGCCACGTCCACGCTGGCATCACTCCTGATATTATCAATACTAAGCTGCGAGAGAATCGAGACGCCGAGTTCCTGATCCATCCCGAGTGCGGATGCGTCACGCAATTCCTCTACTTCTCCGAGAAAGGCGACTTCGATCTGCCTTTGACCCAGATCTACTCCACTGAGGGCATGGTCCGCCACGCACGTCAGTCACAGGCAAGCAAGTTCTTGGTGGCGACCGAGACCGGCATTCTTCATCGTATGAGGAAGGAGAATCCTGACAAAACGTTTCTGCCCGTCAAGGAGGACGCTGTCTGCCAGTACATGAAGACTATCACTCTGGAGAAGGTCTACCGGTCGCTGCGGGACATGGTCTACGAGGTCAGAGTTCCCGGAGAGATTGCCGATAAGGCAAGACTCTCCATCGAGCGAATGTTGGAACTAGGCTAGCTTCTCTTTTCTCGCGTTTGATGTGCCTGCCGCTCTGAATCAGCTTTTGCTAGTATGGACTCGATGAAACTTCGTTTTGCATCTAAGGGCAGGTATCTGCCATGCTTCTCATAAGCGGCCTCCTTGAGTTGCTCATATTCTCTGCGAGCCTCTGGGTGATTTCGCAAATAGTCCCGAAAGAGAATATACTCCGACCAAAGTGAGCTTCCAGTCTTGACCATTCGAATGTGGTGAGTATTTGCTCCCGATGATCCTTTGCGGAAATATTCAGTGTCCGGAATAATCTCCTTGTTCATCGGGCGATATTCGTACCCTATCGTCCGAAGAGGCTCAACACAAGATGCGACAAGGTCAAGGTCCTGAACAGCGATGAGAATATCGATGATAGGCTTGGACTTCATTCCGGGGACGGATGTACTGCCAATGTGCTCGATCGCGTCCACCTTGTGCCCGATGGCCTCCAAGATTCTTCTCTTCTCCTCTAGGTACATTCCTTGCCACTCAGGCTCATAGCTCACGACGATGTCTGACGGAGTCGCGGGCTTCAAGCTCTTCTCACCCAAGAGCACGGAGAAGTCGTCAGTAGCGTACGTCGCTCTTCAGTTCACTTTGAGGTATTTGTTCTCGAGATAGTTTACTAATCCTGATGGCTCGTACCCCCTCCCGAAGACTCGTGTAAGCAGTTCTTTAGGCGGATATGTCGCGCCCGGCTTGTGAAGGTTTTCTGCCAGCCAGTTCTTCAAGCCGGGTAGGCTTTCTTCTCCTTCGATAGGAAGTAGCTGCTTCTCAGTCAACGTGCTCCAGAGCATGCCTGCGACTACGTTTCCGAGGGAGTAGCTGGGGAAGGTGGCGTACTGTCCCCAGCTCCAGTGGATGTCCTGTAAGACTCCTTCGGCGCTGTTTCGTGGTCGCTTGCCGATGTAGTCCTCTATCATGTCGTCCCATACTGTTGGGAGTTCTGGGACGTTGATGGTTCCTTCTAGGAATTTCTTTTCTAGTTCGTATCTCATCGCGATGTGGAAGTTGTATGTGAGTTCGTCTGCCTCGACCCTGATGAGGCTGGGTCTTACACTATTGATGTAGTAGTATAGCTGGTCCTCTTCGTAGAGTGATAGGAAGCTGAGGCTCCGCTTGAGGGGCGGGTAAGCCAGCGATACGAACTGTCTGCTTCTTCCCACAATATTCTCCCAGAAACGGGATTGGGACTCGTGTATTCCCGAGGATACTCCTCCCCCAATGGGCGTGAAGTCCAGTTCACGGTCCACCTGGAGCTCGTAGAGGGCGTGGCCACATTCGTGGATAAGACCGAAGATCGGGGCTTTGAAGTTCTTGGGCTCGTATCTAGTGGTTATTCTCACATCATCGCCTGCGATCCTCGTCGAGAAGGGGTGGGTAGAAACGTCCAGCCGGAATCTGTTCATAGGCATACCCAGCAGCGACAGAAGTTTCTCATTCACCTGCTTCAT
>WNEP01001087.1_pt1 | contig 14011 bp, 13 predicted proteins | sample 5399961 | NCBI WGS metagenome assembly WNEP01 (sample SAMN13153329, study PRJNA577476) | soil metagenome | isolation source: 20 cm grassland meadow soil pre-rain plot 5 | place: USA:California | collected 2015-09-08 | reverse complement strand
GGTCCATCGCCTCGAGCTGGGAGACGGCGTCCCACCCGCGCCGCTCCGCCTCGGCGAATGCCTCGTCCTGCGCCGTGCTCCAGGGCCCCGCGGCGTCGCCGCGCTGCGGGCGCACCGTGCCGATCCGGAGCACGACGGACGACTTGAGCTTGACCCGCATGTCGCGGCGCAGCTCCGTCAAGCCGACGGGTGCGGCGTGCTTCCAGGCCGGGTCGATGTAGCGCTGCCACAGGTCGGGCGGCTCGAGCACGTGCATGTCGCTGTCGGCGACCCGGAAGCCGCGCGCCGTCACGGGAGCTTACCTCGCTCGCCGGCTGCGCGCCGCGGCGCGCGGGCTCGGACGGCTGCCCGCCGCCTTCCGCCGCGCCTTCGGCGGCAGCGTCTCCGTGTGCCGGAAGGCGCGCGCGACCCAGCGGCGGAGCGCCGGCTCGTCGGCTGAGAGCGCCCCGGTCACCGCCACCCAGCCGGTCATGCGGCGCCCGGGCATGGGCTCGAAGTCGGTGGCGCCGTGCTGCTTCGCTTCGGCGATGCCCGCCTCGTCGAGTCGCAGCACGACGCGGTCCTCGTGCAGGCCGGCGAACATGTTCCCGTTCACGAAGGCGGCCGGGTAGCCGAACATGGGGCGCCGCTCGGCGCCGCCGCCGGAGGGGACGACGCGCGCGAAAGCGGCGATCAGCTCCGGTGGCGACTTCTTCCAGGCCATCGGCGTCCCCGCTCGTAGCCCCTCGCTCGCGCTCGAGTCAAGGCGGTCGCGGCGCCGCCGCCGCCGCGCTATGCTCGGCCGCGGAGGATCCCGCGATGGAGAAGGCCACGTTCGCCGCCGGCTGCTTCTGGGGCGTGGAGGAAGCGTTCCGCCACCTGGACGGCGTCGCCTCGACCGCCGTCGGCTACTCGGGCGGCCACCTCCCGAACCCGACCTACCACGACGTCTGCTCCGGCGGCACCGGCCACGCCGAGAGCGTGCAGGTGGAGTACGACCCGGCGCGCGTCTCCTACGAGCAGCTGCTCGACGTGTTCTGGGAGAACCACGACCCGACCCAGCTGAACCGCCAGGGCCCCGACGTCGGCGCGCAGTACCGCTCGGCGATCTTCTTCCACAGCCCCGCGCAGGAGGCGGCGGCGCGCGCCTCGAAGGCGCGCCTCGAGGCGTCGGGGCGCTTCCGGCGGCCGATCGTCACCGAGATCACGCCGGCATCGACCTTCTACCGCGCCGAGGAGTACCACCAGCGCTACCTCGAGAAGCGCGGGCTGGCGCACTGCCGGATCGGCTGAGGCGCGAAAGCTGAGGCGCACGCTCCGGCCGCGAATCTCTCGCGGCCGTGAGCCGCCGCCCTGCGTCGACACGTGGTGAGCGAAGGTCCGCCGCCATCGCCGCGCGCTCGGCGATCAGCCGATCGAAGGCGGCGAGAACGAAGGGGTCGCCGGAGCGCAGGCCGGCGCGCACCCGTTGGACCGCGGCGACATGCTCACGCAGCGCGTCGCGCGCGCCCGCGAGGTCGCCCGCGCCGGCGCGGGCACGGGCAAGGTCGAAGAGGAGAATCGAGCGACGCACCGCCGACGGCCCATCGGCGGGCGGGTCGTGCGGGACGAGGCCGAGCGCGGCCGCGAACCGATCGGCGGCCTCCTCACTGCGACCCCGCGTCAGGTACAGGATGCCCACGCGCTGCTGGGAGTCGGGCGACCGTGGACGGCTCTGCGCCGCGTCCAGGTACGATCGTTCCACGTCGGGACGGGGGAGATCGCCATGCGCCCTGGGATCCAGGTGCACGGGGTCGGCGACCCACGTGACACCGAGGCCCAGCGCTGCCACCGCCGCCGCCCCGGTGAGCGCCGTGAGCGGGCCGGGGCCCGCTGACGCCCGGCGCGCGACGGCCAGGATCAGCCCGCCCGCTCGGGGAAGGGCGGCCAGCCCGATCGCCGCCGCGAGGATGATCGGCAGGGCGGGAGGCAGCGTGTAGCGATAGTGGGCGACGGGCATCCACAGGGTGACGCCCGCGACGACGCCCACGATCCAGCAGAGGACCACGACGGTGTCCGAGCGCAGCGACCTCGTCGCGAGCGTCACCAGGCCGAGGCAGAAGCCGATGACCATGAGACCGCTTCCCGCCCAGGCAAGGGGTCGCGACAGCGGCGTCAGCTCGCGGACGCGCAGGGTGAGGACGCCCAAGTACGCGGCGCGCTCCCGCAGATCGAGGAGCGCGGGACCGGGTTCGATCTGCTGCTTCACCATCCAGTCGCCGAAGACGACGAAGGCCTCGTGGAGCCGCCCGAGCGGGCGACCCTGGAGCGTGGGGTCCAGGACGACGAGGACGGCGACGGCCACCACGGCGGCGAGTCCGCCCGCGAGCAGCGAGCGCGCGATCAGCCGCCCCCGGCGCCAGGCGCCCGGTTCGACGACCGCCGCGAGCAGCAGGCTGCCGGCATACACGGGGCCGGCGAGCGCGCCGTTCATCTTGCTCCCCGTCGCGAGCGCCGTGACGAGTCCCGGAACGAGCACCGTCATGGCGAGCAGCCGGCCCCGCGCAGACCGCTCGCGCAGGGTCCGCGCGGCGCACAGCGAGGCGGGGACGATCAGCGTCAGGTGGAAGAGCAGGATGGTGTCCGTCAGCCCGCCCCGCGCCGTCTGGAGGAAGGATGGGTTGGCCAGCAGGAGCGACGCGGCGAGAATACCGGCGAGCAGCCCGGCCATGCGCTGGCCGATCCAGAAGAGCAGGGCGCAGACGAGCGCGCCGTACGTCACGCTGACGCCGCGCGTGACACGCAGCATGGCGTCGGGGACCTTCCTGCGCAGCGCGTCGGGCGTACGCCAGAGTGCGGCGAAGTCGTCCTGTAGCCGACGGTCGTGCACGTGCAGCCCGGCGGCGGCCAGCGCGGCTCCGAAGACGTACTTGGCGACGGGAGGGTTCGTCCGCGCGTAGAAGTCCGCCTGCCAGTCCGCATGGCGCCAGGCCCCCTGCTCGAAGAAGAGGTGGTAGTAGTAGCTCTCGGACAGCTTGTGGGCCTCGTCGATATCGAACGGCGGGCTGTCGCCCCGCGGGCCGACGCGGATGCCGCTCGCCAGGTAGACGAGGGAGCAGACGAAGACCAGCGGCAGCCGCCAGGTCACCGCTCGTCGACGAACAGCGGTGACCGGCGGAGGCCCATGCGCTGTCCGAGGTACGCCGCGAGCACGCGGAAGATCTTGAGCGTATAGATCGCGCCGTCGCGGAACCCGATGGTGGACGCCTCCGCGAAGTAGCGGACCGGCATCGGCGCGTCGCCGAGCCGGAACCCGTGATACACCGCCTGCGCCAGGAACTCGGCGTCGAAGCCGAAGTCGTCCGAGTTGTGCTCGAAGGGGATCGTCTCGAGCACCTCGCGTCGGTACACGCGGAAGCCGGAGTGGCAGTCGCCGAGGTTCTGCCCGAGGACGACGTTCATGCACAGCGTGAGCACGCGGTTCATGAGATACTTCAGCAGGGGCATCCCCCCTTCGAGCGCCTCGCGCCGCGTCCGGATGCGTGAGCCGAGCATCAGGTCGCAGATGCCGAGCCGGACGAAGCCGACGATGTACGGGATCGCCCGGCTATCGTACTGATAGTCCGGGTGCAGCATGATGACGATGTCCGCGCCGCGCTCGAGTGCGGCGCGGTAGCATGTCTTCTGATTCCCTCCGTAGCCCAGGTTCCGCTCGTGCTCGATCACCGTCAGCCCGAGCGCGCGGGCGATGTCCACCGTGCGATCGTGGCTGCCGTCGTCCACGAGGATCACCTCGTCGGCAACCCCCGGGGGAATGTCGCGCACGGTCCGCTCCACGGTCAGCGCGGCGTTGTACGCCGGCATCACCACGATCACCCGATCGCCGGCGCCCGGCTGCCGCTCTCCCCCGGCGGTCGTCACGCGCGGCGGCGGCTGTGCCGGCCGGCGAAGACCGGCAGGCCGACCACGAGAGCCCCGTCGCGGCGGTCGCGATCACGAACGGCAGGCGCGCTCCCGACCCCGGCGGGCAGGGGCTGCTCGCGACGTGCCGACGCGGCGTCTGGACGGGTTTTTGCCGACATTTCCCGGTGAGCAGAGAGAGTGGACCGACGGAGTCAGCGGAAGGCCGGGATCACCTCGCGGGCGAAGAGTCTCGGGCTCTCGGCGCCGGCATGGCGCCCGAAGCTGATGATGAAGCTCGATATCCCCCGCCGCACGCTCTCGCGCAGCCGTGAGATGATCTCCTCGGGCGTGCCCGTGGGACACAGCTCCGGGGCGCCGGTCAGGAAGCCGATCTCCTGGTGCACCTCCTCGGTGCGCCGCCTGGCCTCGTCTCGCGACAGCCCGATCGCACCGACCGTCTGCTGGGAGATCTCGATCTCGTCGAAGTTCCGGCCGACCCTCTGGCAGTGGCCGCGCAGCACCTCGAGCTTCGAGCCGATCTCGCGGTGGAAGGCTCCCGGGTTGTTCCAGACGTCCGCGTAGCGGGCCACGAGCCCGAGGAGGACCTTCTCGCCCGCCCCGCCGATGAGAATGGGAGGGTGCGGCTTGCGCGTCGGCCGCGGGAGGCAGCGGGCGTTCTCGATGCGGTAGTGGGCCCCGTGAAACGTCGCCTGCTCCTCGGTCCACATCCGCATCAGGACCTGGAGCCCCTCCTCGAGCTGCCCGAGCCGCGTCCCGATGTTCGGAAAATCGTACCCGTAGGCCTCGTACTCCTGCACGAACCAGCCCGCGCCGTAGCCGAGAATCAGCCGGCCTCGCGAGAGCGCGTCGAGCGTCGTGGCCATCTTGGCGAGCAGCGCCGGCGGCCGGTAGCTGTTGCAGAGAACGAGGAAGCCCAGCTCGACTCGTCGCGTGATCGCCGCCACGGCGCTCATCTCCGTCCACGCCTCGAGCGGGTCGCCGCTGCCGACGCCGAGGAAGTGGTCCGCGACCCACACCGAGTCCCAGCCCACCTCGTCGGCCAGCAACGCGATCTCCTCGACCTCGGACCAGCTCGCGCCGAATTGCGGCAGCGTCAAGCCGAACTTGACCGTCCGTGCGCCCATCATCCTGCCGAACCCCGAATGCCGTGCAGCTCCTCCCTGTGCCCGCGCTCGAGCAGCTGTCGCACCGCCTCCAGGAGCGGCCGCCCGCGGTGCAACACGTGGTACACCTGCTCGGTGACCGGCATCTCGACGCCCACCTTCCGGCCCAGGTCGTAGGCAGCCGCCGCGGTCGAGAACCCTTCGGCCACCGAGCGCTGGCGTGCGAGGTAGGAGGCCGGGTCGGCGCCCTCGGCCACCCGCATCCCGAGCGTGCGGTTGCGCGAGAGGTCGCCGGTGCAGGTGAGCACCAGGTCGCCCACACCGGCGAGCCCGAGGAAGGTGAGCGGATCGGCCCCGAGCGCCACGCCGAGCCGGGTCATCTCGGCGAGCCCGCGCGTGATCAACGCGGCGCGCGCGTTCAAGCCGAAGCGCAGGCCGTCGCAGGCGCCGGTGGCGATCGCCATCACGTTCTTGACCGCGCCGCCCACCTGCACGCCGACGGGATCGGCGCTCGTGTAGGTCCGCAGCGTGATGGAGTGGACGAGGTCCTGCACCTTCCGGGCGGCGACCATTCCCTTGGAGGCCACCACGACGTCGGTCGGCAGGCCCTGGGCGACCTCGCGCGCGAAGGTCGGTCCGGAGAGGAAGGCGAGCCGCTCGGGCTCGAGGTCCGGCATCGTCTCCTCGAGGACCATCGACATCAGCTTGAGCGTCCGCTCCTCGATGCCCTTCGTGGCGACCACGACGATCGCGTCGCGCCGCACGCCCGGGGCCGCCAGTGTCGACACCGCGCGCAGATGGCTCGATGGGGGGACGAGGACGACCAGGTCCGCGCTCGCCGCCACCTGCGGGGCGTCCGCCGATGCCCGGATGGTCTCCGGGAGCGAGACGTCCGGGAGGTAGGGCGAATTCGTATGCCGGGTGGCGATCTCCTCGGCGACCTCGGGCTCGTACGCCCACATCGTCACCGCGTGCTCGAGCCGCGCCAGGTGGCAGGCGAGCGCGGTGCCCCACGCTCCGGAGCCGACGACAGCAATTCGCGCCATGCGCCCATATACAGCGGCGCGCCGGAAGCCGCCATTCACCCGGCATGCGGGCGGCGTCCCTGGTCCCGTGGCGAAGCAAGCCGTGCACGACGCCCGCCGATCGGTGCCGGATCAGCCGGCGCGCTTCGCACTGGCCGGGGTTAACGTCCCGACCCCACGGGTCTTCAGCGGGAAATCACCATCTTCGAGGTACTGGCGAGATGGATACTCTTCGGAACGAATGGGAAGGGCGCGATCGGGCTGAAGGTGTTACGCACGGTCACCACCACCGTGCTGCCGGGATCGTTGGTGCCGGGGTTTTCCCACGTCACGTCGATGTCGCCGGTGTTGACCTGCACCCCGACGGTCTTGCTCTGGACGACGGCTTTGATGTCGTCCACGGACGCAGGGTGAGCGCTCGAGCTACCGCGCACCACCGCGTAGCGCACGGCCTCTCTGGCACTCAAGGACACCACGTCGTACGCATAGATGAGTCGGGCCGCGTCGACGATCCCGAACGTCACGACCAGAAAGAGGACCAGGACGATCGGCAGCTCCGCCAGCGACTGGCCAGTCTGCCCTCTCACGAGGCGTCGCTCCGCGGTATCCTTCACCATCTACTGCGCTCGCATGATCGCTGTTCGAACGAGGTGGGTCGTGTGCGGGACCCCCGGATAGGGGAAGAGCGTCGTGAAGACCTTGTCTGCCTTGACGCAGACATAGACGCGCGGCGCATCCGAGGGGCAAGAAGCAAGACAGCCGGAGCCGGTGCTGCAACCGTCAGTACCGGGGGTGCAGCCGCAGGAACCAGTCCCATCCTTGCACAGGCAATACCGACCCGCGGTCATCGTGGGGAGGGGAGTCACATCGCCCGCGGCAGTCCGGGCCGCCTGCTCCATGCCGGGGAAATCCCCGGATTTGATGTTGTCCTGAGCACCGTACTGCACGCCTGCGCGCGCGGCGTGCGAGACTGTCATGGCCGTATAGAAGACGCGACCAAAATCGAGGATGCCTATGAAGAGCACGAACGCGAGAGGGAGCACGAGCACGAACTCCGTGAGTGCTATGCCCCGACACCGCACGTAGTGGTCTCTATGCGTCATGCCACACCGTCATTCGGCGAGCGCGACCGTCCTGATCGGCGACCCGCCGGGGAGATTCTTGAAGTCGTCGTTCAAGCTGCTGGTGCCTGTAAACCAGATCCGATCGGCGATGAGGATGGTGTAGGCGGCAGCGCCGGCGATGCTTTGGCCCCCCGCGAATTTGAGGCGAGTCGTCGGGAAGTAGAGCGTCCCTTCCAGAGCGAGGGTGCTGCTACCGTTCACCGTGCTGTCTCCGCTGGTGCTGCTGATCGCCCGATCCTGGAAAAAGAGCATCGCCTCCATGGAACCGCTCCTGGGGGCGGAGAGCGCTCCGGACACGCTACCGTTGATGGACACGGGGCCGTAGGGATGGCCGGTGCCTGCGCCTGCAGTGTTGTAGAAGGTGACACCGGTGCCGTTGATCACACCCCCGCTCATCGTGAGGCCACCTCCGTAGAGGACGTAGAGACCGGGCTGGAACGTCACCACAACGCCAGTCCCACTGATGGCGATGGCGGGGTTGAGGCTGTCACCGCAGTAGGTCCCGGGCTGGAGAGTGTACGTACCGGCGGTCTTGATCTGGTAATTGGTATAGTTGCACGTCGACGAGAACGTCGGAGCCGCTAGCCCGGCGAGCGGGTCCGGCTCCCGAGGAACATTGGTCTTCGGCGTCGGGGTGTAGCAGGTACCCGTGTAGTTCCCGGTGACGGCGGTCGATGTAACGGTCATGCAGGCGCCCCCGTTCTCGTCCAGCGCATCCCCGTTATTCGAATCGTCGACGACCCCGCAGTTGGCGTTGACCTGAACGCCGCCGCTCAACTGGACCGCAGCAGGGGCCGTGGCGTTCAGCGCATAGATGCAGTTCCTCGAATCCATGATGCCCGCGACCGCCCGCGTGCTCACGGTCGCGCTCTGGAAGCCGAGGATACCCATGAATATCGTCGGGCGGGGCTGGGAAATGATGGCCTCGACGAACGCGTTATTGCCCGCATAGAAGCCGCCGAGGGGAGGATGATTGACCGTGACATGCGTACCATCGACGAGGTTGGTGAACCCGTTCGAAGCGGCACCATTATGCGCCGCCGCCGCGAGCTGCGGCGTTTCGACCATCAGATCTCTGCGCAGTTGCTTCGCGCCCGCCATCGCCGCAGCATCGGCGCCGGTCTGCATGCGGCGTCGGTAGTCGAAAAAGAAGCCCAAATCGGCGACCACGGAGACCACGGCGCAGAAGGCGAGCAAACCGACCACCATCATCACCAGGATCTGGCCTCGCTCACCATCTCGCTCATCGCGCCCACGGGCCGCCATGCTCGACTCCTCCCGCGACCACGTGCCGCTCGATGCGCTGCCCAGTTTACTAAGCATGATAGCTCGCTAGAGTGTGGCTTAAGAGCGTCGTCACATGCGGAATATAGTCGCGTAGGCCACGCCGCAGCAAGATCTTTGTGAGACCCTGAGAGGGGCGCCTTGCCAGTACGCATGGCGGAGCGGAGAACCGTGCAGGAACGCCGGTCGCGCCGGCTACCCCACGGAAGTTGCGTTCTCTCGCGGGCAGTTCGTCGGCGACGCGCCACGGCGACGCTCGAGCTGCACGCCATGCGCTGCACGCCATGCTTTGACACCTGCGCTCCACCTATCGGAGCATGCCTTGCGCCTCTCTTCGCAGGAATCAGCGCGACGAGGTCCATGCCTTCCGCCACGCCGACGATGCCGTCATCGTCGTGTTCGATCTCCTGGGCGCCCACCGGGGACCGCTTCGTGGCGTGCCGCCGACGGGTCCCCGATCTGACGGCGGGCTCGTAGAGGAGGACCTGCGATGTCGATGGTCCGGCCGCTGTCCGGCTGCGAGGCGACGCCGGCGCCCGGTTCGTACTCAAGCCAGGGTCGTGCCCGTCGCCCCGAGCCGCCGCACCACCTTCCGCTTCCCGGCGTTGATCTCCTTCAGGGACCTGATCCCCTCCTCCGCCACCTCGTCCCCGACCATCCGGTCGCCTTCCGCCGCGAGCTCGTCGAGGTCGACCCACACGGCGTACGCGGCGCGCGTGCGCTCGGTGATGATGCCGGCCTTGAGCAGCGTCTTGATGAGCGTGCGGAACACGTTGCTCCCGCGCTGCATGAGGGAGCGGCGGTGCGCATCGGTGCGCGCCTCCAGGACCGCGTCGCGCACCCACTGCCAGTCGAGGCCGAACTCGGGGTAGATGAGCCGCTTCTGCTCGGGGTTCACCAGGTTGAAGAGGAGCGTGTTGAAGCACTCGAGCGCCCAGTCCTCGACCGCGTCGCGCTCGGCCGCGTCGAGCTGCGGGATGGTGGCGTGCGCCCAGATCTTGCCGAACTTGTGGTGGAAGGCCTCGTCGGTCATGACCAGCTGGCACACGCGGCGCAGCAGCGGGTCCTGCGCGATCTTGTAGAGCGTCGTGAAGGCGCCCATCGCCACGCCTTCCACCAGCATCTGCATGCCGACGATCTTCTTGTAGACGACGGGCGTGGCGACCAGCTCCTTCAGGAGACTCCCCACGGTGTCGCCGACCGGGAAGACGGCGCCCCCGAAGCGCGCGGCCATGTATTTGGTGAAGGCGTGCACGTGGCGCGCCTCCTCGCGCGCCTGGTTGGCGGCGTACTCCTGCGCCCCGGGGTCGAGGAAGATGTCGCACAGGCTGGCGGAGAGGCTGAGCGCCCCCTGCTCGCCGTGCAGGATGTTGGAAAGGCTCCAGCGCGCGCTCTGGTTGGTGAGCTTGATGCGCTGGCCCTCGTCCAGCCGGTCCCAGACCGCGGTGTTGCTCTCGAGGACGAACCAGGTGGGGACGATCGTGTCCTGGTCGGTGGGGAACGGAGCCGAGAAGTCGACGTAGTCCGGATCCTCCGGGTTCCAGAAGTGCTCCTCGGTGCGCGCGATGATCTCCTCGAAGTCCGAGGACCGGCGCGCGTAGCGGCCGGGCTCGATCATGGCGGGAAAGTCGTCGGGGTCGGCGGCGCGGTAGGCGGGGTCGGTGGGCATCATGGTCCTCCATCGACGAGACTACACGGCGAGTCAAGCCGCAGGCCTCCGACCGCGGGTGAGCCGCTGTCGGCGGCCCGACGATGTAGACGACGCACACATTCACGTGCGCCGCGACTTCGGCGGCCCTAAGCGCGCGCTTCCCTCGCGCGTCACCGCCGACGCTACACGCTCGCCGCCAGCTCCGCCCAGTCCTCGATCGCATCCTCCTGCCCGGGCACGACCTGCACCGCGAGCTGCTGGTAGCCCGCGGCGGCGAGCGCGCGGATGCGGTCGCGCAGCTCCGCCGCCGTGGCGGTGAAGGTCGCCATGCGGATCAGCTCGGGCGTGACGAAGCGCTCCTCCTCGGGCCGCACCCACATGAGGTGGCCCTTGTGGAGCTGGAGGTAGCGGGCGTCGGGCGGCGTGTAGGTCTCGTACTGCGCGCGGAAGGCCGTCACCGCCGCACCCAGCTCGGGCCCGAGCCGCTCCGGGTCCACGGTGCGCTCGAGGAAGGCGTGGAACATGACCGGCACGAGCGGCCCGGCCTGCGCCCGCGCGCGCGGGCTCCCCGCGTCCTCGCCTGCGCGCAGCACGCAGCCGAGCGTGAAGCCGGTCTTGTAGAGGCGCTCCGGGGCGCGGCCGGCCGCGCGGCACGCGGCCGCCATCTCCTCCACCTCGTGGAGCGCGGCGGGTAGCACGGTCACGAAGTTCATCCAGCCGTCGGCGATCTCGGCCGTGAGCGCGCGCGCCCTGGGCGCGAAGGCCGAGAGGTGGAGCGGGATCGGGTGTGCGATGTCGACGAGGCCGGCCTCGGGGTTGAGGAAGCGGATCTTCCGCCGCGCGCCCTCGAACGCCCACTCGACCGTCTCGCCGCGCAGCAGCGCCCGGACGACGCGCACGTACTCGCGCAGCTCGGCGAGCTTCATCGGGCCGAGGCCCATCGTGTTGCGCGCCGTGAAGCCGGTGCTCACGCCGAAGACGATCCGCCCCGGGGCGAGGCGGTTGAGCGACGCGAGCGCGTTGGCGGCGACCGGCGCGATGCGGTTGGAGGGCACCAGCACGCCGGTGCCGAGGACGATCTTCGCGGTGTGCGCCGCGGCGAGCGCCATCGCGACGAACACGTCGGCGCAGAGCATCTGCGTGTCGTAGAACCAGGCGTGGGTGAAGCCGAGCCGCTCGGCGCGCTCAGCGATCTTCCACGCATCCACGCCGGGAGCGAGGGCGATGCCGAAGTCCATGGGGCCGGACCGTATCAGCGCCGCGCCGGCAGCTCCAGCACGCGCCACGAGGTCCAGTCGAGCGGCACCTCGGCCACCGAGGTGCGCGCGCTGACGAACGCGCGCTCGGGCCGGCCGAGGGCGGCGAGCGGCACACGCACGGCGATCGCGCGCGCCTCGCGCACCACCTCGACCGTGCCGCCGTCCAGGTGCCGGTCCTGATCGAGCACCCGGTGGCCGAGCATGCCCACCTCGACGCGCAGCTTCGGCATGCGCCCGAACGGCCGGTCGCGGCGGTAGCCGAAGAGATAGAAGGACGCCTCGACCGCCTCGGCGAGCGGGCGGGAGAGCACGGTCGACACCACGAGCGCGTCGCCCTCGAGCCGCACCGCACGCCACTCCACGCCGACGAAGGCCGCGCGCTCGGCCGGGGTCAACTCCGCGGGCGGGTCGGAGCGGACGGCCCCTGCGGGCTCGAGCGGCGCGCCCGCGCCTGGCGCGAGCACCGGGAAGTCGCCGAAGAGCTCGTTGGCACGCACGAAGGAGAGGAGGTAGTCGGCGCTGTAGCGGTACTGGGTCGCGTGCGCCTGGAGCGCCGCCCGCTTGCGCGCCCGCGCCGACGGCGGCACCGGGAGCGAGGTCCAGGCCGCCACCGGCGCAAGCGGCGGCGGCGCGAGCGCTTCGCCAGCGCGCAGCCCGCGGGGCGCGGGCCAACCCTTGTAATGGACGAGGTAGGGGAAGAGCGCGGGCGCGAGCTCGACCTCGAGGTCCCAGAGGGCGACGCGCGTGAAGAGGTAGAGCGCGCGGTGGTCGGGGTTGTGGTCGGCGGGGTGCGAGACGAAGACCTTGGTGGGGCGGAAATCGTGCAGGAGCGTGCTCAGGTCGCGCAGGATCTCCTCGCCCTTGTACGGCGCGCCGGGGCGGAAGGCGCTCGCGTAAGGGACGGCGGTGACGCGCGTCAGCTTGCTCCGGAGCGGCGGCTTCTCGCCCCAGTGCTCGGTCCAGATCTCGAACGTCCCGAAGTCCGGGTAGCCGAGAAAGGTGAGCTCGCCGGGGCCGAGGCCGAGGATGCGGTCGGCCGCCACCGCCTCGTCGTGGCGGACGAGCCCCATCGCGCGCACCGCGCGCGGCACGACGACCGGGTGCTTGCGGTAGACGGCGAAGGACCATTCGTTGCTGTCCCCGTAGGTCAGGAAGACGACGCGCACGGGCAGCCGCATCTTGAGAGCGCGCTGGATCAGGCCGCCGCAGGCGAGCGCCTCGTCGTCGGGATGGGGCGCCAGCACGAGCATGCGATCGTCGCGCTCGAGGCGCAGCTCCGCGGCGCGCGCGCCGGCGGCCGAGAGCGCGGGCAGCAAGAGCCCGACGAGCAGTCGCACACAGCGCATGCTCCACCGCTTCCCGCCGCGCGTTGACTCGGTGTATGAGGCGGCATGGCCACCCCTCCGATCCGCTTCGGCATCCAGACCGGGCAGCAGACCGTCGAGTGGGCGCAGCTCCTCGCGCTCTGGCAGAAGGCCGACGCCTGGGGCTACGACTCGCTCTGGAACTTCGACCACTTCTACCCGATCTTCGTCGACCCCGAGGGACCGTGCCTCGAGAGCTGGACGACGCTCGCCGCGCTCGCGCAGGCGACCCGGCGGGCGCGCATCGGCACCATGGTGAGCGGCAACACCTACCGCCATCCGTGCGTCACCGCCAAGATGGCGGCGACCCTGGACCACGTGAGCGGCGGCCGCTTCAACCTGGGCCTCGGCGCGGGCTGGTTCGAGCGCGAGCACCGCGACTTCGGCATCGACTTCAAGACCGTGCCCCGCCGGCTGGAGGCCCTCGAGGAGGCCCTCCAGATCATCCGCGGCATGCTGACCGAGCCGCGCACCACGCTCCACGGCCGGCATTACACGGTGACCGACGCGATCGGCTTCCCCAAGCCCGTCCAGCGGCCGCACCCGCCCATCATGATCGGCGGCACCGGGAAGAAGGTGCTCCTCCGCATCGTCGCCCAGTACGCCGACATGTGGAACGCCAGCGCGGCGCCTGACCAGATGCGGGCGCTGATCGAGCTGATCGCGCGCCACGGCGAGCGCGTGCGGCGCGACCCCGCGAAGATCGAGAAGACCGTCCTCATCCCCCTCTGCTACCGGGCGGCCCCGGAGCGAGAGCAGTTCGTGTGCCAGGTGATGGCGTCCATGCGACAGACGACGCCGGAGCAGGTGCGCCCGCAGATCATGATCGGGCAGAAGCAGGAGTGCCTGGACACGGTCGAGCGCTACGCGCGGGCCGGGGTCACGCACTTCATCTTCATGCTTTTCGTCCCCTTCTTCGAGGACGAGATCCAGGCGTTTGCAGAGGAGGTGATCCCGGCCGTGCGGGGGGCCTGAAGGGGGGGCGAAAAGGGGGGCGAAAGAGGGGCCTCAAGCAATCGGGGGGTCACGCCGATACACCGGCAGCAGCCATGGCGCTCTTCGGGAGGGATCGCGAGCACGAGCAGCGGGGCCAGCGCCCCGAGGCCGCGCCGCCGCCCAGCCCGGCGCCCCAGGAGGTGAAGATGTTCGAGCGGGAAAAGGCCCAGCCGCAGGAGACTGCGGGGACGAGCGCGTTCCTCGGCAAGGGCAGCCGGGTGAACGGCAAGCTCGCCTTCGAGGGCGCAGTGCGCATCGAGGGCCAGGTGGAGGGCGAGATCGCGTCCGAGGACACGCTCACCATCGGTGAGAGCGCCGTGCTG
>WNEP01001436.1_pt1 | contig 14133 bp, 10 predicted proteins | sample 5399961 | NCBI WGS metagenome assembly WNEP01 (sample SAMN13153329, study PRJNA577476) | soil metagenome | isolation source: 20 cm grassland meadow soil pre-rain plot 5 | place: USA:California | collected 2015-09-08 | reverse complement strand
ATCGAGAGCGGCTGCACGATGCCGATGCCGCCGGCAGCCGATACGGCGGCCACCAGCTCCGGGTTGGAACACGGGTACATGGCGCCGGCGATGAGCGGCACCTCGACGCGCGCGTCGCGGGAGAGCGCCGTGTCGAGCTGCGTCACGGCGCAGGCGCCGGGCCGAGCCGCCAGCGTACCGTCGCCCGCGCCACCACGTCGCCGCTCGAGTCGGAGACGACCGCCTCGAAGTCGTGCTCGGCGTCGACCGAGGTGTCGGGGATGGAGCAGCGCGCTTCGGCGGTGAGGAGACCGCGCGCCTTCTTGAGGTAGGCTATGGAGAGCCTCACCGGAATGCCGCGGACGTTGGGTGGCAGGCCGGTGAGCAGGGCGAGCCCGCTCGTCACCTCGGCGAGGTTCGCGAGCGCGACGGCGTGGACGGAATTCAGGTGATTGCGCACGCTCCGCCGATCGGTGATCTGGATCTTCGCGTGCCCGCCACCGAGCTCGACGACACGCGGGCGGATGGTGCCGGTGTAGGGAACCATCCGACCGAGCAGCCAGCTGAACACGCGCTTGCCGCCCGGCAGTGGGGAAAGCCGGTCCCACAGGGCGCGCAACCGGGCGCCAGGGGCCGCCAGCGGTGTGTCCATGGAGCATCAATTCTAGTAGGCGGCGACCGGGAACATCACCCCGGCCGGCGTGGTTGCACCAACCTGGATGTCCGTGAACCCGCAAGGAGTCGCCACCATGGAGCAACGCGGCCTGGGATGCATGGGGATGTCCGAGTTCTACGCCGGTCGGAACGACGCCGAATCCATCGCCACGATTCACCGGGCCCTCGACCTGGGAGTCACCTTCCTGGACACCGCCGATGTGTACGGCCCGTTCACGAACGAAACGCTCGTCGGCCGCGCCATCGCAGGCCGGCGCGACGAGGTGACGCTGGCCACGAAGTTCGGCAATGTGCGCGGACCGGACGGTACTTTCCGGGGCGTGAACGGCCGGCCGGAGTACGTCCGGGCCGCCTGCGACGCGTCGCTCCAACGGCTGGGCGTCGACACCATCGACCTGTACTACCAGCACCGTGTCGACCGCGAGGTGCCCATCGAGGACACGGTGGGCGCCATGGCCGAGCTGGTGCGGGAAGGGAAGGTACGGTACCTCGGCCTCTCCGAAGCGTCGCCCGCCACCATTCGCCGTGCCCACCAGGTGCACCCGATCAGCGCGCTCCAGACCGAGTACTCGCTGTGGAGTCGCGACCCAGAGGCCGATATCCTGCCCACGTGCCGGGAGTTGGGCATCGGGTTCGTGGCATACAGCCCGCTCGGACGGGGGTTCCTCACGGGTCGCTTCCGGCGACCCGACGACCTCCCTTCGGACGATTGGCGGCGCCACAATCCGCGGTTCCAGCAGCAGAACTTCGAGAAGAATCTCGAGCTGGTGCAGCGGATCGAGGTGATTGCTCGGGAGCAGGGATGCACGCCCGCGCAGCTCGCGCTCGCCTGGCTGCTCGCTCGGGGGAACGACATCGTCCCGATCCCGGGGACGAAGCGGCGCGCCCGGCTCGAGGAGAACGTGCGAGCGCTCGCCATCCGCCTCCGGCCGGAGGAGCTGCAGCGCCTCGACACTGTGGTGCCGCAGGGAGCTGCGGCCGGAGACCGCTACACGGAAGCAGGGATGCGGGCGGTGAACGTCTAGGGCGCGAGGTCCGACACCTCACGGCCCAGCAGATACCGTTCGGTGAAGAGGATCGTCGCGTAGAACTGGAAGTCCTGATTGCTCTTCTTCCGGAACCCGTGACCCTCGTCTTTCGCCATCAGATACCAGACCGGCACGCTCCGCTGCTTCAGGGCGGCGACCATCTGCTCGGCTTCGGTCCTGGGGACGCGCGGATCGTTCATTCCCGCGACGATGAACAGCGGCTTCGTGACCTTGTCCACGTTGTTGAGCGGCGCGGTGCGCTCCATCCACGCCCGGAGCGTGGAGTCGCGCTCGTCGCAAGGTGGCGAGGTTGGAGATGCCCACCACGTCCACCGAGCAGCAGACCCGATCGTTATAGAGCGTCGCGGTCACCAGCGTCATGTGGCCGCCGTAGCTGCCGCCCGTCACGAGCACGTGATCCGGGTCGAGATCAGGGCGCGCGCGGATCCAGTCGAACAGCGCGCCGATGTCCTTGTAGGCGCCCTCGCGCAGGGTCCCGTTGTCGAGCTTGACGAACGTCTTGCCGTGACCCGTCGACCCCCGCACGTTGGGGAGAATGAGGGCGATGCCGAGCTCGTTGACGTAGTAATTGCTGCGGCCCAGGAACCCCGGACGTGACTCGCCCTCCGGTCCGCCATGGATGTTGATGATGACGGGCCGGCGGCCGGCGAACCGAACCGGGGGCTTGTAGAGGAACCCGGAGACCGAGCGCCCGTCGAAGCTCGACCAGTGAATCAGCTCCGGCTCCGCGAAGTCCGCCGTATTGAGGCCGCCGGTCTCGCTCTCGGTCCAGCGCACCAGCCGGCCGGTCACGAGGTCGAGCGAATACGCGTCCTCTCCCGAGCGAGCGGAGGTAAACGAGAAGGCGAGCTCTGCGCCGGTGCGGCGCCAGGTGACGTTCCCGATCAGTCCCGCCGGCAGCTTCGGAATCCGTCGCTCCGCACCGGTCGCAGCATTGATCACGTGCAGCGCACCGATCCCGTCTTCGTTGGCGACGAACGCGATCCAGCGCCCGTCGGGGGAAAGCGCGAACTCGTCCACGTCCCACGGGAGGCGGTCGCTCAGGAAACGGTAGCGCTTGCCGAGCAGACTCAGATACGCGAGCCGCCGCACCTCCGATCCCAGGTCGGTCGTGAGATAGATCCCCTTGCCGTCGCGGCCGAACTGCGCGCTCCCGTACGCGACGGTGTCGTTGCCCTGCTTCGTCGTGAGCAGGGTCTTCACGCCGGTCGCGACGTCGACCAGCCACAGGTAGCTCTCGTTCACCGAGATCCCCTGGTGCAGGAGCATCGTCCGGTCGTCGGACGACCAATCGAGCGGCGCGTAGCCCCCGCCCTCGAGCTCCAGCACCATGCGGTCGGTGCGCGGGTCGGCGGGGTCCATCACCCAGAGATCCAGGTCCCGGCCGTTGCGCCGGGTGGACATGTAGGCGTAGCGGTCGCCCCGGTGCGACCAGACCCCGCCCACGTTGCGGGATTTGCCGTCGGTGAGCAGGGTAATGTCGCCAGTGGCGACATCGTAGCGATACTTCTGGAAGAACTCGCCGCCGCCCACGTCCTTGCTGAACACGACATAGCGTCCATCGGTCGGCTGGTACGACGCGCCGGAGACGGGATCGGGGAAGAAGGTGAGCTGGGTGCGCGCGCCGCCCGGGATCTTCACCAGGTGCAGTTGTTGGGCGTCGCCGAAGCGGGTGCCGATGAGCATCTCGCGTCGCGTCGGATGCCAGTCCCAGAAGGCCGCCGTGCGAAACTCACTGTACCGACGTGCCGCTTCGGCGATGCTCGCGGGGATCGGCGGGATTCCATCGGTGACGAGCGATTCGCCCGGCGGGATCGCCGCCGTCTGAGAGCGCGCCGGCGTGGCGGGGAGCAGCACGACGACGACGAGCAGACACGTCAGTCTGGGCATGCTGGGTTCCGTAGGTTATGTAGCTAGATCTAAGCTACGGCTGCGCGCACTGAGTGGCGAGGCTCGCCGAGCGTGGGCCGGGGTCATAGCTTTCCGCGGGGCTAATAATAAGGAAAGGCAACGGATGACGGCGTACCGGTATCCCGAGAGCCATGTGTTTTACCGCAAGCTGGGGCGCGCCTTCCCGCGCATCGTGCGCGGTGAAGGGTGCTGGCTCATCGACGAACACGGCAAGCGCTACCTCGACGCCGTGGGCGGCGCGTACGTCGCCAACCTCGGCCACTCGAACGGCGAGATCGCGGATGCCATGGCGCAACAGGCGCGGCAGTTCGGCTATCTGTCGGCCACCGCCTTCACGCACGCACCGGTGGAGGAGCTCGCTGCCGAGCTCGCCGCGACGCTCCCCGGCGACCTCGACAAGCTGTATTTCCTCTCGAGCGGCTCCGAGGCGGTGGAAGCCGCGCTCAAGCTGGCGCGGCAGTACTGGGTGGAGCGCGGCAGGCCTGAGAAGCACAAGGTCGTCGCGCTCGCTCCGGCCTATCACGGCAACACGCTGCTCGCGCTCTCCGCGTCGGCGCGCGAGCACTACCAGACGATGTTCCGGGAGTGGCTGGTGGACGTGCATCGCGTCGCTGCGTCGTATCCCTACCGCTGCCCGTGTCGCGGCCACGACCCCGGATGCCCGGTGTGCAGCGGCGTCGCGCTGGAAGCCGCGATCGTCGCGCTCGGTGCCGACCGCGTGGCGGCGTTCATCGCCGAGCCGGTGGGCGGCTCCTCCACCGGTGCCTCCACTCCCCGCCCCGAGTACTTCCGGCGAATCCGGGAGATCTGCGACCGCTACCAGGTGCTCTTGGTCGCGGACGAGATCCTGTGCGGCGCCGGGCGCACCGGCACCTGGTGGGCGATCGAGCCGTACGGGGCGCTGCCCGACATCATGACACTCGGCAAGGGAATCTCGGGGGGGTACGCGGCGCTCTCCGCCGTGGCGGCACCCGAGCGCATCATCGACGTGATCGCCGACGGCTCCGGCAACTTCATGCATGCGCAGACGTTCTCCCACCATAGCGTGGCGTGCGCCGCGGGCCTCGCCGCCGTGCGCTATCTCAAGCGCCACCACCTGATCGAGCGGTGCGCCCGCATCGGCGAGGTGTTGCAGCAGCGGCTCGCGGCGCTGCGGGAGCTGCCGCACGTGGGCGACGTGCGCGGCCGCGGCCTGCTCGCCGGGATCGAGTTCGTCGAGGACAAAGAAACCCGCGCGCCGTTCCCGCGCGCGGCGCACTTCGCCGAGGCGTTCACCGAGGCGGCACAACAGGCGGGACTGGTGGTGTGGCCCAACGTGGGGCACGCCGATGGGACGAATGGCGACCTCGTGATGGTCGCGCCGCCGTTCATTGTCACGGAGCAGGAAATCGACGAGATCGTGCGCCGGTTTGGGGAGGCACTGGAGGCTACGCTGAGGAGTCAGCGTGTCGGCGCAGTGGACCGCTGATGGCTGATGGCTGACAGCTGACAGTTCAGGAGCGCTCATGACCACCATCGCACCGGCTCAATCCAAGATCACCTACACGTCCGCGAGCGTCGACTGGGAGCTGTTTCACCGCCAGTTCGACGACGCGCTGGCGCGCGTGCGGGGGCAGCTGGGCGGGGACTATCCGCTCTACATCGCCGGGGAGGCAGTGCCGTCGCCCGCACCCCCGATCATCGACCGCTCGCCCATCGACACCGGTGTCGTGCTCGGCCGCTTTACTGCCGCGACGCCCCCGCAGGTCGACCGCGCGGTCTCGGCTGCGCGGGCGGGGCAGCCGGCGTGGATGCACGGCGGCTGGCGGGAACGGGTCGCGATCCTGCGGCGCGCTGCCGGCCTGGTGCGCGAGCGTAAGTTCGAGCTCGCGGCGATCATGAGCCTCGAGGTCGGCAAAGCCCGCGTCGAAGCGATGGGGGACGCCGAGGAGGCGGCCGATCTGATCGACTACTACTGCCAGCAGGTGGAGGACGCGAACGGGTTCGTACGCCAGATGGCGCGGGTCACACCCGTCGAGCACAACACCGACTTGCTGCGGCCGTACGGAGTGTTCGCCTGCATCGCTCCCTTCAACTTCCCGCTCGCGCTCTCAACCGGTATGTCGTCGGCCGCGCTGGTCGCGGGGAACGCCGTGGTGTACAAGCCGGCGGAGGAGGCGTCGTGGACGGGGCTCAAGCTGTACGAGATCTACCGTGACGCCGGGCTCCCGCCGGGCGTGTTCAACTACCTGTCCGGGTACGGGCCTGAGGCAGGTGAGACCCTGTGGCGCCACCCCGGGGTGGACGGGGTGGTGTTCACGGGCTCGAAAGCGGTCGGCCTGCGGATTCACCAGGGGCTCGCGACCCGTTGGATCAAGCCGTGCCTGCTCGAGATGGGCGGCAAGAACGCCGCGATCGTGATGGAATCAGCAGACCTGGACGCCGCCGCGGAGGGTGTCGTACGGTCGGCCTTCGGACTGCAAAACCAGAAGTGCAGCGCGACCTCGCGCGTGTACGTGCACGAACGGGTGGCGCGGCCGTTCCTCGAGCAGCTGGTCGGCAAGACGAGGGCGCTCAAGGTGGGGGACCCGACCGAGCGGGATGTCGTGTTGGGGCCGGTGATCAACGCGGAGGCAGTAGCAAGGTTCGAGCGGGCCGTGGCGCAGGTATCGCGGGAGAAAGGGGGGGCCATCCTGCACGGGGGTGAACGGCTCAGCGGCGCAAGCTTCGAGCGCGGGCATTTCGTCGCGCCCACGATCGCGCGGCTGCCGCTTTCCTCCTCGCTCTTCTGCGACGAGCTGTTCGTGCCATTCCTGGCTGTGGCGGAGGTTTCCGGGCTCGAGCAAGCGATCGCCGAGACCAACAAAGCGGAGTACGGGCTCACGGCGGGAATCTTCTCGAAGCGCGCAGAGGAGATCGAGCGCTTCTTCGACGAGATCGAGGCGGGTGTCTGCTATGTGAACAAGCGCACCGGGGCGACCACCGGCGCCTGGCCCGGGGCGCAGCCGTTCACAGGATGGAAGGGCTCGGGCTCCACGGGCAAGGGCGGTTGCGGCCCGTACTACGTCGCGCAGTTCCTGCGGGAGCAGAGCCGCACGGTGATCGAGGCATGAAGGATTACCCGCGCATCGTGGTCGCCCCCCCCGGACCGAAGGCGCGGGAGATCGTGGCACGGCAGGACCGCTGGGCGTCGACGTCCTACCCCAAGGAGTACCCGCTGGTGATCGCGCGCGGCGAGCGCGCCATGGTCGAGGATGTGGACGGGAACCGCTACCTCGACTTCATGGCCGGGATTGCGGTGGCGGCGACGGGCTACGGCCACCCGACGGTGGTCCGGGCGATTCAGGAGGCTGCCGGGCGTTTCCTCCACATCTGCGGCAGTGACTTCTACTTCGAGGGCTTCGCCGCGCTGTGCGAGCGGCTCGCCAAGCTCGCGCCGGGCCCGAGCCAGAAGCGCGTGTTCCTGGCGAACTCCGGGACCGAAGCAGTTGAGGGCGCGATCAAGCTGGCCCGGCATGCGACGGGTCGTCCGGGGCTGATCGCGTTCCTGGGGGCGTTCCACGGTCGCACCTACGGCGGCTTGAGCCTCACCGCGAGCAAGGTGGTGCAGCGCGCCGGGTTCGCGCCGTTCCTGCCCGAGGTGCATCACGTACCGTACGGCTACCGCTACCGCTGCGACTACTGCCGCGGTGAGCCCGTGTGCACGATGCGCTGCGTGACGGTCATCGAGGACGAGCTATTCGCGAAGCAGGTCGACCCCCAGAGCGTCGCGGCGATCTTCGTGGAGCCGATTCAGGGCGAGGGCGGCTACGTCGTCCCGCCGCCCGGCTACTTGAAGGCGCTGCGGGAGCTGTGCGACCGGCACGGGATCCTGCTGGTGTGCGACGAGGTGCAGAGCGGCATCGGGCGGACCGGAAGGATGTTCGCGTGCGAGTACGAAGGGATCGAGCCCGACGTCGTGCTGGTCGCGAAGGGCCTGGGCAGCGGCATGCCGATCGGGGCGATCATCGCGAAGCAATCGATCATGAAGTGGCGGCCCGGCGCGCACGGCAGCACGTTCGGCGGCAACCCGGTGTGTTGCGCCGCGGCGCTCGCGACGCTGGACGTCGTCGAACGCGAGCTGCTCCCCAACGTCGCGAAGTTGGGAGAGCGGCTGCTCAGCGGCACGCGGCGCCTCCAGGAAAAATACGCCGCGATCGGCGACGTGCGGGGGCGCGGGCTGATGATCGGCGTGGAGTTCGTGAAGGACCGCGCCACGCGCGAGCCCGCGCCGGAGATCCCGCACAAACTGGTGGAGCGCGCCTTCCGGAAGGGCCTGCTGCTGCTCGGGGCGGGGAAGAGCACGCTCCGCCTCGCGCCGCCGCTCGTGGTGGACGAGGAGGACGTGGATACGGCGCTCCGCATCATCGACGAGTGTCTGGATGAGCTGGACTGAAAGCGCCGTCGGCCGTCGGCCTTCAGCGGGATGCGCCGAAAGCTGATGGCGGGAAGCGCTTCCAAGGTGATGTCCATGCGCGACGCCATCGCCCGCTTCGTCCACGACGGCGACACCGTGGTCATCGAAGGGTTCACCCACCTCATCTGCTTCGCCGCGGGCCACGAGATCATCCGCCAAGGCCGCCGCGACCTCACGCTGTGCCGCCTCACGCCCGACCTGATTTATGACCAGATGATCGCCGCGGGCTGCGCCCGGAAGCTCGTCTTCTCGTGGGCCGGCAATCCCGGCGTGGGATCGCTGCACGCGTTCCGACGCGCGGTGGAGGGGAAGGGCGGGCCGCCGCTCGAGATCGAGGAGTACTCGCATTTTGGCATGGTCGCCCGCTTCGCGGCGGGCGCGGCCCGCCTCCCCTTCTGGCCGATGCGCAACTACATGGGCACTGACCTGCCGGCCGCGAATCCCCGCATCCGACACGTCACGTGCCCCTACACCGGAGCAGCCCTCGCGACCGTACCGGCACTGAACCCCGACGTGACCATCATCCATGCGCAGCGCGCTGACGCCCTCGGGAACACCCAGCTCTGGGGCCTGGTGGGCGTCCAGAAGGAGGCGGCGTTCGCCTCGGCGCACGTGATCGTGGTGGTCGAAGAGCTCGTGGAGGAGGCCGTGATCCGCTCCGACCCCAACCGCACCGCCGTCCCCGCCATGATCGTGGACGCCGTCGTGGTGGAGCCGTGGGGGGCGCACCCGTCGTACGCGCAGGGGTACTACGACCGTGACAACGATTTCTACGTCGCATGGGAGGCGATCTCGCGCGATCCGGACGCGCTCGAGCGCTACCTCGACGACTGCGTGCGCGGCGTGTCGGATCGGGCGGCGTACCTCGAGAAGCACCCGGGACTGACCGCACGGCTCAAAGCGGCAGCGCGATTCTGTTCCGGAGTGAATTACGGGTTCTGACGCCGCCTACACCCCCGACGAGATGATGGCGAGCGTCGCGGCGCGGGAGCTGGCCGACGGGGAGGTCGTATTCGTCGGGATCGGTCTTCCCAACCTCGCCTGCAACTTGGCGCGCGCCACCCATGCGCCACGTCTCGTGCTGATTTACGAGTCGGGCGCCGTGGGCGCCGCACCCGAGCGGCTGCCCGTGTCGATCGGCGATCCCGCGCTGGTCACGGGCTCCCTCATGGTCTGCGGCATGGTGGACGTGTTCCAGCTGCTGCTGCAAAACGGCAGGGTCGAAGTCGGCTTCCTCGGCGGCGCGCAGGTCGACCGCTACGGCAACATCAACACGACCGTCATCGGACCGTACGCGCGGCCGACGGTCCGGCTCCCCGGCAGCGGGGGGGCGGCGGAGATCGCGATTCACGCTCAGCGCACGCTCGTAGTCTCAAAGCTCTCGCCGCGCGCGTTTCCGGAGCGGGTCGACTTCATCACGAGCCCCGGACATCGCAGCGGAGGGGTGCCTCGCACCCAGCTCGGCATGCCGGGCGCGGGACCGGTCAAAGTGATCACCGACAAGGCGGTGCTCGAGGCGGACGAGGCGACCGGCGAGCTCGTCCTGGCGGCGCTCTATCCCGGAGTGGACCCGTCCGAGGTGCAGGCAGGCGTCGGGTGGCCGCTCGGGAGCCGGCCGCGGCTGGGACGCATCGATCCACCCACCGCGACGGACCTGCGGCTGCTCCGGCACGTGCTCGACCCCAAGCGGCTGCACCTCAAAGCATGAGGCGCGCCGTCGCAGTCGCCCTGTTGGTCGTCGCTGGTGCGCAGCGTCTGGGCGCGCAGGTCGACGTCGACTCCCTCGCCGCGCGGGTGCGGAAGGTCACGGACGCCTACCTCGCCGCCTACTTCGAGCGTCATCCAGAGGAGGCTACCCTCGCCGGCGTGCCCGGCGTCCGCCACGACCGCCTGCCCGACAACTCGCCAGTCGCCCGCGGGCGCTGGCAGGCGCGGGAAGATCGGTGGCTCGCGGAGCTGCGGCGGATCGATCCCGCTCTGCTCGAGGGGCGCCCCGAGTGGACGGCGTACGGCGTCATGCGCGCGTCGCTCGAGGGATCGGTGGCGACCCGGGTATGCCGGTACGAGCTCTGGAACGTGAGTCACGTGAACCGCGGCTGGTTGCCCATCGTCACGTCACTCGCCGCTGTGCAGCCGGTCGGAACCGAGGAGCTGCGCCAGCAAGCCCTCGCGCGGTGGCGGGAGATGCCTGTGTACATCGCGAGCGAGATGGCGAACCAGCGCGAGGGGCTGCGATTGGGCTACTCCGCGCCGCAGGGGAACGTCCGTATCGTGATCAAGCAGCTCGACCAGCTGTTGGACGAGCGGATCGATCGATCGCCGCTGTATGGTCCGGCGTTGCGCGATTCCGCGCCCGGATTCGGCGACGAGCTGCGTCGCTTCATCACGAACGCCGTCGTGCCGACGATACGGCAGTACCGGCAATTCCTCGCCAAGGAGTACCTGCCGCGGGCGCGGAAGGTGATCGGCGTTTCGGCGAATCCCAACGGTGCGACGTGTTATCGGGGAGCGATTCAGGCGACGACGGGGCTCGCGCTCTCTCCCGACTCGATCCACCGGCTGGGTCGCGCGACGGTCGCCGAGCTCGAAGCAGAGATGCGAGCGATCGCCGAGCGGAGCTTCGGGTCGCGGGACGTCACCCCGGTACTCAAGCGGCTGCGTAACGACTCCAAGTACGCGTTCCGATCGCGCGAAGCGATGCTGACGTTCGCCGAGGCGGCGTTGGAGCGGGCCCAGCTGGCGATGCCGCGCTGGTTCGGCGTCCTGCCGCGGGCGGGCGTCGTCATCCGGTCCTATGCGGCGTTCCGCGAGCGGGAGAGCGTCGGCGAGTGGGACCCGCCCGCGGAGGACGGCAGCCGGCCCGGGATCTTCTACCTCAGCACGTACGACCCGAAGCACAAGCCCCGCGCGGACGTCGAGCCGCTCACCTTCCACGAGACGATCCCCGGACACCACTTGCAGGGGACGATCGCGCTCGAGCGGGGCGCCGCCATTCCGGCGATCGCCCGCTACTTCTGGTCGCCGGGGTTCGGCGAGGGCTGGGGCGAATACGCCGAGCAGCTCGCCGACGAGATGGGGATCTATTCGTCGGATACAACGCGCCTCGGGGCGCTCGCCAATCTCACCCTCTCCGCCGCGCTGCTCGTCGTGGACACGGGGATCAACGCGTTCGGATGGACCCGCGACGACGGCATTCAGTACCTCGAGGCCCACACGCGCGTTGCGGAGGCGCGCGCCGCGGTGCCGGTGGATCGCTACCCCGTGTGGCCCGCGCAGGGTCTGTCCTACGCGCTGGGGCGCCTGGAGATCCGCCGGCTGCGGTCCCTCGCCGAGCAGTCGTTCGGCTCGAAGTTCGACATCAAGGCGTTTCACGATCGGCTGCTGGAGGACGGCGCGATTCCTTTGCCGATGCTGCGCGAGCAAATCGAGCGATGGCTCAGCGCGCCACGGTAGCGATCACCGTCCTGTGCGCTGCGGCCCCACTTTCCCCCGCAGCCGCCCAACGCGAGCCGGTCCTGAAGCAAGTCGACGTGCCGCACGCCTATTACTGGCGGGAGATGTACGTCCCCCAGGTGACGAGCGGGCCCAGCGCGGTGACCTGGGCACCGGATGGGACGGCGCTGATCTACTCGATGCAAGGCTCGCTCTGGCGCCAGCGCATCGGCTCCCCCGTCGCCGAGCAGCTCACGACCGGGCCCGGCTACGACTATCAGCCCGACTGGTCGAGCGACGGCCGGGCGGTCGCCTTCGCCCGCTACGCCAACGATGCGATCGAGCTCGAGCTGCTCGACCTGACGGCCGGCACGGTGCGAGCCTTGACGGCGAACGGCGCGGTGAACGTCGAGCCGCGCTGGTCGCCCGAAGGCGGGCGTCTCGCGTTCGTGTCGTCCTTGTACAACCGGCGCTGGCACATCTTCATCGCCGACCCAGCGAGCGGCGCGATCACCCGCTTGACCGAAGACCAGGACAGCGGGCTCCCCCGCTATTACTACAGCCGGTGGGACCACTATCTCTCGCCGACGTGGTCGCCGGACGGCAGTGAGCTTCTCTTCGTCTCGAACCGGGGCCACATCCACGGAACGGGCGGATTCTGGCGGATGGCGGCGCGGCCGGGCGCGGTGCCGCGGGAGGTCCGCTACGAAGAAACCACGTGGAAGGCCCGTCCCGACTGGGCCCCCGACGGCCGGCGCATCGTCTACAGCTCCTACCTCGGCGGCCAGTGGCATCAGTTGTGGCTGATGACGAGCGAAGGCGGCGATCCCTTTCCGGTCACCTACGGTGACTTCGACGCCACTGCCCCGCGCTGGTCCCACGACGGCAAGCACATCGCCTACATCTCGAATGAGGGTGGGAACACGTCGCTGTGGGTCATCGATGTCCCGGGCGGGCGGAGACAACGGATCGAGGCGAAGGAGCGACGCTACCGCGAGGCAGTGGGCCGGCTGCGGGTCGACATCGTTGATCGGAGCGGGCATGACACGCCGGCTCGCGTTTCGGTCACCCGCCCTGACGGGCGGGGCTATGCACCCGATGATGCCTGGCGGCATGCCGACGAGGGATTCGATCGCGCGGAGCGAGGCTTCGAATACCCGTACTTCCACTCGAGCGGCTCAGCCCAGCTGACGGTGCCGGCGGGTCGAGTGACCGTCGACGTGTGGCGAGGGCCCGAATATCGGTGGTCGCGCGCCGACGTGACCGTGCCGGCTAATGGACGCGTGGCGCACCGCGTCGTGCTCGAACGGCTCGCCGACCTCCCGGCCCGGGGATGGTGGAGCGGGGACCTCCACGTGCACATGAACTACGGCGGGGCGTACCGCAACACGCCGTCGCACCTGGCGTTCCAGGCACGCGCCGAGGACTTGCACGTGGTGGAGAACCTGATCGTGAACAAGGAGCAGCGGATCCCGGACCTCGCCTATTTCCGCACCGATCCCGATCCGGTCTCCCGCCCGGGGTTCCTGCTCGTGCACGGTCAGGAGTTTCACACGAGTTACTGGGGCCACGCGGCGCTGCTCGGCCTCACCGACCACTATCTCCTTCCGGAGTACGCAGGCTACCCGAACACGGCGGCGGCGAGTCTCTACCCGACGAACGCGGCCGTCGCCGACCTGGCGCACGCCCAGGGCGCGCTCGTCGGATACGTGCACCCGTTCGACACGGCGCCCGATCCGGCCGACACGGCGCAGCCGCTCACCTACGAGCTTCCGGTGGACGTCGCGCTCGGCAAGGTGGACTACGTGGAAGTGATGGGGTATAGCGATCACCGTATCACGTCGGAGATCTGGTATCGCCTGTTGAACTGCGGTTTTCGCCTGCCGGCGGGGGCGGGGACCGATGCGTTTCCGAACTTCGCCAGCTTGCGGGGCCCGCCGGGGCTGGTGCGCGTCTTCGTGAAGACAGGCGCGGCGCTCGATCACGCGCGCTGGCTCGCCGCGATCAAAGCCGGTCGGACGTTCGTCAGCAACGCGCCCCTGCTCGAGTTCACGCTCGGGGGCCGGGACATCGGCGACGAGATCCGACTGCCTCCCGGTCCGCACCGGCTCGCCGCCCGCGTGGGGCTCGCGTCGAACGTTCCCGTGGACCACCTCGAAATTGTCGGGAACGGCGCGGTGGTCGCCACCATTCCGCTGAGCGGCGACCGCACCAGGGCGCGCGATACCGTCTTGATCCCGGTCGCGCGCAGCGGCTGGTACGTACTGCGCGCCTACAGCGATCGTGCCGAGCTCCCGGTGCTCGATCTGTATCCGTTCGCCTCGACCAGCCCGATCTACGTGCAGGTCGGGGACCAGCTGGTGCGATCGGCGACGGATGCGGCCCTCTTTGCGCGCTGGATCGCGCGGCTCGAGCAGGCGGCGCGGTCCGACACGGCGTGGAACACCGGGGCGGAGCGAGAGGAGGTGCTGCGCCGGTTCGGCGAAGCGCGGTCGATCCTCGAGGCACGGGCCCGCTAGCCGGGGCCATTGCCACCGCACCAGTCGGCGCGCATCTTCCCCCGATCTGCCGTCTCTCCCGCCGCCCAGCAAGGAAGGAGCGCGCCATGCGCACCGCTCACGTCCGGGTCACCGCCGTGTTCTTTCCAGTCTT
>WNEP01001067.1_pt1 | contig 14176 bp, 14 predicted proteins | sample 5399961 | NCBI WGS metagenome assembly WNEP01 (sample SAMN13153329, study PRJNA577476) | soil metagenome | isolation source: 20 cm grassland meadow soil pre-rain plot 5 | place: USA:California | collected 2015-09-08 | reverse complement strand
GAGCAATGGGCAGGGAGCGGGCGTTCGCCATGTCTAGTTCCTGAAATACAATCAATCCTTCTGGCCGAACATGCCGCATCAACTTGCGAATGGTGTCAACGGGATCCGGATAGTACATCAGTACTAGCCGACCCACGATAGCATCAAACTGTTGATCAAGCTCCATTTCCGCCGGGTCGCCTTCAATAAAGTTCACATTTTTCGTTCCCCGCGAATGCGCGCGCGCGTTGGCCCAGTCGACAGCTGTTCGCTCGCGATCTACACCCACTACCTCACCGGTGAGTCCCACCAGATCAGCAGCTAGAACGCAACATCCCCACTACCACAGCCAACATCGAGGACGCGCATACCTCGGCTAATCCCAGCCTGTTCGAATAGCTGACGAGTAAACGGTCCAAAGACCTGGCCCTGACGACTGAGACGCTGGAGTTCCTTCTCGGAATGACCTAACGCATAAAAGGACTGCCGACCTACTGGCGCTTCCATCTCTCACCCTAAATAAACGAAGTGCTGAAAAGAAATCAAAAGGAGACGGGACCTTGCCAGCAATAATTAGATCCACATCGCGCTTTCAGGCTCTTCGCGATTCTTTCGATTGATCTGCATCCGGCGTGTACAGATTGTCGCTCTCGACGTTGAAAACGCGGTTCCAGCGTGCGCGATAATTTTCGAACGCGATTTGTGCGCCCAATTGCATTAGCTGTTCTTCGGAAAATTGATTGCGCAAACGCGTATACAATTCGTCGGAGACATTTGACGGCGTATTGGTCATCGCGTCAGCCAGTTCAATCACTAGCCGTTCAGTGTCATTGAAAGGCATCCTATCGTCGCCAAGCACGGCATGAAGTTTTTCATCGCTCAGGCCTGCTTTTCTGCCCACGGCAGAATTGACGTCTATTCAAAAGGCGCAACCAATGCGCGCCGCGGCACGCACTTTTCCGAGTTGCATGTAACGCAATGAGACAAGTCGTTTGCGGCTCAGAGCAGCTTCCATCGCGATGCCGCCCCACACCAGGCTAGGCAACCGCATCTGTATCTTCGCCGGTGTAAAATCTTTTCCGAACATCTTGCGCATCGCGCCGTAGAACCAACGGAGATGCCACGGCGCCTGTTCCTTCTCCAAACCTGAAATTCGAGCCATGACTAAACCATATCGTTCAATGCAGTGCGTTTGGTCTTGATGAAGAGGAAGTTGAACCTACCCATGCACGCATGGCTACTTTCGGCACGTTGTGTTACTTTTTGGTGTGACAAAAAGAACTGCTGCGAAAATCGACGTCGTTCGCAATAACATGGCGGACGTTGATCGCACCTTGCTACGCGAGAACCTCAAGCTGACTTTCGAGCAGCGCGCTCAAAAGCATTTACGCGCGTTGCAAATGGTTGAAGAGCTGCGGCGCGCCGGCAAAAAGCTGAGACGGAAGAGCAATGGCCGTTGATCTCGCGCAGATCAACGAAGCTAGGTGTGCGCTGGTTTTCTGAGTGAAACCAGTTTGTTCACGAGCGTGTTAGTGCCTTTTTCTAAAAGCATTCCCCACGCGCTCAGGACAGCCAGAGCCGGGATGCAAATCAAAAGAAACATCCAGATTGGCACTTCGCGGATGCGAAGCCCGAGCCAGATGACATACGGCTGGTGAATGAGATACAGGCCGTACGAATAGACTCCCACGAGTCCGAACAGTTTGGCTGGCGCTGATGAAAGCGAAATGATTCCGGCGATGCCGACGATTTCGAGCATACAACACGTACCCGTCGCGAAGTCGCAGAAGATGTATGGGTACAGTCCGTGATAAAGCTGAAGTGCCGCCGGATAGAGGATTAGTCCGACGACGAACCCCGGTCCGCGAAGTAGAAACCATTCGACACGCGCGCTCGATTGGCGGTGCCACATAGCGAGCGACATTCCGAGCGCGAACTCAGGTACTCGACAAATCGCGAAACCGCCGAGGACCCACAATCCGTTTTGTGGCCAGACAACTAGTAATATGTAGCGAGCGAAAAATCCGGCGGCACATGCAATGATGAGAAACCACCATGGTCCAAGACGGCGCGCCATCCAGAAGAGCAGGGGAAAGATCAAATAAAACTGGATCAGCATTGCGAAATACCACCATGCCGCATTGAGGTACATGAAGTTCATCTGGATATCGATGAACCTAAGACCGAGCAGGCTCAGGATGATTCGGTCATCCACCGGTTCGAGATGCGCGACGAAAGGTGAAATGAGATAAACCAAATGCGCGACCCAGTACATCGGATAAAGCCGCACAAAGCGTGCACGATACCAGCCGCCCCATGCGACAGGGCCCGATTCGACGCGTCGCATCGTTGATTGCATGAGGGTCCAACCACTTAGGATGATGAAGACCCCAACGGCATGGAAACCGAGTCCTGATACTTTAAACCAGATCAATCTGAGAATGGTCAGAGCGCTCGCTGCGAGATTGCTCCAGTCGGACGGCGGAAGAACGCCGTATTGGAAATAGGTCCTAAAAAAATGAAAGTAAGCAACGACAAGAATTGCCAACCCCTTTGAGATGTCAACCCAAAGGAGCCGTTTCATCGGATCGGATTAGCAGCCTCAAACTGCCTTAGTCAAGAACTAGAACTCGCCCCGTAAATAGCGCTGTCCTGTTGAGCGAAGCGAAACAACTCTAGTCTATTTCCGTTGCGTGCCGATCCAGAGCTGATCTGAGATTCGCCGTTTCCTCAGAATGATATTAAGACTAGCGTCGTAATTGACTGTCATCGCGTGGCTCGCTAGACGGACATCGTGTCTCTAAAAAACGCCGCTGATCCTGCACTTGAGCGCGGTCGTCTGCGTGTTGTTATCGCGACAATCGCCATCAACGTTGTTGTAGTCTCACTGCTCACGTTCGCGCCGTGGTCGGATTGGCGCACCGGGGCGGCGCTCAATCTTGTCGATAATTGTCTGCTCCTCGGTTTTGTACTCGCAAAGCGAGATGCATTGCTCGCGCGATTTCTCGTGTTCGGACTGGTAGTTGGAATCGCCGAGCTTCCCGCTGATGCGTGGCTCGTCGATTACACGCGCACCTTGGATTACTCGATCGGTGGCGGACCGATGATCTGGCGGTCGCCGCTCTGGATGCCGCTGGCGTGGGAAGTTGTGGCGGTGCAATTCGGATACATAGGCCTGCGATTGTGGGAGCGTTTTGGCAAGCTCGGTTTGCTCATCATCGCGGTACTCGGCGCGATCAACATTCCGTTCTACGAAGAGATGGCCCGAAGGATCCACTGGTGGCAATACACCGGTTGCCGAATGATCTCATTCACGCCCTGGTACATCATTCTCGGCGAATTCGGCGTCGCGCTTGTGTTCGCTTTGCTTGCCCGAATCTTGCGGCGCAGTTCATGGCGCATGGCCATTATTGCTGGTTTCTTTGGTGCAATATCCATTTTCGGTTGCTACGCCGTCGCATTTTTGCTGACTGATCAGTTGGTTAAATTGTGAAGCGCATCGTTTCGCTCTTGCCCGCCGCCACGGAGATTGCAGCTACGCTTGGGCTGATGGACCAAGTGATCGGCGTTTCGCATGAGTGCGATTTTCCGGCGGAAGCAAATCGGCGTCCGCGCGTCACACGTTGTCCGGTGCATAATGCTGGACTTACGAGCCGCGAGATGGACGAATGGGTGCGTCGCGCGCTGCGCGAGAACGGCACAATTTACAGCATTGACGAACCGCTTCTGCGCAGCCTTCGGCCCGATGTGATCCTCACCCAAAAATTATGCGACGTGTGTGCCGTTGGTTACGACACTGTCGCTCGGCTCGCGGAAACTTTGTCAGGCCCACCACAGGTAGTGAATCTCGAGCCATCGAGCTTATCGGATATTTTCGGTGACATTCAGCGTGTAGCCAAAGTCTGTGACGTTTCCGATCGCGCGAACGAAGTCATCACCCAATTATCCGATCGGATCGAAGCAGTGCGGAGCCGCGCAAATCGCATTGCCCATCGGCCGCGTTGCTTCTTGATGGAATGGGTCGACCCCCCGTTTTGCTCTGGTCATTGGGGACCGGAGCTCGTGGAAATTGCTGGCGGATACGACCCTTTAGGCCGCAAACAGCAGCCTTCAGTGCAAATCGAGTGGCAACAAGTGCTTGATGCGCGTCCTGAATTTATCGTGCTGGCCCTTTGCGGCTATGGCATTAATCGCGCGCGCAGTGATTACGAAATTCTCCGGCGATTTCCCGATTTCGATTCACTTCCGGCGGCGCGCCAGGGTCAAATCTATTTAGTGGACGCGAGCGCGTACTTCGCGCGACCAGGTCCGCGTATCGTCGATAGCGCCGAAATTCTCGCTGGAATCTTGCATCCGGAAGAATTTCCCGAATTCGTTTCACGCGGGCGTGACGACCCGCGCGTTGTCCGCATCGGCTGAAACAAATCTCGCCGGGCGGTGATCGATCGAAAGCCTCTGGAGGCAGCCGTGTCGGCTGCAAAGTCCGTTGATCGGGGGCGACACGCCGACCACAGGCTACCTACTCGGCGCTTCTTTTCGCGGATTCGGCCTGATGCTCCGGCCAGACGGCGACGAGTGCCAGGGCGACAAGGATTCCCACTGAGACTTCGAAGAAGCGATGAAGCGCAACGATCCATGCGGCGTTCGAACGCGGAATGAGCACGATGATTCCAAAGGTGATGCTCGCGTAACGATACGCAGTTTTCTCCATGCGAAATGCAGCGCACAAAAGTCCCAGCACAAATACCGCGGCCGCGAAGACAAAAAGATTTTCGGGAAACCAGGTCGCCAGGAACGCTCCAGCGAGAGCACCCAGCGCGGTAGCGGCAATGCGTTCGACCGAAATTAGAAGTGTCGCACCGAGCGTTGATTGCATTACGACAAGGGTGGCGATTGCAGCCCAATAGGCTTCGGGTAATCCGAACAGACGCGCGACTGCGAGCGATATAGTCGCCGCAATGGCGGTTCGAATTGAATGTACAACTGACGGAAGATTTTCCGGCTCCCATTTCCAAAGTTTCACAAGAACGATTTTTCACAGCCGTCCCAAGACGGCAACATCAATCCCCTGGTTGAACGTAAATCTGCGTGAAGCAATGAAATCTGTAGGGCACGTTGTTATATGCGGATCAGTGAAATGAATTGGATGATGGTGGAAGAGTATCTGAAGCGCGACGATCGCGCGGTGTTGCCCCTAGGCAGCACGGAACAACATGCTTACCTGAGCCTGAGCGTGGACAGCATTTTGGCTAAACGCCTCGCCATTGAAGCAGCGCAGCCTTTGGGCGTACCGGTGTTTCCCGTGCTGGCGTACGGGATCACGCCATACTTTCGGGCGTTCCCAGGAACGATCACGCTGCGCGTCGAAACGTATATGTCGATCCTGCGCGACATACTCGATGCGATGACGGAGCAGGGATTCAGACGAATCCTGATTGTCAACGGCCATGGCGGCAACACGTCGGCACAAGGGTTCATTGGCGAATGGATGGCCGATCATCCCGGCGTGCGGATTAAGTTTCACAACTGGTGGAACGCGCCGAAAGTTTGGGCACAGGTGCAGGCCATCGATCCTGTCGCGTCGCACGCATCGTGGATGGAAAATTTTCCCTGGACGCGTTTGGCAAAGGTCGAGTTGCCGCGTGAACAGAAGCCAATGAGCGATGTGGAAAAGTTGCGCCGACTCGATCCAAAATCGCTGCGCGAATATCTCAAGGACGGCAACTATGGCGGTTTATATCAACGCGACGACGAAGAGATGATGAAAATCTGGCGTACAGGCGTAGAAGAAACACGTGTGTTGCTCACTGAAGCATGGGATTGAAACAAAAGCGGCGAAATATCGCCACACTGCAAAGCGCTTCGCGCGAAACTCCGATTTCTTATTTACGCCCGAAGGCCTCGCGCAGTGCGTCCTTAGCGCGTTCGAGAACGCGCTTTCGCTTCTGTGGGAGATTTTTGCCGGCGCGATTGATGTAGAAATTCAGCATCGACATCACCGATTGATACGGCTTCGCTTTGCGTCGCTTGCTGTGTTCGGCAGACCGTTTCAGCGAGAGAGCAATCTTGTGTGGATCTTTTGATTTGAACACATCGGGCTTGAGATCCAGCGCGTTGCTATGCTTGGTGACCCGCGCCGACCAGCGTTTGGTCTTACTCGATCTTTTCGTCCTGGCGTTCATAGGCTGCCGAAATAAAGACGATAGACTTTCATAATCATTCGTAGAGTTGCTTCCGTTGACCGGAAAGTGACCGAAACCCCGGCCTACTATCGTTCGCGCCCTGAATCGTCAGCGCGTCTATTTTCTTATTGGGCGAACTTGTTCAACCGGGCCTCGTCCGGAAATCGACAGCAACAAGGTTCCGACGAGAGCAATTGTCGCTGCTAACGCCAGTTCGGCCGGGTGACTGAGCGAAATGTGTCGAGAGCGCTCAATGAGAGAAAGCCCACCGATCGTCATCAGAGCCAGGACCACAAACACAGCGACCGCCTTTGCAAGTTTCAGGAGCTTTTTACCGCGGAGGTGACTGCCCACGCCGGAAACAATGAGGTGAATCACGACAACAATTCCGAGCAGCTGCCAGCCGGCGAATTTAACATTGTCATTTAGGAAAACTCCGACGGCAATGAGCGCGACAGCGACCAGATAAAGCAGTCCGAGCCAATGGCGGAAAAATAAGCTGGCAAGACTTTGTGGAACGGCGACAGCGATGACATACCAAAGAATGGTGCCGACTCGCGCCGTCCAGCTGCTCACGCGCTTGCCGGGTTCGAATTGATATTTGTTCGACAGACCCGTGAACATGTCGCCGGTGATGTTGGTCGATCGCGAAATGTATTCCAGCGCGCGCTGCGGGTGAAGTTGTCGATCCAAAGTTTGTGGCCTGCTCAATGCCGTTTTCTGAACATCATTAAGGCGTCCGGCGTTTTGGGCAAGGACTTGCCCGACAAGGTCTTTCAGATTCTTCTCGCTCGGTCCCTGCGATTTGGTGTGCGCGAGCGCGTGGCTGAGTAACCGGCAAACCGCATCGCCATTTCCTTCCTCAATTTCTTGTTTGAAGATACCGAGGTGCGCCTCGTTGATCAGATTTTTGCGAAGTTCGCGGTCGCTTTTTTCCGGCAATAACGCGCTAATGATCCGCTCAGCCCCATCGAGACGCCCCCAGAGCATGTCATTTCGTCGCCACGACTCATCGAGAAAGGCGCCGAATGACATCAGCGTACGGCCCGCTAATTTTGTGGCATCGCTACCGCTGTCGCGTTCGTCTACGAGATTCTTGGCGTCTTCAGGACTGACTCGAAACACACCGACAACGTTTGCTTCACCTGCGCCGGTGCCATATTGAATCGGATAAGTGACAAGATCGTAATAAACAAAGTTTGCGTCGTAGTGCTTCAGGCAAACCCGTGCCACTGATGTTCCCGGACTCGAGGTCGCGGGCGGAATCTCGACCGACTCGTGTTGTTTAAGCCCACGGCAAATAATTGTCGCGAGCATCGACAATGTGGGACCTCGGTTGCCGCCCTCTAGAATTTCGTTGGCCTTGGTTTCTCGCGCAGCACCAGGATCGCAATTCAGAATCGCCGCCAAGTCAGGCCAGCCAATCTGAAGGTTGCGGATCTCATCATACAATTCCTTCCCGGATCCGACCTCGTGGTTGCGAAGGTTCTCTTCGGCCAGGCGTGCCTCCTTCAGCGCCGGCGCAACTTCATCTTTCTTGAGGCGATTTAGTTCGTTTTGAAAATCGGTGCCGTGTCGATCGATCAATTCCCGTACCGTAAGATTTGCTGGCCAATCGCTGGCATGAGTGCGAACAGCTTCCAGCAAGTTCGCCGCATCTGCATCGAGGTCGATGAGCTTGTTTATCCGGCGGTTCAGAAAACCCAATCTGCGGATGCGGTATCGAATATCAAAGTTCAGCAAAAATTCATTTTCAGCTTTTTTATTGCGATCATCGGGACCTTTCCGGTCGGCAGCTTGTAACGGGTGGTATTCGCTTCGTCGCCACGCGCTGACCAGTTCACGAATGGCAGTCGTCGCATCGGAAGCGGGATCGTGACCAGCGGCGCGCGCAATCAGGTCGGCCAACACGCCGGTTAATTCGGCGACCTTCAATCGGTGGTAAGCGCCGTAGCTTACGCCGTAATGGTCGATCATTTGATTGAGTCCTTGGGTCTTAAACTTCTCGTCGTCGATAGGCTCCGCACTGTCGGCCTCAATATCTGCGTCGACTTCTTTCGCGAGGATCGCCACACGCTCGAGGATTTCATTCCGTTCGTGCAAACGGTCGATGTCTTCGCGGATTGTCTCCTCTCGGGGAAGGTCAAGAACTGCCGCGCGCACGTTTTCGGCGAAATCGGGCCGGTCGCGTTTCTCCACGGCTAGTTCCGGGTGGACCGGCGTCGGCTCGACATAAAGTAATTTTCGGAGAACAGCGGAATCGGCATAGCGCCGGCTCAACATCGAAGTCGCATAACTGAACGGTTTGTTGTCGAGATATCCGCCGTCGCCAAAGGAACGGTCGCGAAAAGAAGCGCGCAGTTGCTCCTTCGCTTGTTCGCTGGTCTCGTCACTCGGAAGACGACCCGTGGCGTTTTGCCCGCGTGCCTCGCGGTCGAGGTCGAAGAGACCGTTGCGCAGATAATCGCTGAAGAATTTGTCCCAATCGCCACCGCTCGTCTTGTCCTTGTAAGGCGAATAGCCATTCGCGATTTCGGTGATATCGGACAAACGCATTGCTTGGAATGCAAACGGGAACGAGGAGGTACATCGCGCGGCGAAAGCGAGAAATGGATCGTTATCTTTGATGAAATCGTCGCGCAGACTTCCGGTTGCCTCCGGTGTGGCATAGCGAAAATGAAAAACATTCTTGTAGCGTCGTTCGTAGACAACTTCGTCTGACAGGCCGATCGGAAGAGGAATTCCGTCGATGTCAGTCGTAGTGATAAAAAGATCCAATTCTCTCACCAACGGCGAAAGCTTTTTGTCGACTTCACTAGTGTTTTCGCCGCGCGCTGTGTCCATGTTGTCGAGCGCTTCGAGAAGTTTTCGATACATGCGCTGGCTGTTCAGCAACGACTCCTGCGGCTGTTTGAGTTTGAATCCTCTCAAATCCTGAATGGAGCGCTTATCATTTAAGAGTTTCCCTAAATCGCCTTCGCTCAACCAAAGCTTTTTCAGACCGTCCATTCCTTGATTTCGTGCGAGCGCCTTGGCTAAAAACACGCCGTTAATGCCCCCGGCAGAAGTCCCCGAGATGACATCGACAATGAAGCGAACACGAATCGGTTCCTTTGTCGGGTTTGCTTGTTTCAGGTTTTTGCCGCGGGCTTCCTTGTCCTGAATGGCGAAGTACTGTCCGAGCTTTCTATAAACGCTGGTTGCGCCACTCAATTCCTCCTCGGACAATAAAGGCTCGTCGGAATCAACCGCTTTAGCCGCTGTCGCACGCACAATGTTAAGCAGCTCCTGAGCGACGCCATTGATGTAAATCGCAAGTGAGACGCCGCCATACATCACGACGGCAAATCGCACCTCGCGTTCAGGTATTACCTTTACAGTTTCTGAGGTGGGCACGGCGGTGTTAGTGCTTTCTTCATTCAGCCCAAAATGACTTGTTACGTCAATCAAAATGCCGCTGCTGAATTTTTAAACGTGCGATTTTCCGACGCGGAGCCCGTCGGCGAATTGGGGCGTTTCTTTCCGCGCGGTTGTTTGCAACAGCCACGAATCAATCCAGTCGGCTGCCGCTATTCCTATCTACGATGCAGATGCTTTCGAAGCCGGTCGCAATCTGATGTTGATCTCAGATGTAAGCGTTCGATGGACGGGGCATTTTGCGGCGATCTCCATCAGCTTCGCGCGTTGTTCTGCGGTCAGAGGGCCGGTGAGTTCGATTTCGACGTCGATTCTGTCGAGCATGCCTTCCTTGGTTTCGCACTCCTCGCAATCTTCAGCGTAAATACGCGAATGCCGGAGCGAAACGGTGATGTTTTCGAGAGGGAATTGTTTCCGGCGCGCGTATAAGCCGACGGTCATGGAGGTGCAGACGCCGAGACTCGCCAGCAAATAGTCGTACGGATCAGGGCCGGCATCGCCACCGCCTGCGCTCACGGGTTCATCGGCAACAAGGCCATGTTCACCTACAGTGATTTCCTGTTTAAAACTGTCGGCGCCGCCGTGGACGACGACGTAAGGTGCCTTGTTATCGGTTTGCGCAGCCATAAGCCGGATTAAGGACGCACGATACCCGCGAACGCATCGCGGTACCGCCAAACGAGAAAGACCAACAAGATCGAAATGACGGTGGCCATCGGCAGACCGCTGGGATCCATCAAGATGTGAACGAGATCGATATTCACGATGACGGGAGCGAGCAACAGCAAACCGAGAGGGACGAAGCGTCCGATAAGCAGTAGCAAGCCGCCGACGATTTGAAACACAGCGACCACATGGAGGTAATGAGTCACGAAAAGCGCCTTGGTGAAGTCGCCAACCGGTCCCGGCGGCGGTGGCGGCATCGGAATAAAGTGCAGAAAGATATTCGAACCGAAGACAACAAAAATCAGTCCGAGAAGGACGCGGGCGATAATAGTAGCGATTTTCATTCGCGCATGGTGGCTTGATTGAATGGAAATTCCAACCCCGAAGTTGTTCAGGGGAGTAATCTTTTCGAATGCGCGCTTTCTTTCGGAAGGGTGCAGACGGACCGTGGATCACGCATTCGGGCATTTTGTATTTTGTCATTCGAGCGGAGTCGCTTGCCACGCTGTAGCTTTACGCGCAGGCTGGGTGGAATCCCTTGATTGAGCCCATCAAACATCGAGAGATGCCTCGACTCCGCTAGACATGACAAAGACGCCAAACTCGCGAATTCGACCTGCTGCGAAATTCTTTTTCGAGCAGGACAAAAAGTTCTTTGTTAAGGGTGTCACTTACGGTCCGTTCAAGCCGGACGCTGATGGAAATTATCTTGGGCGGCCCGAGCAAGTCGAGATGGATCTCGCCCTCATGCGCCAGGTGGGTCTGAATCTTGTCCGAATTTATCACGCGCCGCCGCGTTGGTTTCTTGATCGTTGTGCTGCAGCTGGGATCCGCGTTTTGGTGACGCTTCCGTGGCAAAAACATGTCGAATTCCTGCGCGAAAGATCAACCCGGAAACAGATTGCCGAAGCGGTTCGCGCTGCCGTGAAGACAAACGTTGGGCATCCAGCAATTTTTGGTTACTTGGTCGGTAACGAAATTTCCAGTACCATCGCGCGCTGGCTCGGCGCGCGTCGCGTGATTGAATTTGTGGAGGAATTGATCGGGATCGGACGCGGAATCGATCCTGATGCTCTCTTTTCCTATGCGACGTATCCCCCGACCGAATATCTGCTGCCGCAGAATGCTGATTTTTGTTGTTTTAACGTTTACCTCCATAACCAGCGCGATTTCGAGGGGTACCTGCTGCGGCTCCAGAATCTCACTGGTGAACATCCTCTTATCCTGGGGGAATTCGGGATGGACACGATCCGGCATTCGCAGGACGAGCAGGCCGAAATGCTCGGTTGGCACATCGACAGCGTGGTAAAATGCGGCCTGGCTGGAACAATTTTTTTTACCTGGACCGACGAATGGTTTACCGGCGGCGAGGAAATCACAGATTGGGCATTTGGTATCGTCACCCGCGATCGCAAACCGAAGAAAGCGTTTTATGCGATTGAGGAAAAACTCGGGCGAAGCGATTCTGCTTTGCCGCATGGCCCGTTGGCGCGCGCGCCGTTCGTGTCGGTAATAGTTTGTTCGTACAACGGCGCCCGCACGCTGGCAGCGTGTCTTGATTCGTTAGATAAACTCAACTACCCGGAGTATGAAATCATTCTGGTCGATGACGGTTCAGCGGATGACACGGCCTACGTTGCAGCGCAGTTCCCACGGGTGCGCTACATTCATCAGAGCAATCACGGACTGAGTCACGCTCGCAATACTGGGGCCGCTGCAGCCAAAGGGGAAGTGTTCGCCTACACCGATTCTGACTGCATGGCAGATGCGGATTGGCTCTATTATCTGATCAGCACACTTGTAAGCGGCGATTATGCCGGAGTGGGTGGACCGAACATCACGCCACCAGCGCAAAATTGGATTCAGGCATGCGTGGCAGCGGCGCCCGGTGGTCCTAGCCATGTCTTGCTCACTGATACAATCGCCGAGCACATCCCTGGCTGTAACATGGCATTTTATCGGTGGGCGTTTAAAGGCGTCGGCGGCTTCGATCCCGAATACCATAAAGCCGGAGATGACGTCGATTTCTGCTGGCGAATCCAGCAGGCCGGGTGGGTCGTTGGTTTCAGTCCCACCGCAATTGTCTGGCACTATCGACGCTTTACGCTTCGCGCTTTCTTGAAACAGCAAGATGGTTACGGCGAAGCAGAATCACTTCTCCGCTTTAAACATTTGATTTTTTTTGGCCCGACTGGCACTGCGAAATGGCGCGGCCAAATCTATGGAACACCGCGCTTCAGTTGGTTCGTCAACCGACCAGTGATTTATCACGGAATTTTCGGCGAGGGATTTTTTCAATCGATTTATCCTACGCCGCAATCAGACGTGGCTGCGTACCTGAGCAGCATTGAATGGTTTGCCCTGACAATTTTCCTTTTTGGTTTGGGTATTTTTTTGCCTGCGCTGCGCATTGTCCCGTACCTCATGCTGGGCGGTACCTTGTGTGTCGCGCTTTCCTATATGGTGCGCGCTTCCATTGAGCCCAAATTCGATACGGTGCGTGCGCGGCTGCTGGTGATGTTACTGGCATTTGCCCAGCCGCTCGTGCGGGGATTTTCTCGTTATTTCACCTGGCTGCGCTTCAAACGCACACCGGCCAACGTGATTCAGCGGCACGAGCATTTACCGGAACGCGCACGTTCTGCCGGCAGTCTGAGTAGGCGTCTTTTTTGGAGTGAGCAAGGCAGGGATCGCCACCACCTGCTAGGCGCCATGTTTCAGTTGCTGGAGGAAGAAGGCTGGCGCTACTCCACCGATAGTGGGTGGAATGAGTGGGACATTCAAATCTACGGAAACTTCTGGTGGAGCATAGCGCTTCAAACCGTCACCGAATATCACGGTGGTGCGAAATGTCTGACGCGCGTTCGGCTTCGCAACCGGCTGGTTACCACCACCGTCATTTTTAGTCTGATTGCAACAAGTCTGTTGATTTATCGCCAGCTCAACGTTTCCCACGTTGATCTTTGGTTCATTGGTTTCTACTTGCTCTTTCTGTTGTTCTTGGCGACCCGAGCGCGCGCATTGAAGTCACGAGTTGCGGAGCTTGTCGAGCTCGCAGCGCACCGTGCCAGTCTGCAGCGTATAACGCGCCGAGGTAAAATCACCAGCACAGACTCGACGCTGGAAATTGAGGTGCCTGTGAATGCCACGGATCCCGCCACGCCGCAGATACCGTGAATCCCAATGCGTCCGCTGCGGCCGACGCCCTACAGTTTCAAAACGGTTTTCCCTGATCCGCGTTCGATTCGACCGATTCGCTTAGCTTGCAACATCGACATTGCCCGCCGAGCATTTTCCTCCGCGACGACCGCCACCATGCCGATGCCCATGTTGAAGACCTGATACATTTCGCGAAGATCAATATTTCCATTTCGCTGCAAAATTTGGAAGATGCGTGGAACCTTCCAGCTTTTCGCTTCAACCACTGCGTCACAATTCGGAGGCAGAATCCGCGGCAGGTTGTCAATGAGACCGCCACCTGTGATGTGGGCGAGACCTTTGATCACGTTGCTTGGAATTCTTGCCAGGAGTGGCTGATAATTTTTGTGCACTCGCAGTAATTCTTTGCCAACAATCATCGTCGACCCAGGCACGCGCGAACTTACTTTGAGATGCATTTTGCCGAACAAGATCTCTCGCGCGAGCGAGTAACCGTTGGTGTGCAACCCATTTGATTCTAGCCCGAGAATGACATCACCGGGCCGGATTTTTTTTCCGTCGACGATCTTATCGCGTTCGACGACGCCAACAATGCAACCGGCGAGATCATATTCGCCCGGGCGATACATTCCGGGCAATTGCGCTGTTTCACCACCGAGGAGCGCGCAGCCCGCGGATCGACAGGCGCGAGAAATGCCGCGAAGTAATTCTTGGAACATGCGACGCTCGAGTCTTTCGCAGCCAATGTAATCGAGAAAGAAAAGCGGGCGCGC
>WNEP01001057.1_pt1 | contig 14233 bp, 12 predicted proteins | sample 5399961 | NCBI WGS metagenome assembly WNEP01 (sample SAMN13153329, study PRJNA577476) | soil metagenome | isolation source: 20 cm grassland meadow soil pre-rain plot 5 | place: USA:California | collected 2015-09-08 | reverse complement strand
CACCGCTGTCGATCGCAACGTCGGTGATCTCGTCCTCGAAGCCCGCCACCGCCACCCAGCGGGCCTTGTTCGCTGCGGCATCGGCAACCGGCGCGATGAACACGCGAAACTCGGTCCGCACGTCCGTGAGCACCAGCAGTGCGTACTCGGATCCGGAAAAGGTCTGAACCTCCGGCAGTTGGATGCGCTCGTACTCGACCCGCGGGTCGAGACCGCGCTTCATGAGGATCGGGTCGGAGGCGGGGTCGGCGCCGAGGCGGTGAAAGCGCGCCTGACTGTCGAGGTAGCGCTCGGGGGTGTCGACGGCGCCCGTCAGCTGGTTGTAGAAGAACCCGGTGCCGTCATCGAGCCACGCGGGGCTCGCGGCTTCGGTGTTGGCGATGCGCTCGGGCAGATCGCGCCCGTCGGCGACGGTGAGCACGTGCAGGACCGAGTCCTCGCTGCCGTCCTTCGACAGGCCGTACACCACGTGCGCGCCGTCGGGCGCGGGCTCCCACCAGTCGAGCGACTGATGACTCGTCGCCGTGCCGAGGAGCGTCGGGTCGATGAGCACGCGGGTGACGCCGCGTTCCTTTACGAACAGCTTGAAGTTCTCGGCGCCCGCCGGACGCTGCTCGAAGAACAGCTTGCCGCCGGCGCGGCGCGCGAGGCGCGTCGTGGCCGCATCTCCCGAGAGCTGCTCGATGCGCTTCAGGAGCCGCTCACGCCCGGGGATGGTGTCGAGAACCGCGCGCGTGTGCTCGTTCTGGCCCTTGAGGAAGGGCAGCCACTCTCGGTCCTTGTCGTTCTCCATCCAGCGGTACGGATCGCTCAGCGTCTCGCCGAAATACGTGTCCTTCACGATGTCGACGCGCGCCACCGGAGCGGGCGGAATGCGCACCGACGCCGAGGCCACCGCTTTAGCGCGCCGGGCGAGAAAGGCGCCCCACACGCTCCCGGCGCCCACGAACAAGTCACGACGGTTGATGCCCTTCACGTGTCGAGCTCCTGGTCCTGAATGACAGTCCCCTGATGAAAGACGACCTGCCACCCGACAGCGCTGCGCTGCCAGATGGTCGCGCGGCGCGTCCTGCGCTCGCCCTGCAACAGCGTGTAGGTGAGGAGGTAGACACCGGGGGCCAGCTCGCGGCAGTGGAAATCGTCCGTTCGCCAGGGGTCCTCCACCGGCTCATCGAGGCGCGCCGCAACCGTTTCCAGGACGTACTCGCGGCTGTAGCGGCGCCCGGAGGCGCCGATCTCCCAGAAGTCGTCCGCCGTCATGGCCTCGAGCTCGGCGCGCGAGCCGGCGAGCTCCGGCCGGTGAAATATCGGCTCCCTGCGGCGCAGCTCCTCGAGGACCGAGAGATTCTCGGGCAGGGTAACTGGCTTCGCCACGGGGCACACCTGACGGGAATCAGGGGTTGCCCGGCAGCCAGCGCACGTCCCGCTGCATCGCCCGGGCAATGTCGTCGATGTCGCCGCCGCCGCGCGCGAGCACCGCAATGCTGCCGCGCTCGGCGGGCACGATCACGCCGGTCATGCCGGCCTCGTGGAAGGCTCGGCGCGCGGACACGTGCTCGTGGCGCAGGAGGAGCACGGTGACCTCGCCGCGCGCGGTCTCGAGGACGAGGTGCGGCACGTAGTGCCCACGGAACCAGCAGCTCTGCGCGTAGCGGACCCGCTCGGAGGTGATGGCGAACTGGACCCCTGCGCCGCGCAGCGCATGCTCGATTCCCGCCGCGGTCACGTGCTCGGTGGCGAGCCAGCTCTCGGGTTCGCCTTGCACGTGCGCCGCCACCTCGCGGGCGAGCGTGTCGCTCGGCCGCAGCACCCACACACCGAGCGCGACGAAGGCGGCGAGCGCAACGCTCGCGGCCAGCGCCCACTGTCGCCAGGCCGGCGGCCGCACCGCGGCGCGCGAGCGGGCGAGGTCCGGCGGACGCTCGAGCGCGCGGCGGATGTCGGCATCGAGAGCACGGGTCTCCCTGCGGAACCCGGCGCAGGCCGCGCAACCCCGGAGGTGCTCCTCGAGCGCCGTCGTCGTGACGCCGGGATCGGCGCCGATCAGCAGCCGCGCCTCATCGCAGTTCACGGCGTGCTCTCCCGGCCGGCGACCGCGGCGTCGGGGGCGCCGTCCGGCGCGGGCGTCAGGCCGCAGATGACCCGCAGCTTGTTGCGCGCGCGGAACAGCCGTGTCAGCACCGCAGTGCCCGACAGCGCCAGCTCGCGCGCGATCTCCTCGGTGGAAAGGCCGCCCACGACCTGCAGCAGGAGTGGCTCGCGATATTCAATGGGCAGTCTCATGATCGCATGCCGCAGCGCGAACAGGTTCCCGTCGGGCTCCGCGGGCTGCGGGCTCGCCTGGGTCTCCATCACCTCGTCCAGGGACACCAGCTCGAGGCGCTTGCGCTCGTAGAGTCGTGCGTGCTCGCGCCGCACGATGGTCAGCAGCCAGGCACGCGCCGCGCTCGGATCCTTGAGAGCCTCCCGGGACCGCCACGCGCGCAGCAACGCCTCCTGCACGATGTCCTCCGCAGTCGCCCGGTCGCGCGCCAGCCAGTGAGCGAAGCGCACGAGGTCCGGACGCATCGATTCGAATAGTCGCGTGATGGGCGCGCCCGCATCCGCTGCGGACGGCCGCCCGTCGATTGAAGAGACCGGGGATCCAGGCTCAGAATTGCGCATGGCTCTCGGGGCCCTGAAGAGGGCGATTATACGCACGCCGGTCCGCCGCTCCGGTAATAACGCGCCGGACTGCCCGGTCCTCTCGCCCAACTGTTCACCCAACGCGCACCAGGAGCACCCGTGAACTTTCTGATTCGATGGCTGATCGACTGGCCCGGGCGCGTCGCCGGGCATCTTGGCTGGCTCGCGCCGCTGTTCGCCCGCGTCACCGTCGGCTGGGTATTCCTGTGGAGCGGCTGGGGGAAGTTGCATAGCCTTCCGCAGGTGACCGAGAACTTCATCGGCTGGGGCATCAGCTTCCCGCAGCTGCTGGCGCCCTTCGTCTCGGGAGTCGAGTTCTTCGGGGGCCTGTTCCTGCTCGTGGGCCTGCTGACGCGCCTTTCCGCGGGGGCGCTCGGCATCACCATGATCGTCGCGATTGCTTCCGCGAAATGGGCCCAGGTCGACTCGCTCGAGACGCTGCTCGGGTTCGACGAGTTCGAGTACCTGGCGCTGTTCCTGTGGCTCGCCATCGCGAGCGCCGGCCCGCTGTCCGTCGATCACTGGCTGCAGCGCTGGTTCGACCGCCGCAGCGATCAGCGCTTGCGCCGCACGCCGCGCGTCGGCTCCGCCTCGAGCGGATTCTCCGGCCAGTAGTGCTTCGGGTATCGGCCGCGCAGGACCTTCCGCACCTCGGCATAGGCGCCGCGCCAGAAGCTCGCCAGGTCGCGCGTGACCTGCACCGGGCGGCCGGCCGGGGAGAGTAGCCTGAAGGTGACAGGAACGCGGCCGCGGCCCAGCGGCGGGGTCTGCGCCAGGCCGAACACTTCCTGCAGTCTCACCGACACGGCCGGTGCGCCCGCATCGTGATAGTCGACGCGGGCGCGCGAGCCGCTCGGCATCGAGAGCTCCGACGGCGCCCACTCCTCCAGCGCGCGCTGCTGCTCGAAGCTGAGCCGGGCGCGCAGCGCTGCGGCGAGCGGCACGCGCGCGAGATGCTCGCGCCGCGTGATGCCTTGCAGCCAGGGCGCGAGCCAGCTCTCCAGCGTGTCGGCGAGCGCCGCATCCGAGGCCGCGGGCCACGCGCCCTCGCCTGTCTCGGCGACGCCCGCCGCGGCGCGCACGAACTCGATCCGCGCCTGCAGATCGCGCGCCTCGCGGTCCCACGGCAGCGCTTCGATCCCGAGCTCCCGCACGCCGGCGAGCATGGCGCGACGCGCGGCTTCGGCGGGAACTTCCGCCAGCGGCTTCTCCTCGAGAGTGAGCGCATCGAGCTCGAGCGTCCGCTGCGCGATCACCGCCTGCTCGCGCGCGCTCCAGTGCACCGACTCGCGCCACCGCAGGCGCTCCGCGAAGTGCTCGGACAGATCGCGCCGCTCGAGCGGCGCGGCCAAAAGGATCCGCGCATCGCGCTCGCGATCGTCCAGGTCGACCGCCACGATCAGCTCGCGCCGCGCCAGCGCCTGGGGGGAGCCGAACGCCGCGCCGCGTCCGTTGGCGAGCGCGAAGCGCCCGTCGCCGCCCGCGCGGGCGCGGCCGATGCGGTCCGGGTAGGCAAACGCGAGCAGCGGACCTGCATCACCGACCGTGCCCTGGTCTCGCCCGCCGGCGCTCTGCCCCCCGGCCTGCCGCTCGAGGTCGCGGGCTGCGCGCCGCGCTCGCTGCAGAGCGGGGCGGTCGGTCACGGGCGCCCCCTCCTCGGCGCGCAGGATCTCGAGCCGGGTGCGGATGTCCGCGTCGCTCGCCGCCGCGATTCCGCGCAGCAGATCGCGCTCGGTGAGCAGCGCCGCGAGCTGTGCGGCGAGTGGCAGCTGTCCCAGCGAGCGGGCGCGCAACAGCATGTGCGCCAGGCGCGGATGCGCTCCGAGACGCGCCATCTCGCGTCCGTGGGCGGTGATGCGTCCGCCGTCGTCGAGTGCCCCGAGACGCTCGAGAAGCTGCCGGGCGCTCGCGAGCTGCGCCGCGGGCGGCGCGTCGAGCCAGCGAAGCGCCGCGGCCTCCCGCACGCCCCAGCTGGCGAGCTCCAGCGCGAGCGGCGCGAGATCGGCGTCGACGATCTCGGGCGGCGTGTAGGGCGCGAGGCTCGGGTGGGCACCCTCGCTCCACGCCCGGTAGCAAACGCCCGGCTCGAGGCGCCCGGCGCGGCCGCGGCGCTGATCCGCGGACGCCCGCGAGATGCGCCGGGTCGTGAGCAGGCTCATGCCCGATACCGGATCGAAGCTCGCGCGACGCGCGAGTCCCGAGTCGACGACCACGCGCACGCCCGGGATGGTGAGACTGGTTTCGGCGATGTTGGTCGCGAGCACCACCTTGCGCGCACCGGCGGGCGCGGGAGCGAGCGCGGCATCCTGCTGCTCGCCCGGGAGATCTCCGAACAACGGCATGACCTGAACGCCTGCGGGCAGCTGCGCGGCGGCGAGCGAGGAGTGCACGCGCCGGATCTCGCGCGCGCCCGGCAGGAACGCCAGCACGTCGCCGCCCTCCTCGCGCAGTGCCCGGAGGATGAGCTGTGACACGAGTCGTTCGGGGGCATGCTGCGCGCCGGCGCCCGCCGCGTCGGGCAGCGCCGGCGGACCCGAGCCGGCATAGCGCGTCTCGACCGGATGGAGCCGGCCCGGCGCGCTCACCCGCGGCGCATCGCCGAGGAGGCTCGCGACCGCGGCCCCGTCGAGAGTCGCCGACATGACGAGCAGCCGCAGCTCGGGTGCGAGATGCTCGCGCGCATCGAGACTGAGTGCGAGCCCCAAGTCGGCCTGGAGGCTGCGCTCGTGGAACTCGTCGAAGATGAGGGCGGCGACGCCCTCGAGCGCCGGGTCGCCCTGCAGCAGCCGGGTCAGCACCCCTTCGGTGACGACCTCGATGCGCGTCGCGCTCGAGACGCGCGAGTCGAAGCGCATGCGGTAGCCCACCGTGCGCCCGACGCTCTCGCCGAGGCTCTGCGCCATGCGCTCGGCGCAGGCACGCGCGGCGAGGCGCCGGGGCTCGAGCATGATGAGCCGCTTACCCGCCGCCCAGTCCTCCCCGAGCAGGGCGAGCGGAACCACCGTGCTCTTGCCGGCACCGGGCGGCGCCTCGAGCACGGCAGCTCCCCGCGCGCCGAGCGCCGCGGCGAGCGGCCCGAGCGCCTCATCGACCGGCAGGCCGGACTTCACCAGATCCGTACGCGCGCGTCCGCGGGCAGATAGAGCTTGTCGCGCGGCTGCACGGCGAAGGCGGCATACCAGGCGTCGACGTTGCGCACCACGCCGTTGACGCGGAATTTCGGCGGGCTGTGCGGATTGCTCAGCACCTGCGAGCGCAGCTGCTGCTCGCGGTAGAGCGAACGCCAGATCTGCGCGTACGAGAGGAAGAACCTCTGGTCGCCCGTCAGACCGTCGAGCACCGGCGGCGCCGCGCCGCTCAGCGAGCGGTGGTAGGCGTCGTAGGCGACCGAGAGGCCCCCCAGGTCGCCGATGTTCTCGCCGAGCGTCAGGCGGCCGTTGACGTTCAGTCCGGGCAGCACGACGAACTCGTCGTACTGTGCCGCCAGCCGGTCGACGCGCTTCCTGAAGGCTTCCGTATCCGCCTGCTGCCACCACACGTGCAGCACCCCGCGGGCGTCGGACTTCGAGCCCTGATCGTCGAAGCCGTGCCCCATCTCGTGGCCGATCACCGCGCCGATGCCGCCGTAGTTGACCGCGGGGTCGGCGCCGGGATCGAAGAAGGGCGGCTGCAGGATGGCCGCCGGGAACACCACTTCGTTGAACGTCGGGTTGTAGTAGGCGTTGATGGTCTGCGGCGTCATGCCCCATTCGCCGCGGTCGGTCGGCTCTTTGAGGCGCCGCACCTGGCGCTGCCACTCGAACACGCGCGCGCGCGTCAGATTGCCGAAGGCATCGCCGCGCACGATCGACAGGCCCGAGTAGTCGCGCCACCTCTCGGGGTAGCCGATCTTGGGATGGAAGGCGGCGAGCTTCTCGAGCGCCACCTGCCTCGTCTCGGGCGTCATCCAGGGAAGCTGCTCGATGTGCGCCGCATAGGAGGCGCGCAGGTTCTCGACCAGCGCCAGCACCTGCTGCCTGGAGGCGGGCGGGAAGTAACGCTGCACATAGAGCTCGCCGACGGCCTCGCCCAGATCCTCGTCCAGCGCGTCCACCGCACGCTTCCAGCGGTCTTTCTGGGCCTGCTGACCGCGCAGCGTCCGCTCGTAGAAGTCGAAGCGCTCCTCATCGAAGGCCTTCGGCAGCACCTCGGCGTGGTCGGCCAGGTAGTGGTACCTGAAGTAGGCGCGCCAGTCGTCCACCGGTATCTTGAGGAAGAGCTGCGCGAGGTCCTGCACCGCATTCAGCTCGCGCACCACGAACTGGGCCTGCGCGTCCACCCCTTCACTCGACAGCAGCAGGCTCCAGCTGAAGCGCGGCGCGAGCTGATCGAGCTCGGCGAGGGTGCGGGGGTTCCAGGTGAGATCGCGCTCGCGACGCTTCGCCGCCGGCCAGTGAAGCTTGGCGATGCGGGTCTCGATCTCGAGTACGGCGTGCGCCTCGCGGGCGGCGTCATGATCGCCGGCGAGCGCGAGCAGACGCGTGATGTGCGCGAGGTACTGCGTGCGCAGGTTGGCGTAGACCGTGTCCCCTTTGAGGTAATAGTCGCGGTCGGGCAGCCCCAAGCCGCTCTGGGTGATCGTGACCGCGTAGCGGTCGGGATCCTTCTGGTCGAGGTTGATCCCGACGCGCAGCGGCGCCTTGAGCGCGAGGTCCGCGCGGCCCATGAGCCGCGCCAGCTGCTTGTGAGTGCGGGCGTCGCCGATGGCGTCGAGTGCCGCCTGCGCGGGGGTGAGGCCGAGGCGCTCGATCGCTTCCGTATCCAGGTAGCTGCGGTAATAGTCGCCGACCTTCTGCTCGTTGCTTGCGGCCGGCGCGCCGTCGGGGAGCGCCTCGACGATCGAGCGCACCTGATCGTGCGAGCGCTCGCCGAGCTCGTCGAAGGAGCCCCAGCGGGTGCGATCGGGTGGAATTTGATGGGTGTCGAGCCAGTGCCCGTCGGCGTAACCGTAGAAGTCATCGCCCGGCTTCACGCTGCTGTCACGGGCCGCAAGGTCCAGTCCCCAGGGGGCGATCTGCGCGGGGGGCGTGGGCGGCGCTTGCGGCGCCGACGGGCGCGGCGGCGGCTGCGAGCAGCCCACCGCTCCCAGCACCACGATGCCGAGGAGACCCGCGCTAAGGCGTTCCGACATGTGCGTCACTCCCTCAATCGCTCATGCCACACCCCGGACGCGAACAGCACCCAGCCGATGATCCACGCGAGCCCGCCGAGCGGGGTGAGCACGCCGAGCGCGCGCGGCGCCCCCAGGGCGAGCGCATACAGGCTCCCCGGGAAGAGCACGATCCCTGCCACGATCAGCGCCGCGGCCGCTCGCAGCATACCGGTGTCGAGACCGCGCAGCGTCAGCCCGATGCCGAGCAACCCGAGAGCCTGGAGAAAGTGGTAGCGCGCCGCCGTCTCCCACAGCTCGAGGCGAGCGGCCGGCAAGTGGCCCCGCAGTGCGTGCGCGCCGAAGGCCCCGCTCACCGTGGCGAGCGCGAGCAGCAGGCCGGCGACGGCGAGCGTGCGGCCGCTATTCACCGCGCGGGCCGAAGAACGGCTTGATCAGATCGAGCGGCAGCGGGAAGACGATGATCTGGGTCCGCTCGTGCGAGATATCGGCGAGGGTCTGGAGATAGCGCAGCTGCAGGGCGCTCGGCTGGCGCGCCAGCGCCTGCGCCGCTTCGGCCAGCTTCGCGGCCGCCTGGCTCTCGCCCTCGGCGTGGATGATCTTGGCGCGCCGGGTGCGCTCGGCCTCGGCCTGCTTCGCCATGGCGCGGATCATGCTCTCATCGAGATCGACGTCCTTGATCTCCACCGTCGAGACCTTGATGCCCCAGTTCTCGGTGCTCTGGTCGAGGATGCGCTGCAGGTCGACGTTGAGCTTGTCGCGCTGCGCCAGCAGGTCGTCCATCTCGTGCTGGCCGACGACCGAGCGCAGCGTCGTCTGCGCGACCTGGCTGGTGGCGTCGAAGGCGTTCGCCACCTGGATGATGGCCTTGCCGGGATCGACGATGCGGAAGTAGACGACCGCGTTCACCTTGACCGAGACGTTGTCGCGGGTGATCACGTCCTGCTTGGGCACGTTGAGCACGATGACGCGCAGGTCCACCCGGCGCATTCTCTGGATGACGGGAACGATCAGGATCAGGCCCGGACCCTTGATGCCGGCGAAGCGTCCGAGCGTGAACACCACGGCGCGCTCGTACTCGTTCAGCACGTTGAACGTACTGAACAGGAGGATGGCGAGCAGAATGACGACGGCGGCTAGGAACGGCATGCGACTCTCCCTGGGACTGTCGGCGGCTGACGAGGGCGGCGGCTCAAGGCGCTCTTGCTGTCGGCTCGACCCACAATGTTAGACCTTCCACTCTCACGATGCGCGCCAGGTCGCCGCTGCGCAGCGCCGTGTCGCTGCGCGCGTTCCACAGCTCGCCGCCGTAGCGCACGCGTCCCCGGCCGGTGAAGTCCGCGACCACTTCGGCCGTCTCGCCGATCATGCTCTGCGTGCCGGTGGCGACCGGGCGGCGCATCGAGCGGGTCGCCAGGTACACGATGCCCGCGATCATGAGTCCCCCGACGGTGGCGATCGCGCCGATCAGCGGCCGGCCCACGCTCATGCCCGGCACGTCCGTGTCGAAGAGGATGAGCGAGCCGACGACGAACGCAATCAGACCCCCGATTCCGAGCGAGCCGTAGGTCGGGAAGAAGAACTCCGAGATGATCATGCCGGTGCCGAGCACCACGAGCGCCAGACCCGCGTAGTTCACCGACAGGATCTGGAACGCGAACAGCGCGATCAGCAGGCAGATCGAGCCGGCGACGCCCGGCAGTACCGCGCCGGGATTGTACCCCTCGAGGAGCAGCCCCCAGATGCCGATCAGCATCAGGCCGTACGCCACCGTCGGGTTGGTGATGACGGCCAGCAGCTGCGTGCGCCAGTCGGGCTTCACGCGCACCACGGTGAGCTCGCGGGTTGTGAGCTTCACGGTGCGGTCGTCGATGCGCACCTCGCGCCCGTCGATGCGTGCGAGCAGGTCCGGCAGGTCGCGCGCCATGACATCGATGACCTTCTGTTCCAACGCGGCCGTCGAGGAGAGGCTGGCCGCGCCACGCACCGCCTGCTCGGCCCAGTCGGCGTTACGGCCGCGCAGCTCCGCGAGCCCGCGGATGTAGGCCACCGCGTCGTTGACGACCTTGCGCTCCATGGTCGAGCCCGGCGCACCCGGGGGCGCCGCGTCCCCGGGAGGGCTGCCCGTCGGGGAGTGGTCCTTGGGCTCGCGCGGCGGCTTGGGGATCGGCGAGGGCGCGGAGGGTGGCGCGGGCTCGGGCTCGCCGCCGATGGAGACGGGCGTCGCGGCCCCGAGGTTGGTCGCCGGCGCCATCGCCGCCACATGGCTCGCATAGAGGATGTAGGTTCCGGCGCTCGCCGCACGCGCGCCCTGGGGGCTGACGTAACTCACCACCGGGACCGGCGAGGCGAGGATCGCCTGGATGATGTCGCGCATGGCGCTGTCGAGGCCGCCGGGGGTGTCGAGCTCGAGCACCACCAGGCGGCTGCCGTCGTGGCGCGCGGCCTCGAGGCCGCGCACCACGTAGCGCGAAGTCGCAGGCCCGATCGGTCCATGGATCTCGAGGAGCGCTGCCGTGCCGCCGGCGGGGGTCGCGGCGGGCGGCGGAGCGTCCGCCACCGCGGGCACACAGGGCAGCGACAGCGCCAGCACCAGGACCGCCGGGGAGAGGCGCCCGTGTGCAGTGCGGCTCAAGATGACGCTCATCGCGCTCACCCTACTCTCGCGCCCGCGGTATCCGCAATCGCCGCGGGTCAGGAGAGTCCGGGGTCGCGCCGATTGCGCGGCAGGCGCGGCGCGTGCGGCAATCCGGTGTGCTGGGTGCGGAACGGGCGGGGGCGTCGCCCTTGCCCGGTGAGCGCGCGCCCCCCTGTGCCCGCCGGCTGGTAGGCGGGAATGAGCTGGTGGCGGCCGTTGCCGATCAGGTCCGCGCGTCCCATGCGGCGCAGCGCCTCGCGCAGCAGCGGCCAGTTGTTGGGATCGTGGTAGCGCAGGAACGCCTTGTGCAGGCGCCGGATCTTGAGGCCCTTCGGGATCAGCACTTCCTCGCTGGTACGGGTGATGCGCTTCAAGGGGTTCTTGCCCGAGTGGTACATGGCGGTGGCGGTGGCCATAGGACCCGGCAGGAACGCCTGCACCTGATCGGCGCGGAAGCCGTTCCTCTTCAGCCACAGGGCGAGCTCCAGCATGTCCAGGTCCGAGGTGCCCGGATGTGCGGCGATGAAGTACGGGATCAGGTACTGCTCCTTGCCGGCCTGCTTCGAGTAGCGGTCGAACAGCTCCTTGAAACGGTGGTAGGCGCCCACCCCGGGCTTCATCATCTTCGAGAGCGGCCCCTCCGCGATCGCCTCGGGCGCGATCTTGAGATAGCCGCCGGTGTGATGCTGGGCGAGCTCCTTCACGTACTCGGGTGACTCGAGCGCCAGGTCGTAGCGCACGCCCGAGGCGATCAGCACCCTGCGGATGCCCGGCAGCGCGCGGGCGCGGCGGTAGAGGCGGATGAGGGGGGCGTGATCGGTATCGAGATTCGGGCAGATCGAGGGATACACGCACGAGGGCCGGCGGCACGCGCTCTCGATCTCGCGGCTCTTGCAGGCGAGGCGATACATGTTGGCGGTCGGGCCGCCGAGATCGGAGATGACGCCCGTGAATCCCGGCACGTTGTCGCGCACCGCTTCGATCTCGCGCAGCACCGAATCCTCCGAGCGGCTCTGGATGATGCGGCCCTCGTGCTCGGTGATCGAGCAGAAGGTGCAGCCGCCGAAGCAGCCGCGCTGGATCGCCACCGAGAAGCGGATCATCTTGTAGGCGGGGATGAGCGCGGCGCCGTAGCGCGGGTGCGGGGTGCGGCGGTAGGGCCGCTCGTACACCCAGTCCATCTCGCCCGTGGTCAGCGGAATCGGCGGCGGGTTCAGCCACACCTCGGCATCGCCGTGACGCTGCACCAGGGCGCGCGCGTTACCCGGGTTCGACTCCAGATGGAGGATCCGCGAGGCGTGCGCGTACAGCACCGGGTCGGCCGCGACCGCCTCGAAGGCGGGCATGCGGATGACGCTGCGCTCGCGATCGGCGTTCTTCACGCGCCGCACGAATCGCACGACTCGCTCGCCGCCCGGCGGCGGGCCCGATCCGCCGCAGGGCGGCGCGGGCGGGGCAGCCGCCGGAGCCGCTCCGCCCGCGCTCGTCGCGTAGGGGTCCAGGGGAGCGTTCATCGGCCCCGGCGCATCGAGGTGGGTCGAGTCGATCTCGATCCAGTCGGACGGAATGCCGCGGCGGGCGAACACGGTGCCGCGCACGTCGGTGACGTCGCGGATCGATTCGCCCGCGGCGAGGCGGTGCGCGAGCTCGCAGATCTGCCGCTCGCCGTTGCCGTACACCAGGAGATCCGCCTTGGCGTCGAGGAGCACCGAGCGGCGCACCTTCTCCGACCAGTAGTCGTAGTGCGCGATGCGCCGGAGCGAGGCCTCGATGCCGCCGAGGACGATCGGCACGTCCGGGAAGGCCTCGCGCGCGCGCTGCGCGTACACGATCACCGAGCGGTCGGGCCGGGCGCCGCCGGTGCCGCCCGGGCTGTAGGCGTCGTCGCTGCGCAGGCGTCGATCGGCGGTGTAGCGGTTGACCATCGAGTCCATGTTGCCGGCCGTGATGCCGAAGAACAGGTTCGGCCGGCCGAGCGCGGCGAAGGATCCGGCGCTCCTCCAGTCGGGCTGCGCGATGATGCCGACGCGGAAGCCCTGCCCCTCCAGCACGCGGCCGATGACCGCCATGCCGAAGCTCGGGTGATCGACGTAGGCGTCCCCGGTCACGATGATGACGTCGCAGCTGTCCCAGCCGAGGCCGTCCATCTCCTCGCGCGAGGTGGGGAGGTATGACGCGGTGCCAAAGCGCGCGGCCCAGTGCCTGCGGTACGCGGTGATGTCGGGGGCGGCCTGCATGGGAACCTACATTAGATCAGAGGCGTGGCGAGGGGGCTACATCGGCTGCCGCGCCGGTCGAAGCACGCTGCAGCCGCGTCGCTCACCGCAGACGGCGGCGGGACAGCCGCGCGCTTGATGGTAAATTGGTAACTTGGTACCATGGTGCATGAAGGAGATCACCCGCACCCAGACCGGCGTGCGCCTCGAGAGCCGGCTGCTCAAGGTGCTGAAGGCGCTCGCGACCGAGCTCGACCTCTCGCTCGGCGATCTGCTCGAGGGCATCGTCCTGCACGCCTTCGAGGGCAAGGCGCCGTTCTCGCAGGCCACATTGAAGAAGATCCGCACGCTGAGAGCGGTCTACGGGCTCGATCTCACCGCCCGCGACTCGCACCAGCTGCGCGAGGGCGCACGAGAATGAGCGCTGAAGCCGCGGACCTCGAGCGCTTCGTGCGCGGCGAGGCCGACGCGGCGAACTTCCCGCATCGCGAGCACGTGCGCATGGGCTTCGAGATGCTGCGCCGCCATGACTTCGCGGAGACCGCCTGGCTCTACTCGAGGGCGCTGCGGCTCATGACGGCGCGGGTCGGGAAGCCGGAGGCCTTCAATCAGACCACGACCATCGCGTTCCTGTCCTTGATCGCCGAGCGCATGGAGCGCAGCGGCGCGCCGGACTTCGCCGCGTTCGTGCGGGCTCATCCCGAGATGCTCGACAAGCGCGCGCTCTCGCACTGGTACCGCCCGGATCAGCTCGCTACCGAGATCGCGCGGCGGACGTTCGTGCTGCCCGAGCCCGCGTCATGAGCGCGGCGCGGATCCTGGCGGCGTACCGGGCGATCTTCGGCACGCTGATCGTCGTGGCGAGCATCCAGACCCTCGTGGCCGCCCCAGCGCTTCACGTCGCGCTGCTCGCCGCGGTCGAGATCGCCGCCGCGCTCATGCTCATGTGGCGCAGAACGCAGTGGGTCGGCGCAGCCGTGCTGCTCGCGGTGTTTGCCGCTGCGCAGATCATGTCGGCCGTCGACGGAGAATGCCCCACCCGCTTCCTGCAGTACGCCGCCAGCGCGCTCCTCATCGTGCTCCTCGATCGCACGCTCTGGCAGGCGGAAACAGCAGCATCACGACCGGCGCAAGGCCTGGTCCGGGTGGCGCGTCAAGCCCGCAGCGAACACCAGAAGCCACAATGAAAGCACTCCCGTTGCTAGGTGCTCAAACAGGCCGGGAGCATTCAGGGGATCGCCACTCCACGACATCATAAGAAGGAAAATCAGCGCCAGAATGCCAGTACCGACGGAGTACCAGGTCAAAGGCTGAGGCCAACCACGCCGCTGAAAAGTGAAGCCCCACGCGATTGCAGCCAAGGTACCTGACGAGAAGCCGAGAGTAGCGAACAGGTGGTGTAGTTCCTGGTTCGAGGAGAGCCCCCCGCATCCAGGATCGCAGGCGAATACCCCCGCACCTATCCGCCCCAAGCCATCAAGGCCAATGAGTCCTGCCGCCAACGTGGAATACCATCCGTCCCGAAATGTCGCCAGCAACGCTGCG
>WNEP01002197.1_pt1 | contig 14257 bp, 10 predicted proteins | sample 5399961 | NCBI WGS metagenome assembly WNEP01 (sample SAMN13153329, study PRJNA577476) | soil metagenome | isolation source: 20 cm grassland meadow soil pre-rain plot 5 | place: USA:California | collected 2015-09-08 | reverse complement strand
CGCGGCACGACGTCTTCACCAACGAGCTCCTGATCGTCTGCGACGGGATCGGCTTCTGGGCCAAGCGGGCCGCGCGCTACCTCGCCGACGACAAGGCGCGGCCGCACCTGATGAAGACCAAGCGCGCCTACACGAGCTATCACCCGCACGGCGTCGTCGGCGTCATCGGACCCTGGAACTTCCCCTTCAGTTTGACCATCGGCGAGGCGATCCCGGCGCTCATGGCCGGCAACGCGGTGATCCTGAAGCCGTCGGAGGTGACGCCCGGGAGCGCGCTCGTCGGCTGCGAGCTGGCCGAGGCGGCAGGGCTGCCGCCGGGCCTCCTGCAGGCGGTCGTCGGCTACGGCGAGACGGGCCAGCACCTGATCGACCTCGCCGACATGATCTGTTTCACGGGGAGCGTGGAGACCGGCCGAAAAGTGGCGGCGCGCTGCGGGCAGCTGCTCAAGCCGACGACCCTCGAGCTCGGCGGCAAGGACCCGATGATCGTGCTCGGCGACGCGAACCTCGAGCGCGCCGCGAATGCCTGCGTCTACGGCGGCCTCGTCAACGCGGGCCAGGTCTGCATCTCGGTCGAGCGGGTCTACGTCGAGGAGCCCGTCTACGACGACTTCGTCCGGAAGGTCGTCGACAAGGTGAAGCACGTGCGCCAGGGGCCGCCCGACGCGGGCGTGGTCGAGGTCGGCTCCATGACCTTCCCGCCCCAGATCGAGAAGGTCGAGCGCCACGTGCAGGACGCGGTCGCGCGCGGCGCCCGCGTGCTCGCCGGCGGCCAGCGCCGCACGGACCTGCCGGGCCTGTTCTTCGAGCCGACCGTGCTGGTCGACGTGACGCACGACATGGAGGTCATGCGCGACGAGACCTTCGGGCCCGTGATCCCGATCATGCGCGTCAAGGACGAGGAGGAGGCCGTCCGTCTCGCCAACGACTCGCGCTACGGCCTGGACGCCAGCGTGTGGACGAAGGACCTCGAGCGCGGCGCGCGCATCGCCCGCCGCATCCAGTCGGGCGCCGTCTGCGTGAACGACGTCATGGTGAACTTCGCCGTCACCGAGGTCCCGATGGGCGGCGTCAAGGAGAGCGGCGTCGGCCACCGCCACGGCCCCGACGGCATCCGCAAGTACTGCGTCAAGCAGGCCGTCGTGATCGACCGCTTCGGGATGAACAGCGAGATCAACTGGTGGCCGATCACGCCGACCAAGGTGCGGCTCTTCCGCCGCGCGCTCGACCTCTTCGGCTCGGGCTGGCGCCGGAAGCTCCTGGGGGCGCCAGCGCGGACGTAGGATCACGCGGTCAGCACCGCCTGCGTCTGCGTCACCTGCGCCACGCGGCGCCCGTCCGCGTCGCTGAGGTCCGTCTGCACCACGATCACCCGCCGCCCGACGTGCAGGGGCCGGGTGACGCCCTCCACGTGGCCGCCGCGCACGGCGCGGAAGAAGTTCGTCTTCGACTCGATCGTCGTCGTGCCGGCGCCGGCCGGGAGGTTCAGGAAGGCGCAGATCGCGCCCAGCGTGTCGCCGAGCGCCATGAGTACCGCGCCGTGGAGCACGCCGCCCGTCGTGCAGCGCTCCGGCGCCCACAGTAGGCGCCCGCGCACCTCCTCGGGCACGGCCGCCGTCACCTCGACGCCGAGCGCGACGGCGAAGGGCATCGACTGGGCGAGCGCCTGCGGATCGACCGACATGCGGGGTCGCTATCACGAACGCGTCGCCGCGCGCTACGCGGGATGGAGGCAGCGCCGCCGGCGCATCGCGTCCGTCGTCCCGGGCGGCGGCACGCGCGGGCGCACGCCGAGCCCGAACTCCCCCGCGCGCCGGAGCAGCAGCGACGACGCCCGCTCGGCCAGCGCGGCGATCGTGAGCGAGGGGTTGACGCAGAGGGAGGTCGGCACGGACGAGGCGTCGGTCACGAAGAGGCCCGGATGGCCGCGCAGCTCGTGCTGGTCGTCGAGCGCCGAGGTGGCGGGATCGTCGCCCATGCGGCAGGAGGCGAGCGGGTGGGCGCTCTGCACGTTCGGCGTCCCCTTCCAGAGGAGATGGCGGGCGAGGCCGTCCTTCTCGACGACGGTCTTCATCGCGGCATCCGAGGCGTCCCAGCCGCGCTGCGTCTCGGGCGCGGTGTGGAAGGCGAGCTGCCCCAGGCCCGCCGCCGGCGCGATGCGGACGAAGTTGCCCGACGGCGGCGGCGCGCCGAAGACACCCTCGTTGGCGTCCTCGGTCATGGCGAGCACGGTGAGCCACGATCGCCAGCGGGCCGTGAGCGCCTTCTTGTCGACGCCGAACCAGACCGGCGCCGCGTCGACGCCGTCCTCCGGCAGGATGTTCGTGATCGGCGGGAAGTAGATCTGCTGGAGGGAGAAGCGCGTGAACTCGGCCGCGCTCGGGTCGAGGTAGTCGAACGTCATCGAGCCGATCGGCTTGCCGATGGCGTAGCCCTCGTAGGCGACGCCCGGCGCCCGTTCCAGGCCGAGCAGCTCGGTCACCTTGCCCTCGTCGAGGAGCGCCAGGGTCACGCGGTCGCCGTTCGGCGAGAAGTAGCGGCCGACGGCGGCCGGCATGCCGCCAAGGGCGGCCGCCGAGCGCTGCAGGATCACCGGCGTCCCCATCGCCCCGGCGGCGAGGATCACGAGCTTCGCCTCGATCGTGCCGCTCCCCGTCGCAACCCGGTAGTCGTCCGGGTCGAGCACGAGGTAGGAGACGGCATAGCGATAGCCCGACGTGGACGCCGGGCCGATCGACTGCACCTCGTGCAGCGGCCGGATGTCGGTGCCGCACGCCTCGGCCGCCGGCAGGTAGTTGAGCAGCATGGACCGCTTGGCGCCGAAGCGGCAGCCGTTGACCATCCAGTTGCAGTTCGTGCAGCGCGCGAGGTCGACGGCGACCGGCACGGGGTTACAGGTGTGTCCGGCGCGCGCGCAGGCCGCCGCCCACACGCCGCCGGGATAGGGCACGTCGTCCCAGCTCTGCTGGCTGACCGGCAGCGTCCGCTCGACGCGCCGGTACCACGGGTTGAGCGCTCGCCGGCTGATCGACGCCGGCCAGAGACGGCGGCCGAGCGTGCCGGTCCGCTCGAACACGAAGCTCGGTGCCCGGAGCGAGGCCGCGAAATAGATCACGCTCGAGCCGCCGACGCAGTTGCCGGCGATCACGTCCACGCCGTCGCCCCGGATGTCGTCGACGATGCGGGTGAAGGTGCCGAGCTGGAGGTTGTGGGTGAAGTCCTCGGTCGCGAGCCGCGGACCGCGCTCGAGCATCACCACCCCGGCCCCGCCCGCGGCGAGATAGTAGCCGGGGATGGCGCCCCCGAAGCCGGTCCCGATGACGACGACGTCGGTGGTCTCGACCGCCATCAGGGCGGGCTGCCCTTGCCCGTCGTCCGCGCGTGCTTGGTCGCCAGCGCCCGGCGGTAGGAGAACGCCGGGAAGCGCCAGAGGCCGTCGGCATCGGGCGCCGGGAAGCCGATGGCGGCGAGGCCCGGATGCCCGTCGCGCACGGCCTCGGCGGTCGGGAGATGGCCGGCGGTGTGGTAGGCGAGGAAGACGAGTGCGGCGAGCGCGAAGTAGGCGAGCTGCTCGTCTCCGGTCATCTCGTCGAGCAGCTCGACGAGGAGCGCCGTGCGGTCGGCGAAGCCGAGCGAGACGAGCGGCGGCACGGTCGGGTCGAGCAGGATCCCGTGATCCGCCGCATAGGCGGTCGCCCGCGCGTTCAGCGCGGCCGCGAACCCGGGCAAGGCCGGCGCAACGCCCGCCGGCGGAAAGTTCATCAGGTCGATCGCGCCGGCCTGCACCGCCCCCGCTCCCGTGTCCGCCCCGGCGATCGCGCGGTCGAGCGGCGAGCGCTTGGCACCCGGGATGAGCGTGTCCGAGAACGCCTCGAGCGTCGGGGTGATGGACGGGTCGCCCGGCGGGACCTGGGCGAAGGCCGCCGGGGCCCGCACCGGCCATGGCGCGAGCCGCCACGCGGCCGCGGCGGCGGCCGCCGCCTTGAGGAGCTGGCGCCGCGTCATGGCGAAGGTCTCGCCGACGGGCCGGCTCACGAGCAGCCGCTCGCGCCGCACGCGTCGCAGCAGCTCGCCGCGGCGCCGACGCAGGCGCGTCCGCCCCGCGGCGCGCGGCAGGACGCCGAGCGCTTGATCGCGCACGTCGTCGAGCCGGTGGCCGACGTCCGGCAGCAGGTGACATGGTCCGCCCGACCGCAGGTCGAGCGTGACGCGCAGCGCTCGACGTTGGGCCTGCACGCCGCGGGAAGCTGGCCTCCCTCGACCTCGTCGCCGGCGACGCGCGCGACGCACGCCACGTACTGGCGGTGCGTCGGCGCCGTCGTGCAGTCGCAGGCGGCGTCGGCGTCGGAGCGGGCATTCGCGACGGCGCAGGCATCGCCCGGGTCGCCGCCGCAGGCGAGTGGCGTCTCCGCCGCCGCGCACCAGGGCTCGCGGAACCCGAGGCAGAACGTCGCGCCCCCTCCCCCGCCCGCGCCCTCGCCGTAGCGCCGGATCACCATCGCCAGGTCGGGATCGAGAGGGGCGATCAGGTCGGCCGCCTGGTCGGGTCCGGCTGGCTGGTCGCCGATGGCGAAGTTCCGCAGCCGCGCCGCGCCCGTGCCGTTGCCCTTGTCGAACCAGTAGCTGCCGTCCCAGTGGACGGCACGCTCCAGTGGTCCTGCTGCCAGTAGCGGCACTTCGGCACCGCGACCGCGAAGCGCGCCGGCTCGGCGGCGAGGAAGCGGATGGCGCCGCCGTCGGTGGCCGTGATGTCGCGCTTGTCGTACTCGACGCAGAGCGGGTCGTCCGGGAGCCCGCCCGGCGGCGGTGCCTCGCCCTCCGCGAAGTGGTGGAAGGTGCACTGCGCCGCAAAGAGCGGGTCGGTGTACGGCGTCACCGGATCGGCGCGAACGCCGGATACGGCTCCCAGGACCATCGCCAGGACGGGGAGCGCCGCTCGCCTCACGGACCACCTCCACGCGGGACGTCAATTCGCCGCCGGCGATAAGTCGTCCGGTCCGCAAGCCCGGGTCAAGCCGCGCGCGCCCGAGAAAGCGAGAAATCTCTGGGGACTTTGGCTGGCCTGCGGACGGGAGACCCGGTGGCTGGCCGCGGGCGGCTCGGGACCGCCGTCCGTGTCGGTCAGTGGAGGAAGCGCGGCCGGCTCTCGGCCTGCCCGGCAGCCGCCAGCACGCCCGGCAGGAACACGCGGAACTCGCTGCCGACGCCGGGCTCGCTGCGGGCCGTGACCTCGCCGCCGAGGAGCCGCACGCAGCGTCCGATGAGCGTCAGGCCGATGCCCAGGCCGTTGTAGCGGCGCGTCGTCGAGCTGTCAGCCTGCGCGAACAGGTCGAAGACCTGCTGCAGACGCTCGGGCGCGATGCCGACGCCGGTGTCGCGCACCGTGATGGTGACCGCGTCCCCCTCACCGGGGCGGACCGCGATCAGGACCTCACCGCGCGACGTGAACTTGAGGGCGTTGCCGACCAGGTGGAAGAGGACCCGGCGCACGAGGTCGCCGTCGACCTGGATGCTCGCGGCCCTGGGGTCGATGTCGATCCGCACCTGCACCTGCTCGGGCTCCGGATGACCGGGGATCATCGCCAGCACCTGCTCGAGCAGCCGCTCGGTACGCACCCGCTCGGAGCGCACGAGGACGCGGTCGGCCTCGAGCTGCACGAAGAAGAGGATGTCGTCGATGAGCGTATTCAGGTGTCGCGTGCTGCCGAGCACGCGGTCGAGGAAGCCCGAATGCTCGTCGCTCACCGGCCCGCCCACCCCTTCTCGCATGAGGGAGGCATAGCCGAGGATCGCGTTCAGCGGGGTGCGCAGCTCGTGCGAGACCATGCCGAGGAACTCCGTCTTCACGCGGTTCGAGCAGCTGAGCTCGTCGGTCAGCCGGGCGATGCGCTCCTCGCGCGAGCGCAGCGTCTCGTCCTTGGCGGAGGCCACCCGGCGGCTGAGGCCGAGCTCGCTCTCGAGCTTGCCGCACAGCCGTTCGACCGCCTCGCGGCTGCGGGCCGCGCCGAGCGCCTGGCCGACGATCTCGGCCACCAGGGCGAGCGCGTGGCTGCGGGCGAAGGCCTGGGTCGGCGCGGTGATGGAGTGCAGCACGAGCGCCCCGCCCGGGTCGCCGGCGACGGAGAACGGCAGCACGAGGAACCCTTCGTCCGCGAGCTCGGCCGGGGCGACGGCGACGAAGCCGCCGTCCGACACGCGGCGGAAGCACGCCGGCTCGACGCCGGTCCCGAGGAGCTGCGCCAGCAGAAGCCAGCGGCCCTCGTCGAGATCGCCCGCGCCGCCACCCAGCCGCTGCGACTGCGTCGCGAAGCCCGCGAGCGCGAGCTCGCCCTCGGGCCCGTCGGCGAGCACGATGGCGCAGGTCTCGAACCCGAGCTGGCGCACCAGGACCTCGGCGATCTCCTGCCCGCACACCCGCAGACCGTGGCCGCGCGCCAGCACGCCGAGCACGAGCTTGATGGTCGAGAGGTAGAGGACGGCGTCGTCCCGTTGCTCCTCGACCTCGGCGAGGGCGCGGCGCGTCCGCTCGTCCGGCATCCCCTCTCAGCCCTCCGCCCGGCCGAGTGTCTCGAGCGCGCCGTCCTCGGCAAGGGCGGCGATCACCGTCTGCCAGAGCTCGGGCGTCACACCGCGGGGTGCCTCGCGCTCGAGCGCTCCCGCCGCCTCCGGGCGAAGACGTCCCGCCGCGACATCCGTCACGGGGACGAGCCGGTTCGCGATGGCGACGAGATTGGTGGTCCCCGGACGGTCCGGCGTCGCATGGTGCAGGCGCGCCGTCTCGACGATCGAGGGCGGAAGCCCCCAGGCCTCGAGGAGCCAGCCGCCGACCTCGGCGTGATGCACGCCGAACGCCTCCTGCTCGGCGTCGACGATCGACCGGGTGTCGTCGACGCCGGCGGCCGCGGTCCAGTAGGCATCCTTGAAGCGCGTCGCGAGCACCAGTCGTCCGACGTCGTGCAGGAGACCGGCGGTGAACGCCTCGTCGGGGTCGCCCGCGCACAGCTTCGCGCCGAGGACCTTGCTCGCGACCGCCACCATGACGGCGTGCGTCCAGAGCTCTTCGAGGTGCGCGGGCGGGATGCCGTGCGCGATGGTGTCCCAGACCTTCACGCCGAGCGCGAGGTTCCGGACGGTGGAGAAGCCGAGCAGCATGACGGCGCGCGGAATGGTCGCCACCCGTCGCGATTGGCCGAAGAAGGCGCTGTTCGCGAGCCGGAGCATCTTGCCGGTGAGCGCCTGGTCGTGCTCGATGAGGACGACGAGCTCGCGCGTGCTGGAATCCTCTCGCTCGACGAGCCCGAGGACCTGCGAGAGCACGGCCGGGATGGTGGGCAGGTTCTTGCGGCCGATCACCTCGGCGCGGAACCGCTGGAGCCCCCCCCGGTCGAGCGGTCCCTTCGACCCCGCATCCGCTGCAGCGTCACCCATGCTCGGCCTCCCGCCTTCGGGTTATCGGCCTGACGGTTGCGGATCTTGAGCCACCGGGCGTCAAGGATCTGGTCCCCGCGTCGCGCGTGCGCCGGTCCGCTCGCCGGGCGGCGGGCCAATCGGCACGCGCCGACCTGGCACGGTTACTGCGACCGCCCGGCACCGGCCCATCGTCCGGGCCCGCATGTCGCACGCCCCGATCACCACGCTCCTCCTCACCACCCTGGCTCGGCAGCTTGCCCTTCCTGCTGCAGTTCATCCAGCCGCGAGCGGTGTCCCCCCCGAGGCCAGGCGCCTCCTCGCCTGCCAGGCGGACGTGGGCCGAGCCGCTCGGCGGCTCCTGGTGCGCAGGGACCTCGCGATCGTGCGCTGCCTCGACCTTGCGCTCCGCTGCCCCGGAGCGCTCGCCGGTACGCCGACGAGCGCCAACGACGCGTGCTTTGCGGCCGCCGCCGCAGGCTGCGCCGCCGCGCTCGCCCGGGCCGGCACCGCCGAGCGCCACGTCGAGGACATGGGGCCGCGCTGCACGGTGGCCGGACGGACCTCCATATCTCCCCAGGCCTTCCTCGGCGACGACGGGCTGGCCCTCGAGCGCGACGCCCCCTTCTGCCCGGACCTGGGGACCGCGAGTCCCGCCGATGCCTCGCGCTGCCAGAGCCTCGCCCTCGCCTGCCAGGTCGACGCCGCCGTCCGGGCGTCGGTGCCTCGCGCGGCGGAGCTCCTCGGCCGGATCGGAATCGCGTTGGATGAAGACGGCCGCTGCCTGGGGTCCCCGGCGTGCGGCAACGGCGAGATCGACGGCGACGAGGAGTGCGACGATGGGGCCGACAACTCCGACGTCCTCCCCGACCACTGCCGGACCGACTGCACCGAGCCGCGCTGCGGGGACGGCGTGGTCGACTCGGACGAGGAGTGCGACGACGGGAACCAGACGGACGGCGACGGCTGCGCCGCCGATTGCACCGTCGAGCCCGGGGTGTGCGGCAACGGCGTCGTCGACGACGACGAGGAGTGCGACGACGGCGCCGCCAACTCCGATATCCTCCCGGACCACTGCCGCACCGACTGCACCGCGCCGAGCTGTGGCGACGGCGTCGTCGATCCGGCTCACGGCGAGACCTGCGAGCCCCCCGCCACCCTCCTGTGCACGGCCGATTGCCGCTCGCGGCTGCCGTTTCCTCCGGGCCCACTTCGAGCGCGTGCTGGCGCGCCCGACGATCTCGCGCGCTGCCAGCAGGGAATCGCGGGCGAGGCGGCGCGGTTCTTCCGCGACAGCCGCCGGCTCGTCGAGCGCTGCGTCATGGGCGCCACCCGCTGCGTCGTCGGCGGAGGGGACGCCTGCCTCGCGCGTGCCAGTGCCCGATGCGTCGCCGCAGCCACCCGGCGCGATACGCTCCGCGCGCGTGCCGTCCCGCGCCTCGGGAGCGCGTGCGGGGCGCTCTCCGTCGACCGCCTCCTCGACGCGCTCGCCTTCGCGGACACGGCCAGCGCCTGCCCGCTTCCCGGGAGCGGTCCTCCCACCCCCGCCGACCTCCTGGGTTGCGTGCTCGACCAGATCCAGTGCGTGGCCCAGAAATCGGTGGCGCTGACGGTCCCCCGCGCCTACGAGTTCCTCTCCACCCTCGACCTCGATCCCGACGCGCTCTACCCCTGCGTCCCCGACCTCGGGGACGAGTGATCAGGGCAGCGCCGCGACGGCACGCAGCGGTCCGCCGCTGCCGCCGCCGATCTTCATCGGCAGCCCGATGAAGACGGCGCCCGTCGGCGGCAGGGCGGCGAGGCCCGCCAGGTTCTCGAAGATCGGCACGTTCGCGTTGGTGAGCGCCCGGTGCGCCCGGAAGTCGCGCGACGGTCCCCGGTCGATCGAGGCGGTGTCGATGCCGATCGCGTGGATGCGCCGGGCCGTCGTCAGCCAGGCGGCGGTGTCGGGCGCGACGCCGGGGAAGTGGAGGTGCGCGGTGTCGCCCGGGACCACGGTCCCGAGGTAGCGCGCCGGATCGTCCCAGTAACGATCCCAGCCGCTGCGCACGAGGACGATCGCGCCGTCGGGGATGCGGCCGGCGCGGCGCTCGAAGGCGTGGAGGTCGTCGAGCGTGAGGAGCGCATCGGGATCGCGGGCCGCCTTCGCCGTGATGTCGACGACCACTGCGGCGCCGACGAGCCGGTCGAGCGGCACCTCGTCCGCCGTCCAGCGGTCCCGGGCGAAGTGGATCGGCGCGTCGAGATGCGTGCCCCCGTGCTCGGCCGCGCAGAAGTTGTTGGCGGCGTACCAGTAGCCGCCCTCGGTCATGCCGTGCGCCACGGGCTCGAGCGTGAAGTGCCGGGCGGTCGGCCAGTAGATGGTCCGGCTGTCGAAGGGATGGGTCAGGTCGACGAGCCGCGCCGCCGAGAGATCGAGGGCGGCGGCGGGGGCTGCGAGGCCGAGCGTGAGCAGGACTCGGCCGATCAAAACCCTCATCTGGACCCTCATCTGGACCCTCATCTGGACCCTCATCTGGACCCTCATCTGGACCCTCATCTGGTGGCTCATCTGGTCTCCTCACCCCTCCGGGTGGAGGCGCTCGGCAAGCTCGCGGAGCGCCGGAGTGACGCCCACGCGGTGGGCGTCGGCGTGCTCGAGCCGGCGTACGCCGGGGGGCAGCGCCTCGACCTGCGCGCGAGCGCGCGCACGGATCTCGGAGAGCGCGGGCAGCGGGGCGCACGGCTCGCCCCCACGGATCACGGCAGTGAGCAGCGGCTCCCCCGCCGGCGTCTCGGTCGCGAGCGCGACGACGTCCTCGCTGAAGCGTCCGTCGCGGCCCCGCCGGCGGTAGACCTGCTTCGGCTCGGGGTACGTCCCCTTCTCCGCGCCGAGCTTCCGGACTGCCCGGCGCTCGCCGCCGGCCTCGACGGCGACCAGCTTGTAGACTCCGCCGAGCGCCGGGACGTCGCGCGAGGTCGCGAGGTCGGTGCCGACGCCGTAGAGGTCGATGGGTGCGCCGGCCGCGGCGAGGGCGGCGATCCGCTCCTCGTTGAGGTCGCCGCTGGCGACGATCAGGGTGTGCGCCAGACCGGCGGTGTCGAGGATCTCGCGCACCGCGCGGCTGAGCGCGAGGAGGTCACCGCCGTCCAGGCGGACGCCGCGGACCGCGGGGCCGAGCGCGGCCGCGCGGCGCGCGCCCTCGAGCGTGTCGTAGGTGTCGATCAGGAGCATCGCATGCTCGGGGAACGTCCCGACGAAGGCGCGAAAGGCGTCGGTCTCGTGCGCGAAGGCCATGATGAAGCTGTGGGCCGCCGTGCCGTAGACCGGGACGTCGAACATCTGCCCCGCGAGGGTGTTCGACGTACCGATGCAGCCGCCGATGAGCGCGGCGCGCGCGCCGAAGAGCGCGGCGTGGAAGCCGTGCGCGCGGCGCGCCCCGAACTCGATCACGCCCTTGCCCGCCGCCGCCTCGACCACGCGAGCCGCCTTGGTGGCGATGAGCGTCTGATGGTTGATGGTGGCGAGGAGGAACGTCTCGACGAGCTGCCCCTCGATGATCGGCGCGCGCACCTGCACCAGGGGCTCACCGGCGAAGACGACGGTGCCTTCGGGTATCGCGTGCACGTCGCCGCTGAAGCGGAACGCCGCCAGGTAGTCCCAGAAGCCGCCGCTCACGTGGGAGAAGACCGGCAGCGCGCGCAGGTAGTCGATGCTCCGGCCGTCGAAGCGGACGGCGACGAGATACTCGATCGCCTGCTCGAGGCCGGCCAGGAGGAGGAAGCCCCGATTCGGCGGCAGGCTGCGGACGAACAGCTCGAAGGTTCCGACGGCCTCGGCCATGCCGGCCTCGAAGTAGGCCGCGCCCATGGTGAGCTCGTAGAGGTCGGTCGCCAACCCGCAGCGGCCGGGCTCGTCCAATGCTCCGAGCGTGCGCATCCCCGTCGCGGTCATGCATCAACCAACTGCCCCGCGCGATGCAAGACCGGAAGGGGGCCGCCGCGGCGACCCCGCAGGCCCGCGCGCGCGAGCAGCTGCGGGGGCCGCGCAACGCCCGGTCAGGGATAGACCAGCGCCGTCTTCTTCGCCCGCAGCTCCATCGTCGACTGCGAGCACTGGTTCCCCACGCGCACCGTGATGCGGACGTTCGTCCCCTCGACGGCCCGATCCGGGAGCTTGCGGCTGATGGCGCGGAAGACCACCCGGCCGTTCCGCCGCTTGACGAAGCGGCCGTCCCGGAGGCCCCCCGCGAACGCCCCGTCCTTGTCGCAGAAGCTGAAGCGGCGCGGGGTCGGGCGCATCCAGTGGCCGGCCGGGACGGTCGCGCAGACGACCTGTCCGGTGCCGTCGGCGATCTGCACCGAGGTGTCGTCGCGCGTCGGGTCGAAGCCGGCCGGCGTGAACTGGGAGTAGATCGCCTTCACCCGCATCCGGTTGCGCCCCTTCGCCGCCGGCCGCTTCAGCATGACGCGCTTGGGCGTCAGGGCGAGGAGCTGCTCGCAGCAGTCCGGGTCCTCCCAGTCGACCAGCCCGTCGCCGTCGTTGTCGATGCAGTCGCCGCAGATCTCGACCGGCTTGACCGGCGGGTGGCAGTCGGCGATCACCATGTGCGCGCACACGCCCGCCGAGCAGCTGTCGCCCGTGCACGGATCGTGGTCGTCGCAGTCGCCCGCCGTGGTGCAGGGCCGCTGGCAGCCCGGAATCGTCTCGTGGCTGCAGCCGCCCTCGCCGTGGCAAGTGTCGGTGGTGCAGGCGTTGCCGTCGTCGCAGAGGCCGTCGCCGTCGACATGCCCGTCGCAGTCGTTGTCGACGCCGTCGCAGGTCTCGCGAACCGCGCGATCGACGCCGAAGGTCCCGCTGTAGGTGACCGGCGGCGCGTTCGTGGCCGACGCGGTGATCGACTCCGTGAAACCGTCGTCGCCGCAGCCGGGTTGCGCGTCGGCCGAGAGCTCGATCGTCACCGTCGACCCGGCCGGCATCAGCGGGACGCTCACCTTCAGGGGATTCACGGACTCGACGATCGCATCGTCGGACGACACCGCCAGCGAGGGATCCCCCATGTAGCCCGGGAGCGCGGCCCCCTCGATGGCGACCGCCTTGGCGGGGGCCGGACCGTCGTTGTGCACGGTGATCGAGTAGACCACCGGGGTCGTGACGTTGACCGCGGCGCTCTCGGGCGTGAGCGTCGCGTCGATCGAGAGGGTGCCGCTCGGCAGAAAGGCGGCGCCCCCGAGGAAGCCACAGTCGAAGTGGTCCTTGTTGAAGCTGTTGACGTTCGACGACGTCGCCGGCGCGAAGAGCGAGCTGGCGAGATCGCCGGCGTCGGCGATCACGCCGTTCGCGACGAGCACGTTGATCGGCATCGCGAAGTCGAGGAAGTAGTCTGGGGTTCCGCCGAACGCGGACCCGTCGCCGGTCGGAACCGCCCGCACGAGGGGAGTCGCGTTGACGGTCGACCCGTTGGCCGCGTTGACCCCCTGGGCGAAGACGCGGACCTCGGCGCCGTCGTTGAAGTTCGGTGAGAAGCTCAGGTCCTTGGCCGATGTGTTGGCCCAGAGCTCGAGGCTGTCGGACTTGCCGTTCACCGCGATCTCGTACTGGTACTGCTTCGGGTTCCCCGACGGCACCTGCATGAGCGCGGACCAGATGTTCTCGACAAAGCCGCCCTTCGACGTCGGATCGGAGTCGAGGCGGTACCGGAAGTAGAGGTACTTCGCGTCGTAGGCGTAGTACGTGGCGGGATGCGACGGGTCCCCGACCAGGTCCGCCGACGACGGGCTCTCGTCTCCCGCGGGGTCGCCGCCGGGGGCGCAGTCGAGAGCCGCCCAGCGAACGGCGCCGAAATCAGGGTCCCCGGCCGCGCCCGCCGCGGTCGCTCCGAGGACGACGAGTGCAACCAGGCCAAAGCAGGCCGTGCGAAGACCCTGCGCGCGATTCGATCGCTTCACGATACACCCCTCCCGCAAAACAGCCGACCGTGTCGGTGTGGATTTGGCGGGGGGACAGTCCAATCTCCGTGCCGGACCTGTCGAACCGGCGTCGCAGCGGCACGTTTTCGCCGCTCCCTGGAGCGACGCGCTCGCAGTGGGCTGCGAAATATCTAGCCTTCAGGACAGACGCCAAAGCACGCGCCCGGGATGGCTCCGTGTCCTCCCCTCCGCAGGCGCTTCGGTGCCTCGCATGCGCACCGCCCCGGCGGCGCGCCGCTCCGGCGTGGCGCGGCTGCACGAATGCCTGGCCCGTCTCGCAAACCGGCAAGCGCGCCGGGGCGGCGGGCCCTCAGGGCGGGCAGCTCGCCGGCGGCGGGGTCCTCGGCTGGGCGTTGAACCGGTCGAGCGCGTCGTTCGCCGCCGTGGAGGGCGGATTGCCGCTCGCCTTGGCGGGGGCGTTCGCACACCAGGTCCTCGTCCCCACGGTCAGGCGAACGGCAACGCTGCCCTGCGGCGGCTGGTCGAGCCTGTAGGTCCAGTTCGAGTGCCCGCCGCGGACCGTGATCCGGTCCGACTTCACGATGACGCTGGAGATGGGCCCGTCGGGGTCGCGGCTGCTGAAGCGCCAGCCGAGGAAGCTCGTGGCCCCGCCGATGCGCGACCACCCCGAAGGGGGCAGCGACACCGTCACCGCCTGGCCCGTGCCCGCAGAGTCGGAGACGGTCAGCGACCCGCCGGCGGCCGTCGGGTCGCCGCTGGAGCCGGGCAGCGAGGGGACGATCCGGTTGGCGGCCGCGTCGGCGCTCGATACCGAGCCGAACGCGACCCGGCGCGCGTCCGGGTTGGGCGCGGGCGTGCTGCGATCCCGCAGCTTCAGGGACGTCGTCTCGATCAGGGTGGCGGGCGGCAGCGTGGTCGTCGTGGTCGTGCTGGTCGTCGT
>WNEP01001052.1_pt1 | contig 14259 bp, 12 predicted proteins | sample 5399961 | NCBI WGS metagenome assembly WNEP01 (sample SAMN13153329, study PRJNA577476) | soil metagenome | isolation source: 20 cm grassland meadow soil pre-rain plot 5 | place: USA:California | collected 2015-09-08 | reverse complement strand
ACCCACCCCCCAAGAAACAATGCCGTTCCCCAAATCCACTTCAGGAAAAGCACAAGGATAATCCCCGCAAAAATCATGGGGATACCGATGGCATGCAGGAGCTTGTTTGAAGCGGACTCGTGCTCGTGATCGTACTGTGCCATGTAGTGCGCCAGGCTCGGCATGCCGCGCACCTCCGGGCAGCCGCTTACGGGCTGCCAAGTCGCGGGTGTGGGGCCATCCGCGTTCAAGCGGCACTCTATACCTAAATTGCGGAATTTTCTAGAGCGTTCTGAGAGTACTAAGAGTTTCTCCCCAATCGTCCTTGCTGAATGAGCGGTGCGTAATGGTGACTCCCTCCCGTCCAGATGCCGGGCGACGAGACGCAACTCGGAAAAGGAGGTTGGGCCTTTTCCACGAAGAGAGGCGTGGCCATCAGAAAAGCCGCTAGATTGCTTTCCGATCTGCTGAAACTGCGGTAGTGAATCCTGATCTCGTCGGGCATGCGCTTTGGAAGCGGCGGCAATGGCTTCACCCACCTGAACGTGGTAGCCGTTTAACGGCGCGTCGGAGCGGTGGGAGACGCTCTCGCCGTCCGCGTGGCGGTCTTCCTCGGAACACCGGCTTTGTCCGAAAACTGAAATGTGATGAACAAAGGAAATTCGTTTTGGCTAGATTTCTGGATTTGTGACGAGGTGGAACAATCTGCTAAAGGTCGCGGCGGCCCTCCATCGCCTTCAACATAGTGACTTCGTCGGCGTACTCCAGGTCGGCGCCCACCGGGATGCCGACGCCGATGCGGGTAACGCGGACACCCAGAGGCTTGAGCAGCTTTGAGAGATAAACGGCGGTCGCTTCACCTTCCGCGGTGGGGTTCGTGGCGATGATGATCTCCTCGACCGTCCCGCCCTTCAGCCGCTCGATCAGCGACTTAATATGAAGCTGGTCCGGGCCGCGCCCGGAAAGGGGCGAAAGGGAACCGCCCAGGACATGATACATGCCGTTATAGGTGCGCGTCTTTTCGATGGCCAGGATGTTGTGCGCTTCTTCGACCACGCAAATGGTTTTCTTGTTGCGCGTGGGACCGGCGCAGTAAAGGCAAGGGTCGTCGTCCGTGATGTTGTGGCACGTCGAGCACTCGCGAATTTTCTCCTTGGCGTCGCGAATAGCGTTGGCGAGCGCCAAGGCGTCTTCCGGGGCGGCACGCAGCAGAAAAAACGCCAGCCGCTGCGCGGTCTTCTGGCCGATGCCGGGAAGGTGCTTCAATTCATCGATGAGTCGTTCCACCGGAGCGGCAAAATCTGGCATGCAGCATGTGTAGCACAGGCGCGCGTGAGAGCGCAAACCGCTTAGAGTTGGCGGTACATGACGTAGGCATCGACCAAGCCGACCGTTGGATGCTCAAAGGCCTTGGGAAGGCGGCCCACGATTTCGAACCCGGACTTCAGCCACAGCCGGACGGCGCGCTCGTTGCTGCTGACCACAAAATTAAATTGCATGGCACGGAAACCGCGCTGCCGCGCGCGTTCGAGCGAGTGCGCGCACATCTGACGAGCTACGCCGCGGCCCGTCGCGGAAGGCGCGGTCATGTAGCCGCAATTCGCCACGTGCGCGCCGCCTCCCCTTTGATTGGCTTGCAGGAAGTACGTGCCGACGATTTCGCTGTGGTCTTCCGCGACAAAGACTTCGTGGCCCGGCGAAAACCAGTAGGCCAGTGCTCTTTCTCGATCCATGTTTCGCGGCAGCGGATAAGTCCCGCCCGCGCGAATCACAGGCTCCAGAATTGCCCAGATCGCATCGGCATCGCGCGCGTCGATCGCTTGCCGGACCAGCATCTCCGGTATCTTGCCACGACACGGCTGCCATCCTTCTAATTTCTTTGTTTTTAGGAGCTTATTTGCCTCCCATTTACTGGAAGGTCTTGCAAATGAACAAATTGCAAGATTTGCGGCCAGCCGCGTTCTAACATGGGAAGAAAGAAAGGATCAGACACTCCAAGGACGCCGGAATGCCCTTTGTTGAGCTGATCATCGTCCTTTTCGTCATCCTCGCGGTCATTACTCGTTTTCTAACGCTGTACTTGCTGAGGAAATACAGGAAGCTGCGCGAGGACTTCGACAACGCTCGCAGAGCGCAATCCAGCGAGGCCGCAAATTTACGGCGGGAAATCGCCGAGCTAAAGAAGCAGATTCCGTCCGTGCTCGCCCTACCGCCCGCGCCAACTGTGCCAGGAGAGAAACCGCTCGAGCGGCTAACGCCTCCTGGCGCCTGCTCCCGCGGCGCAACCTCCTCAAAAGGCGCCTATGCCGCCAGCGTGTCCCGCACCTCGCGTGCCGGAGCCAGCGTTGCCCGCCGCAGCGAGAACTCCCGCAGATGTGAAACCGGCGGCTCCCGTTGCGCCGCCTCCCGCGAGCAGACCGCCTGCGGCACCGGTTCAGTCTCCGCCGTCGCCACCAGCGGCTCGGTCTGTGCCACCGGCCCTGCCGCACCGCGAAGGAGAAATGTCGTCAACTCTCGCGGCGCGAATCTCCACTCCCTTGCCGGTCTCGGCTTTTAACGTTCGAGCGCCTAAGAGCTCTGCTCCGAGGCCGACGCTTCAGCAACGCCTGAAGGCCGTGTCCTCCATCGAGCAGACGCTCGGCACCCACTGGCTCTACAAACTCGGAATCATCATCCTCGTCGTTGGCGTCGCTCTTTTCGGCATTCATGAATTGGGCACGCTTGGCCCGCTCGGCAAGGCTGGCATTTCTTATTTCACGGCATTGTTCCTGCTCATCGGTGGCATCGCCCTCGAGGAGCGCGAGCAGTATCGGTTGATCGGAAGAGGCGGTATCGGCGGCGGCTGGGCTCTGCTGTTCTTCACGAGCTACGCCATTTATTACGTCGAAGCCATGCGGGTCTTCCCGAAGGATCTCCAATGGCTCACCTTGGATTGCGTGCTGATGCTAATCGTCGCCGTGGCCATGGCGCTGCACACGCTGCGGTATCGCTCGCAATTCGTCACCGGTCTGGCTTTTCTGCTGGGCTATTTCACCGTGGCGCTCAGTCAGAACAATGTCTACAGCCTTTCCGCCGGTGTGTTTCTGGCGATTGGCCTGGTGTCCATTGTCCTGAGGATGGGCTGGTTTGAGCTGGAAGTTTTCGGCATTCTCTCGACCTATCTCACGCATCTTTACTGGCTCTATCACCTTTCGGCCCCAACGGCGCGCGGGGCCATGCCTTTCCCGAGTATCACTCGAGCTTGGCCATTTTGTTCCTTTATTGGCTCATTTTCCGTTTCTCCCACGTCAAGCGGTCGGTCAAGAGCGACTTCGAGGAGCACGTTTCAACCGCCGCGGCGGTTCTGAACATGATGTTGCTGCTCGGCTGCCTGAAGTTTCAGTCGGTCGATCCGACACTCGCCTATATCGCGTTGTTTGCCGTTGGAGCTGTCGAATTTATTTCCGCGCAGCTTCCTGCAACGAAGCGCCGCCGTGAAGCCTTCGTCGTGCTCACGGTGGCCGGCGCAGCGCTCATGCTTGCTGCGGTTCCGTCGCACTATACCGATAACCACATCGCAATTCTCTGGCTGGTCGGCACGGAAGTTTTCTTGATTGCCGGCGCAATGGTGCAGGAAGTAGTCTTCCGCCGGCTGGGGCTGCTTACCGGACTTCTCGTTGGCATTCGGCTCATCGGATTCGACTTCCGCGACTTGGTGAATCTGCGGAGCCATGGCGAAGGGCTGGAGCCTGCCGCCGGGACCCTCTTCGCTTTCTGCGCCATGGTGTTTTACCTCAACGACCTTGCCATCGGCACACGCTGGAGGGAATTCTTTGAGAGTTCGCCCGATCGGCCGCTTCTGACGGTCCATTCCTATTTCGGTGCGTTTGCCGGAGGCGCGGCGGCTTGGGCGCTCTTCACCCAAGATTGGACCGCGATGGCGTTCGCCGCGCTCATGCTGGCCCTGGCTGCGATGGGAAAAGCGCTCGAATCTCGCCATCTCCAGGTGCAATACGCGCTGCTTGGCCTCCTCGCATTCCTCCGCGCAGCGGCGGTCAACCTGCATCTCGAAGCTCCACACGCGCATGTGCGCATGCGCTTGCTGACTCTGCCGATTCTCGGCGCCATGTTTTATCTGACGGCCAGGCTCGCAGCCCAGCGAGACGATCTTGCGCAGCGCCCCCTCCGTGGTTTCTTTGCGGCGGCGGGCTCTGCCCTCATCGCACTTTTGATCTGGTTCGAAGTTCCCGAACTTTGGCAGCCGCTCGTTTTCATCGCCTTCGCGGTGATTTTGTCCGAGGCCGCGCGCGCCTTGACGCATCACGCCATCGGCTGGCATTCGCACATCCTTGGCGGCCTGGCGATTTACACCGCGCTCACCGCCGATGCGACCAAGGTGCACGCGTGGCGCACCATTCCCGTTCATGCACTGGGCGCCTTGCCGGTTGTCGCTGGGCTTTACTGGCTGGCGAAGCGCGTCGGGGTCGCCAATCCGCACCATCTCGGCATCTCCCGGGTTGCTTACTCCTGGGCCGGCGCTGGCATGATGATGTGGGTTCTCGAGGAGGCACTAGGTTCTCCCTGGATCGCCTTCGGCTGGATCGTTTTCGCGGTCACTCTCACCCTTTCCTACCGCGCGATCCGCTATCCGCAGCTTGCCTGGCAGGCCAACATCGTCGGCGTGTGCGCGCTCCTGCGCGCCTACTTCTACAATTACAGCTTCGCACAGAGGTTCTGGGGCCCCATTTCGCTGCGTGTCTTGACGATTTCGCTTGTCGCCGCTGGATTGTATTTTCTCTCGCGCCAGGCCGCGCCCTCCGAGCATTACAAGCGCGTGGTAGCTCTCTTTCACTCCTTTGCGGCGACCGGGCTCCTCGCGTTTCTGGCGTGGTACGAATACCCGAACGGCTGGCTCGCTCCGATTTGGGCGGCTTTCGCGCTGGTTCTGGCAATCGCGGATCAGCGGCTGAAATTGCAAGAATTGCCCTGGCAGTCGCACGCTCTCGCAGCGATCACCTTGGTGCGTGCGGTGAGCGTGAATCTCTACTTCACTCTGTCCTGGCATGGCTTCAGCGTGCGCCTGCTTTCGCTCGCGGTCGTCGCAGTGATTTTCTACGCGCTCTCGCGGCTGATCCGCATGCCCGACGAGTGGCGTCAGCTCGACCTGCACCATGTTTATTCCTGGGCCGCTTCGGTCATCGTCTCGCTGCTGCTTTGGTACGAATTGCAGCCGCTCAGCATCGCCGTGGGCTGGGCGGTGTTCGGCCTGGTCCTTTTCGAATACGGCATTCTCCGCAAGATTGCCCAGTTCCGGTATCAAGCGTATGTCGCCTTGCTTGCCGCGTTCGCGCGCATCTTCTTCGCGAACCTCACCGCGGGCGAACCCGGCGAATTTTGGGGGCCGCGCATGTACACGATTCTTCCGCTGGCCCTGATTCTGTATTTCGTGTACGCGCAATTGCCGCAAAAAGAGGAAAACGTTGCGCGCGACCGCCGCTTGCACTTTGACACGCTCGTCGCCTACCTGGGGACGGCGACGATCGTCGCGCTCTTTTACTTTCAGTTTCCCATCGAGTGGGTCGTCGTTTCCTGGGCGGCCCTGGTGTTTGCCTTGCTCGGTGCTGCGCTCGCCCTGGATAAGCCGCTCTTCCTGCAGCAGGGCATGCTGCTCACGCTCATGGTGTTCTCACGCGGCATGGCACATAACTTGTTTGGCGCAAGCTATTTTGGCGAGAGCGATTGGAAGGGCAACTATCTGGCGGTGAGCGCGGCCTCGGCCATGCTGCTAGCGAGCTTGGCCTTTGCCTTCCGGTTGCGCGGCCGTTTCCAGCTTGGGCTCAATGGTAGCCGGCTGACACGGCTCGTGCACGCAGCGATGCGCCGACCCGAACAATTAGTCTTCTTTGTTCCCGTTCTTTTGGTGACCTTCATGCTCGCTCTGAAAATGAAAACCGGCTTGATCACGGTCTCGTGGGGGATCGAAGCGGTGCTGGTTTTTATGCTCGCGTTTGCGGTTAAAGAGACAAGCTTCCGCCGCACCGGCCTGGGGTTGCTCTTGGTGTGCGTCGGGAAAATCGCCGCGCTCGACTTCTGGGGCTTGCAGATACGAGACAAATACATCACGCTCATCGTCGTCGGCATTGCGCTGACGTTCGTTTCTTTTCTCTACACCCGCTATGGTGACACCATTCGGCAATACTTATGAAGCGCTCCGTAGCTTTCGTCGTTTTCTTTCTGGTTTTCGGTTTTGCGCTGGCCGGTCTCTACTGGAGCCAGCGCCGCGCGAAATCAATTCCGGTCTCACCGAACGCGATCTTGAACATGGCTGCCGACGCGCAACGTGATCTTTCGCGCTTGCCCATGCATCTCACGCGGCTGTCCGACGAGCAGGAAGTCGCGATCGGGCGCGAGTTCGCTTCCCGCTACGCCAGCGAGACGCGTCCGCTCACCGCCGAGGAGCAAGGGCTCGAGAAATACGTCCGCCGCGTCGGGGCCAACATCGCGCTTCACGCTCGTCGGCATCTGCCGTACACGTTCACCGTTCTGCACGACCACAACATGCTGAACGCCTTCTCGCTTCCCGGCGGACCCGTGTATATCGGCGAAGGCATGCTTGATTTGATGACCAACGAGGACGAACTCGCCAGCGTGCTGGCCCATGAGGTTGAGCACATCGACCACTATCACTGCGTCGAGCGCGTCCAGGTCGAAGCGCAACTGAGAAAGCTCGATCTCGATGTGGTCGGAGCGCTCGTCGAGATTCCGCTGGATTTCTGGCAGGCCGGCTACCACAAAGACGAGGAGTTCGAAGCCGACCGCGAAGGCATGTATCTCGCCGTGCAGTCCGGCTACTCCCCCTATGGCGCGGCGGATCTCTTTGAGCGCTTCGCGAAACTGTGCGACGAGTATGTGATCCACGCAAAAAGCCCGGATGAAGAACTCTCCCAGCTCGCCATCCAGAGTTTAAGCGGATATTTCCGCTCGCACCCGCTGCCTTCCGAACGCCTCGCGCAGGCAAACCGCATCATCGCGCAAGAACACTGGGAATCCCGCACGGCGCGAAAACCGTTTCACGTCGCATATGAAATGCGGAACGGCGAATTCGTGAAATAGCAGGATAGGCGTTCTTCTCACGGTACAGGCGTGTCTCGATCCACAAAGGAAACCCGCAAGAAATACGCTACGAAGGACGGTTAGCTTGGACTTACGACGGAGGGCGGAAGACCGATCATTTTAGAACAGGCCCGGGATTTTCAGGCCTGCGATTCCCGGAATGCCGCCGGCAAGGCCCTTCATCTGGTTGGCGAGTTCTTCATCAACGCGCCGCGAAGCCTCGTTGACCGCGGCGCGAATCAAATCCTGGAGCATCTCCTGATCTTTGCTCGCGAAAACTTCCTGCTCGATGCGCACGTACACAATCTGTTTCTGACCGTTCATCTTCACCGTAACCATCCCGGCACCCGCGGACGCTTCCACGGTCACGGAATTGACTTGCCGCTGCCAATCTTCCTGCAGCTTGCCCAATCGCGAAAGCATTTGTTGGATGGCGCCCACTTCCATAAGCAATCCTTCTTGCCGCACGTCACTTTTCTTGTTGCCGCGATCACACTTCTGTGATTTTACCACCGAACCGCTCGAGCATCGACCGCACCAGCGGGTCGCGCTCGAACTGCGCGCGCAATTCCTGACTGCCGGACGCCGCCGCCGCTGCGGCGACAGAATCAAGTCTAGCACAGACTCGCACGGCGCGGCCCAGCACGTTGCTGGAAACGGCACGGATCCTTTCGAGCGGCTCGCGCCCTTCGATCATCTCCGCAAACGGCCGCTTCTCCGGAGAAAAATAAATCCGCAGCTCCGCGCCTTCCAGTTCCCAGCCGCTGCTGTGCTCCACGAGTTCGCCCAGAAATTTTTGCTCCGCCTGGATGGCGCTCTTGATCTCCGCCACTTGTTCATGGGAAATGCCGCTGACGCGAATCGTTTCTTTGCTGTCATTCGGCGCTTTGACTCCGGGAGTCGTAGCGGTTGTCGCATCCCCGGCTTCCGAGGGAGAAGCGAACCGCTGACTTGCCTCCGGATGCGCCGATGCTGCGGGTGCGAAGGTTTGTGTCAGCACTTTCGGCGGCGGCGCCGTTTGTCGCAAAGTGCTTGACGCTGCCCGTGCCGTTCCACTGCTTGTGCCGCCCGGAGCGCCGCTTTTCAGCTCCGCCAAAAGCTCTTCCAGGGGCGCAAGTCGCGAAGCATTAATCAGCCGGAGCAAGCCCATTTCGAGATGCACGCGTGGATCGGGCTTCCGGCGTAAATCGTCATCCGTTTGCAGCAGAATCTGAAAAAATCGAGTCAGGTCTTCTTCGCTGAACAAGGCCGCGGCCTTGGCGATGGCCGGCCGCTGGTCCGGCGTCGCGGCAATCAACTCCGAGTCCGCTCCGCACACGCGCGCAATCAGCAGATTGCGCATGTGCCGGATGGCTTCGCGGCAGAAGTGCTGCAGATTGCGCCCTTCTTTTTGAAACGTGTGCACTAATCCGAGGGCGCGGTCCGCGGAGCCCGCAGCAACTGCGCCGACCAGTTCTTCCAGTGCGTCTTCCGGCACTACGCCCAACAGTGCGCGCACCTGGTCGTCGGGAATGATGTCTCCGCAATACGCACGCGCCTGCTCCAAAAGTGACAGCGCGTCGCGCAAGCTGCCTTCCGCCATGCGCGCGATTACCGCCATCGCACCCGGCTCGATCTTCAATTCTTCCTTCTGCGCGATTTCGTCCAGCCGCTTGGTGATTTCCGCAAACGTCAGCGCGCGAAAATGAAAATGCTGGGACCGGGAACGGATGGTGTCTTCCAGGTTTTCCGGTTCCGTCGTGGCCATCACAAAGACCACGCGGTCCGGAGGTTCTTCCAGGGTTTTCAGCAGCGCGTTCGAGGCTTCGCCCGTCAGCATGTGCGCTTCGTCGAGAATCACGACTTTGGTTCGCGAAGCCGCCGGCACATAACGCACCATTTCACGCAGCTCGCGGATCTGATCGATGCCGCGGTTCGAAGCCGCATCGATTTCGATGACGTCGAGCGAAGTGCCCGCCGCAATTTCCCTGCACGAATCGCACACGCCGCAAGGCTCCGGCGTCGGCCCTTTCACGCAATTCAGCGCCTTGGCCAAGATTCTGGCAGCCGTCGTTTTTCCCACGCCGCGCGCCCCGGAAAAAATGTATGCGTGCGCCACGCGGTTGTTTAGGATGGCGTTTTTCAGCGTTTCCGTAACGTGCTGCTGCCCGACGAGGTCGCGGAACGTCTGCGGCCGCCACTTGCGGGCTATGACTTGGTAGCTCATTGTGAAGTTCTTAGCTCTAAGTTTTGGCTTTCCATTCTTTACTTACAACTTAGAACCCTACGACGGAAAACCTTTTGCGGCGAGAGGAACTTCGGGTCATCTGCGGCACCCGAGGTAAACCCGGTACCGTTGCTCCCTTCCGGGCCTGGCGGGGTTCGCGGGACCTCGTTGCACAGAGCCCGAAGTTCCACGCTCCGGCGGTCGCGCGCGTTCGCGCGTCCGCAGGAAAAATTCTAACACACTCATTTGCCGGTATGGCGCAGGGCAGTCCGCGAGCCCTGCGGCTGCTTCGTTCCATTTCTCCTGTCGCGTTGTTTCAGGCTTCGAGCTTTAGAAACTTACAGCCTGGTTCGCTAGGACTTCGGCTTTGCCGCCGCCGGCGCGTCCGGCGGGTCCACTTCCGACGGGTTCACCCAGTTTACTTTGAACGGCCCCATGGCATGGACCTGGACGATGGTCTCGCCCTTGCTCATGGCAAAGTGCCGCATCTCCTTGGGTACCATCAAAAAACTTCCCACATTCATCGTTTGCAGTTTGCTTTCGTCAAAGCTCTCTCCCATTCCGACAAGAAAAGTTCCTTTCAGCACCGTCACGTTCTCGTCCGTGGGATGCCAATGCGCGGGAATCTTGGACCCATCGGCGCACCGTGACCGCAGAACGAAGGGCGCGGCTTCTGCATTCATGTCTCCCGCGACAGGTGCGAGATCGCATCCCTTAATTATCGGTGTCCATTTCAGATCGCCGAAGCGCACGATCTTGTGCGCCTCGCTGCTTTCCTTTCTCTCCTGGCTGAAAGCCGCCATCGCGGGCGCAGCGATTGACAGAAAGACCACAAGCGATTTCGCCACGACAGTCTTCCTCATAAGGTTCCTCCGTTCAAAAGATTGGCCCGATTTGGGCGCCCCGGGGTTGGCGAAAAGATACTCCCGGCCCGCATGCGAGGCATGACGTGCCACTCGCGGTCTTCGTCCGTGCTCAGCTGCCCACACTCAAGGCATATGCCTGTTTTTATGCGGAGAAACCGCTTCGTCGAGTTCTAGTTTTCCTGCTAAACGCGAATGCGCCGCGCAACCGGAAAGCTTTGCGCGGCGCATGGAGTTCTTTCCCCCGCCTTACTTCTTCGGGAAATTCGGGTCCGCCTTTACTTCGTTGATCTGCTTGGTGTGGCGCTCGCTGTGCGCCGCGATGAACAGGACAAATTCGTATCCGTCTAGCTTGCCCAACGGACTATCCGTTACGTGATCGCGCAGTCCAGCGGTGCTCTTCAAAAAATCCTCTGTCGCCGACCGGCTCTCGATGAAATGCTTGACCGAGCCATCCGACGAACCAAAACGGTTGTTGGGCACCAGCGGCTCCGGCGCCTGCGCTTTGTGTGTGCGGTCCGGAACCATCGTCAAAACCGCCTGGTCAGTCTTCTTGACGTCCCGCCCGGGTTCCCCCGCCGGCCCGCCCATGACTTTTTCCTTGGTGAAGTCCAGGAGAAAACCCTCCGCCGCCGCGATGTGTTCGATCACTTGCGCCACGGACCAGCGATCCGGCGCCGGTTTGAAGTTCCACTGCTCCTCGGACAGGCCTTTGGTCGCTTCCAGAACATTTTTCTTTGTCGATTCCAGGTATTGCAGTGCGCGGTCCTTTTCCGCCTGGGTCACTTCCTGTGCGGACGCCGCCGCTGCCCCGGACATCAGAAGCAGCGCGACGAGCGTCCCTATCAGGGATCTGTTGCTCATCTCTTGCGTTCTCCTTTTGCTTGACTTCGGTTGGCGAAACGGGGAGCAATAGCATAGCACATCTGCATGCGGCGACGGGACGCCTCTCTCGGGAGCGTTGAAATTTGGTGCCGCGCGCGGAGCCAGGACGGGAAACGCTGTTTCAGGCCTCAGAAGTGGCTCCACAGGAGAAGCTGTCGGGCAAAGGAGTCAATCGGTGCATACACATACGGAAACGCGAACAACGCCGCCACTAATCCGAGGACGCCGTAGGAATTGCCGCGCAGCCAATCCAGGTAGCGCTGCGCCCGCGTCTCGCTCATAAACAACATGATTGCGGTGCTGCCGTCCAGCGGCGTCACCGGAAGCAGATTGAACGTGCCCAGCAAAAGATTAAGCGAGAACATCGCCCCAATCAGATGTTCCGCGAAGGAACCCTGGTGCAGCCATCCCTGATGCCAGCCGACACGCAAAACAATCGCGGCGATAACCATCAGCGTGTAGTTCGTGGCCGGACCCGCCAGGGCCATCCACGCGGCCCGATGGGGATGGCGCCGCTCCCAATGCGGATCGTAAGGCGCGCTGGCCCAGCCGATGACGGAGTGGGTCAGGACGAGCATCAGGATGGGAATGATCACCATGCCCCAGGGTTCGCGCTGGATGTGCGGCACGGGATTGAGCGTCACCTGCCCGCCGAGGAAGGCTGTTTCGTCGCCGCCAATCTTGGCAGCCAGCGCGTGCGCGGCTTCGTGGCACGTCGTGGAAAACAGGAAAACCACGTACCAGATGAATCCCAGGGCGAGGAGGTCAGGGGAAATGTTGGGCATGAAGTATGTTTCCTCGTCTGCTCCTTGTAGTGGCGGGTCTCGAGACCCGTGTTTCTCTCCTTGTAGGGGTCGCCTGGTGCCTATCCCGGCGCTTGTCGGGGAGCGGGCCGCATCTTAAACCTTTATTTTCTTGCTGCGATTAGCGTAGATGGACCGCCGCAGGTTTGCAAGGGGACATTCGAGGGACATTCGAGCATCCAACGACGATACCCTGCTGCCGCCTCTGCAGCTGACGGGCAGCGAGCCGAGCGACCTCTCCGTTTCTTTCCCGCCGCGAAAGGCCGACTGTTTGGGGCCCTCTACCTGCCGGAGGGGCACGATCTGTCGTGCCACGGCGGCGGAAAACACAACGAACCACGCCGAAAGCTGGCACTACGGCGAGGATTGCTTGGGGAAGGCTTTGATGCCGGCCGGTGAGAACTCGAAGCGGACCTGCCATTGGCTGGGAACGCTGCGGCCACCGACTTCGGGCGAGGCGAATTCCCAACGGCGAACGGCTTTCAGCGCGGCGTCCGCGAAATACTTGCTCGGACCAGGATCCTCGAATGAAGCGTCGGAAACATTGCCGGCGGCGTCAACCTGAGCGAACACGGTAAGGCGCACTTTGCCGGTAATCGTCGCGAGTGCTTTGTCGGGAACATCGGGCAAAATTTGCTCCAGCACTTCGCCATGGCCAGCAGTGGTGCCGGAGTGGGCTGCCGAACTGCTCGGCGCGTCCGCCTCGGTTTTCGCCTCGGTGCGGAGAGAGGCGGGAGAGGGAGAGGCAGCCGGCGGCGGGGAAGCGTCTTTTGCCGGTGGTTTCGCGGCGGCGATCTTTGGCGAATCCTTGCTAGCGGCAGATGAACCGAGTTTTGCGCTGCGAGAAACTCCCGGATTTGCCGCTGGCGCTTCCGGCCCCGGCGCAATGGCGCGGGAGGCGGCGCTTGTCGAGGCAGAGGAGGACTCCGCGCGCCGGCCGAGGATTTTGGGCAGCGCGATGATGGCGAAAACGACTAAGACGGCAACCGCCAGCGGAACGACGTAGCTAGGCAGGACAATGTCTTGCCTCGCGCCGCCCACTTTTAAAGACCCGAACGATGGTTCCTTTGTGAGCGGCGGCAGGCTCGGCGGCATGAGCGGCGCGGGCTTCGAAGCTTTTGCCGCAGGGCGCCAAAGCGGTGGCGGAGACGGGATGACCGGCGCCGGTTTCGGCGCCTGCAGCTTTGCAGCCGGAACGGCAGGAACAGGCGACAACGGCACGGACAAGGGCGACGCGCTTTGCGCCGCGGCCGCAGCACGAGGTTTCAGGCTGGCTGTGATCTGGGCGATGCTCCAGCGAAGCCGGGGATCCCGTTCGAGCGCGTGCTGCGCGATCTGCCGAAACGGCTGCGGAAGAGATTCCGGTACCGAGGGAAGGGAAGCGCCTCCTGGTTGCGCGCCGGGACCGCGTTGCGTCAGCACCTCAATCAAGATGACGCCCAGCGACCACACGTCGCTCGCGGCGGTAAGCGCCTGATTCGCGGATTCCGGGGCGTCGTACGGTGTGAGCTTGGCGGCGGACTTGCGGGTTTCACCGGCAGGGAAGAGCCGGTCGGTCGAGAGTTTGACTTGATCGCTGGTGGCCAGAATGTTTGAAGGCTTCAAATGCGAATGAACCAGTCCCTGAGCGTGCAAGTTGCTTAGGGCGTCCAGCACCAGGCCGAGCATGTCGCGGGCTTCCGACGGCGTGAGCGCCCGTTGCGGGAGGATCTCGGAAAGATTTTCTTCGGCGTGTTCCATGACCACGTAAAGCAGGTCCATGTCGGCCAGGCGGCAGCGGCCGCCCTGGTACAACTGCAGCAAATTGGGATGCGTGAGTTTCGAAGCGCGGCGCCAAAGGGAAAGTTGCAGATCGACCGATGCGCCTTCAGGAATCAGCTTGAGCACCGCTTTGGAAGATTGCGGGCCGGCAAGTTGCGTAAGAAAAACGGCGGATTCGCTCGAGCCGCCAAGATACCGCTGCAAAGGAAACGTATTGTTGATGACCTGGCCTTCGTATTGTTTCCAGGAAAAGCTCATCATTGCACCTCAAGTCGGAGAGTTCTTGCCTCCGCTGAATGCGGGCACGTGCATTCGGCCAGCCGGATATCCCAGAGAGCGCGGTGGCGTCTTGGACGGGGCTGGATCGTCGAGATTAGAATTTGAAGCGCCGCGGCCAAGGCGCTCGCTGGGATTATTCTGGCACGAAATGGGTTGCCATTGCGAGTGAGATCCTCAACAATGCTATCATGAATGAAACGCCCCAAAAAATCGAACTTATTTCGGGATAATTTCCGGTTATTTCGGGATCATGCTGGGATCACGCGGCGCGCCGGCGCTTAGGTTGCTTTGGCGACGGTTGAAGCAGCCGCCTGGGGCCGCTCACGAAGGGATTGCTGCGCTCAAAAAAGCGAAGCAGTTTGTCGGCCGCGCGCGTGATGCCGATGCGCAC
>WNEP01001243.1_pt1 | contig 14277 bp, 15 predicted proteins | sample 5399961 | NCBI WGS metagenome assembly WNEP01 (sample SAMN13153329, study PRJNA577476) | soil metagenome | isolation source: 20 cm grassland meadow soil pre-rain plot 5 | place: USA:California | collected 2015-09-08 | reverse complement strand
TTATCCCTCCCTATTCGACTTCATTGCTTCTGATGGCCGTATGGCGCGGTGGTGGGAGCGCGTCAGCGCAAAGGAATTTACGATTCGGAGAGCGTGACTGTCTCACCGATACTAATGACCCGCAGTTCGGCCTTTACGTTGCGTTTTTTTAGTTCACGATCGAACGCTTCCGGCGTGCCGGTAAGCACGGGAAATGTGGCGTAGTGCATTGGAACCACCGTTCGCGGTGCGACCAGCTTCACAGCTTCAGCCGCGCGTGCCGGTCCCATCGTAAAATGATCGCCAATGCAAACGAGCATAATGTCGATCTTGTTAAACCGCGACACCAGCGCCATGTCGGAAAACAAATCTGTGTCCCCCGTGTGGTAGATAGTTGGGCCGGCGCGAATCGTGATCACGAGACCTCCGGGTGAACCGCCGTAGCGCGCTCCCGATTCATCATCAACAGTAATGCCGGAGCCGTGATGCGCGCGGACGAAAAGCACCTTCACATCCCCATTAAGCAGAGTTAGTTCGCCGCCAAAGTGACCGATGGTTTCCGTTTCCGCCAACTCCGCGGGATAGCCGAGGGACTTCACCATCGCATCGCCCAGGTCGTACGTCGCTACGAGTTTGGCGCGCGTGCGCTTCGCGATTTCGACTGCATCACCGACATGATCGGAATGTCCGTGCGTGATCAAGATCAATTCAACCCGCTTGAGCGCTGCGATTTCCTCCTTGCCTCTCTTGTAAACGGGATTCGTGAGCCAGGGATCGATAAGAAGAACATTACCGCTCGGCGTAACGATCTTAAAAGCCGATTGTCCATACCAGGTCAGTTGACTTTCCATACTTGTGATGAAACTGAAAAGATTTCACGGAGCAAGAGCAATGATAGGAATAACGATGGACAAATACAGATGACGAAGCCTGAACCTGAGACACGCCGGCGTCATTCGTTACTCTGTTACACCGACTTGGCTTCAACGCTCCAGCGGTTTAACGCTTTATCGTGGCGGAGCTATTCGTCATTGGGCTTCGGCACTTTTCGTAGATTCTTGGGAGACCGTGTATAATCAACTCGACATATGGATCACGAGCAGGCGCATCAACATCTTGCCAAAACCGATCCTCGGCTGGCGGCCCTAATTGCTCGATCGCTTCGTTACAATATCAAACCAGCAGTGCGCATCCGTCCATTTCACGCGCTGGCTGAATCGATCGCTTATCAGCAACTAAGCGGCAAAGCCGCAGCCACCATCTTCGGCCGCGTTCGTGCTCTTTATCCTGGAAGGAAATGGCTCGAGCCCGAAAAAATTCTCGCCACGTCGGACGACACTTTTCGTGCTGCGGGTCTTTCCCGTAGTAAGATTGCCGCGTTAAAGGATCTCGCTGCGAAAACAATCGATGGCACGGTACCTGTCGGGCGCGCACTTATCCGGATGAGCGATGATGAGATCGTCACGCGTCTCATCACCGTGCGCGGCATCGGCCGCTGGACAGTCGAGATGCTTCTTCTCTTTGATCTCGGTCGGCCCGATGTCTGGCCGGTTGACGATTACGGAATTCGCAAAGGTTTTGCCAAAACCTTTGGCAAACGAAAACTGCCGACGGCGAAGCAGCTCATGAAACTTGGCGAGAAATGGCGGCCATACCGTTCGATTGCGGCGTGGTATTTCTGGCGTGCGTTGGACGGGCCGGTGAAGACCAACGTTTCGAGTAACTTGTAGCCACCGGCCTTTGGCTGGTCCGGTTACAAGAGTTAAAAATGTTACAAGGGTTACAAAGGACCTACAGCGTTCCAACGATCATCCTTGTAACTTTTATAACCGTCTAACCCGCGCCAACGCGCGTTGACTTTGCTTTCTCGATTCACTAAAACACAAGCATTATGGCAATGATCCACGTTAATCGGGGCGCAACGAGTTTCGGCGCATTTTCTGAGGAGGAAGTCCGCGAAGGACTACGTACCGGTCGCTTCGCGCCCACTGATCTTGGCTGGCGCGAAGGAATGGAGAGTTGGAAACCGCTTTCGCAATTCTCCGAGCTTGAAGCCGCTGTGCCGCCCGCCCCGCCTCCAAAAATCGGCGCAACATCCACGTCCGAAACTCCCATCGCGCGCAGCGGATTGCCGTGGGACCAACGTCAGGAGAAGGGATTTTTTAACGCATTCGTCGAAACGTTGTTAATGGTCTTGGGAAAGCCTGGAGTGGCATTCACTGCAATGAAGCGCGAGGGCGGTTTAGGCGAGCCACTCATCTACACGGTCGTCGGCAGCAGTTTTGGGGTAGTTATTTATTTCCTCATGACACTATTTATGCCGTCGCTGATGACCTTCGGCCATCGACACGGCCTCGCGCGGCTTGCGGGTTTAGGCATTGGATCGATTTTCGGCGTCATTCTGGTGCCGTTTTTCGCGGTAATCGGTACCTTTATCGCATCGGCAATTCTGCATCTCTGCCTAATGATCGTTGGTGGTGCCAGACAATCGTTTGAAACAACTTTTCGCGTCGTTTGTTTTGTCGGCGGATCAATCGATCCACTTCTCATCCTACCTTTTTGTGGTGGTTTTATCGTCGCCGTTTGGAAAATCATCCTTTACTGCATCGGCCTCGCTCGCGCGCATGACACGGATACTGGACGCGCCGTGCTGGCAGTAATCCTTCCAGTAATTGTTTGTTGTGGTGGCGTCATTGCAGTGATGTTCGGTGCGCTGGGCGTCTGGAGCGCGTCGCACCATTGATTGCCGGAGAATGCAGCTTTGCCGTCGCCGACTTGCTCCGGGTGAAATCGATCACGAGCTGCTCTGGCTAAGCGTCTCGCTTTTATCCCTGGTCGCTGCGGCGGCTTGGCTCGCACTAGGCCTGCCATGGCCGCATTGCGCCTTTCATGAGCTAACCGGTCTGCCTTGCGTCACCTGTGGCGCGACGCGATCAGCGATTGCATTTTTCCACGGGAATATTGTGAGCGCGTGGAAATGGAATCCGCTCGTCTTCGCTTTCTTGTGCGGATTGTCGATCTTCAATGTTTATGGATTCCTCGTGCTTGTGACGGGGGTGCCGCGTTTGCGAGTTGCGTTTGTCACACAAGCGGAAAAGAAATGCACGCGACTAATCGTGATCGCCGCGCTCGCGCTCAACTGGATTTATTTATTGTCGCATTGGCGCAATTTTTAAAGCCCGCACTGAGCGAAAGCCTACGCTGGTGAAGCCGCATTAATTGGCATCGTCCGGGAACGCGCTCGATCCAGCTGGCAATGCCCGTCCCACGTCGTCTTCCGGCGCGCCGCGGTGCGCTTTGATGAATGCAGTTGGATCAAGCGATCCTCGTGTATTTTCGCGATAGCCCGGACCAACAAACGGAGTGACAAATTCGCGCATTTCGAAATGGAGATGGGCAAAATAACGGCCATCGGCTGTTCCGACGGTCGCAATTTGCTGACCGCGCCTCACTTCGTCTCCTGCCTGCACGAGCATCGTTTCGACATGGCCATAGTACGACTGCACGTATTTGCGCCCGCCATTCTCAAGGTAGGCGTGCAGGACGATGATAACGTTACCCCAGCCTCGGCCGCCATCGCTCGCGAGAAGCACCCGCCCATCGGCTACCGCGTGGATTGGATCGCCCAGATCGCTGTCCTCCCCTCCGATGCCGTTCAAGTCATCGCCAAGATGACGATTCTCCGTGAATCGTTGTGCGTAGTAGCTCATCGCGCCGTTTTCGCTGCCGAGAGGAAAATCGAAACGCGCAGCAGTTGGAAGCGACGCGAGATCGAGCGGCGATGGAACTCGAAATGCTGGAGCGACATATTTTGGCCGCGTCAATTCCGGCCAGAGTCGAAACCAGAGCGCCGCAACGAGTCCGACCGCAAATGCGACCACGTTCAGCGCGACCAATTTCTTCATTGGTTTCCCACGAAGATCACGAAGAACACGAGGTCTGCACGGGAAAACAGAGCAAGGCACAAAGTTTACAAATTTTCTTCGTGCACTTCGGGTCCTTCGTGGTTGAACTTCTCGGAGGATGCGAATTCTCGTGACTGGTGGTGCTGGTTTCATCGGGTCGCATCTTGTCGAAAAATTACTCGCGGTTGGGCACGAAGTCGCCATCCTCGACGACTTCAACGATTTTTACGATCCGCAGATCAAGCATGCAAACATTGCCGGTTTCGCTAAAGACGTGGCCGTTCACCATGTCGATCTTCGGGACAGCGCCTCGGTGCGAAGTTTATTTCATCGCGAAAAATTTGAAACGATCGCGCACCTCGCTGCCCGTGCTGGCGTTCGCCCATCGATTCAGCATCCGCAACTTTACTACGACACGAATGTCAGTGGCACATTGCATCTTCTCGATGCGGCGCGCGTAATCGGCGTTGAACGATTCATCTTCGCGTCGAGCTCATCCGTCTACGGCATTTCGAAAACAGTTCCGTTTTCTGAAGATCAACATCTCACCCAGACGCTCAGCCCGTATGCCGCGACGAAAATCGCGGGCGAATTTCTTTGCTCGACTTACTCGCATCTTTACCGGATGCACGTGGTGGCGTTGCGATATTTTACCGTTTACGGTCCGCGGCAACGGCCGGATCTGGCGATCCATCAATTCACGCGGCGCATTTATGCTGGTCAGCCGATCGATCAATTCGGCGACGGGACGACGCGGCGCGATTACACTTACATCGACGACGTGATTCACGGGACCATGGCCGCGCTGGCGTACCACGGGCCGTCTTTTGATATTTTTAATCTTGGCGAGAGCGAAACCATTCAGCTCAGAGACCTGATCGTAGCGATCGAGAATGCGCTTGGGAAAAAAGCAAAGATCAATCGGCTGCCGGAGCAGCCCGGCGACATGCCGTTGACTTGCGCCGACGTTTCCAAGGCGAGAAAATTAGTCGGGTACAATCCAACCACACGATTAAGCGACGGACTGCCGCGTTTCATCGATTGGTTTCTCCGAATGAAAGGTCGGCAACCGTAAATCGACAATCGCCATGCCGACGGGTTCTGAGAATTTGCTCTTTGATCAACGCGCCTGTTTCGTCGCGGGCCAGGCGAAATCGGGCACTACCCTCTTGGTGGCCTTGCTCGATAACCATCCTGAGCTGCTCGTTTTGCCAGAGGAGACCGCGTATTTTCCCACTGTCCTCACAAAATATGGGCCGCGCGGCCGCCGCGCGCAGTTTGATTACCTGACCAAACAATCGCTTTCCAACGTGCTCTTTGGCGGGCCATGCAAATGGGGCAAGCGGAATTACTCCACTTTTCCACGCGAAAAGTTTCTGCAAACATTTGAGCGCGCGGCATTCAATCCCGCGAACGCGCAGGAAGATTTGCTTGTCCTGATGGTGAAAGCGTACGCCGCGACATTGGAACGTCCGTTGGACACGATCGGACGGTGGGTGGAAAAAACGCCGGCGAATCGCAATCACATTCCCGCGATTCTCACCCGCTTCCCGCACGCGAAAATTCTCGTCACGGTGCGTGATCCGCGTGCCATTCTCGCTGCGCAAATTGCACTCGAGAAGACGAGGAAGACCGGAAGGTTTTCAACTTATTACGTGATCGCCCACTGGCGTGTAGCCGCTAGGCTCACCCAGCGCGTGCGCAATAGGGAGATTCCCGGACTTGTCGTGCCATATGAGCAGTTGGTCTGCGAACCAGCCAAAATGATGGAAAAAGTTTGCGCTTACCTGGAGATCGACTTCGATTTGGAAACGGTCCTGACGCCGACAAAGGTGGGCCAGTTCTGGAGCGGCAACTCGGCGGCGCGGATCAACTTTTCGCAGATTAGTCCAGAACCGGCAACGCGCTGGCAACGCGAGCTGTCAGAGGACGAAATCGGCTGGGTGGAATGGCATTGCCGCGATCTCATGCCGGAATTTGGCTATGAGCCCAAACTCAACCGGCGCGAGCTGCGATATTTCATGCGGCCAATTCAGGGTGAGTGTCCGCGGGAGTATTTGAAGTCGCGCATCTATTCTTTTCGCGACGATTGGATTCGACGCTAAACAGAACAATCTGAATGAACTATCTTCATACCACTTGCAATCGTCCCCGCAGCGAGCCATAATTACGGCGAGATGTCGGGAATCTTCTTCGATCTTCAGAGCCCCCGTTTTCTACGACGATTCAGACTTTTTGAGACCATGATGCGGACTTTTGCATCTTCGCTGCTTCGTTGGTTGATCACGCCGGCTTACGGTTCGAGACAAGTGCATTTCCGACTCAAGGAGGCGGAGTTTCCAGCGGCGTCGCAGAGTGTTAGTAACCTGTTTGCGTGGACTGTGAGTGATTCGCGCGCCGCGGACGGTGCATCGATCGATGCGCTCTGCCCATTTAACAATTGGTTAAAACTTAAGGATCAACATGAACTCTTATTCATCCGGGAGACGCTCGCGTCATCCGCGCGGGGGGGCCCGACGCAGGGGCAACTCCGAACGCTTTCGGGGTCAGCACGGAGAAGCGAAAACGCAAAAAAAGACATTCTGGCAGCGAGTTGCGGCATTTTTTGGAAACGGCAAGGGCACAAAGCAAACAGTAACGGACGCGCGCAACGGTGCGCAGCCTTCACGACCGGCACGAAAGCCTGAACGAGTCGAAGTCACTTCGCCGCGTCTTTACGTCGGCAACCTGTCTTTCGACGCCACCGAGAGCGATCTCTTCGAATTATTCAACGGCGTGGGGCACGTGCAAAATGCGGAGGTTGTAAGTTATCGGCACAATCAACGCTCGAAGGGTTTTGCGTTTGTGCAGATGCAAACCATCGAGGAAGCGAAACGCGCTGTGCAGGAATTGCACGACAAGGAATTCCTCGGCCGCAGACTGGTAGTGAGCGGCGCAAAATCCAGCGAGCATCAAGTTCGAAGTTAGCCGAGATCGGTGATTTCAATCGGGAGACGTGGCGCGACTGAGCGCGCGTCTTCCGATTTTGTCTTCTATAGCGACCTGGGAGCATTCGGGGTCGCATTCCTTGATTGATGACACGCACCTTCTTCATCCTCGGCCCCACAGCGACCGGCAAATCCGAGTTCGCCGCCGATGTCGCGCATGAAATTGGTTCCGAAATTATCAGCGCGGATGCATTTCAGATATATCGCGGGCTCGATCTCCTGACGGCAAAACCGGATCGGGCAACGCTCGCGAAGGCCCCGCATCATTTGATTGGCACAACGCCGCTTCACGAAGAGATGAATGCCGAAAAATATCGCCGTGCCGCGTCGCGCGCCATCGATGAAATCCATTCACGTGGAAAAGCGGTGATCGTTGTTGGTGGAAGCGGGCTTTACATCAAGGCACTCACACATGGATTGGCAGTTCTGCCACAAGTCGATCCGAAGCTGCGCGCGAAATTGAATGCCTTGAGCATAGATGAGTTGCGCCGGCAACTTGCCGATCTCGACCCGGAAACCGCGTGCAAGATCGACATCAATAACCGGCGGCGGTTGCTCCGCGCAGTTGAGATTTGCTTAACTACTGGAAAACCGGTTTCGGCCGAACGTGCGCAATGGGCTGTAGCCGCCTCGCTCTGCGAGGCGCCGCGCACAGGTGTTATGGCAGGTCCGCCTGACGCTTCGCAGAGCGAAGCAGCTACAACCAGACACGGCGTGTTCGTGTTTCGCGACCGGGAAGAGCTTTACACCCGAATTAATGATCGAGTGGAAGCAATGTTCGAAAATGGCGTAATCGAAGAAGTGCGCTCGGCTGGGTCGATGAGTTTAACCGCATCGCAGATGATCGGTTTGCGCGAGATTCAACAGTTGCTCGAAGGCAAAATGTCGATCCTGCAATGCGTGGCTGCGATTCAACAAGCGACTCGCCGTTATGCCAAAAGACAGTTGACCTGGTTTCGGCGACAAACTAATTTTGAATCGCTGAACTTGTCGCTTCTCAGTCACAACGAAGCTGTGAAATGGATTCTGCTGCGAGCGCAGCCCCGAAAGCTTTCGGGGCACCAGAATGATTGAAACGCGTCCGCGAAAAACACAGGAGCGCGCGCTCCTGATCGGCCTCGAAAAGGAAGGCGTCTCGAAATGGGATTTGCAGGATTCCGTTGACGAACTGCGAGAGCTGGCGAATTCCGCCGGCGCGGAAGTTGTTGATACCGTCACGCAAAAATTGCAGAAACCGACCGCTCCGTACTATATCGGCCGCGGCAAGGCTGAGTCGATCAAAGACTCGTGCCAGAATCGACATGTAACCTCGGTTATTTTCGACGATGAACTTTCACCCGCACAGGGCCGGAACCTGGAGAATTTGTTCGCGCGCAAGGTTCTCGATCGTACGCAGTTGATCCTCGATATTTTCGCGCAGCGCGCCCGCAGCCGTGAGGGCCGGTTGCAGATCGAGCTGGCCCAATTGCAATATCTTCTGCCGCGCCTTACGCGGATGTGGCATCACTTGTCACGCCAGACCGGCGGTATCGGCACGCGTGGCCCGGGTGAAACGCAATTGGAAGTCGATCGCCGCCGCGTCCAGGAGCGGATCGCGCGGCTCGAGCGGGAGCTGGAAGCGGTGCGAAAAACTCGCGCGGTCCAGCGACAGGGCCGCAAACGGCATCAATGGCCGGTCGCCGCGGTGGTCGGCTACACGAATGCAGGCAAATCGACGCTTCTGAATCTGCTCACCGGCGCCGATCTCGTAGCCGAGGATAAGCTTTTTGCGACTCTCGATCCCACCACGCGCAGTTTCGTTTTGCCTAATAAACAGCGGGTGCTGCTTACCGATACAGTTGGATTTTTGCGAAAACTTCCCCACACATTGATCGAATCGTTCAAGGCGACGCTCGAGGAAGTGAGCGAAGCCGATCTGCTGATTCACATTGTCGATCTTGGCCATCCACGTGTGGATGAGCAGATGGAAGCCGTCGATGCTGTCCTCAAAGAACTCGACGCTTTCGGCAAACAAACACTGATTGTTTTCAACAAGATCGACAATCTCCCGAATCGTGAACTGGCCGACTCTTACTTGAAGCGTTTTTCCGGGAGCGTCGCGATTTCGGCGCGAACCGGAGAAGGCGTTAGCGAGCTCGTGCAGGGTCTCGAAGAGGCTCTCAGTTCGTGGCGGTTGCGCTCGCGTTTTCGTATTCCGACGAATGAAACCGCGTTGATCGCGGAGATTCATCGCGTCGGTCACGTGCTTGAATTGAGATACGAAGGCAATGGCGCCTTGATCGTTGCGCACGTTCCACCGCATCTGGGACAGGAACTGGCCGATTACGTAGCGCGGGATTGAGCAACTAAAGCGCGGACAGAGGATTCAACGCTTGCCGCGATTTGCGACCAGCCGGCGCGATCGTTGGCCGTCGATGAAAACTCGATCGGATCTCCGATTACCAGTTTGATTGCCACAGGTCGCGGCAGCTTTCGATTTGGCGGTAGAGCCTCAAAAGCTCCAACAAGACCGCAGGGCACGACCGGCACATTTGTTTCCGCGACGAGCATCCCAAGTCCGTGTTTGAATGGCATCATTGAGCCGTCGCGGCTGCTCCTTCAGGGAAGATAATGAAGAGGGATTTTTCTTCCTGTAATTTCCGGCGCAGATCGGCAAGCGCCTGCGGGCGACAATTTTTCCGCCACATCGGCAAAGCATTGAGCATAATTGCCGAGAACGTGCTGGTCACATTGGTTTGAAAAAAGACATCGCCCGCAGCGATGGGAAAGGCGCGTTCGCTCTGGTGAGGAGTAAGTGTTGCTCCGAGAGCCAGCGCGTCGAGATGGCTGCCATGATTCGCTGCTAGGACAAACGGTCCGTGGGCCGGCAGATTCTCGCGGCCGGTGATCGTGAGTCGATGTGCGATCGCGAAATAAATTCGCAGTAGCGCGCTGCGATCAGCCATTCGATTCGGTGATAGGCGATCGACGTCGCCGCAAGCGCAATTCCCGCCGCGATACAGGCGAACATACCAGCAAGGGAAATCGCATTCGGTGAGACCCTCTGCGAAGCGAGCCAGCTTGCGGTCGCCCGGGCCCACTTGCAGTCGCGCGTCGCGATCGGCCGGCAATCTAAGACCTGCGCGGATTGAGACATAATTCCCTGCATTGAATCCGTAGCAGGTCTGCGAATAATACCGAGATGAAAACACGCGAGCGGGTGGTGCAATTGATCGATGCCTTCCCGCAAGTTTATCCGGGTGCGCGTTGCGAGCTGGATTTTCGAAATCCACTCGAGCTGCTCGTGGCGACGATCCTCTCGGCGCAATGCACGGACAAGCGCGTCAACATGGTTACGCCCGCGTTGTTTAAGAAATACCCAACGGCAAAAGATTATGCAAGTGCGCCACAAGCCGGCCTTGAGAAGGCGATTAAATCGACAGGTTTTTTCCGAAACAAAGCCAAAAGCATTCGCGCGGCAATGCGCACAATCGCTGACAAGCACAGCGGCAAAGTTCCTGACACTATGGAGGAATTACGCGCGCTGCCCGGCGTAGGCCGGAAAACCGCGAATGTTGTTCTGGGTAACGCGTTTGGAAAGAACGAAGGGATCGTTGTAGACACGCATGTCGCCCGCTTGTCGCAACGGCTTGGCCTAACGAAACAAAAAGACGCGGACAAAATCGAGCGCGATTTGATGAAGCTGGTGCCGCGCGAGCATTGGACCGACTGGAGTCACTGGCTCATCTGGCACGGACGTCGACGTTGTTTTGCGCGCAAACCAGATTGCAATCAGTGCGAAGTTTTCCGGTTATGCCCGAGCGGCAAAATTTTTCTGCGAACCGGCGAAGCGCGAAAGCCCACCGCAACAACTGAGTAACCTTGGCGGTCAGTGCTGTTGGGTCGGTTCGACCTTCGCGGCGAGACCAACAAGCTACCAGCAGGAAAATACTTGAAGCGCGCCGCGGCTCTGCCCAAGATCGCGCACTAAATTGAGAGCGCTGATAATCGCTGTTCTTGCACTGTATTGGAGCGCCGGTTTCGTGCAGGCAGAAGCTCCGGAACTTCGGCAGTTGCGCGTCCAACTGAAAGCGGCCGAAGACGCTGCCGACAAGCCGGCAATTATCGAACTGAGCCGCCGCATCGTCGCCATCGCGCCAAATGATTCCAACGCCTGGGAGAAACTTGCGCAGGCGCAACTTGACGCCGAAGACTTGGATCGGCTGGAGGAAACGCTCGATGCGTGGCAAAAAACCGTGCGACACCCACCGACCGCCATTGAAGATTTCCGCGGGGACTTGTCCCTCAAACGGAAGGATTACGAAAACGCGGAGCGGCATTGGCTCGCCTTTCTTGCCACGAAGCCGTCGGCTGCGGACGCTGCGACCGAATACGACGAACTCGGGGATTTATGCGTGGAACAGGCACGCTGGGCGGACAACGCAGCCTATCGGACCAAAGCTATCGCCGCGAAGGATTCGGCTGCGCGTCGTGTTTTCCGCGCATGCGCTTTCCTGCGCCTGCACAAATGGGATGCGGCTTATGCCGACATGGCGAAGGCGAACAAGATGGACGCCTCCGATTCACAAGTGAAGGAATGGCTGCCGCAGTTCGAGCGGTTGCAAAAATTCCTGCCGCAAATCAAAGCGCTCGACGCGCAGATCGCAAAATCGCCAAATGATCCGGCGGCTGCCGGATTGTTACTCGAGCGGGCGCGGATTTTCGCTCTGGCCGGCCGGCCATTGCTGGCGCTTGATGACGCCGAGCGCGCTCTGAAACTTCAGCCCGCATCGATGCGAGCGCGCACTCAAACCGCTGAAGCATTGCTCGACGACAATCGCGCTGAGGACGCAGCAAAATTGCAGGTCGGCAACGATCTTCTTCGTGGAGATGACAAACACGTCAGCGACCAGGCGCTACGAGAACTCGGTACACTGGACTCGCGTCTCCTGGCGAATCCCAGGGATGTCCATGCGCTTGCCGCGCGCGCAAAAGTTTTAAGAGAGCTGCGTCAATTCACGCTGGCTCTTGCTGACGCGCGCGCTGCGCTCGCGATCGATGATAAATCTGCAGCCGCACATTTCGAGGCTGCACACGATCTCGATGGACTGAGCCAAAACAAGGAAGCCCTCGCGCATGCGTGCACGGCCACGGAGTTGGATCCCAATGATTCAGCAAAGTGGTTCTTCCGCGGTATCCTCGAAAGACAGCGCGCAGATTTCACCGCCGCTATTGAGTCGCAAACTCGCTCCCTTAAAATCGACGAGTCGCTTGTCGCGTTAAACGAACGCGAGCAATGCGAACGCCGCATCGGGAAGATAAATGAGGCCGAAGCCGATCTTCGCCGGATTCGCGAACTGGCGCCAGAACACGAATGAATCGGCTATCTTGCGCAGCGATCTCGCTTCTTTTAGCGAGCAGTCTCGCTTTTGGCCTGCCCGCTGTAGCCTTGGCGAAGGCGGGCGCTGACGAAGAGCAGGAAGAGGAAACATCGAATGCCAAACCGGATGCCGGCGGCGTCGTGATTGATCCGCCCAGCGGAAAAATCGCCGAGGGGGACCAGATCACGATCGCGTTTCCGCTGGCGATGGTCGCGCCCGATCTCATCGATGTCGGGAATCAGCCTTGTCCGTTTGTCAGCGAACCAAAACTCGACGGCACGTTTCTTTGGAAAAGCCAGACGGAAGGCGTGTTCACGGTCAGCGGTGTCGTCGCTGGTGCGCGTCCTCGGTTGACACTTGCTCCGGGACTGAAAGACGCGGCCGGGAAACCTTTTGTCGTGAAGGATTGGAGCGCGGAATTTACAACGCCAAAGTTTGCGATCACGACCGACTTCACGGAGCACGAACAGTTGCCTGCGCGTCCGCAAGTCTATCTCGATTCAACTTATCCGGTTCGACTCGTCGAAGCGGCCGAGCACATTTACTTTCAAGACCGCGATTCGCACGACCGTTGTCCTGTCGAGATAATTCAAACCGTCGAGGAGAAAAGCGCGAGCCCATTGGAAGCAACAGCGTTTAGAGTTGGGCCGCGAGAGCCACTTCCCGTCGGACGCACGTTTGATCGATTCGCATCAAGTTTAACGACGACATCGACCCGGTGGAAGCAACGACGGAGCGAATCCGCGTCGAGCCTGCAGTGGAGAAAATGAAACTTCTCGCCAGCGGCAGCGCGATCGAAATCACCGGCAACTTCAATCTCGCGCAGCGCTATAAGGTTACCATTTCGCCGGAACTCAAAGGCGATCGCGGCTACGGACTGGCCGCTGAATCGCGCTGGGGCGCAACGTTCCGCCCAAAAGAGTCGTGCCTTATCTTTCCATCTTCGCAGGTGTTTGCGCGTGCGCGCCAGGAGTTGCGCTTTGCATTTTTCCAAGTCAACACGCCGCAGGTGACATGGAAACTGGCACGCATTCCCTCGGAGAAACTGTCGGCGGTCACGGCACGGGTCAGAGAATTCGAGAAGGATGCTACCGATCCTGTCACGGGCAAAGTTGTAATCGATCCGCGCGCAGGGTTGGCGAAACAGTTTCAAACCGAATTGCTCGTTGACGGTTTTCAGTTGCCGGTAATGGCCGGCGGCACGTTCGACGCAACGAGCGGCGACATCGAAACGCGACGCGACGTTCAATGCACTTCGCCGGCAAAAGAAGGATTCGCCGGCGCGTACCTTTTCGAGGCGAGTGCGACACTTCCCGATGGGCGGATCGTTGGGAATCGCTCGATCATTTGCGTCAATGACTATCTGCTCACGCAAAAACGAACGCCGACGACCGTCATCATGCGTCTGGCGAAAATGTCCGACGCGAGCTCCGTGGCCGGAGTGACGGTTCACGCCGTGACCGAGGAGAACATCGAACTCGCCCGGGCCGTGACTGACGAGAACGGCATCGCGCGGTTCGTAAAGGATACAATTTTCACGAAGGCTCGTGACCCTAAGACTCACGACACACATCTTTTTATCGCGGATACAACGACCGGTCCGGCGCTGCAATTTGCCGAAGGCACATCCTATCCATCCGGCAGCGATTACGCTCCTCCCGTTAAAAAGCGGCAGGCGCAGATCATTACTGATCGCAATCTTTATCGTCCAGGTCAGACCGTGAAGATGAAGGGATTAGTGCGCGAGATGACCAGCAGCGGCCTGGCGATCCCGACTGAAGCCGAATCGCTCTGGCGCGGCGTGGTTGATGTGCATTGGCGGGTAACGACCGGCGACGGCGACCGAACCGTGGGCGAGGGCACCGTGCCGCTTTCGTCTTATGGAGGATGGGAAGCGGAATGGATCGTGCCAGGAAAGGCGAAGCTCGGCGATTATGTCATCGCTTGCCGGGTGAACGGCAACGATTACCAGGGCTCAAGCAGAATCAGCGTTCAGGAATATCGTGTACCGCTATTTTCGGTCATTCTTGACGCGACTACTCCGGA
>WNEP01004429.1_pt1 | contig 14347 bp, 9 predicted proteins | sample 5399961 | NCBI WGS metagenome assembly WNEP01 (sample SAMN13153329, study PRJNA577476) | soil metagenome | isolation source: 20 cm grassland meadow soil pre-rain plot 5 | place: USA:California | collected 2015-09-08 | reverse complement strand
CCGCTGTTGGCGTGCTGGTGGCCTTGGCGCCGATGCGGAAGAAAAAGATTTATGTCGACGCAAAAGGCGCCCGTAAATCACAGAAGAAGCTGGTCGAAACCGGGTTTGCGCTGGCAGTGCTCAAAATCGTTGCAAACATGGTTCGACCAGTGATTGTCGAGTTCCTGAAAAATCGCCTCACGGGTTTTGCAGGGCAGTCGCGCCGTAAAACATGAGTCCTATGCGTCTAACGTCTTGCAAGGGGTGCGGCTCGTTTTAGCATTTACGCGCGCAGCTGGGCCGGGTAATCATTCCGGCAGTTTGCAATGATCCCAAAGATTTCAGCTCCTCCCGTCGCATCACATCCGCTGCCGAGCGTCGATGATTATCTAGAGATCGGCCAAAAGGCCGGCGCCTCAGACGTTCATCTGGGCGTGGCCGCGCCGCCCATTTGGCGAGTAGATGGAGCCCTTGAGCCAATGTGGCCGGATGCACCAGCGCTGACCGGAGAGCAGATGCTAGCTTTGACAGAAGCCTTCCTGCCGGAAGTCTATAAGGAAGAGCTCAACAGCCGCGGCGATTCCGACTTCGCTTACCAAAATGAGTTCGCTCGCTATCGGACGAGCGTCGTTCGGCAACGCCTCGGGGTTGAGATTGTCTTTCGAGTGATCAACACGCATGTCCGCACGATGGACGAACTCGGATTACCTGAATATCTCAAGCTGCTCACTCGCTATCAGAATGGCCTGATTCTCGCTACAGGTTCGGTCGGCACCGGTAAATCAACCACGCTCGCAGCGATGATCGAGCAGATAAACATGGAGCGACGCGATCACATCATAACCCTCGAGGATCCGATCGAATACGTCATCCAATCGAGAAACTGCCACGTTAGCCAACGCGAAGTGTTCACGCACACTGAGTCGTTCGCCACGGCCTTGCGCGCCGCTCTCCGGGAAGATCCTGACGTGATCATGGTCGGCGAAATGCGCGACTTGGAAACAATCTCACTCGCGATCACAGCGGCCGAAACCGGGCATCTTGTTCTGGCAACGCTCCACACGAGCAACGCTTCTCGTACGTTGGATCGATTGTTGGATGTGTTTCCGCCGGAACAACAGGAACACGTCCGGGTAATGGTGGCGGAATCGTTGCGCGGCGTAATCAGCCACCAGTTGATACCAAAAAAAGACGGAACCGGTCGCGTGCTTGCGCTGGAAATTCTCACCAATACGCCGGCTGTGTCCAATGTAATTCGTGAAGCTAAAACGTACATGTTACCAGGCATTATTCAGACCGGCAAAAAACAAGGCATGCGTTTGATGGACGACGCGCTGATCGATCTTTATGACCGCGGCCTGATCAGCAGCGAGGAGGCCTATGAGCGCGCCGACCAAAAATACGTTGTCCGACCACACTTGAAAATGTAACCGCGGTTCTGAAATGGCCTACGTCGACCAATTTCTTCAGATCGTCGTCCGGCAGGGTGCGTCCGATTTGCATATCGGAGAGGGGCACCCGCCAAAAATACGGACGCACGGCGATATCATGCCCATCCGGGATGAACCGGTTTCGCATGAGGAAGCCACCCGCATGTTGAGCGAAGTATGTGGCACGGAGAACTGGGAAATTTTCCAGCAACGCGGCGATCTCGATTTTGCTTACCAGATGGATGGGGATTCTCGGTTCCGCACGAACTACTTTAAGCAGTCAGACGGTTATGGTGCGGCTTTTCGATTGATTCCCACGAAGATTTCAAGCCTCGAAGAGCTGGGTGTCCCGGTGGTGATCAAGGAATTTGCTTATTTGCGCGGCGGGCTTGTTCTGGTGACTGGTCCAACGGGTTCCGGCAAAACAACAACGCAGGCAGCGCTCATCGATTTCATTAATCAAAATTTTTCGAAGCACGTCGTAACAATCGAGGAGCCGATCGAGTTCGTGCACAACAACAGGCGCAGCATCATCACGCAGCGGGAAGTGCCGGGCGACTCGATCTCGTTTCCCGCCGGCCTCAAGGCAGCACTGCGCGAGGATACCGATATTGTGCTCATTGGCGAGATGCGCGACTTGGAAACGATTTCCCTCGCCCTGACCGCTGCCGAGACCGGCCTTCTCGTGATCGCCACGCTGCACACGAACAATGCCCGCAAGACAGTCGATCGTATGATAGACGCTTTCCCCGCCGAAAAGCAGGCGCAGGCGCGCGTTATGCTTGCAAACTCACTTCGCGGCGTTGTCGCGCAACTGCTCTTGAAAAGGTCGGATCGCCCAGGTCGCATTGCAGTCAATGAAATTCTGCTCGCCAACGCAGCCGTTGCCGCCATCATTCGCGAAGGCGCAACACAAAAGCTCCAGGACGTGATGGTTTCCGGAAGAGCGCAAGGCATGCAATTCATGGATGACGCAATTTGGGCGCTGCTCGAAAAAAACATTGTCTCCCCGCATGAAGCGTTCATGAAAGCCATCGACAAAAACCGCTTCAAGCCGCTGCTATCACCAGAGGAAGAAGCGCTCGCCAACGCGGCGGGTTCCGTGCCGGACGATGAAAAGCGGCTTCCGGGCAATTTTGTCAAAGCATTCGCCACCCGCGCGCGAGTGGGAACACGCTGAAAAACTGACGCTCAGCAATCACACCTTGGCTGAAGCCGCCATTCGGCGAGCACAACCCAGAGGCGAGGTATTACAAATTAACGAAGCCAGCACTTCTTTCTTGCGAGGCTAGCGGAAACTATTCTGTTGAGATCTGCTATGAGATTGATCGCTCCCTCCGAGATGACCGCTGTTGGATATTAGAAGAACAGCGGTCCCGCTTAATCCGCCGGCGCGAAATCGATCCAGCGCGGTATTGGCTTGTTCCAAGGGGAATGTTTCCGTCTTTGTTTGCACCGGAACGCGCGGCGCGAGATCGAAAAATTCTTTGCCATCGCGCCGGGTCAGGTTTGCGACTGAGGTGATCACGCGTTCTTCCCAAAGATCGGCGTAGGGAAATGAAGGGATATCGCTCATGTGAATTCCTCCGCAAACCACAATGCCGCCCTTGGCGAGCGCGCGCAGAGCCATTGGCACGAGCGGTCCGACGGAGGCAAAAATAATTGCAGCATCGAGTTTTTCCGGCGGCATCTCGTCTGAACCGCCAGCCCAGACCGCGCCGAGTTTTTTTGCGGCTTGCTGCGTTGTGATGTCGCCCGGCCGCGTAAACACGAAGAGGTCGCGCCCTTCGTAAAGAGCAATCTGTGCGATTAAGTGCGCGGCGTTGCCGAAGCCATAAATGCCGAGCCGGCGTGTGTCTCCTGTTTTACGATAGGAACGATAACCGATCAGTCCCGCGCAAAGCAGCGGCGCAACTTCGACATCATTGTAATGCTCGGGCAGATGAAAACAGAATCGTGCATCAGCGATGGTGAATTCGGCGTAACCGCCGTCGATGGTGTAGCCGGTAAAACGCGCGCGATCGCAGAGGTTTTCCCGATCGGATCGGCAATAAGCGCATTCGCCATCGGTCCAACCAAGCCATGGAATGCCAACGCGATCGCCGACATGGAATTTCGAATTTGCTCCTTCACCGATCTCTTCCACGCGGCCAACAATTTGATGGCCCGGAATCAGCGGCAGCTTCGGGTTCGGCAATTCGCCATCGACTACGTGAAGGTCAGTGCGGCAAACAGCGCAGGCACCCACGCGCACGAGCAATTGCCCTCGTCCCGGCTTTGGCTTTGGCATATCGCGCAGCTGTAGGGATTGTTTCGGCTTATCCAGAACCATCGCGCGCATGCTGCCAGTCATAGTCCTCTTGCTCCCGCTCTTATTCGTGCTCTTTAGAACCTTGTCAGAATAAGAGCAAGAGCACGAACAGGAGTAAGAACAAGCGTACTAAGAGCATCAGTGGACTGTGGCTGGCGCGGGCTGAATCTCCCCATCGCCTCGCGCAGGTTCGCCCTCGTGGTGCGTGTGCGCGCTCCGCAAGAACGGCACTTTGTCGAGCACGTGCTCTTGAAACCATTCGAGCCACAGGTAGATGACCGGCGTCACAAACAATGTGATCAACTGGGAGAAAATCAGACCGCCTACGATCACCAGCCCCAGTGGACGGCGCGATGCAGCGTCTTGCCCGAATCCGAGCGCGTCTTGCCCGAATCCGAGCGCAATCGGCACTGCGCCCATGAGCGCGGCCAGCGTCGTCATCATGATGGGACGAAACCGTTCCATGCTGGCTTCGTGAATCGCCGAGCGCAGGTCCCAGCCTTCGTCGATTCGTTGCAGAGCAAAATCGACAACCATGATCCCGTTCTTTTTCACGATGCCTAACAACAGGAAGAGTCCGATCACGCTGTAAAGCGAGAGGACTGAGTGAAAGAGATACAATGTAGCCAATCCGCCCACTAATGCGGGCACGATCGCCGGGAACAAAACCGTGAATGGATGCACGTAGCTTTCGTAAAGAATTCCCAGAATCACGTACATAACAAAGACCGCGGCGAGCAGCAGCAGGGGCAGAGAACGGAACAGCTGCTGGAACACGAGCGTTTCTCCCTGGAAAATGCCCTGCACGGTGGGGTGTTGCGGATGGATTTGTGCGAAGGCGTCCTCGATGAACTTGGTGGCGTCGCCGATGGCGACGTCTGGTAACAAATTGAAGTTAAACGTGACGCTAGTGAATTGGTTTAGATGGTTCACAGCTTGAGGGCCGATAACTTCCTTTGTTGATGTTACAACACGCATCGGCACGAGATTCGACATGTTACCTGTAGTGGTGGCTATGGTTCCCCCACCCGAGCCACTCGCGCTGAAGTTGCCGCTGGTGCTGCTGCGGACATAAAGATCGTCCAAGTCGTCAGGGTGCGCCCGCTCCTTGTCTTTGACTTCGAGAATGACCTGATATTGATCATCTGGTTCCTTGATAAGATAGACGTAGTTTTGCGAGTAAGCGTTACGCAGGAGGCTTTGGATTGCCGAAGTAGAAACGCCGTAGGTTGCGGCGCGATCCCGGTTGATGTCGATCTTAAGGTTTGGCGTGTCGTGGTAATAATCGGAGCGGACGCTGGCGAAGCCTTTGAACTGCTGAAGTTTTGCCATCAACTGGTCGGCCACGGCATAAACGTCCTCGGGGACGATGCCGCTAATCGTGTAGGCGTACTGCCCCTGGGTCTGGCTCGTGGCCCCAACGCTGATTTGCAGCACGGGACTTGGCGTTAGCACCGCAACGATGCCGGGAATAGAACCAAGCGATTTTTGCAGTCGCAAAATGATTTGATCGACAGGCGGACGCTCGCTACGCGGCTTCAGAAAAAGAAACAACAGGCCCTGCGACAATGGGGTGCGCGAGGAAAAACCAGCGAGTGTGAAAAATTGCCCGACGGCTGGATCCTCTTGGAATTTCTTATTGACCTCCGCCTGATACGCCCGCATCTGCTCGGGTGACGAGCCTTCCTTCGCGATGAATACGCCGCGAATGAAACCACTGTCGCCTGGTGGCAACAACGTGAACGGCAAATGGGTAAAGAAAAACCAGAGACCAAGAATACAGACGAGCACAATCGGCACAGTGAGCCACGCACGATCGAGAAACCAGTCGAGCGCCCGGCCGTAAGCAGCGATCACGCGCTGGATGAAATTGCTGGTGTGCCGTTCCATCCAGGCGCGTTTGTGACCGGCTTTGCGCTCGCCCAAAATGCGCGCGCACATCAATGGCGTGAGCGTCAACGAGACAAGCCCCGACGCGAGAATGGCCACGATAATTGTGACGGAGAATTCGCGGAAAATGCGGCCTAGCAATCCGGGGATGAACACCAGCGGAATGAAAACCGCTGCGAGTGAAAGCGTCATCGACAGGATGGTAAAGGAAATTTCGCCGGCACTGTTGAATGTGGCCTTCAGGATTGACTCGCCGTGCTCGGCCCGGCGCACGACGTTTTCCAAAAACACGATCGCGTCATCCACAAGGAAACCAATAGCCAGCGTAAGCGCCATCAACGTGAGATTGTTAATGGAGAAATTGAGCATGTACATCACGGCCACGGTGAGGAGCAGCGACATCGGCAACGCCACAGCAGGAATTAGCGTGTCCGTCGCGCGGCCGAGAAAAACGTAAATGACGCCCACTACCAGCACGAACGCGATGATCAACGTCCATTTCACCTCGTTAGCGGAATTGACGATGGTCTGCGATCGGTCGAATACGGGCGTGAATTTGATCGAGCCCGGCAGGCTCGCGCGTAGCTCCGGAAACAGCGCTTTTACAGAATTGGCCACTTCGACGGCATTTGCGCCCGCCTGTCGAGAAACGGCAAGCACGACTACAGAGCCGGGCGGCTTGAAACCGCGCATCCAGAAAAAGCGCGAGATCCGCTCGTCCTGTACGCTCTGCTTAACATCCGCCACATCGCGCAAGTAAACCGGCGAGCCGTTCGGGTTCCGTGCCACGATCAATTCGCGATAGCCCTCGGCCTTATCGATCTGCCCATTGGGTTGCAGCACAAAGGTACGATGCGCACCGTCGAATTGCCCCGCGCCAGAATAGACCGTGCCCGATTTAATCCCGCTGGCTAGATCGTCCATGGTCAGGCCGCGAGCAGCTAGCGCCGACGGGTCAGCCTTGATCCGAATCGCGCCTTGCACGCCATAGATGTTCACCTGCGAAACACCGGGCAGGATGTTGATGCGCTGCGCAACAGCGGTGGACGCGTACTTATACAGGTCCCAGTCCGTGAGCGTATCCGACATCAGACCCAACAAGTAAACGGCCTGATCGTTCGGGTTCGTTTTGGTAAACGTGGGCGGACTCGGCAGATCGAGTGGCAACTTGCCCGTGGCCCGCTGGATGGCAGCCTGCACATCGGTCGCGGCGTCGGTGATGCTTTTGCTCAGGACAAACTGCAAAGTAAACTGCGTATTACTTTGCGTGCTAGTACTGGTGATGATGTCGAGGCCGGGAATTTGTAAAAATTGTTTCTCCAGCGGCGTTGCGATGTTGTTCGCCATCGTCGTAGGATCCGCACCCGGGTAGGAACAAGAGACTTGAATGACGGGGTAGTCGACCGCAGGCAGATCATTCACGGCGAGCCTTCCGTAAGTTGCGAGGCCAGCGACTATCACCGACAAGGTCAACAACACGGTCATCACTGGCCGGCGAATGAAGGGGCCGGAAAGCCCCGAGCCTTCAACTTGAACTAACTTTGCCGTTGGCTCTGGCCGTTCCTTGGCAAAGGATCTCGATCGCAGGCGATCCTTATCTTTGACTTCCCCTTCGCCGTCACCGTCGTGTTGCTCCACGTCATTCATATCACATTGTGCTTTTTGAGGCGGCAGACTGCTGAGGGTTGCTGGGATTTTGAGGAACGTACGGTTGGGGTGCTACTTTCGCTCCTGGCGAAAGCGCAAGCTGACCAGTGACAACAACCGTCTCGCCAGCTGTCACACCGCTTTCGATTACTGTGAGATCGCCCTCCTGGCGTTGCCCCGGCTTGACGGGGCGAAGGTCAACAGTGTTGTCGGGCTTCACTACAAAAACGAACGGCCCACTCTGGCTAACTTGTACGGCCTGCGATGGCACAAGCGTGGCGTTCGTCAACATGTCCAGAATAAAACGGACCCGCACAAACTCGGACGGCCACAGCGCGCGATCGGGATTCGGAGTCACTGCGCGGGCCTTCACGGTTCCGGAGCCGGGCTGCACTGCATTATCTATGAAGTAAAGATCTCCCGTACGCGGTGTGATTGAGCCATCGGGAAGATACGTTTGCACTTTCACGTTTGGCCCGCCGAGATATTTCCGGACAGTCGGAAGATCGTTTTCAGCCACTGACGAGCGGCGGAGTCGACGGTCCAACCAGGTTGCCGACGTCTACGTTGCGCAAGCCTACTCTTCCGTTGATGGGTGATTTGATGTAGCAATAATCAAGGTTCACCTGGGCAGCCTCTGCCGCCGCCTGAGACTTCCGCGAGTTCGCCACAGCAGTATCGTAGTCTTGCTGCGATATGACTTTTCTCGCGCGCAAATCCTCCTGTCGCTTCAGCGTCGCCTGGTCTAACGCCGCTTGCGCCTTTGCCTGATCAAGAGTGGCCTGATAGGGACGGGGGTCGATTGTGAAAAGCGGGTCGCCCTGCTTCACGTCGGAGCCGTCCTGAAAATGGCGTGCGATAATTTGCCCGCTCACCTGTGCCTGCACCTGCACGGTCTCGTACGCCGCGCACGTGCCGATTTCGTCGAGATACACAGGCACATCTTTTGTCACCACCTTAGCAACGAGAGCCGGTCGCGCTGGCGGCTGAGCAGGTTTCACCTCACTTGCCGTGCGTTGAAGGATCCGGTAACAAACAAACGCCGCCAGGATAATAAAGAGCAAGTACGCCCATTTGGGAATCCTGTGGCTGCTAGCAGGGATGCGTTTCATTCGAACTTGCGGGCGCTCGGAAGCGCTCTGCTCTGTTCTGTTTGGAGTGCTCACCGGCGCGTTAACGTTCATTTAGGACCTCCGCCGGCACTGCGAGAGTGCCTTTTTCTTAGAATCGAACGTCGCTGTTTGATCTGGCCGTTGTGCTTGGCCAGACCGTGAGCTACGGACTGGCGGGTGATCCTCTGGCGTCGATCGTTTTTCTCCGCCCGCTCCCGCACGCGCGCTAACACTTTCATGCAAGTGTGGAGATCGGCCTGCGGTATATCATCCAACAGTTCATGCCGAAGTTTGTCGGCCGTTGCATTAATCTGCGCGATCACCCGCTGGGCGCGCCGGCCGAGCAGTACCATGTTGCAGCGGCGATCGTGTGGCGAACTATTCCGCGTAATCCAGCCTTCTTTTTCCAGGCGGTGCAACAAGTTTACGACAGTAGGCTCCTCGACGCCTAGGCGGCCTGCAATTTCCGCTTGGGTAAGTGCGTCCTCAGAAAGAGACAGATGCATTAGGGTCCGCCACTTTGCCTGGCTGAGTCCCATCGGTTTGAGACGCTCATCCAGTTTTTGTCGCCAGGTACGGGCTGTACCATGAAGCAAATGACCAAATGTCTCGCCATCAGACATAACGCCGGATCAAATTGGTTAGTATGCTAACCAATTCCAAACTGCCAGTCTGTCAATTTTAGTTTTAGGGCGCGACTTTGAAGAGAACTAACTCACGCTTGCTGTAATCTCGCACCCTAGCCAGCGGCTGGGCCCCAAGTGGCGCCCATTTTTGCGTGGTTGATGCCTCGGCTTCATTGGCAGTTCGGACGAGAAAGTATCGCGCATCAACCGGCAGATTTTTGACGGAGCTAACGTATTTCACGGGCGCTTTTACGTAGAAAAATACTGGCTGATAATCCGGATTCACCGCATACAGCGTCTCATTGGCGGAGACGTGCGCATTGATTTCCGCGGCGGCCTTTTTCACCTGCTGCCGGTTCTTCAAAACGACTGCAGTGAACGGATAACCAATTACACCAATCGCAAGACCGATGCCGACGAAAGTCGCCACCACCTTCGACCAACCTCGATCATTCTTTGTCCAGGTTCGCGGCCACTGCAATGCATTCCCCGCGTATATCATTCCCAGCAACCAGGAGGCTGGAACGATTTCCGGCATGCTATATCGAGCGACCGAGCCGGGTACCAGATTGACAGCTACAAATGGCACCGCAATTCCCCAAGCCAACGCACGCGCGAGCTGCCGATGCGATTCATCGTGAAATTTTGAAAACCGCGCGAACGGAAACAGCAAAAGCCACGGCAGAAAATACATGAGACCCCGTGGGATGTTCTGAATCCAACTGAAGAATTTGAAATCAATAGCTTTTAATCGCCCGGTATATTGGCTTGACCATTTATCCATCGCGACTTGCGTCGTTATGCTGTGCAGAAATGGAATGGCCCACGCTGCCGGGATCACCAGAATGATGGCCAGAGCAGCAAAATGCGCAGGATGCAACAGAAGCCTCCAGTCTTTCGCACGCCAAAGGACCGCCACCACTACCGCGTAGAAAAATACCAGGTGCGTTGGGCCCTTTGCCAGCAGACCAAGCCCGAGAAAAATCGATGGCGGAATCCAAATGAGCCATGGCGATTTCTTTTGAACCCAACAGCTCAGCCAAAAAATAGTCGCTAGACCACAAAGCGAGACATAGAGCGCTTCGATTTCAATTAGCCGGCCTTTTTCTATCATTCCGATGTTGGTCATCCAGATGAGAGCGGCGATTAATGAACCCGTCGGGCCAAGACTGGCGCGTGCCACCGTCACGAATGCAATCGCGACAGCAAGCACGGCAAGCGCAGAAGGCAAACGCGCCGTCCATTCGTTGCGCACACTAGAAACTGCGAAGGAGGCGGCCACCAGCCAGTTCACCAAAGGAGGCTTGCGGAAATACGGATTACTTCCTATTCGCGGGACGATGTAGTTACCGGTCTCGAGCATCCGAACTGCCGGCAAGATTCGTCGACCTTCTTCGCCTTTGATGGCGATAGAACCAAGCGCTGGTAAATAAATCAGGGCCCAGACCAGAAGAACAACACCGACGGCTCGGAAGCGGGAATTCATTGAATGCTGGATGTTGGACGTTGAGCTTTCAACGTCAAATCAAAGTAGACCGCACCTTGACGGGAAGACGGCGGGTAGCTATCTTTGGTGCTTAGTCCGCGCGCTGATCGGAGTGGGAACTGGCGTCCCACTCTTTTTAGTCTGCGGGCTGCATGTTTTATGAACGCGGAATTTATTGCCATGCTCGATTACCTGGAGCGGGAGCGCGGAATTAAACGCGAAATCCTGCTCGAGGCTGTGTCGAATGCCCTGCTCTCTGCCTCCAAGAAGAGCGTCGGCGCGTCGCGCGATCTGCGGATCGATATTAATCCGAAGAGCGGTGAAATCCGGGCATTGGCCAACCTGGTGGTGGTCGATCAAGTCACCAATTCGCAAGATGAGATTGACCTCTCGAAAGCGCGCAAAATCAAACCGGACGTGAACATCGGTGACACTGTGGAAGTGGAAGTCACACCGAAAAATTTCGGGCGAATCGCCGCCCAGACGGCGAAACAAGCCATGATGCAGCGGATTCGTCAGGCCGAGAAGGAAATGATTTATGAGGAGTTTAAGGACCGTGCGGGCGAGATTGTCAGTGGAACTGTGCGGCGTTTCGACCGTTCCGATGTCATTTTGGATCTTGGAAAATTTGAAGCCATCATGCCGCAGCGGGAGCGGGTGGTCGTCGAAGACTACAACGTAGGGGATCGCCTTCGCGCTTATGTGGTCGCGGTCGAAAACGGTGTCCGCGGCCCCGAAATTATTGTCTCGCGCAGTCATCCCAATTTCGTGCGCCGGCTTTTCGAGCTCGAGGTGAGCGAAATCGCCGATGGTACCGTGGAGATCCGCGGCATCGCGCGAGAAGCTGGTTATCGCACCAAGATCGCGGTGTGGAGCGCAAACGAAAAAGTCGACCCGGTGGGTGCATGTGTCGGCATGCGCGGCTCGCGCGTCAAAAACATCGTGCGTGAGCTCAACAATGAGAAGGTCGATATCATCCGTTGGAGTTCGGACCCAAAAGAATACGTCCTGGAAGCGCTGAAGCCCGCGAAAGTGAAGAATCTGACTTTCGATACTGAGAAAAAGAGCGTGCAGATTTCTGTTGACGAAGACCAGCTTTCGCTCGCGATAGGAAAAAAAGGACAAAACGCGCGATTGACTTCACGCTTGACCGGCTGGGAAATCAATATCGGCAAGGACACATCGGCGACAACGGTGGTGGAACAGAAGGTAGCGCAAGCTGCACAGACGCTGGCCGGCGCCCTGCCAGTGACTCAAGAGCAGGCGCTTACACTCGTAAAATCCGGGTTTACCAACCTGGAAGGATTGCGCGATGCAGACGTGCAGGATTTGGTGGATATTCTCACAGTCGACGAAACAAAGGCGCGCGAGATTTACGAGGCAGTGCATCGGCAGGAACTCGTGCAATAACATGGCTCTCGTTTAGGGAGCTTGAGCCATGAGCGAAATTTTGAAGGAAGTGTTATGGCAACGAAGACGGGCAGTAAAACTGCAAGCCGCAAGCCAGCCGCGCACGCCGCGGCGCGCAAGACTACTGCCGCTGACAAGCCAGTCGCCGCAGGGAAATCAAGAGTCCCGAAGAAAGAATCAAAGAGGGATGTCGCGCCAGCAAGCGCACACGCGACTTCAGCGGGTAAATCGCGTGTAATCTCGCCGAAGCAATCCGAGCCGCGATCGGCTCCACCACCTGGGCACGAAGTAGAGAGCGTCTCGCTCATCGATAGAAAAAGGCCGCGCAGGAAGATAGAAGAGGGCGAGCCAAAAACGAGACGGGCCGTTTTACCTCCGATTTCGCGCATTCGCGCCTCGCTGGAGGCAACTGCTGCTCCGCCAAAACCTGCTGCGCCCGTCGAAGCTGAACCTGCGCAGCCGCCTCTAACTCAAGCGCCGGCCGAGGAGGCGCCCCCTTCTGCTGAAGCGGAAGCCGTGTCGCAGAAGGTCATCCTGATTAAGCCTCCGATAATTGTTAAGCAGTTGGCAGCTGAGCTCGGCCTAAAACCGCATCAACTCATCGCCGAGTTGATGACTTACAATATCTTCGCCAACATCAATCAGACAATCGAACCCGACATCGCGTCGAAAATCGCGGAGAATCACGGGTTCGTTCTCGAAAAAGAACGCCGTGAAAAAGGAGCCGGCGTTCACAAGGTAGAACAGGTAGTTGTCGCGCCGCCTCCGCCGGTTATCGAAAAGGAAGAGGAACTCAAACCGCGCGGTCCCATCATCACGTTCATGGGACACGTTGATCATGGCAAAACAACGCTGATGGATGCGATCCGCAAGACGCGTGTCGCGGCAGGTGAAGCGGGCGGAATTACCCAGCACATCGGCGCCTACACCGTGAATCATAATGGGTCGACACTTACGTTCATCGATACACCCGGTCACGCCGCCTTTACCGCGATGCGCGCGCGGGGGGCCAATGTGACGGACATCGTCGTGCTCGTTGTCGCGGCGGATGACGGCATCATGCCGCAAACGGTTGAAGCCATCAATCACGCCAAGGCGGCGCCGCACGTAAAGATCATGGTCGCAATCAACAAAATTGATCTTCCTTCAGCGAACATTGACCGGGTGAAGAAACAACTTCAGGAATACGGACTGACTCCGGAAGATTGGGGAGGCGAAACGATTGTTTGTCCCGTCTCAGCGACGAAAGGCACCGGAATTGATCACTTGCTCGAGATGATCACGTTGCAGGCGGAGGTGCTGGAGCTCAAGGCGTCGCCCACGGCCAGACCACGCGCCACCGTGATTGAAGCGCAAGTAGAAGCGGGACGCGGACCCACTGCCACCGTGATCGTGCAGATGGGCACGTTAAAAGTCGGCGATCCGTTCATCTGCGGCGATTACAACGGCAAGGTAAAATCGCTGATGGACGATCGAGGCCAAGCGATCAAGCGTGCCGGGCCTTCCACGCCCGTGAGAGTGCTTGGGTTCACCGGTCTGCCGAATGCCGGTGATGAATTTCTTGTGATGGAATCGGAGCGCGAGGCGAAACAACTAAGTGATGAACGGCTGGAGACAAAACGCGCCAGCAAGTTGTTCGTTCCGCAACGGGCTACGCTGGAAAGCCTGCTTGAAACAGCCGGGGGCCAAAAGGTTCTCCGGATCGTTTTAAAATGCGACACGCAAGGCTCGCTTGAAGCGCTCGCCAGCGCGTTGAAACAGATCGAAACCAAAAAGGTTACCCTCGAAATTATCCACTCAGCCGTCGGACCGATTTCCGAATCGGATATTTTGCTGGCAAGCGCGTCGGACGCGGTTGTGATCGGGTTTAACGTAAAAGTCGAAGCGATGGCTGTGCCTACTGCGAAACGCGAAGGCGTGCAGATCAAGCTTTACAGCATCATTTACGAACTACTCGACCAGATCAAGGATGCCATGGCCGGGCTGCTTGAACCGGAGCTTCGCGAAACAGTGATCGGGCACGCGGAGGTGAAACAGATATTCCAGCTAAGCCGCGGCATTGTTGCTGGTTGTCTAATCACTAATGGCCGCATCGCCCGCGCCGCGCGCGCTCGCGTCCTACGAAAGCGCCAGCCGGTTTATGACGGCGGCATTTCCACGCTGCGGCGCTTCCAAGATGACGTCAAAGAAGTGCGTTCCGGTCTGGAATGCGGAATCAAGCTGGGCGATTTCAGCGAGTACCAAGTGGGCGATATAATCGAGTGTTACCAACTCGAGCAGATTGCGCAGAAATTGTAGGGCGTCCGCCGCGGCGGACGCCGGCGTTTCACAGAAACGCCCTATAACGACCATGAAACATCGACAACTCCGGGTAAACGAACTCGTAAAGCGCGAGCTAAGCGCAATTATTGCGCGCGAGTTAAACTTCGAAGGCGCACTCGTCAGCGTTAACGCTG
>WNEP01001030.1_pt1 | contig 14393 bp, 13 predicted proteins | sample 5399961 | NCBI WGS metagenome assembly WNEP01 (sample SAMN13153329, study PRJNA577476) | soil metagenome | isolation source: 20 cm grassland meadow soil pre-rain plot 5 | place: USA:California | collected 2015-09-08 | reverse complement strand
TCCCGAAGACGCCCGGGCCTATCTCGGCATCGCCCGGGTCTATTCCCGCCGGGGCAAGCAGCAGATGGCGATGGAGAACTACGCGCAGGCCATCAAGCTGGAGAAGGATCCGGAGCAGAAGAGCCGGATCATGAATGACTTGTTCAAGGAAGGGAACACGTGGGACGTCTGAGACCGTTGAAGGTTGAGGCTGAGGCTGAGGCTGAGGTTGAGCAAGAGTTTACCCGTCCCGGCTTATCCTTAACCTCGACCTAACCCTCAACCTGTTTGACTAGAGGTCGCGGATGGCGCCTTGGAGCACGGTGATCTGCGTGATGGGATCGCCGGCGTTCTTGAGTTCGGCCCGGATCTGCTCTTTCAGGTAGGAGGAGTACCCGACCTTGTCCACGAGCAGTTCGAGGAATCGTTCCGCCGGCAACAGGCTCTTGGCTTTGAGGTCCTCCACGATTTCGTCGGTCACCGGGATGTATGTGCTGCCGATGTGGAGCACGACCTTGTAGTAATGCCCGTTCCCGAGCCGTTCGAACCGCAACCCCTTCATGCTCGCCTCCTGCTGCACCAGCCGGGGAAGGCCGTATTCTAGACAATCGGGATGCGGAAGACAAGGTCGCCGGGTTCCCGAGAGGCTCCCGGCTTGCTTAGGGAGAATCCCTCCCGGCGGGTTCGTTCCCACCTCTTTAGTGCGGCGTGGTTCCTCAAGTCGAACCGGTTGTCTTCGGCAGCCGGTCAGGCCATAATGGCGGCAAAGAGGAAGCGATGAGTGATGCTGAGAGCCGCGGGATTGCCGGATTGGTGTTGTGGCTCGTGGCCCTGTCGGCCCTCCTCATGGATCAAGCTCCGGCGACATCGGCCCAAACCTCGCCGCCGTCCGATCGGTTTACCCTGGTGATGGGCGGCGACGCGGTTGAGGACAAGAAGACCGGCCTCTTGTGGGAGCAGTCGCCGGACCTCATCCATGACACCTGGAGCGCGTCGGTCGCTCGCTGCCAGACGAAGTCGGTCGGCGGCCAGAAGGGATGGCGCGCCCCCTCGGTGGAGGAACTGAAGAGCCTCATTGATGCCTCACAAACGGACCCAGCCCTGCCCGAGGGCCATCCCTTTTCCAATATCAAGTCGGAGATTTACTGGTCAGCCACGCCATCCAAGAGCGATGACATCGTCGCGTGGCAGGTGAGCTTCTTCACGGGCGAACCGGTCACCGACCAGAAGTCAGGGACGCGCCGAATCTGGTGTGTCCTCGGCGGCACGTGACAGTCACCTTCTTCGCCCCCTGCCCGCGGGGGTTGGAGGCCCTGCTTCAGGACGAGCTCGAGCAACTGGGCGCCCAGGCCGTCGTCGTCACCCCCGGCGGCGTCGAGTTTTCCGGCCCCTTTGAACTTTGCTACAAGGCGAACCTGGAAAGCCGGATCGCCAGCCGGGTGCTCTGGCGCGTCTTTCACGGCCGCTACCGCAGCGAGCAGGATCTGTATCGGGCCGCCTACGACCTGCCTTGGCCGGACTGGTTCTCTCCCCGCGATACGATCAAGGTGAAGGTCAGCGCGCAACAGTGCCCGCTCAGAAGCCTTGAGTTCGTCACCCTCAAGATCAAGGACGCAGTCTGCGATCGATTCCGCGCGTCCACCGGCTCCCGCCCGAGCGTGGATACCCGCAAGCCGGACCTGCGCATTGATGCCTTTCTGGAGCGCACCGGCGTCACCCTCTACCTGGATACGTCAGGAGAGGCTTTGTTCAAACGAGGGTGGCGCCGGGTCAGCGCCGAGGCCCCCCTTCGAGAAAACCTGGCAGCAGGAATCCTGAAGTTGTCCGGCTGGAACGGGGAGCAGGCCCTGTTGGACCCGATGTGCGGGGGCGGCACGATCCTCTTGGAGGCGGCGCTCATGGCGCTCAACATCTCCCCAGGAGTGGGCCGCAGCTTCGCCTTTGAGAAGCTGAGCCACTTTGATGAGCGTGCCTGGCGCGCGCTGTGCCGCGCAAGCCGGTCACGGGAAAGGCCGCGCATCCCGCTTGCCATTCACGGAAGCGACCTGGATGGGGTCGCGCTGAAGGCGGCACGGGTCAACCTCGAGACCGCCGGGCTGAGCGAGGTGGTGAAGCTAGAGCAGGCCGACGTGCTGGAGATCACGCCGCCGGCCGACGAAGGAGTCCTCATCACGAACCCGCCCTACGGGGTGCGAGCCGGCGATCCGGTCGAACTGTCCGCGTTCTATCCACGCCTGGGTGACCGGCTGAAACGTCACTTCGCCGGCTGGCGGGCGTACCTCTTCACGTCGGACCTGCGCCTGCCCACCCTGATCCGGTTAGCGGCGACCCGCCGGACGCCGTTATTCAACGGTGCGCTGGAATGCCGGCTGTTCGAATTCAAAATGGTTCGGGGCGGGATGAGGCGGAGCCCAATCACGTAGCAGGATGGCGGATTCGTCCCAAACGATGTCACGGCTTCAAGGAATGGTGACCTGCGCACTGCTTCTCGCCGTCGTGGGATGCGGCCTGGAGAAAACTTACCGTGCCGACCCATCGCGACCTCAGGCTTCGCTGGCCGCTGAGGCCACGCCTGAACTGGTCGTCGCCAAGCTCCAGCAGCAGGTGAGAGGGGATCTCGACGAACGCGTCCCCACCCAGCAGGCCTCAGTTCTGAAGGCCCTGTCCGAGGGGACGACGTTTCCAGCGAGGTTCAAAAGGCCGCTTGTCGTGCAGGGGCTGACCGAGCCCTGGAAGGGGCTGATGGCTTTGGAGCGGCAGGGGTCCCGACTGGCGGAGGTGGCCCGGTCAGGGCCCCAAAACCTCCCGACGTTGATCGAAAGGCTGGAAGCAGGGATGGACCGAGTGGCGGGATCACCCAAGCCCGTTCCTGCTCCGACGGGAGGGACTGAGGAGGACCACGTGGCCTTTGTCACGGCCGTCCTGCAACAAGCCCACCAGTTGCGCGGGAAGGCGTTGCGGACACTCCGCCCGGACGATCGGCGGTTCCTCTTCGAGCATGCAGAGACACTCGTCGAAACCTTTACTCCACAGGTCGCTGAGTGGAACGAGCAGACGATGCAGCAGGCCAAGGCCGATCTGCGGTTCTGTCAGCTTGTCGCCGAGCAGTTGGACTATGGCGCGTTGGCGGCTGCCGCGCAGGTGCTGGCAGGCTTGGCGGACGAGAGGTGGCTAGCCTCGGTGGAGAACGCCTTCCGCGATCGTCGGGCCCTTCCCGCACCGCCTGCCGGGATCACCGGCGAGGTGCTGCTGACCCGGGAGACCTCGTCCGGCCTCATTGTGATCGGCGGGTCCGGCCCGAACGCCTACGACCTGGATCAGCGGGTTACCGTCGTCATCGATCTGGGGGGTGACGACACCTATCGCGGCAGGATCGCGGCCAACGCAGATGCGGAGCACGGCATTAGCGTCGTGATCGACCTGGGCGGCCAGGATACCTATCACGCCGCACCCTTGGGCCTGGCGACCGGTCGGCTGGGCGTTGGGCTGCTGGTTGATCGCGCTGGGGACGATCTGTATGAGCTGGCCCAGGGAGCGGGAGGCACAGGCTTTGCCGGGCTGGGTCTCCTGGTGGACCTGGCAGGCAATGATCGCTATGTCGGGGCGAAGTTTACCCAGGGAGCGGCGGTAGGCGGCGCGGGGTTGCTGGTGGACCGAGCCGGCAACGACACACTGACGAGCTCCGGCTACGCGATCGGCTTCGGCGGACCACTCGGGATCGGAGCCGTCATGGACCTGGCCGGTAACGACCGGTACCAGTGCGGCGAGCAGTACCCCAGCGTCTATAACGCCACCGACGCTCCCGACGGGAAACCTGGAGACTCTTTGTTCCAGTATGATTGCTTCGGGATCGGGACCGGCTCCGGCAAACGCATCTTCTCGAAGGATCCAGAGCAACAGTCCTACGGGCTGGCCGGGGGATTGGGCCTCATGATCGACCTTGACGGTCACGACCGCTACCGCAGCGCCAACTTCGCGCAGGGCTCCGGGTACTTCTTCGGTGCCGGGCTCAAACTCGATTTGGCCGGGAACGATGAGCATGCCGCCGCCCGCTACGGCCATGCCGCGGGCGCTCACCACAGCGTGGGGCTGTTTATTGATTACGGTGGCCAGGACTTCTATACCTCAACAGGCCCGGTCTACAACGGCGGCGCGGCCTGGGACCGGAGCGTCATGCTGTGCATCGATGCGGGGGAGGGCGATGACCTCTACGACCTCCGGCGCTCAGACGGGCTCGCTCGCGCCGATCACCACTCTTGGAGCCTCTTTATAGAAGAAGGCGGGGGGGACCGGTATCTGGTCCCCAACGGCATGGGGAAGTCTGGCAACAACAGCATGGCAGGGTTCTTTGATCTGGCCGGCGAAGACGATTACGTGGCCATCCTCCGAGACAGCCTTGGCGGGCGTGGCAACGGGCGGATCCTAGTCGACGAGGCGGGTGGATTGTTTCTGGACCGCTAACCGTGTCGAACCCCCAGGACGAGAGTTTGAGCCGGGGTCTCGCGTCTGCCGCTTCGACCTGATCCTTCGTCCCTCCCTGTCCCCCTAACACGTTCAGGACGAGAGCGCGTGAGCATGTGTCTGCGCGCATTCGGGGCAGAGGCTCCGGGTAAACTGCGCGCCAGTATGCTCCTGAAGATAGAGTTCGAGCTGCTTCCAGTATCCCTTGTCATCGCGGACCTTCTTGCAGGAGGCGCAGTATGGCAGTAACTCCTGCAAGGTCCTGAGCTGGTCCGCCGTGCGCCACTGAACGAGGTAAAAGATCGCGGTCACTCCGATGACCAGGACGGCCAGCGAGCGGTTGATGATAGCCATCCACAGGATGCCGTCAGGAGTAGATACCAAGAAGCCGATAATCGTCAGGACGATCGAGACGGCTGCCATCACGAGGAAAAATTGTGGCCGGGGAGACCGCAGGGCGATTAAAAGCGGGACCGTATAGAGGACGGGGATCAGGACTCCGGCCGGAATGAATAGATCCAGGATAAAGATGCTGGTCATTAAAAAAACGGTCGCCACGACCAGCAGCGGCTTCGTCATGGGGGTAGGTTCTTTCATCGCGTCACCTCCCAGTGATACGAATGCTGTGCTGAGCTCGTCTTGCTCGAATCTTTCACCAAACGCTCCAGAGTGCGCAAGATAGGGGTTCAGTTTTTCTACATGCTGGAGCCTGGACTCACTTGACAGGGTCTTCATGGATCGTTTATCCCTGCTAGCGGGCGGGAGGGCTGAGGATTCACCGGCTGTTCACGCTGAAGCACCTGTCGTCCCTCTGACCAGGATAGCGAAGCTCAAGGATACCCGATGAAGATCGCAACATTCAACGTCAATTCTCTGCGCAAGCGCCTTCCCGTCATCCTGCGCTGGCTCGAACGCCACCAGCCCGACGTGCTCTGCCTGCAGGAAACCAAGGTACAAGATGAGGACTTTCCTCTGCTCGATCTGGCCTCCTCCGGCTACCAGGTGACGTTTCGCGGGATGAAGGCCTATAACGGCGTCGCCGTGTTGAGCCGGGCAGCTCCCGAGGCGGTTTCGTACGGGTTCGATGACGGAGGGGAGCTCGATGACGCGCGGCTCCTTCGGGTGGTGATCAAGGGGATCCCGATCGTCAACACCTACGTGCCTCAGGGCTTCAAGATTGATTCTTCCAAGTATGCCTACAAGCTGAAATGGTTTCAGCGATTGCGCGCCTACTTCGACAAGCATCTCGCGCCCAGCAAGCCGGCCATCTGGTGCGGGGATGTGAACGTCGCGCCGGAGCCGCTGGACGTGCACAGTCCCGAAAAGCACCTCACCCATGTCTGCTTCCATGAAGACGTGCGCCGCGCCTATAAGGAGACGATCGCCTGGGGGTTTGTGGATGTCTTCCGCAAGCTCTATCCCGACCGCCTGCAGTATACGTTTTGGGACTATCGCCAGCCCAGTTCCGTGAAAGCCAACAAGGGGTGGCGCATCGACCACATCCTGGCGACCAAGCCGCTTGCGGACAAGTGCAAATCCGTCGAGGTGGACATGCGCCCCAGACGAGCGGCGACCGCCTCGGACCACACCGTCTTGTGGGCCGAGTTCGCGATCTAGTGAGCGTTTGCATTCCCCGCCGAGATTCCCCTACCATGGGGCGTTGCGGAGAACGCTCACGTGATCCGGCCCATTGCCTTTGCGAACGCCCTCACGATCACAGCCGCCGGCCTGGTGGCCTTCTTGATCGCCTTGCGGCTGTTGGCCCCGTCGTTCTTCGTCTATTTTTTCAACGCTCAGTTCTTCGGGGCGAATGTCGCCTCGCTGCTCCCGGCCGAGCCTCGTTTCGTGTCGCTGGCGGCCGATCTCCTGGCCCTCCTCGCCGGCGCGTGGCTGTTCGGCTTCTTCTGGGCCCTCTTCTACAACCGCTGGGCCAAGTAGTGTGACCACTAACGACAAGCAGGTCATCTTTTCCCTCATCGGCGTGGGCCGGGTCCACCCGCCGAACAAACAGGTGCTGAAGGACATCTACCTGTCCTTCTATTACGGGGCCAAGATCGGGGTGCTGGGGCTCAACGGCTCGGGCAAGAGCACGCTGCTGCGCATCATCGCCGGCGCGGACAAGGACTACCTCGGCGAGGTCACGTTCGCGAAGGGCTATTCCGTCGGCCTGCTGGAGCAGGAGCCGCACCTGGACAAGACGAAGACCGTCAAAGAGGTCGTCGAGGAAGGGCGCCGGGAGGTCATCACCCTGTTGCGGGAGTACGAGACCGTCAGCAACCAACTCGGCGAGAGCCTGTCGCCGGACGAGATGGAACGGCTGCTCGCGAAGCAGAGCCGCCTTCAAGAACAAATCGAGGCCGTCAACGGCTGGGAGCTGGAGAACCAGCTCGAGATCGCGATGGACGCTCTGCGCTGCCCACCGGGCGACTCGCGGGTGGAGGTCCTCTCGGGCGGGGAACAGCGCCGCGTCGCGCTGTGCCGCCTGTTGATCCAGGAACCGGATATTTTGCTGTTGGATGAGCCGACCAACCACCTCGACGCCGAGTCGGTCCAGTGGCTGGAGCAGCACCTCCGGCAATACCAAGGCACCGTCATCGCGGTGACCCACGACCGGTACTTCTTGGACAATGTGGCCGGCTGGATTCTGGAGCTGGATCGCGGGCACGGGATTCCGTTTCAAGGGAATTACTCCTCCTGGCTGGAGCAAAAGCAGGCGCGGCTGGAACGGGAAGAGAAAACGGAGTCCAAGCGCCGCAAGACGCTGGAACGCGAGCTGGAGTGGATTCGCATGGCGCCGAAGGCCCGCCAGGCCAAGGGCAAGGCCCGGATCACGCGCTACGAGCAATTGCTCAGTCTGGACTCTGCCACACTAGGCGAGGACCTGGAACTCTACATCCCGCCGGGCCCGCGTCTTGGCGACATCGTGGTGGAAGCCGCGGGTCTCAGCAAAGCCTATGGCGACAGGGTGCTCTTCGAGAACGTAAGCTTTGGTCTGCCGCGCGGCGGCATCGTGGGCGTCATCGGGCCGAACGGGGCGGGCAAGACCACACTGTTCCGGATGATCACCGGCCAAGTGAAGCCGGACACCGGGTCTCTCAGGATCGGCGAGACGGTCACGCTGGGCTATGCGGACCAGGACCGGGCCCTGGACGGCAACAAAACGGTCTGGGAGATGATCTCGGACGGCAAGGACACGATCAAGCTGGGCAAGGTCGAGGTCAATTCCAGGGCCTACTGCGGGCGGTTGAATTTTTCCGGTTCGGACCAGCAAAAGAAAGTCAAGGACCTGTCCGGCGGCGAACGCAACCGGGTTCACCTGGCGCGGATGCTGAAGGAGGGGGCCAACCTCTTATTGCTGGATGAGCCGACCAACGACCTGGACGTGAACACGCTGCGGGCCTTGGAGGAGGGGCTGGAGCGGTTCGGCGGCTGCTGCGTGGTGATCAGCCATGACCGCTGGTTCCTGGACCGCATCGCGACCCATATCCTGGCCTTTGAAGGAGACAGCCGGGCGGTGTGGTTCGAGGGCAACTACAGCGCGTACGAAGCCGACCGGAAGAAGCGGCTGGGGAAGGAAGCGGACCGCCCCCACCGCATCCGCTACCGGAAACTGACCAGAAACTGAAAACGCTCCGACCCACGACGCTCAACCCCGCTCAGTCGCGGCGGGCAGACGTCATGTGGGGGCGGTCGGTTGCAGAAGAGATGGCTGGCGTTGAGGGACCGAGCGGGGCAGGCCGACATATTCGGCCTGCCCCGGTCCTGCTCAGTCATCATGCTCGAGCTTGGGAATGCCCGCGGCAAGCCAGCGGTTGCCAGCATTGGTAATGGGTGGTTGCCCTCCAATCCGAATGAGGAGCACGGGGTTGGTGCAGGGATCTGGTGGTGAAGGAGTGAGTGGGCCCTGGATCTTGAAATCTCCATCTGCCGCAAGTGGGAAAGAAGCTGAGTCGTGATTATTGAACGTTGTGCCGTCCTGGCAGATGAGCGTCGCTAAAACCGTAGGCACTCCGCCGCTCGTCCCAATATTATTTGTGCCGGCCAGCACCAGGCCTCTACCCTCCGCTCTGATGTCGCCGTTTTCCTTGACCTTTGCTTCAAACCTTCGGATCACCCAGGGCGCGCCTCCGGGCTGAACACCACGGACGTCGTTCCGGTCCGCAGTGCCGGTGGCGGCGTTACCGGTCACTCTTTGAACCGGGATGACCCCGATCCCTCCCTCGAATTCCACCAGGGTGCCGGCCATCGCGGATGGGGCCAGGATCATCATCCCGAGAACCACGCTGGTGAGTCCAATCGATCCTTGCTTCATGGTAGGACCTCCTTTCCCGAGGGTTTATCCCTGAGACCAAGACCGCTCCTCTCCAGGGCGTGATGGCGGCCCCTCACGACCTGGTCCAGAATCTCGAATAAGGGCGGAGGAGGAGCATACCTATCCGCGTCGGCTCAGGAATGTCAAGTGAAGATTCTAGCGGGTCGTCACCGGTGGGATCGGGGCCTGCCTTGCTCGTTTCCGCTCCGGCGTGCCGGCGCATTCCTCGGATGAGCTGCGACCAGCGACGATCAAGTCCGCGGGTTAGTGAGATTGTCCAGGTCGGTCTGGTCGAGGCCAAGCGGCGCCAGGATCACACGGGCCGATTTCAGCAGGAGGGTTTCGTAGGCCTTGGCGTCATAGCTCCAGGCTCCGTCGAGCGTGGCCACGGCCCGCACCCGATCCTCCGCGAGGGGGGCGGCGGCATCGGTGATCACATAGTGGATCGTCTCGCCTGCCTGGAGACGGACTCCGTGTCTCAGCAGTTCCCTGGCGGCGATCGCGGTCATGGTCTGGTGTCGGTACGCCTGTGGCTCCTGCGAGATCGATTTGGCGATCATGAGGTCCTCAAGGCTGGCGCGCCCGCTCTGGAGATAGTGGCGATACGCCCGGATGATCTCGAGGGCCTGGGCGACATGCGCGCGCAGCTCGACTAGCGTCTGCGCCCGGCCGAGACTGCGCAGCACCTCGGCCTGGGCTTTTTTCACGATGAGCGGCGCATCGGCTCGCCTGATTTCCAGCCCCCGGATTTTACTCTCGCCGGTCTCGAACATCCCCACGAATTGATTGGGCACGGGCATCCGCGGGTCCACCCGTGAAGGGAGAAAGCCGATCCAGCGGTAGATGCCTTCGACCACGATGGGCAGCGTCGTCCGCGCCGCGATCGCGCGGGCTAATGCCTCATAGTCGCCGCCTGTCGCGCCCGGCTTGTGGACCCAGAGCGAGTCCACGATGGCGTGCAGCAATCGGAATCCGTCATGCTCGGCGGTCTCCTTGGCCTGGAGCAGGATCTCCCGGCTATAGGCGGTGACGGACTCGTGGGCTTCGATGCGACCGAACCGGGCGTTCTTGTACCCCAAATAGCCGAACGACACGACCAGCAGCCATTTGAGCGCGGTCTGTCGCTGGTCCAGCACCTGCCGAGTCATGGGATCAGCGGTGGCGGCGAGGAGCCGTTTGTACTGAGCCCGCTTGTACAGGAGGGGAGTGAGGGTGCGAGGCACCAGCCCGGTGCGATGGCGGCAGGTATGGTGGCCGATCTCGGGGACGCGAGCGGCTGGATCATGGGCGCAGCATGAGCAGTTCACCGTCTCGGGCGAGATGTTGAAGCGGGTCATGATGGACGGATACATCGAGGCGAAATCCAGCTCGCCCACGTTTTCGTGGTAGCCGAGGGCGGGCGCATAGACCAATCCGCCCTGGTCCGTGTGGAGCAGCTCCAGGGCGGATTTGAACTCCTCGGGCTCGCGCTTGCGGTAGGGAATCAGGATGCCGTCGCGATGCGCCGTCTCGAGCTGCATCGCGGTGATCCCGGTGCCGGTCGTGGTGCGGGCCATGTGCTGGAGCGGGACCTTCGTCACCCGGGCCTGCTCGATCAGTCCGGAAAAGCCTGTCTCGGCCATCACGAAGGAATTCTGACGGTCCACGTGGAGCCGCCCGTACAGGGTGCGAGCTCCGGCGTTCGCCAGGATGCGGCCGTACGAGAAGTACGATCGGGGCGCCTGCATCCCGACAGGACGTGCGGCGTCCCGGTTGAGGGCCAGGGGAAGCTGCACCCGGCTGGCGAGCATGAGCAGCCGCGGCAGGATGTAGGAATCGCCCCAGTCGGTCAGGATCACGTCCGGGTCATGGCGGTGGAGCAACTGATTGAGCCGGGCGAGAAGCTCCGCGCCGTCGTCTCCCTCCAGACACCGCTCCTCTCCCTCCACCCGTACGAGTAATTGAAAGACTCCCCCGTGGTTGGGGTTCGACAGGCGCCCTTCGAGCGACAACTCGAGGATGCTCAGCGGCGGGATGGCATAGCCCGTGTCCCAGGGCGAGTCAACGGCGTGAATGGACCGGATGGTCCCATCCACAGCCACCTCCACCTCGCACCGCGCCAGCGGGAACAGCCCCCGTTCGTAGAAATAGCGCTGGGGGAGCGGCACATCGACGTGATAGAACTGCGCCTGGTCACACTGTTGGATGAGCCGGCGGGCCAGGGCCGGGAACTGGCTCGGCTGGTGCACGGCCACTTCCAGCACGGGGACCGAATCCGGCGAGCCCAACTCGCGCCGTTCAACCCGGCTGGTTGTCAGCGGGCAGCCACGACGTGGCAACGCGCGCAGGGCCGCGTCGAGGGCATGCCGCGGGCCGGCCAGGTAGAAAGCCGGGCGAAACGGATCGAGCAGGCGCACGCGGCGACCATCCTCGTCGAGGAGCCAGACCGCCATCCCGGCGCGATCCGCATAGACATCAAGAAGCCACCCTCGCAGGCGGGTCGGCAGGCAGGCGGGTTTCAAGGTCAGCCACCTTCCGTGTCAGGGCCACAAGCTGTTTCTGCTGCTCGACCAGCATCGAGAGCAGCATGATCTCAAAGGGGGTCTCGCGGGCCAGGTACGCGCCGGCAGACGAGTGGCAACGGGCCGCCGCAAACAAAGCATCGAGCGCCTGCTGATCCTCCTGGCGGAGTGCCCGACGGTACCGGCGCAAGGACTCGATTTCCTGCCACACCAGTTGCGTGAAGGTGGTAAGGGTCCGGCCCATCGTTAGCCCGCATTATTCATGAACGCTTCTGCTGCAATCGCGGATTCGCTGCTCCGACAAGCCTGCATGCGGCTGCCGCGGCATGCAGGCGGGCGGGCTCGCCGCTCAGTCGGTCAACGTATTCCAGGGAATACGCCTCCCTCCCTCGCGCCTCCTCCCTGACCCATTGCAACGGGAAGAGCAACGGGTCCCCCTCGCGCGCGACTGCCGGGAACCCATTGCTCTTCAGACTGCAATGGGTGGGCGCGACGAACCGTCATGAATAATGCGGGCTAGATGCGTTCCCAGGTAGCGCGTGAGATGAGCCAGCTTCTGGGCGCGCTGGTGCCGATCTCGCGTAGCGACATGCCCGCTTCGGTTGCTTCCACCCAGATCAATCGGTTCGCCTGAGCCGACAGGGTCTTCAAGAGAGTGTCTCGGCCCTTGGCCTCGGGAGGCGGTAACGGACTGAGGCACAGCAGGCGGTGACCGAGGTGGGCCAAGTGCCGGAGTGTGGCCAGGGTCCTGTGCAGCAGACCTGCGACCTCCTGATAGGGCACCGCTTCATCATAAAATGTCTCCAACAGGCCGGAGAGGATGATCAGGCGCGCGTGATAGGTGCGAAGGGCGCACGCCAGGCGTTCGGTGACCAGCCGGGCCATCTGATGACACGTGAAGGCCCGGGAGACATGAATGCGCCCCAGGACGGCGTTCGGGGCCGCGCCACCGGCACGGGCCAGCCGACCGATGAGAAACGGATCGAAGACATTGGCGCCATCCAGATAGAGCACCGGATCTCCAGCCAGCGCCCGGTCCGTCGCCACGCACAAGCCGAGCCGGAACACGGCGGGATGCCCGGACAGCAACACCAGCCCGTTCTGGCGCTCCAGGTGGAGCGGGCTCCGGCGGAGGATCGCCAGGAGGGGGCTCGGCACGTGAGAGGGAAGCACGGCGTTAGCCACAACATCCCGGCGGAAAGGCCTGCCGCTGCCGGAACGCCGCAAAACAGGTGGCGCACAGTTCCAGCTCCGACAGGGTGTGGTGGTCAAAGCAGCGTTCCCGCTGGCCGGCGACCCGCCCGCATTCAGCGCAGGTCCCTTCTTCGACGGCTTGTCCGATGGCTGGCTCCATCAACATGGTGCGGTCCTCGTCGGGGAGTATCAGGGTGTTCTTACCCACAGTGCCGGATCACCCCGATCACGACGCCCTCGATGCGCAGGTCATCGGTCGGGCCGATGAGGATCGGCTGCATCGTAGGGTTGGCGGGATGGAGTTCAATCCGGTTCTCTCTCCGGTAATACTTCTTGATGGTGGCCTCCTGGTTGACCAGGGCCACGACGGTTTGCCCGTTCCGCGCGGTGGCCTGCTTGTGCACCAGCACGAGGTCCCCCGACAGAATGCCTTCATCGCGCATCGAGTCGCCTTTGACGCGCAGCGCAAAGTTCTCCCCTTTACGCAACAGGGAGGGCGGGACTTCGATCACTTCGGCCTGGGGCAGCGGCTCGATGGGTTCGCCGGCAGCCACGATGCCGGCCATGGGCAACCGGGGAGAGGCGGCCAATTGCTGGAGCATGACTTCGACCATGCCCGGAATGCGGCGCGCGCCGCCTTCGTACCGGGCGATGGTCCGGCGCGTGGTCTTGAGCAGCCCCGCCAGTTGATTCTGGGAGAGCCCCAGGGTCTGGCGGGCACGTTTGAGGTCATTCGGCTTCATAGGACCATTGGCCACATGTGACCAATGGTCACATAGTCACCCGACCGTTGTCAAGCCCCTGCGGTCGGTAAAAAATCCTCTGTGCGCCCCCGCTGGACACTTGCAACCCTCTCAGGTTTATTGGAAGATGCCTGAACAAGGAGATTCGTGGAGACCGTCGCGCAACCCGCCCCTCGTTTATCCCAGGCAGAGGCCGTGGCGCTTGCCCGAGACCTGTTCGGCATCACCGCCACGGCGCGCCCCCTCCCCAGCGAGCGCGATCAGAATTTTCTGCTGGAGACCGGCGTCGGCCCGGAATTCGTGCTGAAGATCGCTCATGCGGCGGAGACACGCGAGGTCCTGGAAGCCCAAAACGCCGCGCTGGACCACGTGACCCGCCATGACCCGTCCCTGCGGTGCCCCCGGCTCCGGACGACCGTGACCGGTGAGCCGATCGGGAGGGCTCGGGGGCCGGACGGGTCCCTGCATTTTGTTCGGCTCCTGACGTACCTGCCCGGCCACCTCCTGGTGGAGGTCAGTCCCCACACGCCGGGACTCCTTCGCAGCCTCGGCGCGGTTTTCGGCCGGCTGGACCGGGCCTTGGCGGGCTTTTCCCACCCCGCGGTGAAGCGGGAGCTCCAGTGGGACCTGAAACATGCCGGAAGGGTGGTCGCGCGGAACCTGGAGCATATCCCCGACCGTGAGCGGCGCGCGCTGGTGGAGCGGTGCCTCGAGCGGTTCCGCGCGCACGTCGAGCCGGCGCTGCCGAGCCTGCGCACCAGCGTCATTCATCACGATGGGAACGACTACAACGTGCTCGTAACCGGCATCCGGTCAGATGGTGGAGAAGTGACCGGGCTGATCGATTTCGGTGATCTGGTCGAGTCCCACACCCTGTTCGAGCTGGCCGTGTGCACCGCCTACGCCATGCTCGGCAAGACCGATCCGGTCGCCGCCGCGGCGCAGGTCGTCGGCGGGTATCATCGTGTCAACCCCTTAACGGAGCATGAGCTGGAGCTCCTGTACGACCTCATCGCCATGCGACTGTGCACGAGCGTGACCATCTCGGCCCATCAGCGGAAGATCCAGCCGGATAACCAATACCTCACCGTCTCGGAGGGCCCGGCCTGGACCGCCCTGGCACTCCTGGCCCAACTGAGCCCCCGGCTGTTCCTGTCGGCCTTCCGCCAGGCCTGCGGGATGGTCGCCTGCCCGGGAACGGCC